>Ga0075339_1000055_pt1 | contig 12493 bp, 12 predicted proteins | sample RushMan_CattailN_4_FD_120076 | JGI IMG/M metagenome (GOLD analysis project Ga0075339, IMG submission 120076) | Natural and restored wetland microbial communities from the San Francisco Bay, California, USA, that impact long-term carbon... | ecosystem: Environmental > Terrestrial > Soil >... | reverse complement strand
GACCAGGCCCCGCCGCTCCAGGTAGGCAGCACAAAGCCCCTAAGGAAGTCTCCCATAGAGAGGCTGCCGTGCAGGCCCCAGTAGGCCAGAGCCAGGGCAAGGAGGGGGGCTAGTCTCAGAACCCGGTTGCGATAGAACCGGCCGAGGTTGATGGGACGGCCGTCAATGATTTTGGCGAACAGGTATCCCGACAGCGTCATGAACAGCGCGACGCCAATGTGGCCTTCCTCGAGGAGGGAAATGGGGGCGAAGACCGGTACATGGTCGTAAGGCACGTGGGTGTGGACGAAATGCCAGCAATAAACCAGGAACGCCGCGAGCGCGCGGACGTGATCCAGCCTGCTGACATACAACCCCGAACTCGCCCGCATGGGCTTCGGCCCCCGCAAAATCTCTGAAGGAACTCAATTCTAGGACCAAGCCCTTAAGCGACGATGAGCGCGGAACGGACAGTTGTGTCTTCCGGGCCGGGGAATGGGCGCGCCAGTGGGGATGTTCGTGAGCGTGCTTGACTTCCCCCGGCCGAAACCGTATCGAACCGCTCGTGACACGCGCGTGGCCGTTCGCACGCGCGTAATGCTGATTTTGCGGGAGTAGCTCAGTTGGTTAGAGCGCCGCCCTGTCACGGCGGAGGCCGCGGGTTCAAGTCCCGTCTCTCGCGCCATTTTTCCATTAACATCTATGGCTCACGCGCTCGGATTGATTAGCGGTGCGATCAGTCGCGCTCCCGCTTGGCGCGGCTTGCTGTGGGTGTCCTTGGCGCCATTTCCCAGCTGGGCAGAGCGAGAAGATCACGCCGCGTGAGCGGCTTCCGGCTCGCTCGGCTGTTGGGCTGAGAGTTTGTGGTGGTGGACGCAATGGCTCTGCCCAAGATCGCCTGGCGGTTCATGTTTTTCGGCCCGGACAGGGCCTTAGGCCGGATCCTGCCGGCTGCGCGGGGACTCGTCATCTGCAACGCGGGCCTACCTGCTGCCTGGCGCGAGAGTGATCCACCCAAGACATCTGGTCCGGTTGCGCCCCGGTGAGGGCTGCGTTAACAGGGTCTTGCGTGTGCTGCGCGGGGCCCATTCGGCTCGCCGTGCCTATGTCCCAGGAGATCCCGGTGGACCAGCTTCTCACCGACTACCTGCCGCTCGCCGTCTTCCTCGGCGTGTCGCTCGCCTTCATGGGCATTTTGATGATTGCGCCGTTCCTCGTGGCGGTGCGCAATCCGGATCCCGAGAAGGTCTCGGCCTACGAATGCGGCTTCAACGCTTTCGACGACGCGCGCATGAAATTCGATGTGCGCTTCTACCTCGTCTCAATTCTTTTCATCATCTTCGATCTTGAAGTTGCGTTCCTCTTCCCCTGGGCCGTCGTGTTCAAGGACGTGGGCATATTCGGCTTCTGGTCGATGATGGTGTTCCTGGGCGTTCTGACCATCGGCTTCATCTACGAGTGGCGGAAGGGAGCATTGGAATGGGATTGATCGTTCCGCCGGATTTCGAGGAGCGGCTGCGGCGCGAGACAGCCAAGGAAGGTGCCGGCGGGTCCGGGCTCATAAAACCCGGTGATCCGACCTTTACGGCAATCTCCAATGAGCTCGCCGACAAGGGGTTCCTCGTCACCACAACCGACGATCTCATCAACTGGGCGCGTACTGGATCGCTTATGTGGATGACATTCGGCCTCGCCTGCTGCGCGGTCGAGATGATGCAGGCCTCCATGCCGCGCTATGACCTGGAGCGCTTCGGCTTTGCACCGCGCGCTTCTCCCCGTCAGTCGGATGTGATGATCGTCGCTGGTACGCTGACCAACAAGATGGCGCCGGCGCTGCGCAAGGTTTACGACCAGATGCCCGAGCCGCGCTACGTGATCTCCATGGGGTCCTGCGCCAACGGCGGCGGCTACTACCACTATTCCTATTCCGTGGTGCGCGGCTGCGATCGCATCGTGCCGGTCGACATCTACGTGCCGGGCTGCCCGCCAACGGCGGAAGCGCTTTTGTATGGCGTTCTTCTCTTGCAGCGGAAGATCCGGCGCACCGGAACGATCGAGCGCTAAACGCGCCACATTCAGCAAGCGGGCCGCGTTCGCGCGATCATCGAGGCCAGTATGAGCGAAATTCTCAACGAACTGGGCGAATATCTGGAAGTGAAACTTGGCAAGGCCGTGCGGGAGGTGATCGTCGCCTTTGACGAGCTGTCCTTGACGGTCGATCGAGAGCAGATCTCGCGCGTGCTTCGGCTTCTACGCGACGACGGGCGCTGCCGGTTCGAAGTGCTGATCGATATCTGCGGGGTCGACTATCCCGAGCGTGCCGAGCGCTTCGATGTTGTCTATCACCTGCTGTCGCCGCGCCTCAATCAGCGCATCCGCGTCAAGCTCTCGACCGACGAAATGACGCCGGTCGCGAGTTCCGTCGAGATCTTTGCCGCCGCCAATTGGTTCGAGCGCGAGGCGTACGACATGTATGGCATTCTGTTTTCCGGCCATCCGGATCTGCGACGGCTGCTTACCGACTACGGCTTTCAGGGCTTTCCGCTGCGCAAGGATTTCCCGCTTACGGGGTATGTCGAGGTCCGTTATGACGACGAGAAGAAGCGCGTCGTCTACGAGCCAGTGAAGCTCACCCAGGAATTCCGTACCTTCGATTTTGAGAGCCCCTGGGAAGGCATAAACGACGTGCTGCCTGGTGACGAGAAAGCCACGCGTTGAGGGCTTGCGTTGAGATGACCGAGGATGATCCGAGGCTAGCCATGATTCGCGGCAATGCCGCGCTGGTGGTGGACGAGCTCGGCCCTATCTCCGGTATCGACTTCGGGTTCGACGCGAGCTCCGTCGCATGGGTCGACGGCTACATCGAGCGCCAGAGGGAACGCTTCGCGGGCAAGGACGAGGCGGCCCAGCTCGTCGCCGTCCTGGGCAGCTGGCTGGGTGAGGCGATCATCAAAGCGGCCGGTGGCATCTGGGATGTGCATGTGCGGGACGAGATCGGCGTGCGCTTCGAGAACGGCGACTGGTGTTTTCCGTTTTCCAAGGTTGCCAAGCAGTTCGCCCATGGGCAAGCCGACGGCGGGGAAACGCTCCTGGCCTTCTACAACGTCAGCATCGACCTGATCGCCAATGGGCGTCTCGCCGTCGCGGCCGACTACGAGCCGTCCGATAAGGAGGGCGACGCATGAAAGATACGCTGAAAATTGGGCAAACGGCGCGCCTTGAGTTCAAGGTGCCGGCCGACAAAACCGTACCTCATCTCTACCCGGAAGCTCATGATTTTCAGACGATGCCAACGGTGTTTGCGACGGGCTATATGGTTGGCCTGATGGAATGGGCTTGCATGAAGGTGCTGGAACCCCACCTCGATCCGGGTGAGGGCAGCCTCGGGATTCACATCGACGTGTCGCATGTGGCGGCGACGGTCCCCGGTCAGGTTGTCACAGTCGATGCTGAGTGCACGGGGGTACAGGGGCGGCGGGTGTCGTTCCACGTTGTCGCGCATGATGGGCTGGACAAGATTGGGGAGGGTCGCCATGAGCGTGTGGTGACGCCGTGGGAGCGGTTTGTGGCGCGCGTGAACGAGAAGGCAAAACGGGCGAGGGTCGAGTCGATTGCCGGTCCCACGCGCAGTTGAGAGACGGTCATGCCGGAAACATTATCCCGCCGGTTCGACAACAAAGTGGCTCCGCTGCGCACGGCGGCCCACGTCTATTTGCGTCATATCCTGCAAAATGGCGGCGCGTGCGCGGAGCCCTTCGACCGGCGTTATGGGGTCAAACCATCGGAGAAGGCACCCGGCAGTACATGGCCGTGGCCCGTCAGCCAGTCGTTTACATCGCCAGCCAGAAGAACCCCTACAGACGGTGTCGCTCGGTTTGCTCAGCATGAGAGGCGGCAAATGAGTCAACAGGCCGAACGGAGCCGCCGTTGCCTGCGCAAGTGCGTCAGCTACACTTTCCGGCCTGCCGAGCCTGAAGTGGCTGCCTGCCATTGCGGCACGTGCCAGCCCTGGTCGGGGTGGCCCAGCCTGTCGGTGAGGGCTGCGGCGCCCGCGGACGCGACAAGGCGTGAACATCTGGCGGTTTACAAGTCTTCAGAGTGGGGGGAGCGCCACTTCTGCCGGAACTGCGGCAGTCATCTCTTCTATAGTGCACCGACCTTCGGCTATTTCGGTGTTAGCGCCGGAACAATCGACGATCTGGGGGGCTTACCTTGACGACCGAGATAGTCATCGATCGCAAGCCTGATCTCTACGCGTTTGCTAATCATACCCGTCAACTGACCGAGGCTGAATTTTTCGCCATGATCTGCGCACCGCCGGAAAAAGAGTGACAGCAATGCCCGAAACAGAAATCCGCCAGTTCAACATCAATTTTGGTCCGCAGCATCCCGCCGCGCACGGGGTGCTGCGCCTCGTTCTGGAACTGGACGGAGAGGTGGTGGAACGCGTCGATCCGCACGTGGGTCTTCTGCACCGCGGAACAGAAAAGCTGATCGAGGCCAAGACGTACACCCAGGCCATCGGTTATTTCGACCGGCTCGACTACGTGGCTCCCATGAATCAGGAGCACGCCTTCTGCATGGCGGCGGAGAAGCTTCTGGGTATTACCGTGCCGAAGCGCGCACAGTTGATCCGCATTCTCTATTCCGAAATCGGCCGGCACCTGTCGCACCTACTTAACGTGACGACCCAGGCCATGGATGTCGGTGCGCTCACCCCGCCGCTTTGGGGCTTTGAGGAGCGCGAGAAGCTGATGGTCTTCTACGAGCGCGCCTCAGGCAGTCGCATGCACGCGAAGTATTTCCGGGTCGGCGGCGTGCATCAGGACCTTCCGCCCGAACTCATCGACGATATCTACGACTGGTGTGATCCGTTTCTCAAGGTACTCGACGACATCGAAGGGCTGCTGACCGACAACCGCATCTTCAAACAGCGAAACGTCGATATCGGCGTGGTGTCGCTGGCACAGGCGTTTGACTGGGGATTTTCGGGCGTGATGGTGCGCGGATCGGGCGCCGCATGGGATCTGCGCAAGGCGCAACCCTACGAGTGCTATTCAGAATTCGATTTCGATATTCCTGTCGGTAAGAATGGCGACTGCTACGACCGCTATCTTTGCCGAATGGCAGAGATGCGTGAGAGCGTGAAGATCATGAAGCAGGCTTGCGAGAAGCTGCGCTCACCGGAGGGTCAGGGGCCGGTGATGACCGAAAACAAGAAGGTTGCGGCGCCCCGGCGCGGAGAGATGAAGCGCTCCATGGAGGCGCTCATCCATCACTTCAAACTCTATACCGAAGGATTCCATGTGCCGCCGGGCGAAGTCTATGCGGCCGTCGAAGCGCCCAAGGGCGAGTTCGGCGTCTATCTTGTGTCAGACGGCTCCAACAAGCCCTACCGCTGCAAGATCCGCGCACCGGGCTTCCCTCATCTGGCGGCGATGGACTACCTCAACCGGGGTCACATGCTGGCTGACGTGTCAGCCATCCTCGGCTCGCTCGACATCGTGTTCGGAGAGATCGACCGTTAACGCGCGTTACCCCTGCTGGCGGGGATGGAAGTTCACCACACTGCCCCCGGCGCCGTCCTCCTCGTAGACCTCGAGGAAGGCGATAAGGCTTTCCAGGTGAACTAGGTAGTCTTCTGACGAAATTTCGGTTTGCTCCAGGGCATGACCGGAGAAATCCGCGTCCTCGATGGCGTTGCCGAGCAGTCCGATAGCGTTGTCGAACGCCAAAGTGTCCCACTCGACAATCTCGGTATGGTCCAGGACCCGCTGTCGAATGCCGCGAAGGCTAGCGGCGACCGCGCGAATGCGGCGCAGATCGGTGGTCATTGACCGGTACCTCCGCAAACAATCCTCCCTAAAACCATATCTCAGCTGCCCGATTCCGTCGAACGGTCGCCAAATTGGCCAGCGGTAGGTTTGCAGATGGGGGCAGTGCGCCGTATTTAACCTGATCCGGATGGTTTACTGGCCGCCGCCGCCGGTTGTTGGCACAAACGCAGGCGGAGCCTGGACCATCCCGTATCCAGGCGATAGGATTTGAGCTGCAACACGGGTCTGGCCGGGGCGTGTCGCCCGGTTGGGGGAGTGAACGATGATCGACGGATTGTTTCTGCTGGCTGTAGGCGCGTTCGGATGGGGCTTGTCCCTCGCTACCTATCGCATGTTCGCGCGGCGCAACGGTTGGCCTATGGGCTCGCTGCAGGCCGATCTTCCAGCCGTTCCGGTCCTTCTCGGGACGGTATCGCTGTTGGCTGGGCTTTTATTCGCGGCGGCCAGGGGGCCCGAGCTCGGCGGCTGGGTGATCCTGCTTTTCGGGCTGCTACTTGCGATTTTCTGGACCGGTTTCCTGCGTGTTGGCTCCCAGATCTCCCTGTTCCTGGCTCCCATTGCGACAGCGCTGCTGCTCGTTGGGTGGCTCAGCGATTTCGACAAGGTGGTGCGCTGGACCTCTGCGCCCGTCGGATCCGTGGAGCAACTCGCGTTCGTTGCCGGTGAGAGCTCTATGGCCCGACCAGCGGGCCGCGTGATCAGCGAGACAGGTCGCAATACGCGCTAGCCAAGACCGAAAACCCTGATTCGGATCGGTTTGCTCGCGACATCGCGGCGCGGGCGGATGGACGTTTGGCCAAGGCTTCGACGCTTGCGTTGGCCGCCTCAAGGACGTACTGGAAACCAGGACCGATGGCGGGGGTCCCGCGGAGCGTTCAGAGCCCCACGGCGCGATGTGCTCGCGCGCGCCGGACGGGCGCGCTGGCGCAGGGCCACATCCCCGCTTTGACGGTCGCACTTGGGAGCCGTGCATGGCCGTTCGCCGCCTACATCCCGATCAGCCGTCTCATTTTGCCTTCACGCCCGAGAACCTCTCATGGGTGGAGGCGACGCTTGCCAAGTATCCGCCTGGCAAGCAGGCATCGGCCGTCATTCCCGTCTTGTGGCGCGCCCAGGAACAGCTTGGTGGCTGGATTACCGAACCCGCCATCCGGTTGGTCGCGGACATGCTTGGAATGGCCCACATTCGCGTGCTGGAGATCGCAACCTTCTACACGATGTTCCAGCTGTCGCCCGTGGGTGCCAAGGCGCACGTCCAGGTATGCGGGACGACGCCGTGCATGTTGAGAGGCTCCAAGGACCTCATCAAAGTATGTCAGCGGCGGATCGCCGAGGAGCCGTTCCACGTTTCCGAGGATGGCGGCTTCTCGTGGGAAGAGGTCGAGTGCCTGGGCAGCTGTGCCAACGCGCCGATGGTTCAGATCGGCCCGGATACCTTCGAGGATTTGACCCCGGAAAGCTTCGAGGCCGTGCTGGATGCCTTTGCGACCGGCACGCCGCCGCAGCCAGGTTCGCAGATCGGCCGCACGGCGTCGTGCCCCGAGGGCGGGCCGACGACGCTCTCTGATCCCAGCCTATTCGATGGCTCTCGTCTCGGTGCTTGGCAGAAGCGCTTTGCCGCGCACGTAGAGGAAATCCAAGCCACCACATCCGCTCCGGCTGCATCGGCCCCGGCCGACAAGCCCGTAACGGGCGAACCCAAGTCCGCCGTGCATCCGGCTGCACTGACGGCGATGGCGAACGCGGGGCTGGTGAAGGAACTGGAGGACCGGGGCGGAGGCAAGGCCATGTCCGCTGGTGAACTCGCCAAGCTTGCCGAGGAATCCCGCCGGTCAGGTCCGGTGGCCTATGGAGCTAAGGCGGAAGGGGCTGAGGGCGGTGCGGCCCTTACCAAGCCGGCTGAGTTGCTAACCGCCCCGCGGAGCGGCCAGCCGGATGATTTGAAATTGATCTGGGGTGTCGCTGAAAAGCTCGAGGAGCGCATGAATGCGCTCGGCATCTGGCACTTTGACCAGATCGCCGCGTGGTCGCCTTCCGAGGTCGCCTGGTTTGAGAGCCAGATGCCTGGCTTCAAGGGCCGCATAGAGCGTGACAAATGGCAGGAGCAATGCCGTAAACTTGCGACCGGCTGGCGTCCCGAGAACGACGCTGGCGAACGGCCGAAGGAGTAACGCGCGACATGCCGATGCTTTCCGACCAGGACCGGATCTTTACGAACCTCTACGGGTTCCACGACTCGTCGCTGAAGGGCGCCATCAAGCGTGGCGCCTGGGACGGCACGAAGCTGCTCATCGATCAGGGCCACGACTGGATCATCAACGAGGTGAAGCAGTCGGGTCTCCGCGGGCGTGGCGGCGCAGGCTTCCCGACGGGCCTCAAATGGTCATTCATGCCCAAGGCCGATCCGCGGCCGAGTTATCTCGTCATCAACGGCGACGAGTCCGAGCCCGGCTCCTGCAAAGACCGCGAGATCCTGCGTAACGATCCGCAGATCCTAATTGAAGGCGCGCTGCTCGCTTCCTTCGCGATGCGCGCGCACACCTGCTACATCTACCTTCGCGGGGAATACATCCGAGAGCGCGAGGCACTACAGCGCGCGATCGACGAGGCCTATGCGGCGCGCCTGATTGGCCGGAACAATGTCCACGGTTGGGACTTCGACGTCTTCGTCCACCACGGCGCCGGCGCCTACATCTGCGGTGAAGAGACGGCGTTGCTGGAAAGTCTCGAAGGAAAGAAGGGCCAGCCGCGTCTCAAGCCGCCGTTTCCCGCCAATGTCGGACTCTACGGCGCGCCCACTACGATCAATAACGTCGAAAGCATCGCTGTCGTGCCCGACATTCTGCGCCGGGGCGCGAAGTGGTTCGAGGCGCTGGGCAAGCCGAACAACTCCGGCACCAAGCTCTTCCAGATTTCTGGCCACGTGAACAAGCCGTGCGTTGTGGAAGAGGAAATGGGAATTCCGCTGCGCCAACTCATCGAGGAGCACGCTGGTGGCGTGCGTGGCGGGTGGAACAACCTTCTCGCGGTCATTCCCGGCGGTTCGTCCGTGCCGCTCGTCCCGGCGGAACTCTGCCAGGACCTTACGCTGGACTTCGACGCGTTGCTCAAGGTGAAGTCGGGCCTCGGGACCGCGGCGGTGATCGTCATGGACAAGTCGACCGACATCGTCCGCGCAATCGCCCGCATCTCTTATTTCTACAAGCACGAGAGCTGTGGGCAGTGCACGCCGTGCCGCGAGGGCACGGGTTGGATGTGGCGGGTTCTGGAACGCATGGCGGAAGGCCGCGCGGAGAAGCGCGAAATTGACCTTCTCTTCGACGTGACGAAGCAGGTGGAAGGCCACACGATCTGCGCGCTGGGAGACGCAGCGGCATGGCCAGTGCAGGGTCTCATCCGCCATTTCCGCGGCGAGATCGAAGCCCGCATCGATACGTATCAAGCCGCGCACCAGGAGGCGGCTGAGTGATGTTGCGCTGGCCGCCCCTCGCTGGGTGGCCCTAGTTGCAAGAACTAATGGGACGAGAAGAGACGCATGGCACGGAAGCTCATCGTCGACGGTACAGAGATCGAGGTGGAGGACGGCACCACGCTGATGCATGCGTGCGAGGCTGCAGGCGCTGAGATCCCGCGGTTCTGTTACCACGAGCGCCTGTCGATCGCAGGCAACTGCCGCATGTGCCTCGTGGAAGTCGAAGGTAGCCCGAAGCCGATCGCCTCGTGCGCGATGCTCGTGAACGACCTGCCGCCCAACCGCGACGGGAGCGCGAAGAAGGTTTTCACCAAGAGCGCGGTCGCCAAAAAGGCGCGTGAAGGTGTGATGGAGTTCCTGCTGCTCAACCATCCCCTCGACTGCCCTATCTGTGACCAGGGCGGCGAGTGCGACCTGCAGGATCAGGCGATGGCCTTCGGCTTGGGGGGCTCGCGCTACGAGGAGAACAAGCGCGCGGTCGAGGACAAGTATATCGGCCCGCTCATCAAGACCGTGATGACCCGCTGCATCCACTGCACGCGCTGCGTGCGCTACATGACCGAGATCGCAGGCGTGGAAGAACTTGGCCTCATCGGGCGCGGCGAGGACGCGGAAATTACGACGTATCTCGAGAAGGGCATTCTGACCGAGATGAGTGCAAACGCGGTGGATCTGTGCCCGGTCGGCGCACTGACGCATCGGCCATGGGCACACAATGCGAGGCCGTGGGAACTGAAGAAAACCGAGTCAGTCGACGTCATGGATGCGGTAGGCTCCGCGATCCGGGTCGACACGCGCGGGCGCGAGGTGATGCGCATTCTTCCCCGCAACAACGATGCGGTGAACGAAGAGTGGATTTCGGACAAGACGCGGCACGTCGTCGACGGCCTGAAGTCGCAGCGGCTCGACCGTCCCTACGTGAGAAATAACGGCTGTCTCGTCGCCGCCTCATGGGGTGAAGCGCTCGACGTCGTCGCGCAGCGCCTCAAATCGACAAATCCAGCACGTATCGGCGCCATTGCCGGCGATCTGGCGGGCGCAGAGGAGATGCTAGCGCTGAAGGCGCTCATGGCAAGCCTCGGCTCCGTCAATGTGGATTGCCGGCCAGCAGGCGAGGCGCTCGATCCATCGCTGGGCCGCGGGGGTTACCTGTTCAACACGACGATCGAGGGGATCGATCAAGCCGACGCGATCCTCATCATCGGCTCAAATCCGCGGATCGAGGCGTCGGTGCTCCATTCGCGCCTGCGCCGCCGCGCTCGGCAGCCGGGTGTGAGCGTGGCCGTGATCGGCGACGCCGCGGATCTGGGCTTCGCCTACACACACCTCGGCACGGAGCCGTCCGCCCTAACAAAGCTGTTGCAGCACAGTCCGGCTGCAGCCGAGCGGCCGATGATTATCGTTGGCACGGGCGCTCTCGCGCGGCCGGACGGAGCAGCGATCCTCGGCACGGCGGCAAAAGCCGCGTTGCAGATCGGTGCCGTCAAGGAGGGTTGGAACGGCTTTAACATACTGCATTCGGCTGCCGCGCGCGTTGCAGGTCTCGATCTCGGCTTCGTGCCGGGTGAAAAGGGGCTTTCGGCCGCTGAGATGGCCGCGGGCGGCGTTGATGTGCTCTTCAACCTGGGGGCCGACGAGATCGACATCGCGCCGGGCCCGTTCGTGATTTACCAGGGGAGCCACGGCGACCGCGGCGCGCATCGCGCCGACGTGATCCTGCCGGGTGCCGCCTACACGGAGAAGAGCGCGACCTACGTCAACACGGAGGGCCGGGCGCAGCAGACCGCGCGTGCCATCTTCCCGCCGGGAGAGGCGCGCGAGGATTGGACAATTATCAGAGCGCTTTCCGGTGAGATCGGTCGGCCGTTGCCATTTGATACACTCCAGGAGGTGCGTGCGGCCATGTACAAGTCGGCGCCGTTGCTTGCGGCGCTCAACATGGTGACGCCCGCTGATCCAACCGCGATCGAGAAGCTCGCGGCTCGTGCAGGTATCATGCGGGACGAGCCGCTGACGTCGCGGATCAAGGACTTCTATCTCACCAATCCGATCGCGCGCGCTTCGCAGGTGATGGCGGAGCTAAGTGCGCTGCGGCACGCTGCTGTCTCGGGCAAGAGCCTGAGCGCGGCGGAATAGACGAAGGGCAGGGGACGAAATGACCGATCAGGCTTCGACCTTCTGGGACGGCCTTCTGTGGCTCGCTACGACAGCAGGGCTCAGTCTCCTCTTGCTGACCGGCCTGCTGATCATCATCGCCTATCTCCTGCTGCTCGACCGGAAGGTCTGGGCGGCGGTTCAGTTGCGCAAGGGGCCGAACGTGGTGGGTCCCTGGGGCCTCCTGCAGTCTTTCGCCGACCTCATCAAGTTCGCGGTCAAGGAGCCCGTCATTCCCGCTGGGTCGAACAAGGGGGTGTTCCTCTTGGCGCCGCTGGTAACGGCTGTGTGCGCGCTGGCCGCCTGGGCCGTGATTCCGGTTGATGAGAATAGCTGGGGCAAATGGGTCATTGCCGACCTCAACGTGGGTATTCTCTACATTCTGGCCATCTCATCGCTTGGCGTTTACGGCGTGATCATGGGCGGCTGGGCCTCGAATTCCAAGTATCCGTTCATGGGTGCGTTGCGCTCGGCGGCGCAGATGGTCTCCTACGAGGTTTCCATCGGGTTTGTCATCATCACGGTGCTCTTGCTCGTCGGCTCGCTCAACATGACCGAGATTGTGCGCGCCCAGGCTACGGGGCTTGGCACCTCGGCGGGCCTGCCAGCCTCGGCGCTCGATTGGCACTGGCTCGTACTCTTCCCGATGTTCGTCATCTTTTTCATTTCTGCGCTCGCCGAGACGAACCGGCCACCCTTTGATCTCGTGGAAGCGGAGTCAGAGCTGGTTGCGGGCTTCATGGTGGAGTATTCGTCCACGCCCTACCTGCTCTTCATGTTGGGTGAGTACGTGGCGATCGTGACCATGTGCTCGCTGGCGACGATCCTGTTTCTCGGCGGGTGGCTTCCCCCGCTCGACATTTGGCCACTCAACGCTGTGCCCGGCATCTTCTGGTTCATCGCCAAGGCGACATTCATGTTCTTCATGTTCGCCATGGTGAAGGCGATGGTACCGCGCTACCGCTACGACCAGCTGATGCGTTTGGGCTGGAAGGTGTTCCTGCCACTGTCGCTCGCCATGGTCGTACTGGTGGCTGCCATTCTGCAGTTC
>Ga0075339_1000054_pt1 | contig 12590 bp, 11 predicted proteins | sample RushMan_CattailN_4_FD_120076 | JGI IMG/M metagenome (GOLD analysis project Ga0075339, IMG submission 120076) | Natural and restored wetland microbial communities from the San Francisco Bay, California, USA, that impact long-term carbon... | ecosystem: Environmental > Terrestrial > Soil >... | reverse complement strand
CTGCGCATCGGTCCCCCGATGCAGATCCTACCCATTAGCCTTCAGCCTTGCCGATCCCAGAGCGGTTTCCTGCCGCCCCTGCTTCGCAAACTCTATGCCTGATCGAACAGACCACACGAACCTGTCCAAAAGTTGGGAATAGCCACGCGACCTATATACAATCTCTCAATCTGAAGACCCAGCGTTTCGCCGCACCTGCGTAAACAACTGATCACGCCGCCTGCTGAGCAGGCTTGCGCCACTTAAACCGGTCCTTGCCTGTTAGCTACGCCACCCACCCTAAGCCGACCCCGAACCCCGCGGAGGCCGCGCGTTAAGCAGCATTTCCAAGTGGTTATGCGGACGCCCGCCGCACCCCCCAATGGCACGAACGCTAGTCTGTGTCGGGCCGTCTGTCAAACATTTGTCGGGGTCTACAACTTGTTGCGCCGCAAAAACAAAAGTACGCCCCGAGGGTTGTCTGAACGGGTTATCGGAGCCACTCAGGATGATGTCCTGGCAGGGATTGAGTTCGGAATATGGTGCGATTCTCAGAAAAGGCACTCAGGCATGGCGGCCGGTGCGTTCGAGTAGGCGCTTGTCCCGGCGCCGCTGGACCGAGGATGGGATCCGCATAGCCTCCCGGTACTTCGCGACCGTCCGCCGCGCAATGTCGACGCCGTCTCCCTTCAGCTTCTCGACGATCATGTCGTCGGACAGAATCGCCTCCGGTGGCTCTGCATCGATAAGTTGCTTGATTCGATGGCGCACAGCTTCCGACGAGTGGGCTTCTGCATCGCTGTTGGCGGCCGCGATGGCCGAGGTGAAGAAATATTTGAGCTCGAGTATCCCGCGCGGCGTTGCAATGTACTTATTCGAGGTGACTCGAGAAACGGTCGACTCGTGCATGGAGATTGCGTCTGCCACGGTCTTAAGGTTCATAGGGCGCAGGTACTGCACACCGTGGGTGAAGAAAGCGTCTTGCTGACGCACGATCTCCTCCGCAACCCTCAGGATTGTGCGTGCACGCTGGTCAAGGCTCTTCACGAGCCAATTCGCCGTCTGCAAGCACTCAAGAAGATAGCCCTTATCCTTTTCGTTCCGCGCCGTCTTAGAGACCTTCGCGTAATAGATCCTGTTTACGAGCACGCGGGGTAACGTGTCGCTGTTGAGTTCAATGATCCAACTACCGTCGCTGCCAGGGCGAACCATGATGTCCGGCACAACGGGCTGCATCTGCACCGAACCGAACTTGAGGCCGGGCTTTGGATTGAGCTGCTTGATCTCGGCGATCATCTCGGCGAGTTCGTCGGCGTTTACGCCTACCGCTTTGCGCAGGCCGCTGAGGTTGTGCGACGCCACCAGGCTGAGATTGTCGAGCAATGCCGCGATCTGGGGATCGTAACGGTTCTGGTCTTTCAGTTGCAGCTCAAGACATTCGGCCAGGGTGCGAGCACAGACGCCGGGCGGATCAAAACTCTGCAAGACTGAGAGAACACGCTCCACCATACCCGGTGGCGCGGCTAGCTTGTCGGTAATGTCTTCCAGATCGGCGTGCAGGTAGCCGCCCTCGTCGACTGTATCGATCAGGTAATTGGCGATCAATCGCTCCGCGGGATCGGAAATCACCATCGTCATCTGCTCCGCGAGATGATCGCGCAGTGAGATGTCGGCGGTGGCGAAGGCTTCAAGGTTGCCGTCGTCGTCGTCGAAGGACGAGCCGCGATGCTTGACATCGGACCACTGGTTCCCGGCCAAGTCCGCCGCCATCTCGGCAGGCGCCGCGTCCGGGTAGACGTTCTCGAATTCGGTATCGAAGGAATCGGTCGCATCAGACGCGGCCGGCTTCTCCAGATCGAGCCAATCCTCCGACTCGCCGCTGTCACCGGACTCCCCGGCCGCGGGCGCCTCGGCCGGCTCTTGTTCGGCCGGAGAAACGGGCTCGACCGACGATTCCTCGATCTCAAGCAGCGGGTTACGCTCGAGTTCCGTCTCGATGAACTGGCTCAGTTCCAGGTTGGAATACTGCAAAAGACGGATAGCCTGCTGCAGCTGGGGGGTCATAACCAGCTGCTGGCCTTGTCTCAGCTCCAGTTTGGTCGAGATCGCCATCGTCTAAAGGCACCGCGGGTTCGGGACGAGCGTTGCCATACTTAATCAACGCCCGTTAACGAACATATCCCCCAGGTAGACCTTCCGGACATCTTCATTCGTTATGATTTCCGAGGGCTTACCGTGTGTCAGAACCTGACCATCATAGATAATGTAAGCCCTGTCGATAAGGCTCAGTGTCTCGCGGACATTGTGATCGGTGATCAACACCCCGATGCCCCGGTCGGTCAGGTGGCGGACGAGTTCCTGGATATCACCTACGGCAATGGGATCGATACCGGCGAAGGGCTCGTCGAGCAGGATGAACGAGGGCCGCGACGCCAGCGCCCGGGCAATCTCGCAGCGCCGCCGCTCACCGCCGGACAGGGCAATCGACGGGGACTTGCGCAGCCGGGTGATGCGGAATTCCTCGAGCAGGCTGTCGAGTTGCTCCTTCCTCTTGCGCTTGTTGGGCTCGACAAGTTCCAACACGGCCATAATGTTCTGTTCGACCGAGAGGCCGCGGAAAATTGAAGCTTCCTGAGGTAGATAACCGATGCCGAGCCGTGCGCGGCGGTACATCGGCAGGCGCGTCACGTCCCGCCCGTCGATGGTAATCCGGCCGCTGTCAGCGGGAACCAGACCCGTGATCATGTAGAATACCGTGGTCTTGCCAGCGCCGTTGGGACCGAGAAGCCCGACGGACTCGCCCCGGCCGACCGCCAGGCTGACGCCCTTCACCACCTGCCGCTTGCGATAGCTCTTCTTGACTTCGACGACAGTCAACCATCCTTCGCCGCCGATGGAAGCATCCACCGTTTCGACATCGCGGGCGGGCCCGTAGCCATACGCGCCGCCGTCTGCGAACGCTGGCCCACCCGAACCGTTGTTCGGCCCGCCGCGTGCCTGCGGCTTCACAAGACTGACGAGGGAAGTAAGCTTCACGCCATGATTCCTGATGATTGCGCCCACCAACACATCCGGATCAACGCGGCGGTGTTGTGATGGTCTCAGACGACCATCCAGAGGCGTTCCCCGTGCCGGATTTGCGTGTAGCCGAACCGCCTTGGCTGTTCCTCAGTTGATTGGGGAAGAAGATAGCGCTCGGCCGGCCCCCGGTCGAGCGCCCCGCAGCGCCACTGTCCGTTGACCAACCACCGCCAGCCGGCTGAGCAACCGTTTTGGGCCCGGCCGTGTCGATTGTCGCCTTGCCTGAGACCATGTCGATCAAGAGCCGCGATCCCCGCACCACGGACATCCCCTGGGTCAACTCCACATCGCCGCCAACCGTGACCGCGTTTGCCTTGGCATCGTATTTCGCCCAGTCGCCCGTCACCTTGCGGCCGTCCGCCGTCGTCACGGTCACCTTGCCTTCGGTCTCGATACGGGTCAGCTGCGTGCTGCCGTCTTGCCTGGCTGCAACTCCCTCGGGTTCTCCCGAAACGTCAGCAAGACGAGCCGCACCCGTATAGTAGGCCTTGATCGCAGCTGACCGCATGGTGACTTCACCCTGCCGGGCCACGACATCACCCCGGAAAATAGCGACCTTGGCCGTATCGTTCACGTCGAGAGAGTCGGCATCGATATCGAGAGGAGCATTCGGCGAGGTCCTGAAGTCCGCAACGCCTCCGGCACTCTTCTTCTCAGGCTCTGCCGGCTTTTTCGCATCTGCCTTCTTCTGCACGAAATGGGCCGCGATTCGTCCGGGGCCGCTGCCACTCATGGGCGGCGCGGTCATCGAGGTCCGCCCGTTCTTCCGGTCGACGAAGAGGTGCCGCCCTTTGAGAACGGTGTCCCCGTTCACGACAACAACGCTGCCCGTCAAAAGAGCGCTATCGGCGCGCTGATCGAGTTCCACGCGATCGGCCGTCACGCGACGATCAGGGACTGCCGTCATCACGATCCGGCCCTCGAGCAGAGCCGTCTCATTGGCGACATCGAAAGAGGCATTATCTCCCGTCACGCGGTCGGTCGTCCCACGCGTGATCACGAATGGCCCCTTCGCGTCGATGCGTTTCACCTTCCCGCCCGCAGCCGCGGCTGTCGAAGCCGCCGCGCCCGAAGGCTGAGCCTCGCCCTCATAGTTGACGGTCATTTCCGGCGTCTCGAGCTTCGCCTGCGCCTGCGCGGCCTGCACGTTGCCTGTGAAGATTGCAGTCTTCTTGGCGTCCTGGACGTCGAGCCGCGCGGCTGTGATGTCGACAGGGCCATCGGAACCGCCGAACAGAGTGCTGGCCGTCGTCGTAGCGGCTTTTGCCACCTCTTCCGGCTTTCGGGCCGGCGGGTTGAGCCGCGCCACCACTTCGTCGAGGAAAGTCACCTCGCGCACTTTCTGGCGGATCGTCAACTCGCGCGAGCGCACGGTGCCGGCCGGAAATCCGACGATCACCGGCTCCTTACTGGTGATGAGACCTTCCTTCGTCAGAACGGTGGCGCTCTTCAGATCTGCGGACAGACCGTCATCGGACCGGATCTCGATCTTCTCCATCAGCTCAAGAACATTCTTCTTATGATTGAACGTTCCCCGAACAGCGGCGAGAGTCGTTTTCGACTTCTCGCGAGACAACAGGTCGCCAGTGATCTCTTCGAGTTCGACGATATCGGTCTGCTTGAAGTCCTGCCGCGCGCGCGCAGCGCTCACGCGGTAGGTGCCGCCGTCTTCCGTCACGCCGTCGTAAGTGGGATTGTGCATCGAGAGGTCTTTTGTCGTGATCCGAGGGATCGAGACCTGGGGCAAATCCGCCGTGACGCCGGCCGTGCGCAACAGGGCAAATCCATAGAAGCCCAGAATTGCGATTGCCAGCGCGGGGCAAACGCCCCGCAGAACGCGTACGACTTTGGAGTGCCGACGGGCCTTTCGGAAATCGTCCGTCCGGTCCTGAACCACGACAATGCCGGCGCCCGTGGGGCGCGCCCCAGAACGGGTGCTGTCGGCATCGATGGTCATGGACATCAAAGGCGCTCGGGGGTGTTCGGGGGTACTGGGGACGGGCCCCACCGGTTCGGAACCTTACGTGGCGAACACTGATCGCCAATTTGGGTGAGATTGGGACTGAACTCAAGCCGCAAGGCGCGGCATACCGCGCCTGAAATCCATGCAAAACAATAGGGATGGGAGCTTGAAGCGCCGTTCAAACGGCCGCCTAGTGGGAGAAAATATCCATGTCCGCGAAGCCCGCCAGATCGAGCTGAGTCCGGACCGGCAGGAAACGGAAGGCTGCCTCTGCCAGCGCCGTGCGGCCCTCGCGCGCCAGCATCGCATCGAGCTTGTCCTTGATGGCATGCAGATGGAGCACGTCGGACGCGGCATAGGCAAGTTGCTGCTGGGTCAGTTCGGCCGCGCCCCAGTCGGAGCTCTGCTGCTGCTTTGACAGTTCGACCCCCAAAACCTCGTGAGCAAGATCTTTCAGACCATGCCGGTCGGTATAGGTTCGCGTCAGCTTGGAGGCGATCTTGGTGCAGTAGATCGGGCTCGTCACGACGCCCAGATTCTTTTCCAGCACTGCCACGTCGAAGCGGGCGAAATGAAAAATCTTCAGAACCTTTGGATCGGTCAGAAGAGCCTTGAGCCGCGGCGCGTCAGGCGCATCCTTTGCGATCTGGACCAGATGCGCTGTCCCATCGCCTGCGGAGAGTTGCACGACGCAGAGGCGGTCCCGGTGGGGATTGAGTCCCAAGGTTTCGGTGTCGATGGCGACACTGGAGCCGAAGCCCACACCCGCCGGCAAATCACCCTTGTGCAGCTTGATGACGGGAGAGGTCATATGCGTTCAGTCCTGTTGCACGAATTGAAATTGGGTGGGACTGGCGTTAGCGGACCGGCCGCCGGGCTGCCGAGCGGCAAATAAGAGATCCGATAGCAACACGAGCCGTACCGAGAGGGTGGCGGCTCGCTGAAGCCGGAACTCAGACTGGTGCCCAGAAGAGGACTCGAACCTCCACGCCTCGCGGCGCTAGTACCTGAAACTAGTGCGTCTACCAATTCCGCCATCTGGGCTTCGTCCGGCGTAAGCCCCACGAGTTAGTGGCAGCGGGTCACGTTGTCAATTGCGCTGGCGGCGACTAAACAAGCCGACGTCGAGGGCTGCTGGATGAGGCGCCCTGACAACGTGCCAGCCACGGCGTCTCACGGAGAGGATCCTGAACTATGGTCCAAGCAACGCGCAGCGGTGGTCTCGTCACGATTTTCGGCGGCTCCGGGTTCGTCGGACGACATGCCGTGCGCGCTCTCGCCCGGGATGGGTGGCGCATCCGCTCTGCCTCACGCCGTCCCGATCTTGCGGGCCATCTGCAACCCATGGGCGTCGTGGGTCAGATCCATGCGGTGCAGGCAAACCTGCGGTTCCCGGAGTCGGTGGCCGAGGCGGTGGCCGGCGCCGACGTGGTCATCAACTCCGTCGGGGTTCTGGCCAGCACGGGCAGGCAGACGTTCGACGCCGTCCATGACGAGGGGGCACGGGCCGTCGCGAAGGCGGCGCGCGCGGGAGGCGCAACGCGATTCATTCACATTTCGGCTATCGGCGCGGACGCAGCATCCAAGTCCAAGTACGCCCGCTCCAAGGCGGAAGGCGAGCAGGCCGTTTTCGAAGAGTTTCCCGATGCGGTTATCCTCAGGCCCTCGATCGTCTTCGGGCCTGAGGACGAGTTCTTCAACCGCTTTGCAGCGATGGCGCAGGTTGCGCCTTTCCTGCCGCTAATCGGTGGCGGAGCGACTCGCTTCCAGCCCGTTTACGTCGGCGACGTGGCCACCGCCATCAAGGCCGTCGTGGACGGCAAGGCCAAGCCCGGGAAGATCTATGAGCTGGGCGGTCCCGAGATACTGACGTTCCGTGAACTCCTCGAGCGCACGATGCGTTATGCGGACCGGAATCGGTTCCTCCTCAATCTGCCATTCTGGGCAGCGAAGCTTCAGGCGCTTGCGACATCGCCGCTGCCCAACGCGCTTCGTCCCGTCACGCTCGACCAGATCCGCCTTCTGGAGCGCGACAACGTCGTGAGCAAAGTTGCAATTGACGACGGGCGCACCCTGGCGGGCCTGGGCATCGCGCATCCGCACTCCATCGCCGCGATCGTGCCGGACTATCTGGAGCGCTTCAAACCGAAGGGCCAGTACGCGCACTACCGCGGCTGATCAGCTCCGCAACAGACCAACGAATAAGGGCCCCGGCAAGAAACCGGGGCCCAATTCATTTGTGCTGCATGCGTTCGCGACGCGCGCGACCGTTGCTATATCAGTGCACGCTTGCGATCGCCAGTTCGCCTTCGATGGCGTGACTCATCGCAGCCTGACGCGAGTCCGTCAGCACAATCGGCGTGCCGTCGGCCGCATGCAGGGCGAAGAGCCGGATGCCGGCGGGCAACCCTTCGATCGCAGGGAAGAGCTGCCGGGCCTCGTCGATGCTCAGGACCTTGATGTAGGCGACCTGGCCTCCGCCGAGCCGGGCGAGTTCGATCTCGCTCATCACGGGCGCAGCGGGCGCAACGCGACGAGAACCGGATTTCGGCTTCTTGGTGGTGGTATTACTATTCATGACGCACATCCTCCTCAAGGAGAGCTTGCAGGACGTCACGGGTGGGCAGGCATCTCACGAGGAGTCCTTGGCCTTGGGGTGATCGTCCTATGATTCAGGCGGCTTGGCTGTAGCCTCAGGGCACCTACTGGCCCTTTTTCTAGGCCCCGATCTCGATCTTGCGAACGAGCCGCTCCGGCTCGTGGCGCACCAGATCTATGGACAGCAGGCCGTTCATAAGATCGGCTGCACGGACCTCGATCCCATCCGCCAGCAGGAACGTCTTGCTGAACTGGCGGGCAGCGATGCCCCGGTAAAGATAATCGCGATCCTTGTCGTCCTGGGCCTTGCCGCGGACGATCAGCTGTTTGTCTTCCAGCGTCACGTCGAGATCCTGGCGCGTAAAGCCGGCAACCGCCAGCGTGATGCGAAGCACTTCCGGACGGCTTCCGTCTCCGGCGATCCGCTCAATGTTATAGGGAGGATATCCGCCTCCGGCATTCTTGCCGGCGCGTTCTATCAGCCGTTCAATCTCTTCGAACCCCAGGAGCAGCGGGTTCGACAACATGGTCATTCTCGTCATTCTCTTCCGGCCCTTTCCATAAGCGACCCTATTCACCCGCCTGGCCCTTCGTGCGGCGCCGGCGTGTTGCCACGGCCCATGACCGGAACCCGATGGCATTTTTTCACATCGTTGATATGGGGTCAGACGGCAAGCGCTTCAAGGAGCGGATCGGGACCCGGGTCGTCCCGGCCCCGGGCGGAACCGGGTCGTCGTGCCGGCACCAAGAAATTCCGGCAGTACACGGACGGGAAGGCGCCGATTGCTCACAGCAGCCGCACCACACTGGGGCTCAATCGTTGGCAGGGCCGCGTTCTTGGATGACCGCTCGGAGCGGTCTGAAACGGACTCAGTCCCGGAATTAGTCCCGGACCCGACCCGACCCGACCCGACCGAATTATTCGGATAATATAACATCCGTCAAGAGGTTAGGGACCCGCTGCCGGGGCCTGCCGCAAAGGACGTCGGTGACGACGCGTTCAAGGTCCCGTGTCGCCGGTGCTCTGTCAAAGCCGCCGCAAAAGGGGAACCAGCAGCCACTCCACCGTCACCGAGTAGAAACCTTCGGTATGGTCAGTTCCCCATGCAAGCGGAGTGGCCTCTGAGTTATTGCGGATCAGCCGGCTTCTCTGCAGGCGGCTCCGGTGCGGCCGGTTTGTCTTCGGCGGGCGATTCATCCTTACCAACAGTCGTTCCTTTTGCCGCGTCGAGCGCCTCCTCGGTGGCTTCCTTCGCCTTGTCGAGCACCTCGCTGCTCGCCTCCTTGGCCTTGTCGAGTGCCTTCGAAGTCGCCTCTTTCGCTTTGTCCAGGGCCGGTCCGGCGTGCTCCTTGGCCTTCTCCAAAGCCTCCTTCACTGCCTCGCGCGCTTTCTCGATTGCTTCGATGGTCGCTTCCTTGGCGGTGTCGATCGCAGACTTCGTCTCCTCGACGGCCTTGTCGATTGCTTCGCCGGATTTTTCCTCTGAGGCGGTTGGAGGCGGCGGCGCTTCGGGAGATGCGGGCGCGTCTTTCTCTTCCGCCAAAGCCGAGGCGGCGATCAGAGCAATGCCGGCAAGTGTCAGAAAGGGTTTCAAAATCATGGCACAGCCTCATTTTTTCATTTGCAAGTCTGAATACGACTTTCCTGCAGGCAGTCTAAGACATGGAAACGGCAACGTAAAATTGCGACATCAAAGTTCGTGGCCGTTCAATCTGGCCGAGTCTCGAAAACGCCGACATCGCGGCGGCTGACCGCGATCGACTTCAGGACAGCAAAGCAGGGTTTCCCCGGCTCGAGCCGCAGATTGAGGAGCGAGCGCCGCGTTATGCGAACGAGCAGGTCGTCCGAACCGCAACGGATGGCGACGTCCACGATCGCACCGTCCTGCCGGCCGATCCGGTTCACCACGGCCGGCAGGATGTTGAGTGCGCTCGTCTCCTCCGGCGGCTTCAAGGCCAGCAAGACATCCCGGGCGCGGACCCGCACACGTACGCGGGTGCCGGGCTCCGCCTCGACGAGTGGAGTGATGAGCGCGCCGCCGCTGAATTCCAATCTTGTCAGTCCGTCCGCGGGATCGTGACCGACCACCCTAGCCAGCAGAAACGCGCCGGCCTCCTGGCGCCCCATATGCGGGAATGCATCGGGGTCGGAGAGCACCTCGGCCGCCGGTCCAAGACGGACGACCTTGCCCTCGGCGAGGGCAACGATCGTTGTCGCCAGACGGGCCACCTCGGGCACCGAATGGCTCACGTATAAGATCGGGATCTGCAATTCGTCTCGCAGGCGTTCGAGGTAAGGCAGAATTTCCGCCTTGCGCGGCTCGTCGAGTGCGGCGAGCGGTTCGTCCATGAGCAAAAGGCGTGGTGCGCTGAGAAGAGCCCTGCCGATCGCCACGCGCTGCTTCTCGCCACCCGAGAGTGTCCCGGGACGACGGTCGAGCAAGGCCGCGATCCCGAGCAACGCTACGATGTGGGCAAACTCACTTGACGCGTTCCCGGCTTCTGAGAACCAGCGGCCGAACAGAAGGTTCTGGCGCACCGTCAGGTGCGGAAACAGCCGGGCATCCTGAAACACATAGCCGACGCGCCGGCGATGGGCGGGTACATCCACGCCCGTTGCCGTGTCCAACAGGCGCGTACCGCTCACGTCGATACGCCCGCGATCTGGCCGCAGAAGGCCGGCAACCGCGTTGATCACACTCGTCTTGCCGGCGCCGGAGCGCCCGAAAAGCGCCGTCACCCCCCGCTCGGCGGTAAAGGCGACGTCGAGCTCGAATGAGCTGAAACGATGCGTGAGGGCGACGTCGAGAGTCATGTTCCGGCAATCCTCCGGGCGACCCGCTTGGCCACGCTCTCGGAGATCAACAGCGCAACGACGGCAACGAAGATCGAAACCACGACGAGGCGGAACGCCGCCGGATCGCCGCCCGGCACCTGGAGGTACGCGTAGATCGCGGACGGGAGCGTCTGAGTCTGCCCTGGAATGTTGGAAACGAACGTGATCGTCGCTCCGAACTCGCCCATAGCCTTGGCGAATGCCAGAACGCTCCCTGCGATGATGCCCGGCAGGATCAGTGGCAGGGTCACGACGGCTAATGTCCACGCCCGGCTGGCGCCGAGCGTCGCAGCGGCCTGTTCGAGTTTGGGATCGACCGCTTCAATCGCCAGACGGATCGCACGCACCATCAGCGGAAAGGCCATGACGGCGGCAGCCAGCGCGGCGCCCGTCCACTTGAAGGCGAGCACGATTCCGAACGTGTCTTCGAGGAACGTGCCGATGGGTCCGCGCCGTCCGAACAGGACGAGAAGGAGATAACCCGTCACGACCGGAGGCAGGATCAAGGGCAGGTGCACCAACCCGTTGAGGACCTGCTTGCCTCGGAATTGCCCCCGGGCAAGCACGAAGGCGACCATCACGGCCAACGGCAAGGAAAGGATCGTCGCCCAGAACGACACTCGGAGTGAGAGCTTCAGGGCCGTCCACTCGGCAGGAGAGAGCCATTCCGCCATCCGGTCGCTGTTCCGTCAGTTGACCTGAGATTGTTCCATCACTCCAAAACCGTGGCGTTTGAACACGGCCTTGGCCTTCGGCGATACGAGGAATTCCAAAAAGCTTGCAGCCAAGGTTTTCCGTTTGCTTTCGGATACCACAGCCGCCGGATAGACTATCGGAGGATGCAGTTCGGCGGGAAAGGTGCCGATGATCGAAACGTCATCAGAGGCTGCTGCGTCGGTTGCATACACGATCCCCAACGGAGCCTCACCACGCTCTACAAGGGTCAAGGCCGCACGCACGTTGTCGGTTTGGGCAACGCTGGGCGCCACGGCCTCCCAGACGCCCAGCGCGGCAAGAGCCGCCTTTCCATAGATGCCGGCTGGAACCGAATCCACCATGGCCATTGCGAGCTTTCCGTCCTTCAACATCCCGGCGAGATCGAAGCCCGCCTTGATTTCGACGACCCGAGCCGCACTGCCGTGCGCGATGAGAACGATGCGGTTACGAAGAACGTCGCGCCGGGTCGCGTGGTCGATGAGTTCGCCGCGGTCGAGAACGTCCATCCAATCGACACTTGCGGAAATGAACACATCGGCAGGGGCTCCTTCCTGAATCTGCTTTGCGAGCGAGGAACTCCCCCCTAGCGAGATGATCAACTTGTTCCCGCTCTCTGCGGCCCAGGACGCGGCAACGTCATCCAGTGCGGTCTTCAGACTAGCGGCGGCGAAAACGAGGATCTCATCGGACGCCGCGACTGGCCGTGCCATCGCAAGCACGCCCATCGCCACGGCCATAGCGGCCGCCATCGATCCCCGCATCATGCCGCGCGGGCATTTTGCGCGGCAGGCCACAATCGGTCCACCATCGATCCTGAACACCAAAGGCCTCTGCTCCCGTGCCCGGCCTCGCCCCGAGGGCGCCGGGCACCGCGATGCTAGCGCGTGCCCCATCTTATTGGCTATAGGGAGATTTCCGGCCGAAAAAGGCCAGAGGGCGCAGCCGATCGTATCGGGACCGCTTGTCCTGACCGGCTCGGCAGATCAAGTCACCGGTGACGTGCGCACTCCAGCTTCCATTCGCAAAGAGAATGGCTGCAGCGGGTCAATCGGCAACGCCCCCGTTGCCAACCGCGCCCAGCTACTGCGGGAACACAACGTTCCAATCAGACTTCATATCAACGACCGCCCAGCCGTTCGTCTTTGCATCGCCAAGCGCCTTGTCGAGGCGACCCACCGCAGAGTCGCGGTCATAGGCCCATTCCCGTTCAGGGTCGGTGTGATGGACGATGAGGCCGAGGCGTGCCCCCGCGCCGGCCGTCACCCACTGCAGCATCTGAAGGTCTCCGTCCGAATTGCCGAAGGCGGCGATTGGACGACGGCCGATATGCATCTGGATGCCGACTGGCTTTCCGGCTTTGTCGTCAATGAAATTGATTTCCGGCAGCCTGATCAGCACCGGCTTGCCGTCTCGCAT
>Ga0075339_1000053_pt1 | contig 12622 bp, 8 predicted proteins | sample RushMan_CattailN_4_FD_120076 | JGI IMG/M metagenome (GOLD analysis project Ga0075339, IMG submission 120076) | Natural and restored wetland microbial communities from the San Francisco Bay, California, USA, that impact long-term carbon... | ecosystem: Environmental > Terrestrial > Soil > Wetlands... | reverse complement strand
TGCCATCATCGCCCGGGAACTCGGAGCGCGCCTGCGGACGCTCGGCATGCGCGCTGAGGAGATCCGATCCTGCCGGGCATTTCTGGACCGGATCAGCATCATCCCCGAAGCCCAACAGGCTGCACGGAGCCCGGGCACCAGCGCCATGCACGACGTCACGGAAGGCGGCATCGCCACAGCCCTGGAGGAGCTTAGCGCCGCCGGCGGCTGCGGACTGCGCGTGGACATAGACCGCATTCCGGTTTTCCCGGAAACCCGTAACATCTGCCGCCTGCTTGGTGTGCATCCACTGGGGCTGATCGGGTCCGGCAGCCTGCTGATCTGCTGCCGCTCAAAGCACGCCGACCGGCTCGAGGGGGATTTGCGCCGCGCTGGGGTCCAGGTGACGTGCATCGGCGAGGTTGCCGAAAAAGGTTCCGGCGTCCGGGGGTTCAAAAGCGGGCGCCCCGCGCGGTGGCCTCGGTTTGAGGTGGATGAAATTGCACGGCTTTTCGCAAAGGCCGACAACGGGTAGCTCAAGGACCCATGATTCGCTTCTATTGGGGGGTTCAAAAACAAGCATCCGGCCGTCAGCCAAGGCCTTCGGCGGTTTGGAAAGCGCAGAATATTCATTTAGGTGTTGGCATTTCCAAAAGCCGCACAACGCCGGATCAGGGTTTGAGGCGCCGTTTTTCAACACCCAGCTATCGCTTGATGCCTCGGTAGAAGATGTCAAAGGCGAGGGTCAGTGTCTCCTTGAGGTGGTCCTTACCATCGTTGACCAGCTTCTTGCTGGTCATCCAGAGGATGACTCCCGAGAACAGCGACCAGAAGGTGTCTGCCAGGGCCACGGGATGGCGGTCGATGAAGACCCCCTTGGAAACGCCGTCCTTGAAGATCTGGACGATGGATCTCATGGACTTGCCGGTGAGGTCCTTGATTTCCTCCAGCAACTGCGGGGTGAGGTTCTTGAGCGTGTCGCTCGATTGCAGGTGGAACATGTTGATGATGATCAGCGGGTCGAATTCGTACACGTCGTACATGACCTCCATGAGGGCCTTGAGTTTCTCGTCGGGGCCCGCCGGTTTCATGGCGTTGACGTGCTCGATGCGCAGTAGCAGGTACTGCAGGATCCGGAGCGAAAGCGACGCGTAAAGCTCTTCCTTGTTCTTGAAATACAGATATAGGGTCCCCGGGCTCAATTCAGCCTCTTGGGCGATATCCTCCATGGTGGCCTTGTTGAACCCTTTTTCCGAAAACACCCGTTTGGCGGCAACCAGGATCTGCTGTTTGCGGCGTTCTTTTTCTCTTTCTTTGCGTTCCTGGATCCCCATGAGATCCACCCCCATCTGAATAAAATTTTATAAATAAATTGACTTTTAGTAATTGTTTCGTGTTTAGTCAAGTTAAAAAGAGGAGGAAAAATGAGCGAACAACCGAGCCCCGGCGCCCGCAGGGTCCAGGAAGTACTGGAAAGCCTGGGTGTCAGCAGCCGGGTGACCGAAATGACCCAAACAACCCGCAGTGCCCAGGATGCCGCCCAGGCCGTCGGCTGCGAGGTCGGCCAAATTGCGAAGTCGCTGGTGTTCAAAGGGGCCTCCAGCCACAAGGGCATCCTGGTGGTCGCCAGTGGTGCCAACCGCGTAAACGAAAAGGAGCTGTCCAAACTGCTGGGAGAACCCGTCCTGAAAGCCGACGCCGATTTCGTGCGCCGGTCGACCGGGTTTGCCATCGGCGGAGTTCCGCCGGTCGGCCACCCGCAGCCGCTGACGGTGTTCATCGACGAGGACCTGTTTCAGTACGCAGACATCTGGGCTGCTGCCGGCACTCCGCAGGCGGTCTTCAAACTGACCGCCCAGGAACTCCTGCGAATCACGGAGGGAAAGGTGATTTGCGTCAAGTGAGGCGACTCGCGTTCGTTGCTCGCGTTCATCGCGTTTTTCGCTTTCAAACGAAAACGACTTTACGCGAATAACGCGACAAACGCGCTTTACCCTATCGTCAGCGACACCAGGTCGTTGCGGGCGCCGACGTTCTGGATGGTGACCTGGATCAGGTCCTCGGGTTTCAGTTCGAAGCCTCCGGTAATCGGCAGGTCGCATTCCAGCATGTAGTCCGTGAGCAGGACCTGATAGCTATGGCGCCGGCGCACGAGCACGATGGCCTCCTCCTTCTGCCCGATCCTCTGTTCAAGATGCCTCAACAACCAGTACCGCTGGCGACCCACCTGCAGGCGGCCGACTCGGCTCATGGGTATGGACAGGTCCTGGAGAATGCGATCGACCTCTTCGGCCGAGTAGGGCTCTTCCAGTCCGAGAACGGCCCGCACCTGGCGCTGGGTCACCAGATCGAAGTATTTGCGGATGGGGGACGTCGCCGTCACGTAGGCCGCCAGCCCGAGGCCGGAATGCTTCTCGGCGACATGGCCCAGGACGAAGCGATTGAGCAGGCGCCGCTGCATCCAATGCTGAAACAAGGTCCCTTCTTCACCGCGATAGAGCCGCTCCCTCGGTTCGGGCTGGGATCGAAAAATCGCCGGCATGCCGTTCTCCGATAGGAACCGGGCCATGAGCCAGTTGGCAAGGATCATGATCTCGGCCACCAGCATCCGGCCCGGACTTTCACGGTTCACGCGGTTGAGATTGACATCGCCGTTTTCCCCCAGCCACATGTTGATTTCCGGCACGGAAATGTGAACCGCGCCGGCCGCCAGGCGGGCGTCACGAAATTTTCGGGCGATGTTGCGCAGATGCACCACGGTGGGGTCCTGCTCCGCCATCAAATTCACGTCGAAGTAGCTGAGCTGGTTCTTTACCCTGACGATGCTCGGCAGGACCCGGTAGCCCCGCACGTCCAGCTCGGGACTCAAGTCGACCACGGTGCTGATGGCCGGCCGCACTTCGCCGGCCTTCAGGCTGCACAGGCCCTCGGCAAGGGCCGGCGGCAACATGGGGATTCTCTGATCCGCCATGTAGATCGAGCTGCCGCGGCGGCGGGCTTCCAGGTCCAGCGAGTCCCCCTTGCGAACCACATGCGCCACATCGACGATGTGGACCCCAAGCCGCAACCCCTGCGGCGTCACCTCCAGGCTCAAGGCATCGTCGAAATCCAGCGTGGATTGTCCATCGATGGTAAACAGGCCGAGGCCGGTCAGGTCCTGGCGGCGCGAGTCCGCCTGAAGAGGCCGTGCGGCGCCGGTCAGCTCCGCGGCCGCCTGCAGCACCTCGGAAGGGAATTCAACCGGGGCTTCAAGCCGGAGCAACTCGACGTTTTCATCTCCCGCAAACACCCCGGCCTTGACGAGCAGGGCGAACAGCTCGTCGGCCTTGTCCAACCCCGCCCGCTCCAACATCCCTCTGGCGAGGCTGTCATCCGGACTTTCTTTTTCGAAGAGGTAATAGGATTTGAGAACGTCGAGGAATTCGCCGGCCCCAGGCTCACGGGCGTCAGCCGCCGTAGGACCGCTGCGGGCCAGGCAGCGCCGAAGCCAGTCGCCGCCGGCTTCGATGATGCGCTGCCGTCGCGCCTGCTCGTCGCGCTGAGCGATCAGCCTTTCGACCTGCTCCGCGGAATTGGGGAAAAAACGCCCCGGATCGAACCTGAAATACAGCCGGTCGTTGAACAGCGCCCGCATCACGGCCGATTGGTGGTCGCCGTTCGGGGCACCGGGAAAGCAAAATGCCGTCATGGTGTCGAGGTCGATCCACTCCTGCTCGGAGCTTAAAACTTCCCAGAGATCCCGGATGATGACCTCTCCGACGAGCGCCTTGCGCTTGTGGGCCACCTCTTTGAGAGCATCCACCATCCGCGTCCGGCTGATGGACAGGTCCAGGCGCGTGCGGTCCCGGCGCAGCAGCCGGCTGGCGGAGAGGTTGACCTCTTTGTTATTTTCGGTCAGCAGCCTCAACCGCTGGCTGCGGACCTCCAGGATCACCGCGCACAGGATTCTCTCGCGGTCAATATATTCAACAATATTCCCAAGTTCCATGCGGTTAAAATAGCAACCGGCGTGATCAAAGTCAACGCCGAAAAACACCACTGTTTTCCCCCCGATCAAGGTTGCCGATCCTCACAGGCTGTGTTATGCCACCCTGGGTTGATCAAAAAGGAGAGCGCTGTTTTTAAATGTCTTCTCTCAGGCTCATCACGCCTTATTTCGCGGAAAACCGGGCCAGGATCCTCATCGGACTGTTGAGCCTGATCGTGGTCGACGTGGTGCAGCTCGTCATCCCGCGGGTCATCAAATGGGCGGTGGACGATCTGGCGGCCATGCGCGCCGAGAGCGGACAGATGCTGCTCTATGCCGCCTATATTTGCGTCATGGCGGCCCTCGTCGGTGGTTTTCGCTACGTCTGGCGGCTGTGCTTGCTCGGCACCTCCCGCCGGGTGGAGCAGGGGCTGCGCGACCGGCTTTTCAGCCATTTGCAGAGCCTGTCGGCCGCTTACTTCGACCGCACCCGTACGGGCGACCTCATGGCCCACGCCACCAACGACATCCAGCAGATCCGCATGGCGACCGGCATGGGCCTGGTGGCCCTGAACGACGCCGTGGTCATGGGGGCGGCCGCGATTGCATTCATGGCCTACATCGACCCCACCCTGACCGGCGTCGTCCTCATCCCGATGCCTCTGATCGCCGTCGGCACGCGATTTTTCAGCCGCAAAATGCACCGCCGGTACCAGACGGTGCAGGCGGCTTTCTCCGATCTGACCGAAGTCATCCGGGAGCGCTTCGCCGGGATCCGCCTGATCAAGGCCCATAACCGCAAGGCGACGGAGGCCGCGCGCGTGGAGGCGGCTTCCAGGGCTTACGTGAATGAAAACCTCAGGCTGGTGAGAATCACCGGCGCCTTTTTCCCGATGATGCTGTTGTTCACCAACCTGAGCATGGCGCTGGTCCTGCTGGTAGGCGGTCGCCAGACGATTCTGTTCGCCATCACGCCGGGGGACTTCGTGGCCTTCATCAGCTACCTCGGGCTTCTCACCTGGCCGATGATGGCGCTGGGCTGGGTCACCAACCTCATCCAAAGAGGCCGGGCGTCGCTGGAGCGGGTCCATGCGATCCTCGCCGCCACGCCCGACATCCGCACCGCACCCGACGCCCAATCCCTGGGGACATTCCGGGGAGGCGTCGCCTTCGAAGCCGTCGGCTTCAGCTACCCCGGCAGCCCGGATGCAAATTTGGCGCGAGCCCTCGACGGCATCGACCTGTCCATCGCGGCAGGCTCGGTGCTCGGCATCGTCGGCCCCCCGGGAAGCGGCAAGACCACCCTGCTCAGTCTGATCCCCAGGCTTTATGACGCCACTACCGGTCGGGTGCGGCTGGACGGCCGGGAGGTCCGCCGCCTGCGGGTCGAGGACCTGCGGGCGGCCGTCGCCTTCATGCCCCAGGAACCGTTTCTCTTCGCCGGCACGATCCGCGACAACATCACCTTCGGCAACCCCGATGTCCCGCAGGAGCGCCTCGAGAAAGCGGCCGGCGCCGCCGCGCTGCTCGACACCGTGCGGTCCTTTCCCCACGGATTCGACACCGTGGTGGGCGAAAGGGGGGTGATGCTCTCCGGCGGGCAGAAGCAGCGCGTGGCGCTGGCCCGCTGCCTGCTCGCCGAAGCGCCGGTGATGATTCTGGACGACCCCATCAGCCAGGTGGATTTCGAAACCGGCGCGGCGATCACCCGCACCCTCCGCCGACTGGCCGGTCGCAAGACCATCCTCATCGCCTCGCACCGGCTTTCGGCTCTTGCTTTTTCCGACCGGATCGTGGTGCTCGACCGCGGCCGAATCGCCGCCGCCGGCCGGCACGCGGAGCTGATGCAAACCAGCGACTATTACGCCCGGACCTATCGTCTCCAGGAAATCGAAGAGGCGCCGCATGCGGCCTGACCTGGACTACTTCGAAGAAACCAGCCTGGGGAAACCTTACGACGCCAAGCTCCTGCGGCGGCTCTATCCGTTCGTCCGCCCCCACCGTTCCCTGCTGCTCTGGTCCATCGGTCTGGTGGTCCTGATCACTCTTCTGGACGTGACCCTGCCCTATGTCACCAAGCTGGCCATCGACCGCCACATCGTGCCCTTCGCCTCCGAAGCGGCCGCTGGCGACCGGCGCCTGAAGATCGAGGTGTCCGACCCGGCTGCGGCGGAGGTGCTGCAGCGCCACCCGGACCTGGCGCGCGTCGAGGGGGCCGTTGCCCGCGTCCCGTACGAGTCCCTGGCCTCCCTGAGCCGGGAGGATGTGGCCCGGCTGCGCCGCGCCGACCTAGAGGGCCTGTCGCTTATTGCAGGGGTTTTCGGGGCCCTGGTGATTTTCGATTTTCTGCTCAACTTCGCCCAGTCGGTCATAATGGAGGTCACCGGCCAGCGGATCATGCACGAGTTGCGCATGCGGCTGTTCCGACACACCCAGGACCTGGCCCTGGAGTTCTTCACCCGCAACCCGGTGGGCCGGCTGGTGACTCGCACAACCAGCGACATCCAGAACATGTACGAACTTTTCACCTCGTTCATCTCCTTCGTCTTCAAGGACCTGGTTCTGCTGGCCGGCATCGCTGCCGTAATGCTCGTGCTGAACTGGAAGCTGGCGCTGATCAGCTTCATCGTCCTGCCGGTGGTGGCCGCTGCTTCCATCCGGTTCTCCAAACGGGCCCGCCACATCTTCCGCACCCTGCGGGTGCAGGTGGCCGAAATCAACACCCGCTTTGCCGAAACCATCGGCGGCATGCGCGTGATCCAGCTCTACCGCCAGGAAGCCGACAACTTCCGCCGCTTCGCCGGGCTGAACCACGCCAACTACCTCTCCGGCATGGAGCAGATCCGGGTGCTCGCTGTTTTCATGCCGCTGATCGAGGTGCTGGCGTTGACGGCCGTGGCACTCATCATCTGGTACGGCGGCGGCCAGGTAATGGGCGACGCGCTGAGCCTGGGGGCCCTGGTGGCCTTCATCTCCTATATCCGCATGTTCTTCCGGCCCCTGCGGGACCTCGCGGAAAAATACAACATCCTGCAGAACGCCATGGCCTCGGCCGAACGCATCTTCCTGGTCATGGACACGCACACCGTGCTGCCCCAGCCGGCACCCCCGCCGGCCGGAAGCCTCCCCGGGCTGTCCGCCATCGACGAGCTGCGCTTCGAGCATGTGACCTTCGGCTATGCGCCGGGGGAGCCTGTACTGAAAGACGTCTGCTTCGAACTGCGCCGGGGTGAAACCCTGGCCGTGGTGGGGCCCACCGGCGCCGGCAAGACCTCGCTCATCAACCTCATCCCCCGGCTCTATGACCCGGCCGCCGGCCGGGTGACGATCAACGGCCGTGACCTGCGCGACTACCCGAGCGCCGTCTACCGCGACCGGATGGCTTTGGTCATGCAGGACCCCTTCCTGTTTTCCGGCACCATCCGCGACAACATTTTCCAGGGAACCCCCGGGCGGCCCTCCGGTGGGGAAGCCGACATTCTCGCCGCTTCCAACCTGGATCGCCTCCTCGCGCGGCTGCCGGAGGGCCTTGACACCGTTCTCGGTGAGGGCGGAGGCTCGATTTCGAGCGGCGAGCGCCAGCTCATCGCCATCGCCCGGGCCTTTGCGCGCAACCCGCAGATCATCCTCTTCGACGAGGCCACCTCCGCCATCGATTCCCAGACCGAGCAGTGGATCCAGCAGGCCCTGGAGCGCCTGATGCGGCGCCGCACCGCCCTGGTGGTGGCCCACCGCCTGTCCACCGTGCGCGGCGCCGACCGCATCCTGGTCATGCACCGGGGCCGGATCATCGAGTCCGGCACCCACTCCCGGCTGATGGACCAGCGGGGGTTTTACTACCGTCTCCACCAGTTGGAGCCTGCCGCGGCGCCCCTTCCACAGGAATAATTTTCTTGCTAAACAGCGGGCCGGATGTTATAGACCCTTACCCAAACGTCCAAGGATGTTGCCAAATCGCACCGCAACGGGCCGCCTGAAGAACCGCAAGTGCGATGATGTTACCGCTCCGCCCGCAGTTGAATCCATAACGCCAAACCAAAAAGGAGGACCACAGCGATGCCCTACGATGCAACGAAGATGGCCGACTGGCAGATTTCCGAAGCAGCCGAAAAGAACATGCCCGCCCCCGAGCAATGGCAGCAGAAACTGGGTTTGCAGAAAGAGGAGATGCTGCCCATGGGCCGTCTCGCCAAGCTGGACTTTCTGAAGATCATCGAGCGCCTGAAAGGCAAGCCGGACGGGAAGTATATCGAAGTCACCGCCATCACCCCGACCCCGCTCGGAGAAGGCAAGAGCACCACCTCCGTGGGTCTTATGGAAGGCTTGGGAAAACGCGGCAAGAACGTCGGCGGCGCCCTGCGCCAGCCCTCCGGCGGTCCCACCATGAACGTCAAGGGCACGGCAGCCGGCGGCGGCAACGCGCTTCTGATCCCCATGACCGAGTTCTCCCTGGGGCTGACCGGCGACATCAACGACATCATGAACGCCCACAACCTCGCCATGGTGGCCATGACCTCGCGCATGCAGCACGAGCGCAATTACAACGACGAGCAGCTCGCCCGCCTGACCAAGATGCGCCGGCTCGACATCGACCCCACCCGGGTGGAGATGGGCTGGATCATGGACTTCTGCGCCCAGGCCCTGCGCAACATCATCATCGGCATCGGCGGCCGCACCGACGGGTTCATGATGCAGTCCAAGTTCGGCATCGCGGTCGGCTCCGAGTGCATGGCCATCCTCTCGATCATCAAGGACCTGGCGGATCTTAAGAAGCGCCTGAACGAGATCACGGTGGCCTTCGACAAGAGCGGCAAGCCTGTCACCACGGGCGATCTCGAGGTCGGCAACGCCATGACTGCCTTCATGCGCAACACCATTAACCCGACCCTCATGAGCACGGCCGAGTACCAGCCCTGCCTGGTGCACGCCGGCCCCTTCGCCAACATCGCCGTCGGCCAGTCCTCGATCATAGCCGACCGCATCGGCCTGAAGATGTTCGACTACCACGTGACCGAATCGGGTTTTGCGGCCGACATCGGGTTCGAGAAATTCTGGAACGTGAAGTGCCGCAACAGCGGCCTCAAACCCCACGTGTCGGTGCTGACCGCCACCATTCGCGCCCTCAAGATGCACGGCGGCGGGCCCAAGGTTGTGGCCGGCAAGGCCCTGCCCGAGGAGTACACCAAGGAGAACCTCGGCCTGGTGGAAAAGGGCTGCGCCAACATGGTCCATCTGATCAACGTCATCCGCAAGTCCGGCATAAACCCGGTGGTCTGCGTCAACCGCTTCTACACCGACACCGACGCTGAAGTGAAGGCGGTCAAGAAGGCGGCCGAAGCGGCCGGCGCTCGCTGCGCCGAGTCCCAGCATTGGCTGAAGGGCGGCGAAGGCGCTCTCGAGCTGGCCGACGCCGTCATCGACGCCTGCAACGAAAAGTCGGAATTCAAATTCCTCTACCCGCTCGAGATGAAGCTGCGCGAGCGCGTGGCCTTGATCGCCAAGGAGGTCTACGGCGCCGACGGCGTTGCCTGGACCCCGGATGCCGAAGCCAAGGCCAAGATGCTGGAGGCCGATCCCAAGTACGCGGACTTCGCCACCATGATGGTCAAGACCCACCTGTCCCTGACCCACGACCCGGTGCTGAAGGGCGTACCCAAGGGCTGGACGCTCCCCATCCGCGACGTCCTGATCTACTCCGGCGCCAAGTTCCTCTGCCCCTGCGCCGGCACCATCAGCCTGATGCCCGGGACGAGCTCCAACCCGGCCTTCCGGCGAATCGACGTGGACGTGAAAACCGGCGCGGTGTCCGGGCTGTTCTAGTCGGTTTGCGCATTTAAATCGGCTTCACGCGGGGCCTGAGCCGTTCCGGTTCAGGCCCCGGTTTTTAATAGGTCCCATCGGACGTATGGGGCCTGCTTTTTGGGGCCTATCGGACCTATTCTCTCAAGGAACACCGATCGAATCTCATGCGCGTCCTCCTGGTCAACCCGTTTTACCCCATCTCCGAAACTCCTTCCCCGCCGCTGGGGCTGGCCTATCTCGCCGCGGCCCTCGAGGAAGCGGGAATCGAGGTCCGGGTGCTCGACCTGGTGGTCACCCCGCACAGCGAAGACCTCCTCGCTGAATGCCTGGATGAATTCCGGCCCGAACTGGTCGGACTCACCGCCGTCACCATGAACGTCGACAACGCCCTGGCCGTCGTCGCGGACGTAAAACGCCTCGCCCCGCAGGTCTTCACGCTCATGGGGGGGCCGCACGTCACCTTCAGCGCATCGGAAACCCTGTCGGCCTGCCCCGCTCTGGACGCCGTCGCATTGGGCGAAGGCGAGCGGACCATCGTTGAGCTCAGCCGCGCGGTCGAGGCCGGGACAGGGCTTGATTCCGTCAAGGGCATCGCCTGGCGCGCCGGCGACGGCATCCGTTTTACGCCCGGCCGGGATTTCATCCGGGACCTGGACACCCTGCCCATGCCCGCCCGCCGGCTGCTGCCGCTCGGCCGTTACCGGGCCTTGGGCATGCCCATCAGCATGACCACCTCCCGCGGCTGCCCCCATCAATGCATCTTCTGCGTCGGCCGCCGGATGGTGGGGGCTCGGGTGCGCTTTCACAGCCCCGCGCGGGTCGTGGATGAACTGGCCTACCTGGCGACGCTGGGGTTTCACCAGGTGAATTTGGCCGACGACCTGTTCACCGCCGATCCGCACCGATGCGCGGCCGTCTGCGATGAAATTGTGCGGCGGGGTCTCAGCATCCAGTGGACCTCATTTGCCCGGGTGGACACCGTTTCAAAAGAAATCCTTGCCAAGATGAAGGCCGCCGGGTGCACGGCGGTCAGCTTCGGGATCGAATCGGGCAATGCCGGCATCCTCAAGACCATCAAAAAAAGAATCACCCTGGAGCAGGTCGTGGCGGCGGTGGATATGTGTTCACAGGCGGGTGTCACGCCGTTTGCGTCCTTTATCCTGGGGCTGCCCGGAGAGACGCCGGAGACCCTGGCCGAAACCATCGCATTCGGCAAGCGGCTGGAGAGCAAAGGGCTGGTCTATGGATTCCACATCCTCGCGCCGTTTCCCGGAACCGAGGTGCGCGAGCGCTGCCGCGACCTCGACCTCCGCATCCTCACCGACGACTGGTCCCGCTACCATGCCAACCGCGCCGTCACCGAGACCGAAACCGTGACCCGGCAGATGCTCGACGAGATCGCCGTAGAGTGGGAGGACCGGTTCAACCGCTACCTGGGCGACATCAAGGAGCGCATGCAAAACGGGAAAGCCGGCGCCGACGAGGCCCACCAGCTGACCAACCTGGAGCGGATTGTTTTAATTTATGATCTCATGATGAAGACGGTCATAGAGCAGGCCGGGACCTGGCCGGTCAGTGAGGAAACGAAAGCCGCAGGATATCTGAATGCCCTGATCCGCCGGGTGGACGCTGCAACGCATCACGGGAAGGAACGAATCCGGGACGCCCTGGAAGCGGCAGCCCGGCAGGGGAACCTGGAATGTGAGCAGGCGAAGGGGATAATCCGCTGGAAATGGAGGGACTACCTCTGACGCGGGCGCCGAACGCCGCGTGTCAGTTCAGGATCTCCGCCAGCCTTCCCACTTCCTGAAGGGTCTGTTCGGCAAGCGTGTCGATGTGGTTCTGGTTGACCCCCAGGCGCTCGGCGACTTCAAGCGACGGCTCCAGGGCTTGACCGTCGCGGCCCTTCCCGAAGCCCACCCGGCGCCCCACGATGTTGGCCACATGCACTACGTCGCTGAGCAGGCAGTAATGATCGCAGCTTTCAGGATCGTGGTGCCAGCTGACCGCATTGACCAGCTCCTGGGGCAGCGACCAGTTTTGCAGGATCCTCGCGCCGATGGTCGCATGGTTCGTCCCCAGCACGACATATTCCGCCACCTCGAACGAGATGCCCTTGGTCACCATCCCTTCGATCTTCTCCAGATCCTCCTGCACATAGTCGCCCAGAATGAGCTTGCCGATGTCGTGGAGCAGCGCGGCGGTGAACACTTCGTCCGCGTCGCTGATGCTCAAGGACTTGACGAGCAGGTCTGCTGCCACGGAAACCGCCACCGAATGCCGCCACAGCTCTCCCCGCGGCAGGTCATAGCCCGGCACCGGCTTTTTCATGAGCGCGCTCATGCACATTGTCATCACCAGCTGCAGCAGGCGCTTCCACCCCAGCAACATGATGGCCTGACGCACGGAGCTGACCCGTGACGGAAGCCCGAAATAAGCCGAGTTGGTAAGCTTGAGAATATTGGCCGTCAACCCGGGGTCGTATTTGAGGATCTCTTCGATTTTGCTGGCGCTGGAGTCCGGGTTCTGGAGCAGGGGCATGAGCCGGGCCGCCGTGGCCGGCATGCCTGGAAATGATTTGACCTGAGTCATGATGTGTCTGAGTTTTTCTTCGTCCACGTTGATTTCCTCTCTCTTGGGAGGCGATCCGGCGTTGATATCGGGGCACACCCCTCCTTACAAGGTATCGGCGGCTTCGATGAATACTTGAGGAAATCAATAAATTTCTTGAAAATGACCCATTTGCAGCCTATTTTGGCACGGATCACAACCCGTCGCGCGGTAGTGCCGCCCCAAAAGCAACCTCACGCTCGGGCGGATACCTTTGGCATTCTACTGGAGCCCTTGAACCCTAATATCGGGAGCAGAAACATG
>Ga0075339_1000050_pt1 | contig 12699 bp, 7 predicted proteins | sample RushMan_CattailN_4_FD_120076 | JGI IMG/M metagenome (GOLD analysis project Ga0075339, IMG submission 120076) | Natural and restored wetland microbial communities from the San Francisco Bay, California, USA, that impact long-term carbon... | ecosystem: Environmental > Terrestrial > Soil > Wetlands... | reverse complement strand
TGTCGGCACGCCGGAGGCGCTTGCAGCATCCGATGAGCGTCTGAAGTTCGAACATGCCCGCTGAGCCTTATAGCACTACAGCCCCACGCCGGCGGATCTATACCGTCCCTGCCGGTCGCCCATTCCTGCGGTCGCTCGCGGAGGCGCTGCTCGCCGGCAACCTGCCCGCACGCGGAGGTCCGAAGCCGAGCCCGGTCGATCTCACCAATATTACCCTTTACCTCCCGACACGGCGCGCCACGCGTGCCCTGCAGGACGCCTTTCTGGCGGCGGCCAGCGGCCGGGCCATGCTGCTTCCCGCGATCCTGCCCATCTCCGAGGGGGACGAAGATCTTTCACTGATCACCGAGGCCGCGCGCGGGGAGGCGGGCACCGTAGCCGGAATCGGCCCCGCCATCAGCGAGATGCACCGGCGTCTGGCGCTCACACAGCTTGTGCTGCGCTGGTCGGAAGTCATGCGTGCCACAGGCGACGATGGCAAAAGCGCGCTCGATCCCTACGCCGCGGCTGGCTCGAGCACGCCCGCACAGGCCGTGATTTTGGCCGGTGAGCTCGCTCGCCTCATGGATATGGTGGAGACCGAGGGTGTCAGCCTCGAAGGACTCGCTGCACTCGTACCTGAACTCTATTCCGAACATTGGCAGAAGACGCTCGAGTTTCTGCAGATCGTGACTGCCTATTGGCCGGCTCATCTCGAAGAACAGGGTCGGCTGTCGCCCGTTGCCCGACGCAACGCCGTCATCGCGGCCGAGGCCCGGCGACTCCGCACCAGCCCGCCCCAAGGTCCCGTGATCGTCGCAGGCGTCACGGGCTCAATCCCGGCGACGGTAGAACTGATGCAGGCGGTGGCGGATTTGCCCAACGGCGCCATTGTGCTGCCGGCGCTGGACATGCATCTCGACGAGCCAAGCTGGCAGGTGATTGTCCCGGATCATGCGGAACATCCTCAGCACGGGCTGGCCAAACTGCTTGCGTCCCTGGGTCTGGAACGGCGCGACGTGACACTGCTGCCAGGCGCAGCACCGGACGAACGGCAAACAGCCCGCGAGAAGCTGATCTCCGAGGCGCTCCGGCCCTCACGCACGACGGCCCTCTGGTACCAATACGTCGAAACGCTGAAGGACAAAGACAAACGCAAACCGGCACTCGATGGTCTGAGCCTCATCGAGGCGCCCACCGGCCAGGATGAAGCGGAAGCGATTGCACTCATCATGCGGCACGCGGCCGAAACGCCCGGACGTACGGCCGCACTCGTGTCACCCGACCGCCGGCTCGCCCGCCGCGTCGCGATTCGCCTAGAAAGTTGGGGCATCCGCGTCGACGACTCGGCAGGCCGGCCATTTGCCAAGACAGTCCCGGGCGCGTTCCTCGAACTCGTCATCGCAGCCCATTGCGACGGCTATAAACCAGCGACGCTGATGGCGCTCTTGAAGCATCCGCTAACACGCCTCGGGCGCGATCCCTTCACCATTCGCCGGGCGGCCCGCGCGCTGGAGATTGCAGCCTTTCGCACGCCCTACCTTGGCCAGGGGCTGGACGGTGTCGCCGCCGCGATCGAGCAGGCGCACCACGAAACCCGTACCGGCGAGCGGCGGAACCGCGCCGTGCGGCGGCTATGGGCGGAGGACTGGGAAGCGATCCGCGATCTCGTTGCCGCACTGAAAGACGCGCTCGCACCGCTTGAGGACGTTACCAAGAGCGGCGCAGCGGCGCCCATCGCCTCGCTCGCCCGCGCCCATGTGGCCGCCGCGGAAAAACTGGCACGCCTGCCTGCAGAGGACGAGGACGCGGCGCCGTCCTCGCTTTGGCAGGGCGAGGCGGGCGAAGCCGCGCAGCGCTTCTTTAGCGAGATTCTGGACGATACTCTCCCGGAACTCACGGTGCGTCCTGCCGACTATGCAGATCTCTATCGCAGCCTGATTACCGGCATCAACGTGCGCCCGCGCGTACCCGTGCACCCTCGCCTCTTCATATGGGGCCCGTTCGAGGCGCGCCTGCAGCAGACAGACGTCGTTGTACTCGGCTCGCTAAATGACGGCACGTGGCCGGAGTCGGCCGATCCCGGACCGTGGCTCAACCGGCCCATGCGCACCGAACTGAAATTGCCTTCACCAGAGGAGAAGATCGGCTTCGCCGCGCACGATTTCATATCTCTGCTCGGCGCACGTGAGGTTATTCTAACGCGCTCGGAAAAGGTCGACGGCGTTCCGACCGTCGCCTCACGCTGGCTTTTGCGCCTGCAGGCTCTGCTTGACGGCGCTGAGGCACGCGCCGAACTCCAGCCAGACCAGTCATGGCTTGCCTGGGCCCGGCAACGCGATGACATTGTCCGCCGACCGCCGGCCGGCTGCCCCGAGCCGCGCCCATCCATCAGCTTGCGTCCACGAAGGCTCTCAGTCTCGCGCATCGAGAAATTCATTGCAAACCCGTACGCGATATTTGCCCGCGAGATCCTCGGTCTCGAAGCGCTCGACGAGCTTGGCAAGGAACCCGGACCATCTTTGCGCGGCAGTATCATCCACGAAGCGCTCTCGCGGTTCACAAAAGCGCATCCAGCGTCGCTTCCTGGAGACGTTCGCGGCGAGCTTATCCGTATCGCGCGCGCAATCCTCGACGACTATCGCACGCACCCGCGCATCGCCGCCTTCTGGGTTCCTCGCTTCGAGCGATTTGCCGATTGGTTCGCCGCCACCGAGCCGCAGCGCCGGCAAGGCATCGAAATAGTCATCGCGGAAACGACAGGCAGTGCCGTCTTCAACGCTCCGGGCGGAACCTTCACCCTGACGGCGCGGGCCGACCGGATCGATGTGGGCCAGAGTGGCCTCGTCATCACCGACTATAAGACGGGCATTCCGCCGAACTCCAAAAGAGTGATTATGGGCCTCTCCCCACAGTTGCCGCTGGAAGCTGCTATTGCTGCGGACACCGGCTTCGCCAACGTTCCAGCGGGCTCCGTCGCGACGCTGCGTTATATCCGCGCCTCGGGCGGTGATCCCCCGGGCGAGCAGGCAGACATCAAGACAGACGATTTGGCGGTGCTAGCGGCAAACACACTCGACGGCCTGAAGCGCCACATCGCCCACTATGACGATGAGAAGACGCCATACCGGCCACTCCGCCGAAAAGGCTTTTCCTATGACTTCGACGAGTATGCACATTTGGCCCGTGTTGCCGAATGGTCGGTAGTGGACAGAGATAGCAGCGACGAGGGCGAGGCATGAACCCCATTCCTGGCCCCGTCGAAATTGACGCTGAACTTACTCGCACCTCGGGCGCTCAGAGTGCCGCCTCCGATCCGGATGCCTCCGTCTGGGTCAGCGCCAATGCTGGCACGGGCAAGACGCACGTTCTAACAATGCGCGTCCTGCGGCTTCTGCTCTCCGGAACGGCACCAGAACGCATTCTGTGCCTCACCTACACCAAAGCCGCGGCATCTGAGATGTCGAAGCGCGTCTTTGCCGAACTCGCCAAGTGGGTGATGCTGGCAGACGACGATCTGGCCGGGGCATTGCGCAAACTTCTGTCGCGGGATGCCACCAGCAACGAGATGGCCCGCGCCCGCACGCTCTTTACCGCCTCGATCGAGACCCCGGGCGGCTTCAAGGTACAGACGATCCACGCCTTCGCCGAACGCCTCCTGCAGCGCTTTCCATTGGAAGCTGGCGTGACGCCGGGCTTTGCAATTCTGGACGAGGTCATGGCACGCGAGTTGAAGCGCAACGCCATTGATGAGGTGCTGACTGAAGCCGCCGGTCGGCCGGATGATCTGCTCGGCATGGCTTTGACCATCGCGGTGGCGCACGCGGCCGACGACCGTTTCGACGAAATTCTCGACGAAGCACTCCAGCATCGCGACTGGCTGGACACCGCCATTCGCCTGCCCACGTTCAAAAAGGGCATAGAGCGCGCGGAGGGCCTTCTGCGACAGCACTTCGGGGTGCGCGACGGCGCAATGAGCGGAGAACTTATGGCCGCCGCGGCCATTGTTCTGTCTGATGCCGACTGCCGGCACCTTTCGGACTTGTTTTCTACAGGCGGAAAGCGCGACGGCGACCGGGCATCTCTCCTGCGCGAGATCGCGGCCACATCGGCTCCAGCCGCGCGCAGTGACCTCCTCAAGAAGCTCTTTTTCGACAGCAAGGGCGAACCGCGGACAAGCTTCGCCACGAAGGGCGTGGCCAAGGAGTACCCGGAGACGGAAACGAAGCTCGCTCACGCACGCGACCGTTTCGTGTCGTTGTGGACCGAGATGAAGGGCGCGGAGCTTGTCGAAGCCACGATCGCGCTCTACCGCCTCACCGACGCGGTTTTACAGCGCTACCAGGACGCCAAGGCGCGCCGTGCAGCGCTCGATTTCGAGGATCTTATCGGGCGCACGCGCAACTTGCTACGAACCCGAAGCTCGGCGGAGTGGGTGCTATACAAGCTCGACAGCGGGCTCGATCACCTGCTCGTCGATGAAAGCCAGGATACGAGTCCGTCGCAGTGGGACGTGGTGGGCGCGCTGGCGCAGGAATTCTTCGCCGGAAGCGGAACGCGCGATACGCCGCGCACGATTTTCGCCGTGGGCGATGAAAAGCAGTCGATCTACTCGTTCCAGGGCGCCGCGCCCGAAATGTTCGCGCGCAAGGGCAGCGAATTCAGGCAGCGCGCGGAATCTGCCGAAGCGACATTCCGGAAAGTCGATCTCAACGTGTCGTTTCGAACGACGGCACCGGTTTTGGCAGCCGTTGACAAGGTCTTCGCGGATCACAGTCGCACCCCCGGCGTTCCGACGGGCACTTCAGGCATTCGTCATATAGCCAAGCGTATCGGACAGGCAGGCTCGGTCGAAGTCTGGAGGCCCGAAGCTTATGCCGATACGGAGACGGCCGATCCCTGGTCACCGTTGGAGGAAGCGCCAACGACAGTGCCTTCACTGCGGCTCGCAAACCGGATCGCCGACACCATCAAAGGGTGGATTGACAGCAGGACGATGCTGCCCTCCGCCGGTCGACCCATCCGCGCGGGCGACGTTCTGATCCTCGTCCGCAAGCGCCGTCCATTCGCTGGTCCCATGGTGGCGGCGCTGAAGGCGCGCGGCGTGCAGGTCGCAGGGGCTGACCGGCTGCAACTTGCGCAACACATCGCCGTACAGGATCTGCTTTCGGTCGGCCACTTCCTTACGTTACCCGAGGACGACCTGTCGCTCGCAGAGGCCTTGAAAAGCCCTATCTTCAATCTCGATGACGAGGATCTTCTGCGCATTGCCAACGGCCGGCGCGGCACCCTGTGGAAGGCGCTTCTTGAGAATGCTGGTGCCGATGCGCGTTATGCCGACGCCGCCGAGACATTGAAGCGCTGGCGCAAGGCAGCGGACTTCACGCCACCCTATGAATTCTGGGCGAGCCTGCTCGATCGCGATGGCGTTCGCGCCCGCCTTATCGGGCGGCTAGGCCCCGATGCGACGGATCCTATCGACGAGTTCTTGAACCTGGCGCTCACCTACGACGACAAGGCGCCAGCATCATTGACGGGCTTCCTGCATACGCTCACGTCGGAGGACCGCGAGATCAAGCGCGATACCGAGCACGCGCGCGACGAAGTGCGCGTCATGACGGTGCATGGCGCCAAAGGACTTGAGGCGCCGATCGTCTTCCTGCCCGATACCTGCGCGACCGGCGCCAATGCCAACCGCGGCGGGCGGCCGATTCGTCTCGATGGCCTGAGACTGCCTGGAGATGGTACTGCGTCCGCCTTCGTATGGCCGGTGAAGGGCACCACCGCGCTTGAACCCGTGCGACATGCGCGTGGCTCCCTGGAACAACGCGATGCGGAAGAACGCGATCGCCTGCTCTACGTTGCAATGACGCGCGCACGCGACAGACTCATCATCGCCGGCTTCGAAGGCAAGAAAGGGCGAGCGCCCGGCTGCTGGTACGACACCGTTTGCACCGCACTGGGTGCCGATCCGGATGCTCCTGGCGAGGACATCGTGATCTACCTATCCGAGACGAAACAGGCGGCGGACGCTGCTCCCGACGCCAAGGATAGTGCGCGGGTCGTCACCGAAACCGCACAGCCCAGGCCCCTATGGGCGGAGCGGCCTGCCCCGCGCGAACGCACGCGGAGTGTGCCGCTCGTACCTTCACGTCTCGCCCCATACGAGATCGACGAGGAGGGGGAGCCCCTGCCGGCCGACCGGCCAGCCGATCCGTTCGCCGAGCCGCCAGCCCCCAGCCCCAGAAGAACCGGCAGTGACGCGACAAACGGTGATCGCTTTCTACGCGGCTCGCTCACGCACGCACTTCTGGAGCACCTTCCCACGATTGCATCCGCAGACTGGCGCGCAGCCGCGGATAAATTCCTCGAAGTTCGGGCGCCGCAACTGCCCGCGCGCTCGCGCTACAGCATCGCGAAGGAGGCTCTTGCCATTCTCAACGATCCGGCGTTTGGCATGCTGTTCGGGGCCGGGAGCCGCGCGGAAGTGCCGGTCGTGGCGGAAATTCCCCACCCGTCGGGACATGGCACGCCGCTGCGCCTCACAGGTCAAATCGACCGGATTGCCATCACGGACGAGGCAGTACTCATCATCGATTACAAGACGAATCGCACGTGTCCCACGACCTCCGCCGAAGTGGCGGAGGTCTATCTCTACCAGCTCGCTGCCTACCGCTTGGCGCTGGAGCAAATCTTTTCCGGCAAACCCGTGCGCGCCGCCCTTCTGTGGACGGAGGGACCGCAGCTCATGGAGATTCCTGCAGAAATTCTCGATGCCTACAGTCGGCGTCTGTGGCAGCTGGACCCAGCCCACCTTGACGCCGCCGCATCCCGTTCTTAAGTCTTCCACCCGAACCGAAGCCGTCTGCCGTTACCGGGAGCCGGCTAAAACAGAGAGTTTTCCATGGCGAACACCCCCAACGTTTCCGACAGCACGTTCGACGAAATCGTGCTCAAGTCCACGGAACCTGTCGTTGTCGATTTCTTTGCCGAGTGGTGTGGCCCCTGTAAAGCCATGGCGCCCGCGCTCGATCTCGTGGCCGCCGAGATGAAGGGCAAGGTCAAGATCGTGAAGGTCGATGTCGACAAGAACCCCGGCATCACGCAGAAGTATGGCATCCAGGCCATGCCGACGCTCATCGTATTCAAGGGCGGCGAGGTTAAGGCCCGCCATTCTGGTGCAATGGTGCAGAAGAAGCGGCTGGAAGATTGGGTCAACGGCGCCATCGTCGCCTGAGACGCACAAGACAGCTTCGAATAATCGAGGACCGCGCGGGGCAACGGCGCGGTCCTTTTCTTTTTGGCCGAAGACGGGTTCAGTTGCCTTGGACCTCGACGCCCTCCTGCCGCGCCAGTACGTGGCCGGCAAGGTAGAGCGAGCCGCAAACGAGCACGCGTTTGGGTGAGGGATCGAGTAGCTCGATGCGCTTCAGTGCTGCCTCGACCTCATTAGCGGTGTCGGCTGGAATGTCGACGCGACGCGCCACCTCGGCAAGAGCTTCTGGCGCGAACGGCGCTTCGTGTGCACCTGGGATAGGCACGGTCACGATATGACGGACGAGACCACGGAACGGCAACAGGAAGCCCGTTGCGTCCTTCAGGCCCATCATGCCGACGATCAGATAAAGCGGCTTGGGACTGCGCTCCTCCAGATCGGCGAGCGTCTGGGCCAGAAAGGCGCCGGCTGATGGATTGTGTCCGCCGTCCAGCCACAGCTCCGACCCGCGATTGAGGAGTTCCGGCAGCGGACCACTGTCGAGCCGTTGCATACGGGCTGGCCAGCGGGCTGTGAGTAGGCCACGCTCAATCGCACTTTCCGCCTGACGCAACTGATCAAGTTCCAGCGCAGCGGCAACGGCAGTGCCGGCATTAATGATCTGATGCCGACCAACGAGTGCCGGCAGAGGCAGATCAAGCACGTGGCTCTCGGTCTGGACCACAAGGCGGCCGTTCTGCTCGAATGCGTCGAAATCCTCACCCCACACGACAGTGCGGGACCCGGTCGCACTTGCCGTTTCGCGGATTACGTCAAGGGCTTCCGGCACCTGTTGCGAAATAACGGCGGTTACGCCGGGCTTCAGGATGCCGGCCTTCTCGGCAGCAATCTTTGCAATGGTGGCGCCCAGTTTTTCTGCGTGATCCAACGAAATCGGCGTGATGACCGTAAGTGCCGGTCTCTTCACGACATTGGTCGCATCGAGCCGCCCGCCGAGCCCAACCTCAAGCAGCAGAACGTCGGCCGGCGTTTCGGCAAATGCGAGGAACGCAGCGGCCGTCGTGATCTCGAACTGCGTGATGTCGTCGCCGTCGTTGACGGCCTGCGTGCGTGTCAACACATCGACGAGCTGATCCTCGCCGATGGGACGGGAAACGCCGTCGGTCCCAGCCAGCTCGATACGCTCGTGGAATCGGACAAGATGAGGCGAAGTGTAGACGTGGACCCGGCGGCCCGAAGCCATCAGCATCGCCCTTAGGAATGCCGTTGTCGAACCCTTGCCGTTGGTCCCAGCCAAATGCACGACAGGCGGAAGCCGCTCTTGCGGATTGCCGAGCTTTTCCAGCAGCCGTTCGATGCGGCCCAGAGACAGATCGATGAGCTTCGGATGGAGAAGCTTAAGATCGGCGAGGAGCTTGTCGCTCTTCTGCATATCGCGCTCGTCTCTGGCGGCCCGTTTTGGCCGATGATCTGGGGTCCCGGATTTCTACGGGGATTTGTAATCCCTCGGACCGCCGGTGCTCCGCAGTTAGCCGGCCATTTCCCGTGCGGCTGATCGTCCCTCGCGGGCCCGGCCTTTGTCCGGACTGGCGAGGGACCAGATAAGCGCCGCGCCTCAGGTCGAGGCTGCGTCGCCCCCTTCGTTTTTCGCCGTCTTGCGGATATCGGCGTCCGACGCCGCATCCGCACTGTCGACCACAGAGAATATGCCCTCCGCGTTCGCGACCGCGTCAATATCTACGGCATTATTCTCAACCGCGGCGGCGCTCTTGAGTCGGCCATTGCGGACAGACCGTCCATCTACTGCCTTGGCGTTGGCGCCACTCTTCATGAGGATCCGGCAGATGCGCGACAGCGTCTCGCGCATCTTGTGGCGATGTACGACCATGTCGATCATGCCGTGCTCCAGCAGATACTCGGATCGCTGGAAGCCGTCCGGCAACTGTTCGCGGATCGTCTGCTGGATGACGCGCGGACCGGCAAAGCAGATGAGCGCGCCGGGCTCGGCAAGGTGGATATCTCCCAGCATAGCATAGGAGGCCGTGACGCCGCCTGTCGTCGGATCGGTGAGGACGACGATATAGGGTAGACCCGCCTCGCGCAGGCGCTGCACGGCAATCGTCGTGCGCGGCATCTGCATCAAAGAGAGAATACCCTCCTGCATGCGCGCGCCACCTGAGGCAGCAAAAAGGATGAATGGCGATTGTTTTTCCAACGCCCGCGTGAGCCCAGTGATCACGGACTCGCCGGCCGCCATGCCGAGCGAACCGCCCATGAAGTCGAAGTCCTGCGCGGCAGAGACAACGAAGAGGCCATCGAGCGTGCCTTCGCCAATCAGTACCGCGTCTTCCAGGTTCGTCTTGGCCTTGGCATCCTTTAGACGGTCCGTGTAGCGGCGGCCGTCACGGAACTTCAATGGATCCTGCGGCACGACGGGAACGGGCACGACATCGAAGGTGCCGCCGTCGAAAAGCGCGGTCAGGCGCGGCCTGGCGCCCATGCGCATATGATAGCCCGAGCCGGGGACGACGAACTGGTTCGTCTCCAGGTCCTTGTAGAAGACCATCTGCCCGCTTTCCGGGCACTTGACCCAGAGATTGTCAGGGACTTCGCGCTTCGTCGTCAGGAAGCTGCGGATTTTCGGCCGGACGACGTTGTTGATCCAGTTCACGCTCTTCTCGCTCCTCACCGGTGCCGAGGCGTTGATGACACTGGTGTTCATAGCACGACGCGCGCCGTTCGTTGCCAGACCGCGCGTCGCATTCTGTGGGCAGTTTCAGGCAGCCGTGTGGTCCAAAGCCCACGACTCGTCAGGCGAGCCTCACGCCACCTTCAGGGCCCCGCTCAGACTTGCAACGAGTTGTAGGACCCCGGAGACCGTACCGCCAGTGGCTTTTCCGTCCTGATCCAGGCTTTCGGCAATACGGTTGACGAGGGCCGAGCCAACCACAACACCGTCCGCGTGGCTCGCCAACTCCTTGGCCTGCTGAGGGGTTTTGACGCCAAAGCCGACAGCGACGGGCAGGTCCGTAGCCCTCTTGATGCGGGCCACATGTCGGCCGACATCACTGGCGACGGGGGCAGCAGCCCCGGTAATGCCAGTGATCGAGACATAATAGACGAATCCGGAGGTGTTGTTCAGCACAGCGGGCAGGCGCTTGTCGTCCGTGGTGGGCGTAGCGAGCCTGATGAAATTCAGCCCGCGGGAGATCGCCGGCACACACAATTCGTCGTCGGCCTCGGGCGGTACGTCCACGACGATCAACCCGTCGACCCCGGCCGCTACCGCATCGTCGAGGAACTTCTCGTTCCCGTAAACATAGATCGGATTGTAGTACCCCATCAGCACGATGGGCGTCTCGTTGTCCTGCTGACGGAAGTCGCGCACAAGCTGCAGCGTCTTCTTCATGTTCTGCCCGCCCCTCAGCGCGCGCTGGCCTGAGGCCTGAATCGGCGGGCCGTCGGCCATCGGATCGGAGAACGGCATGCCGAGCTCGATAACATCAGCGCCAGCTCCCGCGAGCCCGTAGAGGATGGCCCGCGACGACTCAAGGTCCGGATCGCCGGCTGTGATGAACGTGACGAGCGCGGGGCGCCCTTGGGCCTTCAGCAGGGCAAACCGCTTCTCGATGCGTGTCTCGGTCTTCATCGGTGCTCCTTAGGCCGCTCTCCCACGCGATAGACGGTCGGGAAAAGCGTTGGTCCTCAGATCTTCATGCCCAGCGCCTTGGCGACGGTGAAAAGGTCCTTGTCGCCGCGGCCGCACAGATTCATCACAAGCAGATTGTCCTTGGCCAGCGTGGGCGCGAGCTTCATAACGTGGGCGAGCGCGTGGCTCGGCTCGAGTGCCGGAATGATCCCTTCCATGCGGGTGCAGAACTGCAGGGCCTCCAGCGCCTCCTTGTCTGTGATAGAGACGTAGTTCACACGGCCGGTATCCTTCAGCCACGCGTGCTCGGGGCCGACGCCGGGATAATCCAGGCCGGCGGAGATCGAGTGGCCTTCGAGGATCTGGCCGTCATCGTCCTGCAGGAGATAGGTACGGTTGCCGTGCAATACGCCCGGCGAGCCGCCGTTCATCGAAGCAGCGTGGCCGTTCGGCACCTCCAGACCATGACCTCCTGCCTCCACGCCGTAGATGGCAACGCTCGTGTCGTCGAGGAAAGGATGAAAGAGGCCAATGGCGTTCGAACCGCCGCCAATGCAGGCAACGAGCGTATCGGGAATGCGGCCTTCGAGCGCGATCATTTGCTCGCGCGTCTCATCGCCGATGATCGACTGGAAGTCCCGCACCATCGTCGGATAGGGATGCGGACCAGCCGCCGTACCGATGAGGTAGTAGGTGTCCGTAACGTTGGTGACCCAATCGCGCAGCGCCTCGTTCATGGCGTCTTTCAAAGTGCCCGCACCCGCCGTGACAGGATTGAGCTTTGCGCCGAGCAGCTTCATGCGCGCCACGTTCGGCGCCTGGCGCTCGACGTCGGTGGCGCCCATGTAGATCTCGCACGGCAGACCGTACTTCGCGCACACGGTGGCAACCGCGACACCGTGCTGGCCAGCGCCGGTTTCTGCGATGATGCGGCCCTTGCCCATGCGCCGTGCGAGAAGGATCTGGCCGAGGCAGTTGTTGATCTTATGCGAGCCGGTGTGATTGAGCTCGTCGCGCTTGAAATAGATCTTTGCGCCACCGAGCTCGTTCGTCATGCGCTCAGCGAAATAAAGCGGACTGGGCCGCCCCGCGTAGTGTGCGTTGAGCTGATCGATCTCCGCCTGGAACGATGGATCTGCCTTCGCATCCGCGTAGGCCCGCTCCAGATCGAGAATAAGGGGCATCAGCGTTTCGGCGACAAAACGGCCGCCAAACATGCCGAAGAAGCCCTTCTCGTCGGGGCCCGTCATATAGCTGTTGAGCTTGGCTTCTGCGCCCTTGCCGGTAATCGTTGCCATGTTGATCTCTCGCGTTGTCAGCCGTCGTCCGCCACGCCTTCGGACCTCTGATTAGCCCCCTTCGCGTTCCGAAGAAAGCGGCGGATCAACCCAGGGTCTTTGACGCCAGGCGCTGTTTCGACGCCGGAGGAAACGTCCACGATGGCCGCGCCCGTCAAGCGGATAGCAGCGTCCACGTTCTCCGGGTTGAGACCACCCGCCAGCGCAAAGGGCGTTCGCCCCCGGATCGCCTCCAGGATATGCCAATCGAAGGCAAGACCGTTGCCCCCCGGCAAGTCCATGCGCGGATCAGGCTTCGCATCGAACAAGACGATGTCGGCGCACCGGCCCGGGGCGAGATAGGAAAGTCCTGCGGCAACGTCCTCAGCACCTGAGACCGGAATGGCCTTGATGATGGGCCGTGCCCAGCGCGCCCGCACCTCGGCTACCCGATCGGCCGTCTCGTGGCCGTGGAGCTGCAAAAGATCGGGATCGACTGCGCGTACGATCTCGTCGATGCTCCGATCGTCCGCATCCACGATCAGAGCTACGACTTTGCATGGCCCACCGCGCGGCAC
>Ga0075339_1000048_pt1 | contig 12917 bp, 8 predicted proteins | sample RushMan_CattailN_4_FD_120076 | JGI IMG/M metagenome (GOLD analysis project Ga0075339, IMG submission 120076) | Natural and restored wetland microbial communities from the San Francisco Bay, California, USA, that impact long-term carbon... | ecosystem: Environmental > Terrestrial > Soil > Wetlands... | reverse complement strand
GCTCGGTCGAGGTCTCGGCCGCGGGCTGCGTCGAAGTCGAAGATGCAGGCTCGGTCGAGGTCTCGGCCGCGGGCTGCGTCGAAGTCGAAGATGCAGGCTCGGTCGAGGTCTCGGCCGCGGGCTCTGTCGAAGTCGAAGACGCAGGCTCGGTTGAGGTCGATGCAGAAGGCTCTGTCGGCGTCGAGCTGCCCGACGGCGAAGATGTGTCGGCCTCCGTGGCAGCTGGCTCAGTCGACGTCGAGGCCGGTGACGAAGCCGCCTCACCTGGCGTTTCCTCCGCGGGCTTTTCAGCTGCATCGGTCGGCGTCGTTGACGGAGCGGCGGCATCGGAAGCAGCGGGCTCCGACGCAGCAGGCGTGGCCGATTCCGTAGATTCTGCCGGTGTTGCTGTGTCCGCCGACGACGGTGCCGCCTCGGTCCCAGCGGCAGGAGACGCCTCAGTTGCGGCGGCCGGCGATTGTTCCGACTCCGTTGCGGTTGGCGCTGATGCCGCTGGTGTTTCGGCAGGCGTCTCAGATGGCGTTGCCGCGCTGTCGGTAGCTTCGGCGGCGGGCTCCTCGGGGGCAGTAGCAGCAGGCGTCTCTTCAGACGGCTCGGCAGCAGCAGGAGTCTCTCCCGAAAGTTTCGCACGCTCCGCCGCGATTAGTTCTTCGATCTTCTTGAAGGCCTCTTCTGCGACATTACCCGTGCCTGTGATCTTCCCTTCCAGTTCCGTGATCTTCTCGGTCAGTTCCTTGACCTGGGAGAGAGCACCATCGCGTGCCGCCTCTACAGTCTGTAGCTGACGCATGATGTCGTTCCGGCTGGCCATCATCCAGCCGGCGACACCGAGACACGCGAGTGCCGCTACGATGAGCACATTCTTGCTTATGCCTTCAAACATCCTTCTCTCCTCCCGGGCCTCTCGGCGTGCCCCTTCCGCGGCTGCCATTTCAAGTGGTCGCCGCCATTTTCTTGGGATCAAGTCTAAGAGAATAGTCGACGCAGGTGAACACCTGAGTTGACGGTCCGGAGCAGAACCGTTGGTTTGGCAAACGAGCGGCTAGGAGGGCGGGTCGAATGGCATCGAAAGGTGTCAGTTGGCCTGTAAGCCGGGTTCTGTCTGGAGTTGCCTCCGCGACGGCCATTCATCTGGGACGCCCATCGCTGGACGCCTCTAGCAACCAACCCGGATGGCGGGCCTGGAAACGGGCTTGCAGGCCGGGTCGCCCCGCCTGCTGGCCATCCCTATTTGGTCTTGCACCGGATGGGGTTTGCCGTGCCGGCGCCGTTACCGGAACCGCGGTGCGCTCTTACCGCACCGTTTCACCCTTACCTTCGGACCTAAGCCCTTGGGCGGTCTATTCTCTGTGGCACTTTCCCTGGGGTCGCCCCCGGCGGCCGTTAGCCGCCATCCTGTTTCCATGGAGCCCGGACTTTCCTCCACCGGCACATCTTTGTGGGCCATAACGCCCTGACCGGCAGCGGCCATCCAGCCAACTGACACCCTTTAATAAGGGAATGAGAAGGCTCATCGTCAAGCGGCTTATCCGCATCAAGGGGCAGGACCGGAGTTCTGATGCCCCGCATCAAGCCCGGGTGATGGTCGCCGCTTGGTAAACGGGACGAAAGCGCCGGGCACTGATGGTAATGCGCTCGCCCACCTTCGGCTGCGGCTCCCCCTGCCCCTGCAGGACGAAGATCAGCGACAGCCCGCTGTCGGTCACGAGTTCGCCGAAGGCGCCGCTCCACGAGCGGACGACCCCTGTAAAGATCTGGGTTCCCGGTTCGAAGAGATCGAGGTCCCCCATGTTTGCGCTCCGGTTTCCTGTCATCTGGCCGAGGCCGGGTGAGTATCGGGTAACGGCTGCGAACTACCCCGCGCGGTCCTCTTCCTTTGGCTCAACGGGTGGAGAATAGCGTTATTCCCCGAGAGTGAGACAGGGGCTTGTGCCATCAAACGATCGCAGGAGCCGGCAAGGCGTCCACCAGCCTCCGCAGAGTTAGAAGCGTCGAGCGATCGAGCCGGCTGTCCACCCGGCCCGGCCGAAAGTGCAACTGGAACGCGCGCAAAACGAAGGCCAACTCCTGATCGAGCGGTCCTGAGGTAGACACCCCGTAACCGTAGCGGGCCAGGAGTGCGCGCGCCTCGGCAACGTCCGCATTGTCCGCGCCCTCGTCGTGGCCGACATCCTCGCATTCGAGAGATGCGGGCGGAACCCACAAGCCGACGCCAGCGCGGGCGAGGCCCGACCAATCGAACTTCTCACCCGGATCGATTTTGCGCGCTGGCGCCACGTCCGAGTGCGCCAGAACCCGCTCGGGCGCGATGTCATGGCGAGCGGCGATGTCCTGACATAACGCCGTCACTGACTGCATCTGCGCTTCGGGGAATTCGGGATAGCCGAACGCATGCCCAGGATTCTGGATCTCTATACCGATGGAAGCGGAGTTGATGTCGGTCTCGCCGTGCCATGACGACAGACCCGCATGCCAAGCCCGCATCTCCTCGGCCACCATCTGCACGATGCGCCCATCGACATCGACGACGTAGTGGCACGAGACTTTACAATCCGGCCGTGAGAGCACGTCGAGCGAGCGCTCCACACTTTCCAGACCCGTATAGTGGAGAATGAGAATTGTCGGCGTCAGCCCGCGCAGCCGGGGCTCGATGTTCGGCGAGGGATAGAGATCTGCGACGAGCGCACTGTCCGGCGTGGAAATCAGAGGCAGATTGCTCATGACCGGCCTCCGAAACCACGCTCCTTCGCTATCTCCTCGTAAGCGGAGTTGATGTGGGCGAGCTTTGCAGTGGCCGCCTTGATGACGGCGGTGGGCGCGCCTTCCGCAATCAGCCGGTCGGGATGGGACTCCCGCACAAGCTTGCGGTAGCGCGTTCGGATCTCTGCTTCGCTGGCGTCCGGTGGCAGATCCAGAATGGCGTAGGGACTATCCGGATCGTGGACGAACATTGCGCGGATGGAGCGGAATTCGCTATCCGAATAGCCAAAGCGGCAGGCAACGGTCTTGAGAAAATGGTCTTCGGCCGGGTGGAGGATACCGTCAGCGCAGGCAATGTACATGAGGCACTCGAAAACACGTCGCTTGGTATCCGGATCGTGTTTGAGCATTTCGCCCACGCGATCCGCATAGATCTCGTAGCCCGTCACGTCCTGCGTGGCCTGATCGTAGAGCGAACGGATGCGCGCGCAGTCCGGCTCCGGCACCTCCAGAAACTGCTCGAAAGCCGCAGCCTCGGCCGAAACCGCAACGCCATCGGCAGCGGCCATCTTCGCAGCCAGCACGACAAACGCGCTCGTGAATGCGGTGGACTGCGCCCGGCTGCGCCGGCGAAGAATGCGGTAGGCCTTGATACGGCGTGCTATGCGCGAAAGCAGGCGCTGCACGGCTCCCTGCCGGGGGTAGTCGAGGGTATCAAGGATCGTTTCTTCGGCCATGCGCCAGCAGTAGCGGCTTTTTCGCGACAGCAGAAGGGCAGTCTCACGAGTTGGCGCGACACCGGACTGGGATCTCGCGATTGACGCCCTCATGTCAGCCGTTTAGCTCCTGCTTTCTTCCTGCCGACCGATACCGGAACGGGGTATGCCGCAAACACGCAACGATCGCTGGCAGTTCTTCATCGACCGTGGGGGCACGTTCACCGACGTGGTGGCGCGGGACCCCCACGGGGCCCTCCACGTCCGCAAGGTGCTTTCGGTGAACCCCGGGGCCTATGACGACGCCGCCCTGCACGCCATACGCGGCTTTATGGGAATTCCTCCCGGCGCGCCCGTTCCGTCCAAAATGGTCGATGTCATCAAGATGGGCACAACCGTCGCCACCAACGCCCTCCTCGAGCGCAAAGGTGTGCCCACGGCGCTCGTTATCACGCAAGGATTCGCCGATGCGCTGGAGATCGGCACCCAGGCCCGCCCCGACATCTTCGCCAAGGCGGTGCGGAAACCCGACATGCTTTATGCACGCGTGATCGAAGCTAGCGAGCGTGTCCGTGCCGACGGCATGATCGAGCAACCACTCGATGCCGCGCGACTCGCCGCCGATCTCGAGCGGGCGCGAACCGAGGGCATCGAGGCTCTTGCCATCGTTCTTCTGCACGCATGGGCCCATCCGGAACACGAGCGCGAGGCAGCACGCATCGCACGCGCGGCCGGCTTCGAACAGGTCTCGGTCAGTCACGTGGTGTCCCCCCTCGTCAAACTCGTCGGGCGCGGAGATACGACGGTGGCCGACGCCTACCTCTCCCCCGTTCTCGGGCGATATATAGCCCGTCTCGCCGGGGGGCTTACACATGAGCAGAACGAAGAGGGCAGCGGCCTGTCACGGCTCATGTTCATGACCTCTTCGGGCGGGCTCACCTCGGCCGCGACGTTCCATGGTCGCGATGCAATCCTCTCCGGACCGGCCGGCGGCATCGTCGCGATGGCCGAAACGGCGCGCGCGGCGGGCTTCGAGCGTGTCATCGGCTTCGACATGGGCGGCACCTCGACGGATGTGTCGCACTTCGCGGGCACCTACGAGCGTACCTTCGAGACAGAAGTGGCAGGCGTGCGCCTGCGCGTTCCCATGCTCGACATCCACACGGTCGCAGCGGGCGGCGGTTCCATCGTGCGGTTCGATGGGGCACGCCTAAAAGTCGGTCCGGAAAGTGCGGGCTCAGATCCAGGTCCGCTCTGTTATCGCAAAGGCGGGCCGCTCACACTCACCGATGCCAACATGATGGTCGGCAAACTCGATCCCGCGAGTTTCCCGCAAATCTTCGGTCCAGACGGCAATGGGCCACCTGATCGTGGTTCCGTCGCGACGGCCTTCGCAGATCTGGCTTTCCAGATGGGCAGCACGCTGGCCGCGCACGAAGTTGCCGACGGCGCGATCCGCGTCGGGGTGGAAAGTATGGCGGCGGCCATCCGGCGCATCTCCATCGAGCGCGGTCACGACGTGACGCGCTACGCGCTACAGTGCTTCGGTTCTGCGGGTGGTCAGCATGCCTGTCTCATCGCCGACGCACTCGGCATAGATACCGTTCTTGTACATCCACTTTCCGGCGTGCTCTCCGCCTGGGGCATGGCGCTGGCGCCGATCCGCGCAAGCCGCGAACAATCCGTCGAGTTGCCTTTTGCCGCTGAATCTCTCCGGGGCATCGAGGAGACGGCATGGGATCTGGCCAACGCCACAACCGTCGCCCTGCTCGACCAGGGCGTCGCCTACGACGACATCGCCCTCGTCACACATCTCCATCTTGCCTACGAAGCCACCGACACCCCGCTGCCGGTGGAGTTTTCCAAACTGGAACTGATGCGGACTGACTTCGAACGTCTGCACAAACGCCGCTTCGGATTTCTCTCCCCAGAGAAGCCAATCCGCATCGCACACATTGAGGTGGAAGCGACCGGAGGCGGGGCGCTGCCTTCCAAATCAGCTTTCAAAGGCGACAGCGCGCCAGTTGCGGAGCCGACCCAAGACCGCCGCTTCTTCTCAGGCGGCGAGTGGCACGAGGCCCATGTGTATCATCGCGCGGGGATGGCCGCAGGCGTGAGCCACCCAGGTCCTGCGATCATCCTGGAACCGCACCAGACCGTAATCGTCGAGCCTGGGTGGTCGGCCGTTCTTGTTGCGTCAGGTGATCTTGTGCTGACGCGAACGGTCCCGCGCGAGGACCGCCGGCCAAACCTCAACCCATCGCGGCCCGACCCCGTTCTGCTCGAGGTCTTCAACAACCGCTTCATGGCGATCGCCGAGGACATGGGCGAGTCCCTGCGTTTGACGGCGCGTTCGGTGAACATCAAAGAGCGGCTAGATTTTAGCTGCGCTATCTTCGATGCGACGGGTGCCCTCGTGGCCAACGCGCCGCACGTGCCTGTGCATCTGGGCAGCATGGACAGCGCGGTGACGGCCGTGCGCGAGGCCTTCACGGGCCAGATGCACCCGGGGGACAGCTTCATGCTCAACGCGCCCTACAAAGGCGGAACGCATCTGCCTGACATCACCGTAGTGACACCTGTGTTCTCTTCCGCTGCGATCGAGAACGAAGCGCCCCTGTTCTTCGTCGCCAGCCGCGGCCACCATGCAGACATCGGCGGCCTGGCCCCCGGCTCCATGAGCCCGCGCGCGCGTAGCGTCGACGAGGAAGGTGTCTACATAGAACCGATGCGGCTCGTCGCTGGCGGAGATTTCCGCGAGAAAGACCTGCGCGCACTTCTGGCGGGCGCACGCTATCCCGCACGCAACCCCGAACAAAACATCGCCGACCTTAAGGCGCAGCTCGCGGCCAACGCGCGCGGCGCAGGCGAGATACTATCCCTCGTTGGCGAATTCGGCGCCGATGTTGTCACGCGCTACATGGGCCACGTTCAGGATAACGCGGAAGAGGCAATACGCAGACTGCTCACCACGCTGCACGACGGGCGCTTTCGCGTCGAGACCGACCAGAAAACGGCCGTGGAAGTATCGGTGTGCATCGATAGAACGGCACGCACCGCGATCGTTGATTTCACCGGCACCTCGCCCCAGCAGCCTACGAGCTTCAACGCCCCGGCACCCGTCACGCGCGCGGCCGTACTCTATGTTTTCCGCGTGCTGGCCGGCGTGCCCGTACCGCTGAATGCCGGATGTCTCCGGCCCATCGAAATTCGTATTCCCGAAGGCTCGATGCTGTCGCCGCTCCATCCGGCCCCGGTCGTCGCAGGCAACACGGAGACAAGCCAAATCGTCACCAACGCGCTTTTCGCCGCACTCGGTCAGATGGCCTCCTCACAAGGGACGATGAACAATCTCACATTCGGCAACGATCACGTTCAGTATTACGAGACGATCGCCTCGGGATCGCCGGCAGGCCCTGGCTTCGACGGCGCTGCGGGCGTTCATGCGCACATGACGAATACGCGCATGACGGATCCCGAAATTCTTGAACTACGCTATCCAGTCATCGTGGAAGAGTTCTCCATCAGGCGAGGATCAGGCGGGCGCGGGCGCTTTCGCAGCGGCGATGGAACGCGTCGTATCATCCGCTTTCTGGAGTCGATGCACGTCTCGATGCTGTCGGGTTATCGCACGGTGGCGCCCTTCGCACTTGAAGGCGGATCGCCGGGCATGGCAGGACGCAACACGATACGGCGCGCATCGGGCGCGCGCGAAGATCTCGGCGGATGCGGGGAAACCGACGTTGCGCCCGGTGATGCGATCCTCATCGAAACGCCCACGGGCGGCGGCTTCGGTCGCATCCCCTGACGTCGCGCCTGCGTCGCTAACGCAACGTAATCACGTGACAAACCGACGGATCTTCAACGAATTGACAGTGCGGCGCCCCGTCCCCGGCCCTTGTCGTAGGGATAGAATCTGGCATGCTTCAGGAATTAATTCCTGGCCTTATGTCGGAAGGAGCCGGGTCCGATGCTGAACCGTCTTCGCCTTACAATCTTCGCGGCCCTTGCCGCGGCCCCCGCGTGCGCCGAACCGTTCACGTTCGAACTTGTCACGCCTGAAGCCGACTACACCGCGCGGCAGATTACTGAGATCCTGTACAAAGCCCAGCCTGGCGACAGCCCTGATCTCTCCGACAGCGATCTGACCTACCTCGATCTTTCGACCCTTGACTTCAAAGGGGCGAGCCTTGCGCGCGCCGATCTCTATGGAGTTGATTTCACGAGCGCCAATCTCAAGGGATCCAATCTGGCAGGCTCGCGGCTCGATCGCGCGGTTCTGATCCGGGCCGACCTGTCGGGCGCCAATTTGCAAGGTGCCACCATCTACCGGCCGACGATCTACTCCGATCTCAACAGCCATCTGGCGGATGCACCGCGCTTCGCCGGCGCGAACTTAAGGGGCATCAAGGTTCAGGCGGAACTGTCCGGGGCTGATTTCCGCGGGGCGGATCTCACGGAGGCCGATTTCCACCCGCTGGAAGATCGTCCTGGCGAGGGCACGCTCGTTACGCTGCGAAAGAACGTTGTGAAATCCTGCGACTTCTCCGGCGCCACGCTGGCGCGGGCGAATTTCTCAGAAGCCGTGCTCACTTTCTCGCGTATGACGGGGGCGGACCTTACAGACGCCAACCTCGCCGAGGCCGATCTGTCGAAAGTGGATTTCCAAGGCGCGGACCTCACGGGTGCCGATCTCACCGGCGCGGATGTCGACGGCGCGAACTTCGTCGGCGCGAAGGGCCTCGACGCTGTAAAAGGTTTCGAGACTGTGAGAAATATCGACAAGGCCATCCGCTAAAGGTCAAAGACGGATTTTTTCTCTATCTCGCGGACGCCCTCGCACCCGAGCTTGAATTATATCGCGTCGATATAGTCGTCAGCCACGCGTTTTGGCCGCGGAACATCGGTAATGAACATCTCCAACTGCTCCAGCCCGTAAGGCACCGGGCCCCCGTAGGCCCAGTCAAGAAGCTCCAATGTGTGCACAACGGGAATCGCCATGCCGCCCGAGATCTGCGTGATGCAGCCAATGTTGCCGGCAGCAACCACATCCGGCCGGGTCGTCTTGATGTTCGCGACCTTGCGATCGCGCAGTTGGGTCGCGATCTCCGGCTGCAAGATGTTGTACGTTCCGGCCGAGCCGCAGCAAATGTGACCTTCCGGTATGTCCACGACGCTGTAGCCCGCCTGGGTCAGGAGTGTCTTGGGCTCCTCGGTGATGCCTTGCCCGTGCTGCAGCGAACAGGCGGAGTGGTAGGCGACTTTGATCGACGACCAGCGGACGGGCGCGCCAATTCCCACGCTCGCCACGAACTCACTGACGTCGCGCGCAAGAGCGCTGATCGTGCGGGCTTTCTCGGCATACTCGGGGTCGTCCTTCAGGACGTGACCGTAGTCCTTCACCATTGTTCCGCAGCCCGACGCATTGACGAGAATGGCATCGACGGGATCCTTGCTTATCTCCTTCATCCACGCATCGACATTGCGCTTCACCTGGGCCTTGGCGTCCGCCTCGCGCCCGAGATGATGGACCAGCGCACCACAACAGGCGGCCCCAGAGGCAACCACGACATCGATGCCCCGGCGCGCAAGAAGCCGGATGGTTGCATCGTTGATCGATGGCCGGAGAACCTGCTGCGCGCAGCCCGCCAGCATGAGAACACGCGCCCGCCGCTCCGCCTTGGTCGCAGCCGTACCCGGCCCTTTGAAGCGAGCCGACTTCGGCAACACCCGCGGGGCCATGTCGATCATTGTCGCCAGCTCCTTGAAACCAAATCGGCGTAGCGCGCCTCGAAACGGCTTTGCCAGAGGGGCCGCCCGCAGTGCCCAGCGGAACCGGCGCGGATGGGGCACGATGCGCGCGAGCAGATTGCGCACGGCGCGGGCCTTCGGGGACCGCTGGCCCTTTTCCTCGATGTAGGCCCGCGCATGATCGACGAGATGCATGTAGTCGACGCCGGAGGGGCAGGTCGTCATGCAGGAGAGACATGACAGGCAGCGGTCGATGTGGTGGCGCACCTCCACGCTCGGGTCGCGGCCACCTTCGAACATGTCCTTCATGAGGTAGATGCGGCCGCGCGGGCTGTCGCGCTCGTCTCCAAGCACCACGTAGGTTGAACAAACGGCCGTGCACAGTCCGCAATGCACACAGCGGCGCAGGATGCGGTCGGCCTCCGCCAGACGCGTATCCTGAAGCTGCTCGGCCGTGAAATTGGTCTGCATCGCCACTCCCCGCCTGGCGCCGCGCTGCCTCCAGCGCGCGCCGGTTTCCCCTCTATTCCGCCCCCAGTATCTACATCGTCTGGTACATTCTGCCCGGGTTGAGGAGCCCCAGCGGGTCGAAGGCCTGCTTCAGTCCGCGCGAGATCTTCTCTATCGCCGGTGCCTGCGGCTGGAAGACCTCCACCTGCCGGCGTACCGCTTCGCTCGCCCGGATCAGGGTGGAATGCCCGCCCAACATAGCGACGGCACGGCGAATATCCGCAGCACCCGCGTCCGCGCACGCGGGGATCTCAATCCATATGAGCCCACCTGACCAGTCGTAAGTGGCCTCCACGGGCATGTGCCGGCGAAGAACGCTCACGAGTTCGGGTGCCTTGCTGGGCGATGTGGAGACACGCCAGAGGATGGAATCTGATACGGGCGTTGCACCCATCCGCCGATGCTCACCCCAAAATGCCAGAGAAGCCTCCAGATCGAGTACCATGGGGCGGCCATAGGCCGAAAGCGCATCGATCAGCCGGTCCCTGCGATAACGCACGGACTTCATGAAATTCTCGATGCGCAAGACCGTTAGAGAGGTCTGCTGACCGTTCATGCCCAGTGCCTCCACCGATTTCAGGCGCGCTGCATGTCCGGCCGTAAAATGCGCCGTACCCGAAACCTCATAGGGCGTACCTATCGCGAGGGACATGAGTTCAACAGCAAGGTCCTCCGGCAGTCCGGAATAGACGAGCGTGACCATGTCGTCGGGAAGCGGTGTCACCTTGAAGGTCACCTCCGTCAGCACCGCAAGCGTGCCCCAGCTGCCTGCGAGACCCCGCGCGACATCATAGCCCGTTACGTTCTTCATGACCCGGCCGCCAGACTTGAAAATCTCCGCCCGGCCGTTCACGCCGCGCACACCGATCAGATGATCGCGCGCCGACCCCACGGTAATGCGTCTGGCTCCGGAGTTGTTGGTTGCGAACACGGCGCCGATCGTCTGCTGCCCGGCGGCAACACCCAACGCGGGACCGTAATCAAGCGGCTCGAAAGGCAACATCTGGCCCCGCGAGGCGAGTTCCACCTCGACCTGCGAGACTGTAGTTCCCGCGCGCGCCGACATGACGAGTTCGGTCGGCTCATAAAGTGTAATTCCGCGCAGACTGGCTGTGGAAAGCATGGCCCCCGCTAGAACCGGATGGCCGATGCCGCGCTACGTGCCTGCGCCGATGACCTCGAGAGGCACGCGCTGCTCGCCGAGTTGGGCGATGATGCTCTTCAGCTCCCAATCCGCGGCGGGTCGCAGAATTTCATTCACTTCGGTTCTGTCCTGATCAGGCGGCTTCGGGGGCGGCGCCGGCCGTTACCGTAGGGGATTCTGCGACCGGCCGGCCATCCAGCGGGAAAACCTTGGCCGGATTGAGCAGCCATTGCGGATCAAAAACGGTCTTGATGCGCATCTGTTGGGCGAGATCCACATCCGAGAACTGAACCCGCATCAGGTCACGCTTCTCGATTCCGACGCCATGCTCGCCCGTAAGGCAACCGCCAACCGACACGCACAGCTTCAGGATGTCGGCCCCCGCCTGCTCGGCGCGCTCCGCCTGCCGTTGATCATTGGCATCGTACATGATGAGAGGATGCAGGTTGCCGTCGCCGGCGTGAAAGACATTGGCCACGCCCAGCCCATAGCGTGCGCAAATGTTCCCAATCTCCTCCAGCACATGCGGCAGCTGGGAAAGCGGGATGGTGCCGTCCATGCACAAGTAGTCGGCGCGCCTGCCAATCGCGCCGAATGCGGCTTTGCGCCCTTTCCAGATCTTGGCGCTCTGCGCTGCGTCGGCGCTGATTACGAGAGCTGCCGGTTGCAGTTCCTCGGCAATGCCTGCGATGTAACCCAATCGGTCGGCGATTTCCTCGTCGGAGCCCTCAACCTCAACAATGAGCAGGGCTTCCACATTCAATGGGTATCCCGCCTTGGCGAAGGCCTCGCATACTTCGATTGCCGGCTTGTCCATGAATTCAATCGCCACGGGCACAATGCCGGACGCGATGATCCGGGCCACGCAGATACTCGCCTTGGCCGTCGACTCGAAGCCGATCATCATGGGCCGGGCACCTTCCGCCTGGCGCAGGATGCGCACCGTCGCCTCGGTAACGATGCCGAGCTGGCCCTCCGAGCCGATGACGAGGGCGAGCAGATCGTAGCCGTCTGCATCCAGATGTGCGCCGCCGATCTCGACGACGGAACCATCCATCATCACCATCTTGACCCCGAGCACGTTGTTGGTGGTGACGCCGTACTTCAGACAATGAGCCCCGCCCGAGTTCATCGCGATATTGCCGGCAAGCGTACAGGCAAGCTGGCTGGAAGGATCGGGCGCGTAAAAGAAACCGCTCGGACCGACGGCCCCGCTGATAGCAAGATTGGTGATGCCGGTCTCAACACGCGCAAACCGGTCCGCCGTATTCACCTCCAAAACGCGATTCATGCGCGAGACCCCGACAACGATCGCGTCCTCAGCAGGTAGCGCACCACCGCACAGCGATGTTCCCGCGCCGCGCGGCACCACCTTGATCCCCTCCTTGTGGCAGTAGGCGAGCACCGCCGAAACCTCTTCCGTGGAGGCGGGAAGAACCACGGCTAGAGGCATGCGCTTGTAGGCGGTGAAGGCATCGGTTTCGTAGGCGCGGCGCCCGTCCTCATCCGCGATCACGGCACCAGAGCCGGCGATTGCGACAAGGTCACGGACAATGGCCTCCCGGCGCGAGAGAACCGCAAAATCGGGGTTTGGCAGCTCGATCGTCGTCATTCAGGCAAACTGCTCCACATGCGGCATTCGTGTATTGTCGTAGCTTGCCTCACCTAACTAGCTGATAATGAATTCTTTTTCATGTCGGCTAGTCCGTCATTATTATTGACGAAACAGAATGGGTGTTATCCGTCATAAACGCGTCTAAGCCATATTCCGAACACGTCGCAAGACAATCAACAAGTCATTGACGGTCTTGTGCGGCCGGTTTGTGACGATCCTGAGAGGCGATAGCTGTGACTGCCATTAGTCACCTAGACATCTTCGCACGCGTTGCCAGGACCGGCAACATGTCGGCCGCAGGCCGCGAGATGGGTTTGTCGCCCGCCGTCGTGTCCAAGCGCATCAGTCTTCTCGAGGAAAGGCTCGGCGCGCGTCTCTTCCAGCGCACGACCCGCCAACTCACGCTCACGGAGACAGGCGAAGGGTACTTCCGCCGCGTCGTCGATATCCTGAGTCTGATCGCCGAAGCAGATGATTTTGT
>Ga0075339_1000047_pt1 | contig 12998 bp, 7 predicted proteins | sample RushMan_CattailN_4_FD_120076 | JGI IMG/M metagenome (GOLD analysis project Ga0075339, IMG submission 120076) | Natural and restored wetland microbial communities from the San Francisco Bay, California, USA, that impact long-term carbon... | ecosystem: Environmental > Terrestrial > Soil > Wetlands... | reverse complement strand
TTCAAGCCCGGGGGCCCGATGGCCATCGCCATATACCTCATCGGCCTCGCCATGAGCGTCTTCCACATCTACGTCCTCACCATCCGCGCCATCGACCCGTGGTATTTCCGGTCGCTGCATGTCGTCTTTGCCGGTGTTTTGTTGTTTGCCATGGTACCCGGCTGGAAGACGAAACGCATGGACCGGATTCCGATTGCCGACATCATTTTCATGCTGATGCTGGTGGCTCCGGTGGTCTACATGTTCATCGAGTTCGACGAATGGATCTACCGAGTCGGTGTGGTGCCTACCACCTGGGACTTCGTTTTCTCGCTGATGTTCGTTGCCGCCGTGTGGGAGATGGCCCGGCGGGCGTCCGGATGGCCGCTTGCCATCCTCGCTGCGCTTTTTATCCTCTACGGCCACTTCGGCGACTACATGCCCGGCCTGTTTTACCACAAAGGCTACGACTGGGACCGGATGATCACCTACCTCTTCAGCCTGGACGGTATTTTTGGGCTGCCCGTCCTGGCATCGGCGCACTACATTTTCCTGTTCGTCCTCTTCGGCGCCTTCGTGGATGCCTCCGGCGCCGGCAAGTTCTTCGTGGATTTCGCCCGCTGCATCGCCGGCCGCGCGCGAGGCGGGCCGGCGAAGGTGTCCATCGTGTCGAGCGCCCTCATCGGCACGGCCTCCGGATCGTCGGTGGCCAACGTGGTGGTGGACGGGGTGTTCAACATCCCCCTCATGAAGGCCAGCGGATTCCGTGGAGCGGTGGCCGGCGCCATCGAGGCCATGAACTCCACCGGCGGCCAGATCGTGCCGCCGGTCATGGGCGCGGGCGCCTTCCTGATGGCGGAGATCCTGGGCGTCCCCTACCCCAAGGTCGCCCTGGCGGCCGTCATCCCGGCCTTTTTTTATTTCATCGCCGCCTATTTCATGATCGACTTTTATTCCGCCTCGATCGGCCTCAGGGGGCTTAGAAAAGACGAACTGCCGGTTTTCCACAAGATCATGCTGGAAAAGGGCTATCTGCTCATCCCGCTGGTCGTCATGATCATCTGCCTCATGGTGCTCATGTACTCGCCCTACCTCTCCGCAATGGTCGGCATCGTCTGCCTGATCTTCGTCAGCTGGTTCCGGAGCGAGACGCGTCTGGGGCCCAAAGCGATCATTGACATTTTGTCCAAAGGCGCTCGAGGGTCGATGGAAATCGCATCCACCTGCGCCGCGGCCGGCATCATCGTCGGCATCCTGACCCAGACCGGCCTGGGGACGAAGTTCGCCATGATCATTTTCAATTACTCGGGCGGCAACCTTTACATCGCCCTGGTGTTCACGATGATCATCGCCATCGTTCTCGGAATGGGCATGCCCACCACCGCGGCCTACGCGATCTGCGCCTCGGTTTTAGCGCCGGCCCTGATCCAGTTGAATGTCCCGGAAATCGCCGCCCATCTGTTCATCTTCTATTTTGCGTGCCTCTCGGCCCTCACGCCGCCCGTGGCGCTGGCCTCGTTTGCCGCCGCCGCCATCGCCAACGCCAAAACGATGGAGGTCGGCTGGCAGGGCATGCGGTTTGCCATCGCCGGCTTCATCATTCCCTTCATGTTCGTTCTCGGGCCGGCCATGGTGCTGGAAGGCAGCGCTTTTGAAATCGTGATGGTCGTTATCACCGGTACTTTTGGCGTTATCGCCTTGGCCGCCTCGGTGCAAAACTGGCTGCTGACCCACTGTGCGGCCTGGGAGCGCATCGCATTGGCGATCGCTGCCATCACGTTGATCAAGCCGGGGCTGACGACGGACCTCATCGGCGGTGCCATCATGGCGCTGATCGTTGTCCTTCAACTGGCGCGGCGCAAAAAGGCAGCGGCGGCAGCCGCTTAGTCGATAATTTTAAAGAGGGCACTCAGATCTTAAAGCCATGGTTTTTGAAATTCAAACTTTCAGGGGAAACGGAAAATGAGCCAGCAGATTCCTCAAATCAAAAAAATTCTCTTCACGACGGACCTCTCGAAGCAGACCCAGCATGCCTTTAATTTCGCCGTCGGCCTGGCCAACCAGTACGGCGCCACGCTCACCATTCTCTATGTGATGGAGGATGTCTCCCCGACCCAAAGCGCCAATCTGCAGGGGTTCATCGGCGACGAGCGCTGGGAGGAGCTGCGCCAATCCCACGAGCAGGAGATCCGGCAGGTTCTGATCGGCAAGAAGCGCGAAGGCTCCATGATCCGACAGGCACTGGGGGAGATGTTCACGGCGGCGAAGAGCGACCTGCCCGAGAAAAACCTGCGCTCGGATGAAATCGTGGTCACCCAGGGCGACACCGTGGACTGCATCCTGCAGGAGGCCGAAGCCCGCAAGGTGGACCTGATCGTCATGGGCTACCACCCGCGGGGGCGGCTGGAGGAGGCCATCGTCGGCAGCGTCAGCCGCAGCGTGCTGCGTCGCACCAACGTGCCGGTGCTGCTGGTGCGCCTGCCGGAGATTGCGGCATAGCCCTTTGCGGGCCGGCATGCCCACCAACATTCAAATCAATAAAAGCGAAAGGCCGTGGGGGGTAACCCCTCACGGCCTTTCGCATTGCCGAAAGCATTCACTGCCGCGTCATTTCCCCTGCCACCACCTGAAAATCCGGAAGTCGTCGAGCATCCGCGGCTCCTTCTTGACGAAGGCGAGCGGCGGGATCAGGTTGAGTTCCTTGATGTCCCGAACGGAGGTCGATCGCACCAGGGAGTTGAGGTTGGAGAGCATGGTAGAGGCCATGTGCGCCCGCGTGTCGGCGTCGGCCGTGGCGCTGTGCGGGGTGAAGATGAACCGCAGGTCGGACCGATCGGCGTTGATCTGGCGGAACCGATCCAGCACCTCGGCCGGAATGGGCTCCTCCTCGTAGACATCGAAGGCCAGGTGGATTGCAATCTCCTTGTTCTTGAGCAGCCGGATGAGGGCCTCGAAGTCGATGATGGCGCCGCGCGCCGTGTTCACCAGCAGCGCGCGCGGCCGCAGGAGCCGCAGGAGGTGCTCGCCGACGAAATGGCGGGTGGTCTCGTCCAGGGGGATGTGGATCGACAGGATGTCGGCAATCTTGAAGAGCTGTTCGACGTCTTCATAGTAATTGAGGTTGGGGTATTTCTCCTCCATCTCGGCGCTCTGGAAGATGTCGTGGTAGGCGATGTGAATACCCCACGGCGCCAAGCGATTCACGACCTCGCGCCCGATCTCACCCAGGCCCAGGATCCCGTAGGAGAGGTTTTCCGTGTTCTTGGTGATGTGGCGGTCCAGGTCCCACTTCTCGCCCGGTTTCCATTGCCCGCTCCAGACGTACTGGTTCAGGCCCGTGATGTTTCTAAGGTTGGCCAGGATCAGCGAGACGGTGTAATCGGCGATCGTGCCGGCCAGGACCCCGGGCGTGTTGGTGACGATCACCCCCGGGTGCAGGTGGATGTGGTTCCAGCCGACGTTGCTGGTGCTGACGGCCTTGACGCTGGGGATGGAGACGATCTCCTCGCCGATAGTGTGCCCGATGTGACAGCCGATGAAGTCCACCTCTTTCTGGGACACCACCCGCTTGACCTCCTCCTCGCTGGGAAACCGGCTGTCCGCTACGATCACTTCGGCCGCGGTGTTCAAGTTGCCCCACACCTTGTTGATGAGGAACTCGTGCTTGACGGAAACCCTCGGGTTGTCGGCGATCTCCCGAAACACAGGCGATGCCAGGTACACTTTGGGGGTTGAACTCACGAGCCGTCCCTCCTTATGTAACCGGTGTTGATGTGGAGGTGGTTGACGCTGACGTCCCCGGCGCCGGTTCCACGCGGGATCATCCGGAAGGAGCGGTCCCCCCAAGTGGGTTCGCGCTTTTCGCGTTCCATGTCGAAAGGCGGATCCGAATTGAGGCTGATGCCCGCAGTGGTTACCAGCGCCAAGGTGGTCCGGTTCAGCGGCACGGCCATGGGCGTCCAGGGGATGTCGCCTTTGAATTCCTCTTCCGGGATGTGGAAGCGGCGGATCCATGCCCCAAGGCTGGGGGGCAGAAAACGAAAACCGTCGACGGTCTTTCCTGATGAGTCCATGACACGGCTCCTTTTGAATGTTGGGGTGCTTGGTGTCTGGTGTTTGGCGAAGCTACTTTTCGGTTCTGTTCTTTCTTTTGGAACGGCAAGTCGCCGCCGCGTTCAGGGGATCGTCCGGCCAGTGGTGCTTGGGATAGCGTCCGCGCATCTCTTTTTTCACGTCGTGGTAGCTGCCGGCCCAGAACCCGGCAAGATCCTGCGTCACCTGCACCGGACGCCCGGCCGGTGACAGCAGGTGCACCAGCACCGGCTGGCGGCCGCCGGCCACCCGCGGGGAATCCGCGCACCCGAACATCTCCTGGACGCGGACCGCCAGCACGGGAATCTCACCCGAGTAGTCCACCCGGATGCGCGATCCGGAGGGGACCTCGATGTGGGTAGGCGCCCATTCATCCAACTGCCGGCGCTGCTGCCAGGATAGCAGACCGCTGAGCGCCCCGAAAAGGTCCACAGCCTTCAGACCGGCCAGCCGGGTGATTCCGGCGAGATGGGGGCTCAGCCAGTGCTCCAGCGTGTCGCTCAGGGCCGGGTCGGAAACATCCGGCCAGTCGATTTCGCCGCCGACCACCCTTCGGAGAAAGAGCGCGCGCTCCTGCCAGCGTCGAACACTTAAACTCCAGGGCAGGCACCCGATGCCGGCCTGGCGGATGCCATCGATCAAAGCCGCGGCGATGCGCTGCGGATCCGCATTCACCAGCGGCCCAAGGTCCAGCGCCAATGCGCCCAGCCGGAGAGCGCGCTCCATCCTCACGGCGCGGGTGCGCTTGTCCCACTCGATGATTTCATGAGAGTTGAGCGCATGACGAAAATCTTCCAGAATTGTTGGAAGATCGCAGGCCGCTGCCAGAAAAACGCGGGCCTCTCGACGCTCGCCGTCGAGTTCAGCGGCCACGATGTAATCTTCGGCCGCCAGCGGCTCGGGCGAGGGGAAAAAAGCACCGCGGCCGTTGGACAACAGGAAACGGCCGGTGGCGCCGACGCGGCGCTGTCCGATCCGATCCGGGTAGGCCCAGGCCAGCACGCGTCCGATCTCCCGCCGCGGCGCCGGTCGGTTGGAAAGACCCGCCCGCTGCCGAAGCGCTTCGGCCACACGCAGGCAGCGGCGAAGCGCCGGCCGGTCAACCGTGAAACGGACCGCGGCAACGGGCCGGCCGGCCTCCGCGCCCGCCATGGCCTCCAGGCGCAGCCCCAGGTCCGAATCGGCTTCGCCGGCCGGAAATCTCAGGAAGTCCCGCTCGCTCAGGACGGCGGCGAGGTCGCAGGCCGCCGCCCCCCGGCCATGGCACTGCGCCTCGAGCAGCATGTGCGCCAGACGCGGATGCAGCGGCAGTTCGGCCATGCGGCGGCCGTGTTTCGTGGCCTGCCCGCGCTCATCCAGCGCCCCGAGGTCTTTCAAAAGCGCACGCGCCTGGAGGCATGCGGCCTCCGGCGGCGGGTTGAGCCATTTGAGTCGTGACGGGTCCTCGACACCCCACATGGCGAGTTCCAGGACCAGGCCGGCCAGATCCGCCTGGAGGATCTCCGGGCTGTTGCGTTCGGCCAGCATGCCGTGGGATGCTTGGGCCCAGAGCCGGTAGCAGACCCCCGGCTCGGTGCGGCCGGCCCTGCCGCGGCGCTGGTCGGCCGAGGCCCTGGACACCGGCACGGTCGCAAGCCGCGTCATGCCGCTGCGGACGTCAAACCGCGGGACGCGCATAAAACCGCCGTCCACCACCACGCGGATACCCTCGATGGTCAGGCTGGTCTCGGCGATGTTGGTGGCAAGCACGATTTTGCGCCGGCCGGCCGGCGGCGGGGCGATGGCCTGATCCTGCTCCTCTTTGGACAGGTTGCCGAAGAGCGGCGCCAGCAGCCATTCGCCGGACAGGTTTGCGGAACTCAACCGCGCAAGCACCCGGCGGATCTCAGCCGCACCGGGCAAAAAAACAAGAATGCTCCCCGGCTCGGTGCGGGCCGCGTTAACGACGGCTTCGACCACCGCCGCATCGAGCGGGCGATCCCGGTTCCGGCCTACATAACGGGTCCCGACCGGGTACTGCCGCCCAACGCACTCGACCACCGGCGCTGCGCCCAACAGGTCGGCCACCGGTGCCGGTTCCAGGGTCGCGGACATCACCAGCAGCCGCAGGTCGGTGTTCAGGATGCCCTGCAGGTCCAGGCACAGCGCCAGGCCGAGATCGGACTCGAGATGCCGTTCGTGGAATTCATCGAAGATCACCAAGCCGATCCCGCTCAGGCCGGGGTCGCTCTGCAGCATGCGCGTCAGGACCCCCTCGGTGACCACCTCAATGCGCGTCGCCGGCCCGATCCGCGTGTCCATGCGCACCCGGTAACCCACCGTCCGGCCGACCGGCTCGCCCATCAGCTCCGCCATGCGCAGGGCGGCGGCGCGAGCTGCCAGACGTCGCGGCTGGAGCATCACGATCTTTCGGCCTTTCAGCCAAGGTTCGCCCACCAGGGCCAACGGCACCCGGGTGGTCTTGCCGGCGCCTGCCGGCGCCTGCAGCACCGCGGAGGCCCCATTGCTCAAGGCTGTTTTCAATTCCCCCAGAACGGCGTCGATGGGAAGCTGCATCAGTGTGGCAACCGATGTCGTGTTGAGGTTCGTCGGATGTTCGACTTCTAGCACAGATCCCTCGGGCGGCCAAGCGCAGATGTCTATGGTCGGCACTCGTTACCCGATCTTCGACGACGAAAGGGTCGATGGCGGTCGGGGTGCCGGAAGAGCGCCGCAAAAGAGGCCAGGCAAGGGCATTTTCACCCTTGATTTTAAGTTTAACTTAATTTAGCAAGAGCCTTCCGGCTGATTTGATGTTCCGCCGTGCGCCACTGCAAGCGATTGAACCCGAAGGAGGGAGTATGCCCAAGCGTAGGGACATCCGCAAGGTGTTGATCATCGGCTCCGGACCCATTGTGATCGGCCAGGCCTGCGAATTCGACTACTCGGGGACCCAGGCCTGCAAGGCCTTGCGCCTGCTGGGCTACGAGATCGTGCTCGTCAACTCCAACCCGGCCACCATCATGACCGATCCCGGCATGGCCGACGCCACCTACATCGAACCTCTGAACCTGGCGGTTTTGACCGAAATCATCGCCGCCGAGCGCCCCGACGCCATTCTGCCCAACTTGGGCGGCCAGACCGGTCTGAACCTGTCCTCGGAGCTGCACCGCACCGGCGTGCTCGACCGCTTCGGCGTCAAGGTGATTGGGGTCAACGTGGACGCCATTCACCGCGGGGAGGACCGCATCGCGTTCAAGGAGACCATGAACCGGCTCGGCATCGACATGCCGGCCAGCCAGGCCGTCACCAGCGTCGAAGACGCCGAACGCGTGGCAACGGAGCTGGGCTACCCCGTGGTAATTCGGCCGGCCTACACCATGGGCGGCACCGGCGGCGGCCTGGTCTACAACGCCGAAGAGCTCAGAATCGTCGCCGGCCGTGGGATTGCCGCCAGCCTGATCCACCAGATACTGGTCGAAGAATCGGTGCTGGGTTGGGAGGAGCTTGAGCTGGAGGTCGTCCGCGATGCCAAGAACCAAATGATCACCGTGTGCTTCATCGAGAACGTGGACGCCATGGGGGTCCACACCGGAGACAGTTACTGCACTGCGCCGATGCTGACCATCGACCCGGACCTCCAGAAACGCCTCCAGGACTACTCCTACCGCATCGTCGAAGCCATCGAGGTCATCGGCGGCACCAACATCCAGTTCGCGCACGACCCGAAGACCGGCCGGGTGGTAGTGATCGAGATCAATCCGCGCACCTCGCGCTCGTCGGCCCTGGCCTCCAAGGCGACGGGATTCCCCATCGCGCGGGTCTCGGCGCTGCTGGCCGGCGGTCTGACCATGGACGAGATTCCCTACTGGCGGGACGGGACGCTCGAAAAATACACCCCGTCCGGGGAGTATGTGGTGGTCAAGTTCGCGCGCTGGGCGTTCGAAAAGTTCAAGGGCATCGAGGACCGCCTCGGCACCCAGATGCGCGCGGTGGGCGAGGTGATGAGCATCGGCAAGAATTACAAGGAAGCCCTGCAGAAGGCCATCCGCAGCCTGGAGACCGGCCGCTACGGCCTGGGGTTTGCCCGGAACTTCCACGAGCTGCCGCTCGAGACCCTCATGACCCTGCTGGCCGCGCCCACCAGCGAACGCCAGTTCATCATGTACGAGGCGCTGCGCAAGGGAGCCGCCGTCCAGAAGCTCCACGAACTCACCCACATCAAAACCTGGTTCATCCGGCAGATGCAAGAGTTGGTTGAGCTGGAGGAGGCGATCATCGCCTGCCGCGGCAGGGAGCTGCCCGATGACCTGCTGGTCCGCGCCAAGCAGGATGGGTTTTCAGACCGGTACCTTGCACAGCTGCTGGGCCTGCCGGAATCGGGCATCCGCGAACACCGCAAGCGCCTGGGCGTGGTGCAGGCCTGGGAGCCGGTTCCGGTCAGCGGCGTGGAGAACGCGGCCTACTACTACTCCACCTACAACGCACCGGACCGCGTACCCGTCAGCAACCGCAGGAAGATAATGGTCCTGGGCGGTGGCCCGAACCGGATCGGCCAGGGCATCGAGTTCGATTACTGCTGCGTGCACGCCGCCTTGGCGATCCGCGAGGCCGGCTTTGAATCCATCATGGTCAACTGCAACCCTGAGACGGTGTCCACCGACTACGACACCTCCGACAAGCTCTACTTTGAGCCGCTGACCGTCGAAGATGTGCTCAGCATCTACGAAAAAGAGAAGCCCGAAGGCGTGATCGTGCAGTTCGGGGGGCAGACACCGCTCAACATCGCCCGCGAGCTGGCCGAAGCCGGCGTTCGGATCCTGGGCACCACGCCCGACACCATCGACCTGGCCGAGGACCGCGACCGTTTCCGGAAAATCATGCAGGCCCTGGGCATCCCCATGCCCGAGTCGGGCATGGCCGGCAGCTGGACCGAAGCGCGCGGCATCGCAGCGCGCATCGGCTACCCGCTGATGGTGCGCCCCTCCTATGTTCTCGGCGGCCGGGGCATGGAGGTTGTGCACGACGACGGCATGCTCGAGCGCTACCTGAACGCCGCGGTGGAACTCTCGCCGCAGCGACCGGTGCTGATCGACAAATTCCTGGACAACGCCATCGAAGCGGAGGCCGACGCCATTGCCGACGGCCGCGACGCCTTCGTGCCGGCGGTCATGGAGCACATCGAGCTCGCCGGCATTCACTCCGGGGATTCGGCTTGCGTGATCCCGCCGATCAGCCTCGCCCCCAAGCACATCGACATCATCCGGGAGTACACCCGGCGCATCGCAACCGAGCTGAAGGTGGTGGGCCTTATGAACATGCAGTACGCGGTGTATGAAAACACCGTCTACGTGCTGGAGGCCAACCCGCGCGCCTCGCGCACCGTGCCGATCGTCTCCAAGGTCTGCGGATTGTCAATGGCGCGCCTGGCCGCTCAGGTGATCCTGGGCCGGAGCATCGCCGAGTTAGGGCTGCGGGAGCGGCGCATCCTGCATTTCGGAGTCAAGGAGGCCGTCTTTCCCTTCAACATGTTCCCGGAGGTGGACCCCGTGCTCGGACCGGAGATGCGTTCCACCGGCGAAGTCCTGGGCCTGTCCTACTCCTTCGGCCGGGCCTTTTTCAAAGCCCAGGAAGCCACCCAGACGATCCTGCCGCTCGCGGGAACCGTGCTGTTCACCATCGCCGACCGCGACAAGAACGCCGCCATCGAGCCCGCCCGGCGCTTCCGCGAGCTGGGCTTCCGCATCATGGCCACCGAGGGCACCCACGCGTTCTTGAAAGAAAAGGGCATCGACGCCGTCCCCGTCTCCAAGCTCAGCGTCAGCCGGCCCAATCTGGTGGACGCCATCAAGAGCGGACAGGTCCAGCTGCTCGTGAACACGCCGAGCGGCCGGAAAGGCTCGGCCGACAGCTTGAACATCCGCCGCGCGGCCATCAAGCACAAAATCCCCTACATCACGACCACAGCGGCGGCCATCGCCGCAGCCAAGGGCATCGCAGCCCGCCGGGAGGATGCACCCAAGGTCCGATCGCTGCAGCAGTATCATGCGGATATACGCTAAGGATGGCACACGGTGCGCTGTGCAAGGTGGAAGGCAATCATTTTCGTTTGCGGCCCATTCGCCCTGCACCGTGCGCCGTGAGCCTTGCGACCTTTCAGGCACAACAGGATAGATAGAGGACCCAACAACGTCGACGGACTCAAAAGACTCAACAACGAGGTGGATTCATGGGCGGCATTTTCGGAATCGTATCGAAAGAAGACTGCGTGTCCGACCTGTTCTACGGCACGGACTACCACTCGCACCTGGGCACGCGCTACGGCGGCATGGCGGTGCGCAACGCCAAAGGCATCGAGCGCTCCATCCACAACATCGAGAACAGCTATTTCCGCACGAAGTTTGAGTCCGACCTGGCCGGCTTCCACGGGGGCAACGGCATCGGGGTCATCAGCGACACCGACCCGCAGCCGCTCTTTATTGGCTCCCACCTCGGCACATTCGGCATCGTCACCGTGGGCAAGATCAACAACATCGACGCCTTGGTAAAACGGGCCTTCGACCGGCGGCGATATTTCTCCGACACCACCGGCGGCTCCATCAACCCCACCGAGGTGATGGCGACGCTCATCTGCGAGCAGGAGAATTTCGAGGACGGCATCCGCTGCGCCCAGGAGGCCGTCCAGGGGTCCTGCTCGCTGCTGGTGCTGACCGAGAAAGGGATTTACGCGGCACGGGACCGTCTGGGCCGCACGCCGCTCGCCATCGGCCGGCGCGACGGCGCCCTGGCAGTCAGCTCGGAGACGTGCGCCTTTCCCAACCTCGGCTTCGAAGTCGAGCGCTTTCTCGGCCCCGGCGAAATCGTCCTCATGACCGCCGAAGGCGTTGAAACCCAGGTGCCGCCGGGGCCGCGCATGCAGATCTGCGCTTTTCTCTGGGTCTATTACGGCTACCCGGCCTCCGAGTACGAGGGCATCAACGTGGAAGACGCCCGCAACAACTGCGGCGCTGCCCTTGCTCGCCGCGATGACTCGGACATCGACTACGTGGCCGGGATACCGGACTCGGGCATCGGGCACGCCATCGGCTACGCCACCGCGCGTCACATCCCCTACCGGCGCCCGTTCGTAAAATACACGCCCACCTGGCCCCGCAGCTTCATGCCTCAGAACCAGCAGATGCGCGACCTGGTCGCACGCATGAAGCTGATCCCGATCCGCAAGCTGATCGACGGCAAGCGGCTGCTTTTCTGCGAGGACTCCATCGTCCGCGGCACCCAGCTCCAGGACACCATCCAGATCCTGCACGACTACGGCGCCCGTGAAGTCCACATGCGGCCGGCCTGCCCGGTACTGATCTACCCCTGCGAGTTCATCAACTTCTCCACCTCGCGCTCCACCCTGGACCTTGCCGGCCGCAAGGCCATTCATGACCTGGAAGACGGCGAGACGGCGGATCTGTCCGCCTACGCCCGCGCCGGCACCGAACAAAACCTGGCCATGATCGATGGCATCCGGCGGCGGTTGCGCCTGACCACCCTGAAATACCAGCGGTTGGATGATCTCGTGGCCGCCATCGGGCTTCCCAAGGAGAAGCTCTGCACGCACTGCTGGGACGGATCCAGTTATTGTTGACGGGAAAGGTTCAAGGTGAATTGATTTTTTTTCGGCTTGAACCCTCAACCCCTTGTCCGCTTCACTGCAGGAGCCACTATGTCTGCTCGAAAACCCCCGCCCAAGCTAAACCTTGCGCCGATGCGCAAATGGAAGCCGCCGAAGAATTGGATGCGCATCACCGCCATCGATGCGCACACCGGGGGCGAACCCTTTCGCGTCATCACGGGCGGCTTCCCGGACCTCTCCGGCGAGACCATCCTGACCAGACGCCGCTGGATGAAGGAGCACCTCGACCACCTGCGCACCGCACTCATGTTCGAGCCGCGGGGCCATGCCGACATGTACGGCTGCATCCTCACCCCGCCGGTCACACCCGGGGCCGACATCGGCATCCTCTTCATGCACAACGAGGGCTACAGCACCATGTGCGGCCACGGGATCATCGCCATCACCAAGGTGGTGCTGGAAACCGGGCTCATTCTGATGGAAGCGCCGGAGACCACAGTCCGCATCGACAGCCCGGCCGGCCTCATTACCGCCTGCGCCCGAGTCTCCGGCGACGAGGTCACGAGCGTCCGTTTCCAAAACGTCCCCTCCTTCGTGTTGGCGAAAGACGAAACCGTGGAAGTCCCGGGACTCGGACGGGTGCGCTACGACATCGCCTTCGGCGGCGCCTTCTATGCCTATGTCAACGCGCAAGACGTGGGCGTGCGCTGCATTCCCGATGACTTCCGGCCGCTGATCGAAAAAGGCATGGCGATCAAGCGTGCGGTCATGGCGACCCGAGAAATTATCCACCCCTTCGAACCGGACCTGGGGTTTCTCTACGGGACCATATTCGTCGGCCCGCCGCAGGGAGCCGATGCCCACAGCCGCAACGTCTGCATCTTCGCCGAGGGAGAGGTGGACCGTTCCCCCACCGGCACGGGCGTGAGCGGACGGCTCGCCATCCACTTCGCCCGGGGGGATGTCGGCATCGGGGAGCCCATCGTGGTCGAAAGCATCATCGGCAGCCGCTTCAGCGGCCGCGTGATTGAAACCACTACTTTCGGCACCTATCCGGCCATCATCCCGGAGATCGAAGGCACAGCCCACATCACGGGCCGCCAGGAATTGCTGATCGACCCGGCGGACCCCTGGCGGGATGGCTTCATCTTGCGGTAGGCTCGCATTCGCAGCCCTGGGTGTCGGAGAGTTCGGGGTTGATCTTCAGGGCGTTGAAAAACGGAGCCTCAGGACGTGGTCCGGCGTTGCGTGGCTATGGATTATTGTCCAACCCCGTCAACACCGGGGCGATATCCAAGGTGATTTCCCTGAGCTGAGTGCTCACCAG
>Ga0075339_1000045_pt1 | contig 13122 bp, 5 predicted proteins | sample RushMan_CattailN_4_FD_120076 | JGI IMG/M metagenome (GOLD analysis project Ga0075339, IMG submission 120076) | Natural and restored wetland microbial communities from the San Francisco Bay, California, USA, that impact long-term carbon... | ecosystem: Environmental > Terrestrial > Soil > Wetlands... | reverse complement strand
GCCGGGCAAACAGCCTGCCGAGCAGTTCGTCTCCATCGATTTCAACAACGTCGACATCAATCTGTTCATCAAGTTCATGAGCGAGTTGACGGGCATGAACTTCGTGGTGGACAACAATGTGAAGGGCAAGGTCACCATCATCTCGCCCGCCCGGATTTCGCTGGACGAGGCCTACCGGGTGTTCGAATCCGTCCTTGAAATCAACGGCTTCACGACCGTGAAGGCCGGTGAAATTGTGAAAATTGTGCCGGCCCCGGAGGCTCGCACCAAGAATATCCAAACCCTGCTGGAGCAGGAGAAGGCCAACCCCGAGGACCAGGTGGTCACCCAGCTCATCCCGCTCCGGTACGCGGACCCGGAGGAAGTCAAGCGCCTGTTCACCCCGCTGGTTTCCAAGAACAGCGTCATTTTGGGCTACGGCCCGGCCAACACGCTCATCATCACCGACGTGCAGTCCAACATCCAGCGGTTGATCAAGATCCTAAAGCAGATCGACAAGCCCGGGGCCGGCCAGCAGATCTCGGTCATCCCGCTGCAGTACTCGGACGCCGCCAAGCTCACCACCCTGTTGACCAACCTGTTCAAAACGACCGCTCCCCGGCCCCAGCAGGCCGCGAGCGCCGAAAAGCAGCCGGTCATCGTGGCCGACGAACGCACCAGCACCATCGTCGTGCTGGCAAGCGAAGTGGACACGCTGCGCATCAAGCAGTTGATCGCCCTGATCGACAAGGAAACCCCGCGCGGCAAGGGCAAGATCAATGTGTACTACTGCGAGCACGCCAACGCCGAGGACCTGGCCAAGGTGCTGCAGGAGATCCCCTCTCAGCAGTCGGGGGCCGGCGCCGCCGGAGGGGCGGGCGGAGGTGCAGCGGCGGCCGCGTCGAGAGGGCCGACGGCGGTGGTCATGGGCAAGGTCCAGATCAACGCCGACAAGGCCACCAACAGCCTCATCATCATGGCCGACAAGGAAGACTACGATGTGGTGGAAGCGGTCATCAAGAAGCTCGACATCCCCCGTTCCATGGTCTACATCGAGTCCCTCATCATGGAGGTGAACGCCACCAAGAGTTTCGAACTCGGCATCCAATGGCAGCTTTTCGACCGGACCAACGTGAACAACATCAACACGGTTTACGGGGGCGGATACAGCGGGTCCGGCGCTCTTGACACCGCCAAAAACCTCCTGAGTCCTACGGGGCTTGCCGTCGGAGTGCTGACCGAGCCCTTCACCTTCGGCGGGCTCACGCTGTCGAACATCGGCGCCGTCATCAACGCCGTCAAGAAGGACGACGACTTCCGCATCCTGTCCACCCCGCAGATCCTGACCACGGACAATGAAGAGGCCCGCATCACCGTGGGCGAGAACCGGCCCTTCCAGACCCAGGCCACCACGGCCGTATCCGGCGGGACTTACGAGTCCTTCGAGTACCGCGACGTCGGCAAGATTCTCAAAATCACCCCGCACGTCAGCGAGGGCCGCAATGTGCGCCTGAAGCTGTCGCTCGAGGTGACGAGCCTCGACCGGCTCGCCACCCAGAGCACCGGCCTCCAGTCCACCCGCCCGGTCACCAACAAGCGCACCATCGACACCACCGTCCTGGTGCAGGACAACCACACCGTCGTCATCGGCGGGTTGATCGACGACAATCGCAACTCCAATGAAACCAAGGTGCCGGGGCTGGGCGACATCCCTATCCTGGGGTGGCTGTTCAAGACCCAGGGCGATGCGAACCAGAAGACCAACCTGTATGTCTTTCTCACCCCCCGGGTGGTCAAGACCCCCGAAGAGGCGGATAAGCTGTTGTCCGAAAAGAAAAAGCCGCCGGACTCGATCCCCGACAAGTTCAAGGGCGGCGAAATCAAGCTTTACAACGACAAGTGAGCATGAGCCATGACTCCGCTTTCCGACATACTCGCTGCGCGCTGCACCCTGACGCCGGACATGCTGGCCGCGGCCGACCGGGTCCGGGTTGAAAAAGGCGGGCAGATCGGCGAGATCCTGGTCCAGCAGAAGGCGATCACCGAGGACCAACTGCTGGAGGCGATGGGCGCCCAGCTCGACATCCCCTTCTGGCCCAAGCTGCCGCTGAACGACATCGACGCCGCCCTGATCTCCAAAATTCCCATCCAGTTTCTGAAAAAACATTGCCTGGTGCCGATCAACTGCCGCAAGCCGCCGAGCGCTGTGGACTGCGGCCTCAATACGCTGAACCTGACCAACCCGAACCGACCGGTCTGTGAAGCCGGCTGCGTGATCGCGGTCCGCGAACCCATGGAGTTCCAGGCCCTGGACGATTTGGTGCGGATTTTGAACGTGCCCGACTACCAACTCGTGCTGTCGGCGCGCGATACGATCCTGTCGGCCATCAACCTGCAATACGACCTGGGCCGGGACTCCGCCGAGCAGTTGGTCCAGGACATGGAGGGAAACGGAAGCGCCATCCTCAGTGAGATTGAAGAAACCGCCGACCTCCTGGACGACACCAGCGACGCGCCGATCATCAAGCTCGTCAACCATATCATCTCCCAGTCCATCAAGGCGCGGGCAAGCGACATTCACTTCGAGCCCTACCAGAACAGCTTCACCGTGCGCTATCGGGTGGACGGCATCCTCTACGACCTGCTCAGCCCTCCCAAGTGGATCCAGCCCGCCCTCATCTCCCGGGTCAAGGTCATGGCCAAGATGAACATCGCCGAAAAGCGCCTGCCGCAGGACGGCCGCTTCGACGTGCGCGTAGGGGACCAGGACATCGACGTGCGCGTCTCCACCATCCCGACCTCCTTCGGCGAGCGGCTGGTGCTGCGGCTGCTGAACAAATCCGGTTCTCTGCTGGAGCTCTCGGACCTCGGCCTTTCCCCACAGCGCATGCAGCTGCTGCAAAGACTGGTGGTTTCCCCGAACGGCATCATTCTCGTCACCGGGCCCACCGGCAGCGGGAAAACCACGACGCTCTATGCGATCCTGCAGTCCATCAACAAGCCCGACATCAACATCATCACGATCGAGGACCCGGTCGAATACCAGATGAAAGGGATCAGCCAGATCCAGGTTAACCCGAAAATCGACCTGACCTTCGCCCGGGGTCTGAGATCCATCGTACGCCAGGATCCTGATGTCATCCTCATCGGCGAGATCCGTGACAAGGAGACCGCCGACATCGCCGTCCAGTCGGCCCTGACCGGCCACCTCGTGTTCTCGACCCTGCACACCAATGACTCGCCCAGCGCCATCACGCGCCTGGTGGACATCGGGGTCGAGCCGTTCCTGATCTCCTCCTCGGTGCTGGCCGTGTTCGCGCAGCGCCTGGTGCGGGTGCTGTGCACCGAATGCAAGCAGCCCTACAGCCCGAAAACCGTTTACCTGCAAAGCATCGGCGTAAGGCCGGAGCGGTTTGCAGGCAAACCCATCTTCAAGGCGGTGGGATGCGAAAAATGTTTCCAGACGGGCTACCGAGGCCGGATCGGCATCTTTGAAATCATGGTGATGAGCGAGGATCTGAAGACGCTCATCATCCAGACCTACGACTCCAACCGGATCAAGGCCCTGGCGACTCAGGAGAAAATGATCACGCTGCGCGAGGACGGGATCGAAAAAGTGCTTGAAGGAGTGACGACGCTCGAGGAGGTCCTGCGCGTCACGCAGGGATAAGCAAGAGTATCGAGCCGACTGTGGTTGCCATGATTTGATCGGGCATTCCCATGATTATCTGATGACTGAGAAATTTACTTGATTCCTTGAAGAAGGGCTGCCTTGTGATTCCACCCGACAAATCACAAGGTGGTGGTTCCTGGTGATATAGGCTCCGCCCACAGTCCAATTTCATTTGATTTTTCTCCCCGGCCCAATGTATATTTTCAACCAGCTTTGGCAGCTTTCCCATTCCACCTGACTTGAAGCGGGTGCTGGTTTCCTTGAACGGTTCTAACCTCTCTTCATCAGCCCAATTATTTTTCTGATTTACCTCTCTCACCCTGAATTCGCCAAACCTTCTCCCACAGGAGGTGGCTTATGGCACAGGACCAATTCAAGCGTAAACTTACCACCATTTTCTGCGCCGATGTGGCTGGCTACAGCCGTTTAATGGGCGAAGACGAAGCGGCCACGGTTAAGACTTTGGGACAGTACAAGCTGGTGATGTCCGAGCTGATCCGTCAGCATCGAGGCCGAGTGATTGATTCGCCGGGGGATAATCTGCTCGCCGAGTTCCTCAGTGTGGTGGATGCAGTTCAGTGTTCGGTTGCAACACAGAAGGAACTGCAGACGCGTAACACTGAGCTGCCTGAGAATCGGAGGATGCAGTTCCGGATCGGGGTAAACCTCGGAGACGTGATTGAGGAGGAAGCCAGAATTTATGGCGATGGTGTGAACATCGCTGCCCGACTCGAAAATTTGGCTGACCCTGGAGGGATTTGTGTTTCAAAGACAGCGTTCGACCAAATCGAGACGAAGCTGCCTTTCGGCTATGCATATTTGGGGGAACATACGGTCAAGAACATCGTCAAGCCTGTGGGAGCCTACAAAGTCCTCATGGAGCCACGGATTACAGCAATAGAGGGACTACGTGCAGCCTCCAAATCCGAAACGAAAAGAACGCGGAAAATCGTCCTCGGGTGCGCGTCCGCGCTGGTGGTCGTGATAGGAGTCGTAGCTGTTTGGCAGATCGGCACCCATAAGCCCCAACCCCCGTTAGAGAAAGTCGACCTGAGAAAGGTTGCATTCGTCCCCCCAGATAAAACATCGCTAGCGGTGCTACCCTTCCTGAATATGACCGGTGACCCCCAACAAGAATACTTCAGCGATGGTATGGCCGAGCAACTTATTACCGGGTTATCGCAAACACCGGATATTTATGTCACTGCTCGCACTTCCAGCTTCGCCTACAAGGGAAAATCCATGACGGCTCAACAAATAGCCGATCAACTGGGGGTACGCTATTTGCTTGAAGGCAGCGTTCAACGCGATGCCGACCAGGTGCGCATCAACGTCCAGTTAATCGATGGCCGCAACGGAAACCACATCTGGGTCGACCGCTATGATCGCAAGTATGATGACCTTTTCGCCCTTCAAGACCAGATCACAATGGCAGTCATGGAGGCGTTAAACGCCAAATTCACGGTGGGGGTTTCAGCAACAAACCTATCGACGAGCTTAAAGTTTTACAGACCCAACAGTCTCAAAACCTATGAATGTTATTTGAAGGGGGTATATCACCATTACCGCCGCACCAGACAGGATGTTTTTTTGGCGCGTCAAATGTTTGAGGAAGCGATCAATCTTGATCCCAGTTTCGGTGCAGCGCACAATGGGTTAGCTCATGTCCGCTTGGATGAAATTTGGTTTGGCATCACCACCTCACCCGAAAAATCTATCGAACAGGCCGAACATGCGGCCCAAAAAGTCATAGCCCTGGCCCCCGATCAGCCCCCGCCATATTCGTTGTTGAGCCAAATTAGCCTGATGAAAAAAGACATGGAAAACGCTATTCTATACGGCGAGAAAGCCATCGAATTAAATCCAAACGATGCCGGTTGTTATCTGACGTTGGGTATGGTTTTAAGAAATGCCGGTCGCTATGAAGAGGCTATCAAAAGCCTTGAAACCGCTCTCCGGCTCGCCCCTCTCAGGCCAATAGTCTACGTGAACAACCTCGCGGCGTCTTACATCGGCACCAAGCAATATGACAAGGCAATCCTTTTGTGGAATGAAACCATCGAACGCAACCCGGATTACCTTTTCGCTTACCTTGGGCTTACCGCCGCGTATGAATGGTCCGGCAATCATGAGAGGGCCCGCTGGGCTGCAGAAAACGTAATGCGAGTTAACCCAGAATTCTCCATCTCCGTTGAAGAAAAGATGTCCCCGATAAAGAATGAAGATTCCAAGAAACGCTATTTTGATGCTCTTCGCAGTGCGGGGCTGAAGTGATCTAAATCGGATTTGTTAGAAGCAGTTTTAGAAGTTTGAAGGCTCCATTGAAAGCTCCGGCGTCCACAAATTATCTATCACCGGAAAACAGTTAGACAAAAAATAGGTAATTCTGACAGCGACCGGCAATATATCACCTTTTTGAAAACGCGAGGTTGACGGCTCCTACCACCGACAAAGGCTATGTGTTTACGGTCCACTTACGTGCAACGTTTGGTAAATAATATGTTTCCCCATCCGGCGTGCCAAATATTCGCGGATATCATCCTTTTACTGCATTTCGCAGTTGTTGTATTCGTTGTAGGTGGCCTTGTTCTTATCATTGCCGGTAACATGCGCGGTTGGCACTGGGTCAATGCACTATGGTTCAGGCTCGCGCACCTTGGTGCTATCGGAACAGTCGCTGCCGAGTCTTGGCTTGGAATAACCTGTCCACTCACGACTCTTGAGATTTGGCTGCGCTCGAAAGCGGGTGAGGCAGTTTATACTGTCAGCTTCATTGAGCATTGGCTGCAGCGACTGATTTTTTATGATGCACCACCATGGGCATTCGTGCTTGGGTACTCTCTCTTTGGTTTGCTTGTTCTCGTTACGTGGTGGTGCTTTCCGCCGGGGTCTAAAAGTGGCTACGATGAAAGCCGCGTTTAATCGCCCGTCGTAAGCCGCTTTTGTCTAACAATGATAGCTCTCGGCAACCGCAGGCAAGCCCGGTGGTAGTGGAATTAGGATCTTCAGTTTGAGTTTGACATTATTGGGTCGCGAGAGGCAATAATAGGATATACGGCATAAAACTGTAATAATTTTGGTCTGTTGGGACATTGTAATTTCATCCGACATACCATCAAACTACGCAATCTGTGATATAGACCCGCCGCGAGTTTTCCCTTGTCAGCAGGTCGTTTCAAAAACCTACTTTAGCCCAGCAGCGCGGTAAGCGTTCATCATGCGCTCTTTAAAAGGGCCCTCTTTGGCCGGTGACAACCTGGATTCGTTTTCTAAAGAAAAATTCGGGTTCATTCGCATCACATTTTGTGCAGCCAAATTAGCATCGACATGCCGGTCGGATAGTTCGTACGCTGCGGTGAGCCCTTTGTAAGCAAGATAGGCGTAAAAGGATTGAGGGCTGCGATCGATAACCTCTTTTAATAATGGTATAGACTTATCATATTGGGTATTGCCCAGCAAAGACCCTCCAAGCTGCAAAACATAGTTAACCGGTCTGAAGGGTGCGAGCCGAAGAGCAGTTTCGCAGGAAGCAACGGATTCTTCAAATTCCTCCCCCATGGCAAGTGCCAAACATATCATGTAGTGTTGGCCGGAATCGTTAGGCGCTTGCTGGACAGCCTTACGCGCATATACGATGGCGGTTTCCATATCTTTTTTCAATCGGCTGGTGCGGCTCAACGTGCCATAGGGCGGATAGTCCGGGTCTACGGCAAGTGCCCTGCTAACCGCCTGTTCGGCCTTTTCCAAGACTTGTTCCCGCTGCGTTGTCAGGCGCAGGTCAATTTCATCCAAATAGGTGTTGGCCAACCATGTGTAAGCCCGGCCGAAATCGGGATCGATCTGAATAGCCTCCTCGAAGGATTGGCGTGCCCTTTGAACGTCCTCTGGCCTGCGGCCAAGATGATAGTACAGGCCTTTCAGGTAGTGTTCATACGCTTTCAAGTTGGTGGGCCTTGAGTGCTTCAGCGCTCCGGTAGCATAGCCGGTTATCTGAACATTCAGAACAGCCATCACGGCCATGGTTATTTCGTCTTGAAGAGCGAACAGGTCGGAAAAATTGCGGTCATACGTTTCTGCCCACATATGATTTCCGCTGCGGCCGTCAATCAATTGAACATGGATGCGCACCCGGTCTTTATCGCGCTGCACGCTGCCTTCAAGCAGGTATTGCACCCCAAGCTTCGCGGCAATTTCTTGGGCCTGCATGGGGTTTGCTTTGAATGCAAAAGTGGAAGTGCGGGCGGTGACGTAAAGATAGGGTGCTTGCGACAAACTCGTTATAAGCTGATCTGAAATGCCGTCGCTGAAATACTCTTGCTGGGGATCGCCGGTCAAATTTTCAAAAGGCAAAACCGCCAGAGACGGCTTATCGGTGAGCGGGTAGACCGAAAGGCTCAGGTCGACGCTTTCGGGCGGAATGTGTGTTTTGTATAAGGTGAGTCGCCACCCGATAGCGACAATGATTGCAGTAACCACGATGGCTGCCAAGCCCCATATGAACGTGCGAGGCCTTGCGCGACGGATCCCGTCTTTTGATGATGGTTCAACGGTGGCTTTATCCCTTGGTTCAACGAGAATCTGATCTGCTTCGGACTTGCTGCTGAGACGATTTATAAACTCTTCCCAGGCCGAGTTGTCACGACGATTGCCGAATGTGATGGAAACATCATTCAAGCCGACGGAAGCCGAATCGAATGCAAATTTGAATCGCCACGTGTTGTTTTCATCGTAGCTGAAAAGACCTGCCCAGACATCGCACTCTTCCTCAGAGCATTCATACCTGTATTTTCCCCCTTTCTCATAAGGGGAAATGAGATCCCGATCGAGGACTTTAAAGAGCGCCGCCGACTCCAAATCCGGAAGTCTGTTGCGCCATGCCATTTTAATTTTGGCCCACATACCCTCCACATGCTCGGATGCATTTTTACCTGAGAGAGATTTGTCAAGCAGTGTCAATATGTTCTGATGCCGGTGCATATAAACGAATCCCGGCCTTCCCTGCTTTTTCATCTCAGTTATGATCAGGACAATTATGGCAAAATAGAATCGCCTGGAGGGTGTATCAAAATGAACGACAAGAGGTGGTTTTCCGCCGGGGAATTCAAGTGTGATTTTGTATTCGGCCAAATCACATTGAATTGTTTCAACTTTTTCCATAGCGACACCTTGAAAAGATTGAATGGAAAAAAATTGAACCGTTTAAACGGTTATACCTTTACGGTCTATGATAATCAATCTTTCATATAGTCAGGGTACGATAGATAACCCAACATGCTGTTTTTGTATCTTAATTGAAATTAGCTGGTATGCCTTTGTCTAATTGGACCCTTCTGCGGAATGGTTTGACGGGTTAGAAGGCGATTTTTGAGGCTGAGAGCAGATTGGCCATGGCAGCTATCGGAGAACTGATAGCCCTGACAGAAAGAACAGCACAACGAAAGGAGCTACATGATGAAACGGTTCACTATGATCGCGGCAACTTGGTTGGTTATTACCATCATTTGGGGAGGGGTGGTTTTTGCTCAAGGTGCGAAAGAGTTGCAATTTTCGGGAACCCATTATTATGGGCACACGCCCAAAGTCTTCAAACTCGACCAGGACCAGATGATTATACAATTTGAGACTCTTGGGGTGAGGGTGAATGACAGTGGTGAAGGGCTGTTCCACGAAGCATCCGTCCAAATTGTGGGCATTGTATACAGAGGCAAAGATGGAAACAGGCTTAGAGGTTTCGAGACGTGGGCAGATAAGGATGGTGATAAATTGGTCTGGGAAATCATGGAAAAGAAGGTTGAAAATTCCCCTCCTGGCACTTCCCCCGGCACGGCGAAGGTATTTTCTGGTACTGGGAAATACGTTGGCATGCAGGGTACAATGGATTGGGTCTTGCGGTATCCGAAACCGTTTCCGGAGGGGACCGGTCGAGGGATCTGTCGGGAAGTAGTAAAAATAGTCTCCCCACAAAAATAAGCTGATCTCGAGTTGCGCTCATTTCTAATTTTTGTGGATTCAGGAGCAGGGGAAAAAGCCAAGGCAACGCTCAGGAGATTCAACCTGGGCTTATCTGCGCAAAAATGTGCGAAAGGAGAGAGGCATGAAAAGATATTTGAGGTGTGGATTAATAGTTGTTTCACTATTTTTTATTCATGGATGTGGGAGTGGGACTCGACTGCAAGATTATGAGCCTAAAAATGCTCAAGAAAAAGAAATAAAAAATGTACTTGTCGAATTTGCAAAGGCAAGAGACGATTATAATGTTCAAAAAATCGTTGGGCTTCTATCAGACGATTGCACCTTAAATTTTTATACCAGAACACTATCAAAATCTGAATTTGCTTCTACTTTCAAGGACAGTGATTTGGAATCTAATGGGAAATATGAGTTTTTTAACCCGGAGTTCAACATTAAAAGTGATTGGGTAGAAGTCAAAATGAAGTATAAGCTAGGCATGTTAAATGCTGGCGTGTTTGAATTTAAAATGATTCGACAAAACAATCGCTGGATGATAAGTGCATGGGATGCATATCGGGGTTAGTGCAAGATGGAATACTCAATCGTTTGGTACTTGTGATCAACCGACGTATCACCAAAGCGCCATGCGTGTGATATTCGCTTGTCGCCTCGGTGTTGCGCCGCCCACTAATCGTCGGATTCCTGGCGCCCCCCTGCCGCCAATCCTTCGCTTTTTTCGCACTCGTTGCTGAATCCCTGGGCCAGCTGTTCGTAGTGCTCGGCCTCCGCCATTCTCCCCCTCTTTCGGCAGCCGCCGGCATACACAGCGCATTTCCGCCGCAAGACCCGCCGAGCAGCCTTTCGATGCACCTGGTTCAGGATATCGCCATTCAGCAGTTTCACCATGGCGGCAATTCTGAATTTGTCGAGCCCCCAGGCCCGCGACAATTGGTCGGCGTGTCCGCCGCGTTTGGCGATGAGCGCCCTCTCGATCAGGTGCACGGGAAACCGGCAGCTCACCCGCAACCACAGGTCGTAATCCTCGCAGGCGGGCAGGCTCTCGTCGAAGAGCCCCACCCGGTCGAAGAGCTCCCGCCGCACCATCACCGCCGAGGGGCTCACCAGGCACAGATCGAGCGAAGGCGCGAAAATCATCCCGTCCCGCTTGCGGTGCCGCTTTCCGGGGTTCACCCGCCGGCCGTTTCGCACCCAGAGCTCCTCGGTCTGGCAGATGAGGGCCTCCGGATGCGAAGTGAAAAACTCGACCTGGCGCCGCAGCTTGCCCGGCAGCCAAATATCGTCTGAATCCAAAAATGCGATCAGCTCGCCCCGGGCGGCGGCGATGCCGGCGTTGCGGGCCGCGCTCACTCCGCGGTTCTCCCGGCGCAGCACCCGGATCGCATCGCCGTAACCCTCGAGCAGCTGCGGAGTATCGTCGGTGGAACCGTCGTCCACCACGATCAGCTCGAAGTCCCTGACCTCCTGCGACAGCACCGAGTCCACCGCCTCCCGCAAGCACCAGGCGCGGTTGAAAGTGGGGATAACCACTGAAACCAGCGGCTTCGCGGATTGGGTCTCTCCCGCCCTTGTCTTCTCATCCCTCATCACTCGTTGCTCATACCTCGTTACTCGCTGCTCGTTTCTTCTTCACCCCATCCGTTCGATCTCCCTGAACCTCTCCTCCAACCGCTTGGGCGACACCGGCACCGCGGTTTTCAACTCCTGGGCGAAGATCGACACCTTGTACTCCTCGATCATCCAGAACAGGTCCTCAAGGGCCCGGCGCTTTTCCTCCGAGGAGCCGGGTCCCAGCGTTTTCAACAGCAGATTGAGCCTCTCGGAGCAGGCTTGCAAACTCTCCGACTTGGCGCGATCCTTCTCGGGGGCCACGAGTGCCCGCCGCGCGCGGATGATGAAGCCCTGGAGGTAGCGCTCGAGACGCGGCAGCCGCTCGGTCTCATAGAGGGAAATGAAATTCTGCGGCACCAGTTGGGACACGTCCTCTTCCAGCCGGCTGCGAATGGCGGCCAGAGGCCCCTTGCTGCCGGCCAGCGCGGCCAGCTCCCCGCGCACCGCGGCATAGGACTGAATCACGGGCATCACCGCATACAGCAGGTCGCGGCCGGCCGGGAGAATCTTCGGCGCGCCTGCGGCCGCCAGCGCGGCGAACTCCTGCTGCGTGCGGATCGGCGCCGCAAAGAGACCCTGCATGACGCGGTCGGCCATGGCGTCTTCCAACCGCCGCGCCCCGCCGAAATAGCGCGCCGCCGGGTGAAGCTCCTCGGGCAGCGCCAGGCTGCGTTTCAGAAATTTCAAATCTTTGGCGAAATGAACGGCAAACAGCGCGGCCACCCCCCTGGGGTGAGCGGCCGAGGCCTGATCGCGCCGGGCAAACAGCCTCAGGTTCACCCCCTCCGCCCCGGGCTCGAGGGCAGGATAAGCTATCCAGTGGCTGCTCGCGGCTTTTTCGCTGACGACCGTTTCGGGCAGGTCGCCGAAATCCCAGCGCGTGATCCCGGAACGCTCCCAGCGCCGTCGCACCTCCGGCGGAATCCGGCTCGCCGTGGGCTGCGATCGCAAAAGGACGGGGTCCCGGCCGGACAAAAGCTCGCGGCCGTCCGGCGCCGTGATGGTCAGGCGCATCTTCAGGTGCTCCGGCAGCGCTTCGTTCGGCCAGGCCGAGGACGGGATGTCGACCCCGAAGCGCCGGTGAATGAATTCGCCCAGTGCGGTGATGAAGGATCCCTTCCCCTGCGGCATCTCGCGGAGAACGATGTCCACGCATTCGTTCAAGGGCACCAGGCGTTTGCGAAAGGCCTTGGGCAGCCCCTTGAGGAGGGACTCCGCTTTCTCCCGCAAGAGCCCCGGCACCAGCCATTCCACGGCGGCCGGCGGCACCGTCGGAGCCAGCGCAGCCGGCACGTGCAGCGTGACGCCGTCGGCATCGGATCCCGGCTCGAAATGATATCGCAGCTCAAGCGGTCGCCCCGCCGCCTGGAGACGCTCCGGGAAAAGCGCCAGCTCGCCCTCATCCGGGCGGTAGTTCATGAGGTCGTCCTCCGACATGCGCAGGAAGCCGTCGCCGCCCTTGGTTTTAATCAGATGACCGAGAGAGCGGACGTCGTACACGTGCGCGAGGCGCTCCCGGTAAAAAGTGGCAAGGGCCTCATCGCTCACCAGCAGGTCCCTCCGGCGGAGCCGGTTTTCGAGGGAAGTCACTTTCGCCGCCAAGCGCTGGTTGTGCTGCAGAAACGAAAAGGGTTTGTCGGTCCGCCCTTCCACCAGCGCCTGGCGGATGAAAATGTCGGTCGCCTCATCCGGGCGGACCCGGCCGTAGGATACGGTCCGGCCGGAGATGATGACCAGACCGAAAAGCGTGACCTGCTCAATGGCCGCCACCTCGCCGCGCGCGGGGTCCCAGTGCGGGTCCCGGTAAGTCGACCGGCACAGGCGGCCCCCGAGTTTCTCCAGCCAGCCGGGGTCGATGGAAGCCACGGTTCGCGCAAACAGCCGCGAGG
>Ga0075339_1000044_pt1 | contig 13184 bp, 14 predicted proteins | sample RushMan_CattailN_4_FD_120076 | JGI IMG/M metagenome (GOLD analysis project Ga0075339, IMG submission 120076) | Natural and restored wetland microbial communities from the San Francisco Bay, California, USA, that impact long-term carbon... | ecosystem: Environmental > Terrestrial > Soil >... | reverse complement strand
GTCCGCGACAGGGGGTAGGCTGTATTTGATTTGGCCTGCGCCCGGGCCGCCAGCCTGATTCTTGGACGGGGGACACGTTATGCCGTTTGCTGAATTTCTCCAGTTGCTGCTCGTTGCTTTGATTGCCGGCTACGTGGGCTACCGCCACGGCAAAGCCACGGCGTCGGCACAAAACCCTTCCGTTTCAGTCCCCTCTTCGCCCCTTCCCGCACCGGAAATGGAGCGGGGACCGCAGCCTGTCGAACGCCCCTCGGGTGGCCATCCGCCAACTGTCAGTGCTGGCAATGGCACGCCGCAAGGCGGCACCGCGCGGACACCGCCGCGCCGTTCTTCCGCACCCCCGCCCGCCGCAGCAGGCCTTATGAAGCGTGACTGATGCACCAGGCCATTAACCCGTTCACGGCATAATCGTTGTCGTCCCACTTGCCTTGATCGAGGCGCACCGGCTCACGTATCATGCTTTTGCCGCAGGGATCGCGGATGGTCATGACCTCGTGCCGGCTCAGTTCTAGTCATTATGTCGACGCAGGCAACGACATGCATCGGGACGAAGGCATGGACGCGATACCACACAGGATCCAGGGACACTGCTGATGAGCGAACAGCGAAAGCATTTTCCTGAATTCTACGTCACCGCCGCTCAGCCATGCCCTTATCTGCAGGGCCGACTTGAGCGCAAGTTGTTCACGCATCTTACTGCTGACAAACAACCTGCCCTCGTGGACAACCTCCTGCGCGGTGGCTTCCGCCGCAGCCAGAACATTGCCTACATGCCCTATTGCGAAGGCTGTCATGCCTGCGTGTCGGTGCGGGTCCTGGTCGACGAGTTCATCCCCTCCGGCTCGATGCGGCGCGTGACGGCGGACAACATCGATATCGCCGCCTGCCGCGTGCCGGCACAGCCTACATCGGAGCAGTTCAGTCTCTTCCGCCGCTACATCGATGCGCGCCACGCCGAAGGCGGCATGGCTGACATGAGCGCTCTCGACTATGCGCTTATGGTCGAGGAGAGTGTCATCGAAACGTCGATCACCGAGTACCGCCTCAAGCCTGCCGAGGGTGCGCTCGACTCCGAACCAAACCGCTGGCCGCTGGCCGCCGCTGCGCTCTGCGACAGGCTCTCAGACGGCATCTCCATGGTCTACTCGTTCTACGAGCCGACCGAGAGCCGCCGCGGCCTCGGCACCTATATGATCCTGGAGACTATCACTTACGCCAAAAGCCTTGGCCTGCCCTACGTCTACCTCGGCTATTGGATAGAGGGCTCGCGCAAGATGGCCTACAAAACCCGCTTCCTGCCCCAGGAAAGGTTGGGGCCCAACGGCTGGGAACGCGCCTGAGCCATCCGCAATTCCAGCGCTCCAGGACTACTTTGCCAGCTCGGTGTCAATTTTCCAGAACATGTAGGTCCACTTGTTGTTCTGGGTTTCAACGAGCAGGTCCATGAGGCCACGCAGCGTTTGAAACATCGTGCAATCGGGCGTGGCCGCGGCCGAGCCCTCGTCGCCCATGGCCGTGATGCGGCCAAGCAGGTCGTTCGTGCGCCCATCGAGTTTGTCGATTTCAGTATCTTTTACGTAGGGTGCCGCCTCCCTCAGAAACTCGTCCTCCGACCAGCCCCGCTTATCCTTGAGTTGTCGCAGCTTGTCCTGGAATGTGGGCTTGTTCTTGATATTGAGATCGCGCAACGCAGCGGCAGCTTCATCCACTACGGTTTCGAAATCTGCTTTGGTGCAATTGGCCGGCGGGGCCTCCGCTGGAGCCGCCTGGTCAGGAGCGACTGGCGCAGCGTCTGGAGCTGCGGAGTCGGGCGCGCCGGCAGGGGCCGGACCGAGAGCCGCCGGAGGGGACGGATCAATCAGCAGATCATCACTGGAATCTTGCGCCCATGCAGGCGCGAACGCTAGCAGCAGCGCAGCCCACGCCACCCCGCGCGCGACCATCCCCACTCCAATCGGTTGAAACCCCGAAAAAACCACCATGGCGGTTTCGTAGCGAGGCCCGCTTGCTGTTGCAAGGGTGCGTCCCGGTGAAGGTTCATACAGGATCGGAATTGTGCACTTGGCGCCACGGGGCAATTTCCCAAGAAGCGCGTTCAGTTTCCCCCAAACGCCGCTTGCCTAGAATGCTGGTCCGAACTTGTTGGAGCGCGGGAAGCCCTTGGGGGCCATGTGCCCAGCCTGGGCGCGCTCGCCTGCCCAGTCCTTCAGATCGCTCCACGCCAGTGTGAAAGTTCGACCGGCACTGTCGAGCCAGCTGAGGCCCTCCTTCTTGGAGAAAACCTGCACGTCGGAAAGCCCGCCGTCCTTGAAGCGCTGCAGGATGGTTCCCTTGCCGCGTGTCATCTCGTTGACGTCCTCGAGCTTGAAGACCAGCAGCTTCCGGTTCTCGCCGATGGTGGCCACCATGTCGCCCTCGGCCGGGACGACCACGGCCGCCTCCTCGTCTTCGGCGACGTTGAGAACCTGCTTGCCTTTGCGAGTGGAAGCAACGACTTCCTCCTCGGGGACGACGAAACCGTAGCCGCCGCTGGACGCTACGAGCAGCTTGCGCGTCGCCTCGTGTACGAATACTTCCACGAAATCGTGGTTCTCCTCCAAATCGACCATAAGACGCACGGGCTCGCCATGACCGCGCCCGCCAGGAAGCTGACCCGCATCGAGCGTGAAGAACTTGCCGTTCGTAGCAAAAAGAATGAGCTTGTCGGTCGTCATCGCCTTAACGGCTCGCTTCAGACCGTCGCCCTGCTTGAAGTCAAGCTTCGACAGGTCGTCCAGATGCCCCTTCATCGCGCGGACCCAGCCCTCCTCGGACAGGACGACGGTGATCGGCTCCTTCTCGGCTAGCGCCTCGTCGAGATCGACTGCAATTTCCGGAGCCTCTGCGAAGGACGACCGGCGGCGGCCAAGCTCGGTTTTCTTGGAATAGCGTTCGCGGGTCGCCTTCACCTCTTCGGAGATACGCTCCCACTGCAACTCGTCCGATTTGAGAAGCTGTGTCAGTTCGCGCCGTTCCTTGGAAAGCTTGTCATGCTCGGCCTTGATTTCCACTTCCTCGAGCTTCGACAAACTCTTCAGACGGAGATTGAGGATCGCCTCGGCCTGCACCTCGGTAAGCTTGAACTTGATGATCAGCTTCGCCTTCGGATCGTCCTCGAAGCGAACGATCCGAATGACCTCATCGATGTTGAGGTAGGCAATCAGATAGCCGTCGAGCACTTCCAGCCGGTGCTCGATCTTCTTCAGGCGGTACTCCGAGCGGCGCACCAGAACTTCAACGCGGTGCTCCAGCCATTGCTTGAGGACGTCCTTGATGCTTAGAACATTCGGGATCTGGCGGGCTGATAGCACGTTCATGTTGAGGCCGAAGCGGATCTCCAGCTCCGTCACCCGGAACAGGCTCTCCATGAGCAGCAATGGATCAACCGTCCGGCTCTTGGGCTCGAGCACAAGACGAACCTCTTCCGCGCTCTCATCGCGGATGTCGCCCAGAAGCGGCAGCTTCTTCTCCGTCATCAGCTCGGCGATCTTCTCGATCAACTTCGCCTTCTGCACCTGATAGGGAATCTCGGTCACGACAATCTGGTAGCCGCCGCGGCTGGTCTCCTCCTTCGCCCACTTGGCACGCAAGCGGAAGCCGCCACGACCTGTGCGATAGGCCTCCAGAATATCCTCACGCGGCTCGACAATAACGCCGCCCGTCGGGAAATCGGGACCGGGAATGAACTCGACCACTTTCTCGATCGAAGCATTGGGATGCTTGATGAGATGCAACAGCGCCGCGCACAGCTCATCCACGTTGTGGGGCGGAATGTTGGTCGCCATGCCGACCGCGATGCCGGCGGCACCGTTGGCGAGCAGGTTTGGGAATGCGGCGGGCAGAACCGAGGGCTCCTGCTCGCGTCCATCATAGTTGGGACGAAACTCGACCGTGTCTTCGTTGATGCCGTCGAGCAGATCGGCCGCAACGGGTGTGAGGCGCGCTTCCGTATAGCGGTCGGCAGCTGGGTTATCGCCGTCGATGTTGCCAAAGTTGCCCTGACCGTCGACGAGCGGATAGCGCACTGCGAAATCCTGCGCCAGCCGCGCCAGCGCGTCGTAGATCGCCTGGTTGCCGTGTGGATGGTAGTTGCCCATCGTCTCGCCGACGATCTTGGCGCACTTGCGGTATCCGCCCTCCGGATCGAGGCCGAGCTGGCGCATGGCATAGAGAATGCGGCGGTGGACGGGCTTCAGCCCATCGCGCACGTCAGGCAGCGCCCGGTGCATGATGGTGGAAAGCGCATAGGCCAGATAGCGTTCCTCGAGTGCGTCCTTCAGGTTGACGGGCTCGATGGGGCCTGGGCCGGCGGGAGGAATCGATTGCTTGGTCATGGGAGGAGGGTTACTGGAGCCGGCCCCGTGTCTCAAGTGCCGGGCCGCCACAGCCCCCGCCCGTTGCCGATTTTTGCCCATATTCTAAGGGATTGATCAACAACATCCGAAACCTTGGAGGAACCCCTCCGCCATGCCCCTGCCCGACATCCCCGCCGTCGAAACGGCCGTCATCGAGATGACGAACGCCTACCGGCGCCAGAACAAGCTGGGCGCGGTGCGCGCCAACTCCACCCTTGCCAGGGCCGCCCGAGCGTATGCGGCCTATCTGGCCAGGAGCGGTGCCTTCTCGCACACCGCCGATGGCCGCGAAGTGGGCGATCGCATCTCTGCGGCCGGCTATGCCTGGTGCACGGTCGGCGAGAACCTTGCCATGCATCTCGACAGTCGCGGCTTCGAGAGCCGCGACCTCGCCAAAAAATCTGTCGAAGGATGGATCAACTCACCGTCGCACAAAGCCAACATGCTGGCACCCTACGTGACGGAAATCGGCGTCGGCGTGGTGCAGGCACCCGACCGCGACCCGAAGTTCATCTCCGTGCAGCTCTTCGCGCGGCCACGATCCCTGGAATACACTTTCCAGATCGCCAACGCGTCGAGCGCGCGTGTCGGCTACGCATTCGGCGGGGAGGACCACGAAATCGCTCCGCGCATGGCCGTGACACATACCGCTTGCCAGCCAGGGGACATCACCTTCGAGAAGGTGGGAACCCGCAAGATCTCCTCCCGCTTCGAAGCCAGCGACAAAACTGTCTACACGCTCTCGGGAGATTCCATGCAGGGGCTTACGGTGGTTCTCTCCGCACGCGAAACCGCCGACTAGTTTAAAAGGCGCGCAAGTCCGAGGATGCGGCCGCGCACCTCGGGCAGCTGCTCTCCACGCGCTGCCAGGATGCGGCTTTCGAGAAAATGCCCTGTGAGCTTAAGCCCGTTGCGCACGTCCTCTTCCGTCACAACCGCCTGGCGCGCCTTCGTGAGGAAGGCAGGCAGGGGCAAAAGCCGGTCCCGGTAGGGTTCGCCTGCCGAGGCGGACACGGCGCGGCCGGACTTGGGCGAAACGTAGATGAGCTGATCGTTAGCACCGGTCGCTGCACACGCCGACAGATCGAGCCCAAAGCCCAGTTCCTGCAGCAGGGCTACCTCCCAACGCACGTACAGCGCGGGCCACACGGTCGGATCGTCGAGGAAGCTGAGGACGAAGAGAGTCACCTCGTAGAGCGCGGGATGGGGATCACGCTCGGGCAGAAGGCGGGAGAGCGCGCACAGTGAAGACAGCGCGGCGAGTGCCGGCGGGTCGTCCATTGCGGAGGCAGCATAACCGCGCCGCAACTCGAGCGACATATGGCCGAGATGCTCGGACAGCCGGGCCTTCCATGTCGCATCCACGTGATTGCCTATCTGCAGAACGGGCCGGGACTTGCGCGATCGCCCGCCATGTACCAGTCCGGAATGGCGACCGTGGGAGCGCGTGAACAGCTCCACAACCGCCGCGGTCTCACCGTGCGGTTTCACACTCAGTACGATGGCTTCGTCCGTCCATTCCATGGGCGATGCCTTTCGCTCACCTAAAGGCACATCGCCAACTGCTGCCGGGAAATAAGGAGCGCCTTCATATGTCTCATGATCCCGCCCTCTCGCGCTTCGCCAGGGCCGGTCGTTGATCTGAAAGTTTTCGTTAAACCCTTGCTCTTTATCGTGCGGCTTTTCGAATGTGTGAGCGATTTCATATGCTGGACATCATAGTTCTCGGACTCATCATAGGCGTCGTCATGGCCGGGCCAGGGTTGCTCGCTGTGCGCGCGTACCAAAATCCGAAAGGCGTCTACGCGGCCAGCGCACTTTGGCTCTTTCTTATCGTCGGCGGCATGACCACTTTCATGTATGTGATATCGCCCTTCATGGGATCGAATTCAGGTCTGGGCCTTGGCCTCATCTATTATTTCGGTTCTGTCATTACTATTGTAACTGCGCTTCTCGCCTGTGCGGCGGCAACGTTGCGCCACATCATCGACTTTGTCGGCAATGCCGCAAGCAACCCGCGTCCTGGTTCCCGTCAATCCTTGGGGAACTCGAGCCCCATCTCCCGGTAGCGTTCCGGGTCGCTGCCCCAGTTCTCACGCACTTTCACGAACAGAAACAGGTGCACGTCGTGCTCTAGTATCCTGGAGAGATCGGCACGAGACTGGCTTGAGATCTTCTTGATCGTCTGACCGCCTTTACCGAGCACGATGCTCTTCTGACTATCGCGCTCCACAAAGATCGTCTGCTCGATCCGGACCGAACCGTTCTTGAACGTTTTCCAGTCGGTCGTCTCGACCGTTGTCGAGTACGGCAGCTCCTCGTGAAGGTACTGGTAAATCTTCTCGCGGGTGATCTCGGCAGCCAGCATGCGCAACGGCGCATCCGAGATCTCGTCCTCCGGGTAATGCCAGGGGCCGAGCGGCATCCGTCCCGCCAAAAAGCTCTTGAGGTCGGCTACGCCGTTGCCGTCGAGCGCCGAGATCATGAAAACGCGATCAAAGGTCATGCGCTCGGAAAGGCGCGCCACCAGCGGCAGCATCATGTCCTTGTCGGTGACTCGATCAACTTTGTTCAGAACCAGTATCTTGGGCAGCCGACTGTCGGTTAGCCGGACCAGGATGCGTGTAACATCATCATCGACGCCCTTGACGGCGTCCACCATGAGCACGACGATATCCGCATCGTGCGCGCCACCCCAGGCTGCGTCGACCATGGCGCGGTCGAGCCGGCGCTTCGGCCGGAAAATCCCCGGTGTATCGATGAAAACGAGTTGACTGTCTCCCTCGATAGCAATGCCGCGGATGGGTACCCGCGTCGTCTGCACTTTGTGCGACACGATCGAGACCTTGGAACCTACGAGCGCGTTGACCAGGGTCGACTTACCCGCGTTGGGCGCGCCAATGACGGCGATGAACCCGCAGCGGCGGTGAAATGGCGTTTCGTTGTCGTGCCTCGCATCAGCTTCAGACATTCTCACTCCTTGCCCGCACGCCCTCACGCTCGAGCAGACGGGCCGCCGCAGCCTGCTCGGCGAGCCGTTTTGATGCTCCTTCGCCGCGCTCTGGCTCAAGCGAACGAATACGAACCTCCGCCGTGAAAAGTGGCGCGTGATCGGGCCCCTCACGCGAGACGACAGAATACTGCGGCAAGGCCAAGCCCCTTCCCTGCGCCCACTCCTGCAACGCGGTCTTGGCATCAGCGCCCATCTGCGGGCGTTGCTCGTTCAAGAGCGGGGCCCAGAGTTTCAGAACCACATCACGCGCGGTATCAAAACCCGATTCAACATAGATTGCTCCGAGGACGGCCTCGACGGCGTCGGCCAGGATCGTATCCTTGTCGCGGCCGCCGCTGGCTGCTTCCGCATCCGAAAGAACGAGCCGCGGCCCCAGTTGCAGATCCCGTCCGATACGTGCGCACGTCTCTCCGCGCACCAGGCTATTGTAGCGACGGGCGAGTTCGCCTTCTCTTGCCTCCGGGAACGTCTCGTTCAGAAAGCCGGCGATGGCAAGACCCAGCACACGATCACCAACGAACTCGAGGCGCTCGTTGTCCGCGCGCGCAGTCTTGCCACCGCGCACGCTGGCATGCGTCAGCGCACATTCGAGAAACGGCTCGCTCTTGAATTTGTAGCCGAGCCTCTTTTCCAGGTCTTTGAATTTACGTGCCCTGAACACAGGGCCTCCCTCAACGCACGAGATTGAAGAAACGGTTCCACCGAATGTCGAACGGCCACGTCCATGGGCTGGTCCAGCGCAAGGCACCGGGCTCGTCGACCGCGGCAGAGAAGAAGATGACTTCGGCTCGACCCACGAGATTCTCGAACGGCACGAAGCCCACGGCCCACAGCGCCCGGCTGTCGGTGGAGTTGTCACGATTGTCGCCCATCATGAAGTAGTGCCCTTTGGGAACCTTGTAGGGGCCGACGTTGTCGAAGGGTCCATTGGGCTCCGCGTCGAGCACCGTATACTTCACACCATTGGGCAGTGTCTCCTCGAAAGAGGGTATCTCGCTTCGCGCACCATCTTCATCCACTGTCGTGAAGCTGCCCTTCTTCACTTTTGGAACGGCCGTGCCGTTGATGAAGAGCTGGCCACCACGCATCTCTATCTCGTCGCCGGGCAAGCCGATGACGCGCTTGATGTAGTCTGTGGAATTGTCCCGCGGCAGCTTGAAGACGACCACGTCACCCCGCTTCGGCTCCGCGCCGAAAACGCGCCCATCGAAAAGATCGAGGCCAAAGGGGAATGAATAGCGGCTGTAGCCGTAGGACAGCTTGGAGACGAAAAGGTAGTCACCGACCAGCAGCGTCTCCTTCATCGACCCCGACGGGATGTTGAAGGGCTGGTAGAAGAACACGCGAACGACCATGGCGATCGCCAGGGCCTGCACGACGACCACGGCCGTATCCCACCAGCCGTAATGACGCGAAGTGTCAGCCTTCGATTCCGAGCCCATGGTTTCTCCCGTGCTGACACCGAAGCTCAGGGCCCCGTTCGAGCAGTGTTCGAGATGAGTTTGTTGTCGCTCGCTATACCGGTTCGCAGACGGCGGCGCAAATGGCCGTGGAGACGCGGGGCCTCCCCGCTGCCGGAGTTATCCTCTCGCTTCCAGCTTCGTCTGGATACATGAAATGATAACAACGGCTTCTGCCAGCGGAAAGTCATCGGTGATGGTCAAGTCGATACGCGCCTCATAACCGTCGGGCACGAGACGGGCCAGATGCGCCGCCGCTCCCCCCGTAAGCTTCAGTGTCGGGCGGCCAGAGGGCAGATTAACCACGCCCATATCCCGCCAGTAGACGCCCCGCCTCAGCCCCGTACCCAGCGCCTTCGCGCAGGCCTCCTTGGCGGCAAATCTCTTGGCGTAGGAGGCGGCCCGCGCGAAGCGGCGCTCGGAGCGCACACGTTCCGTTTCGGTGTAAACGCGGGTGATGAACCGTTCACCAAAGCGCGCGAGCGTCGCCTCAATCCGGCGTATATCGATGATGTCGTTGCCGATTCCGATGATCATTTTACAACCGTTGGACGGCGCGGTTCGGAACGCGCCAGATCCATAAGCGTTCGCATGTGCCGTATGGCGGAATGCATCCCGCCGAAGATCGCTTCCCCGATGAGGAAGTGTCCTATGTTGAGTTCGACGATCTGCGGCATGCGCGCGACCGCACTTACGGTGTTGTACGTCAGGCCATGACCGGCGTGGACCTCCAGCCCCGCTTCGTCCGCCAGAATGGCGGCTTTGCGCAGGCGCTCGACTTCGGATGCGACGCCCTTGGCATCGTCCTCAAGAGCGCGTTCGCAGTATGCGCCCGTATGCAGCTCCACGATGTCCGCGCCGATTGCTGCCGAGGCCTCTATCGCTTTGGCATCCGGCTCGATGAACAGCGACACCCGGATGCCGGCATTGCGGAGAGAATGAACGATCGTCTTCAAGGATTCCCCACCGCGCACGACGTCTAGCCCGCCCTCCGTCGTCCGTTCTTCCCGCCGCTCAGGTACGAGACAGCAGGCATTGGGTACGTGCCTTAGAGCAATCGCCAGCATTTCTTGCGTTGCCGCCATCTCGAGATTGAGCGGCCGGGTGAGTTCCGATTTCAGGCGCGCGATGTCACTGTCGGATATGTGCCGGCGGTCTTCGCGTAGATGCGCCGTTATGCCGTCGGCACCCGCCTCCACGGCCAGATGTGCAGCTCGCAGCGGGTCGGGATGCCGCCCCCCTCGGGCGTTGCGGATGGTCGCGACGTGATCGATGTTGACACCGAGCCGCAGAAACGACGGACCCGGGTTCATGTAGCCGCTGCTCATAGTTCGACAGTTTCCATGCTTGACAGGTGTGGTGTGAACGACCGGAGAAATTGAGAGAAGGCGCGGCGGGTCATTCGAACACACGCTCCACCCGAGTAACCACTTCTGTCTGCTTCAGGCCCGAAATGATCCGGTTTAGGTGCGCGAGATCAAAGACCTCTATTTCGATGCGCAATTCGGTGAAGTCGGAAGCGCGACGGATCATCTTCAGATTGTCGATATTGCCGCCGGCCTCGCCGATGACCTCGGCGATTGCCGCCAGTGTGCCCGGCTTGTTGGGCGTGACGACGCTCAGCCGGGCCGGGAACCGCTCGTGCTTCTCCGGATCGATGTCCCACGTCATGTCGATCCAGCGCTGGTGCTCGTAGGGCTGCAGCCGCGGAGAATGGATCTGGAAAATGCGAATGCCAGCGCCCGGCTCCAAAACGCCAACGATCCGGTCGCCGGGCACGGCGCCGCCTTCCTCGAAAATTACGGGCACATCGTCTTTCAGACCGCGCAGCGCGATGCCGCTCGCCGACCGTGCGGCACCGTTACCGCCCTCCGCTGGGGACGACGGCGAAGGTGCCCTGACCCGAAGCCCGGAGACCTTGGTCAGATCGAGCCAACCCTTGAGCGGATTTTCCAGAACACTCGGCGCGTTACCCTCTTCCGCAACCTCTGGTGCCACGGCCTTGAGAACCTCGCCGGCCGGCAATTCGCCGCGCGCCACGGCCGCCAGAACCTCGTCCAAAGATTTCTGCGTAAACTTGGACAGGACGCGCTTAACCTGCTCGTCGGAATAGGGCACATGGGCCGCCTCGAACGCGGCAATGGCGAGCCGGCGGCCGAGTTCAACATATTGCCGTCGAACGGCCTCACGCGCCGCCCGCCGGATCGCACTCTGCGCACGGCCGGTCACGCACAGGCTTTCCCACGCCGCCGGAGGAACGTGGCCCTTTGACGTTCGGATCTCGACCTCGTCGCCGTTGCGAAGGTGCGTATCGATCGGCACGTGGCGGCCGTTGACATAGGCACCAACTGCCGCGTTGCCGACGTCCGTATGAACCGCATAGGCAAAATCGAGTGGCGTGGCCCCGCGCGGCAATGCGATGAGACGACCCTTCGGGGTGAAGCAGAAAACCTGGTCCTGGAACAGCTCGAGCTTCGTATGCTCAAGAAATTCCTCCGGGTTGGAGCCTTCCAGAAGCGTCTCCACCATCCGCCGCAGCCAGACGTAGGGCCCGTGCTCCTTGTCGTCGATGGAGGTCGGCGACCCGGCTGCGATGGCGCCTTTCGTCATCTCCTTGTAGAGCGCGTGAGCGGCAACGCCGTATTCGGCGACCTGATGCATGAGCTGCGTGCGGATCTGCAGCTCGACGCGCTGATGGCGCGGACCGACAACGGTCGTATGGATCGACTGATAGTTGTTCTGCTTGGGCGTCGAGATGTAATCCTTGAACCGCCCCGGAACAGCGCGCCATGTCGTATGTGCCAGACCGAGCGCCCGGTAGCAGTCGGCGATATCCTTGGCGATGACGCGAAAGGCATAGATGTCGGATAGCTGCTCCAAAGAGATCTGCTTGTTCGTCATCTTGCGCCAGATGGAGTAGGGCTTCTTTTCGCGCCCCGACACTACCGCCGCGATCTCCACCTCGGCCAGTTTCCCGGTGAGGGCGCTTTCAATCTCCTCTACAAGCCCCTCGTTCTTGTGCCTGAGTTCTGCAAGCTTGTCCGTCACGGCCTTGTAGGCCTCAGGGTGCAGCCACCTGAAAGCATGATCTTCCAACTCGTCGCGCATGGCTTGCATGCCCATGCGGCCAGCAAGCGGCGCATAGATATCCAGTGTCTCTTCCGAAATGCGCTGTCGGCTCGACGGCTTCATGTGCTCGAGCGTGCGCATGTTGTGCAACCGGTCGGCAAGCTTGACGAGCAGCACACGGATGTCTGTGGAGATGGCAATCAGGAGCTTGCGGAAGTTCTCCGCCTGCTCGGTCTTCTTGGAAACGAGATCGAGCCGTTTGATCTTTGTCAGGCCGTCGACCAGGGCACCGATTTCAGGGCCAAAGAGCTGGTCGATTTCGGCGCGTGTAGCGTCTGTATCCTCGATGACGTCATGCAGAAGAGCAGTCGCCACCGTCGCATCATCGAGCTTCAGATCCGTCAGAATTGCGGCCACTTCGAGTGGGTGGGAAAAATAGGGATCGCCCGAGGCACGCTTCTGATTGCCATGCGCCTTCATAGCATAGACATAGGCGCGGTTAAGCAGCGCCTCGCTGGCCTTCGGATCGTATTTCTGAACCCGTTCGACGAGTTCGTATTGGCGCATCATGATGAAAGATGGTCCTCGGGGATACCTCCGTGGACGAGACTATAACGCCGCGGCACACCCTCCACGAGAGGCATGCGCGCGGCGAATAACAACGTGATCAATTGGCGCGTGGCCAGCGGCCGCCGCTCAGCGCCCGCGCTCGCGCGGATTGGCCGGGCCGGTCCCGACGGAGGATGGCTCAGACGGCGTCATGCTTTCCAGCCCCCGCAGCAACTGCTCTTCGGTGAGCACGTCCACCTGGGTGTCGGTCGATTGATCGTCGCGGCCAAGGATCGGAGCCCGGCGCTCGATGGCAAGAACGGGCGCGGCGCCGGCCTCCGGCTCATCAACCTCGACGTTCTTCTGGATCGAGTGGATGAGGCTCTCACGCATGTCATCAGGCGGAATAGCCTGCTCGGCGATCTCGCGAAGGGCGATGACGGGGTTCTTGTCGTTCTCCTCGTCGATTGTCACTGGACTGCCATTGGCAATGGCGCGGGCGCGATGAGCCGCCAGGAGCACGAGTTCGAATCGGTTGGAAACCTTATCGACGCAATCTTCTACTGTGACGCGAGCCATCCTGGGTCAATCCTCGAGTTGTCGGGGTGGGCAGGAGCAAATATCGATGGACAAGAGCTGGTGACAAACGCTAGCTTGTGACGCCAACAATTAATGGGCCGCGCAGACCCTGCCGACCCT
>Ga0075339_1000043_pt1 | contig 13301 bp, 10 predicted proteins | sample RushMan_CattailN_4_FD_120076 | JGI IMG/M metagenome (GOLD analysis project Ga0075339, IMG submission 120076) | Natural and restored wetland microbial communities from the San Francisco Bay, California, USA, that impact long-term carbon... | ecosystem: Environmental > Terrestrial > Soil >... | reverse complement strand
CTCACGGCGAATCGCCTGCAGCTGTTCGACGCGCTTGCAGACTCGCCGCGCAGCCCCGAGGAGGTCGCGGGCAAGCTCGGTCTCGATGCTCGCGCCACGACGCTCTTCCTGCGCGCCTGCGTCGGTCTCGGCCTGCTCGAGGAGCAGGGCGGCCGCTATGCGAACTCGCCCGCCGCCGCGACCTTCCTCGTCACGCGCAGCCCGGCGTACCTCGGCGGTGCGATGCGCTACAGCGACCAGCTGTATGACACGTGGGGGCGACTCGAGCAGGCGCTGCGCAGCGGCCGGCCGGCGCTGGCCGCCGAGGCCTATCTCGGCGACGACCTGGATCGAACGCGTACCTTCGTGCACGCGATGCACGGTCGTGCGCTCGGCATCGCACGAGTACTGGTCGAGATCCTCGATCTCGGCGGCCGTCGCTCGATGCTCGACGTCGGCGGCGGTCCGGGCACGTACTCGATCCTGCTCACCGCGAAGCACCCTGGGCTTCGTTCCACGGTCATCGAGCTGCCGGGCGTGGCCGCGGTCGCGCGCGAGATCGTCGCGGCCGCGGGCGCGGGCGATCGCGTCGAGATGCGCGATGGCGACTACCACGACGCGGACTTCGGGCACGGCCACGACGTCGTGCTGATGTCCGGGATGTTCCATCGCGAGACGCCGGACGCCTGTCGCAGGCTGATCGGGCGTGCCTGGGAGTGTCTCGAGCCTGGCGGCCTGCTGGCCGTGAGCGACGTGTTCACGGATGAGGGCGGCACGTCGCCGCCTTTCGCGGCGATGTTCGGGCTCAACATGATGCTCACCGCAGCGGACGGCGGCGTGCACGCCGATGCCGACGTGCGCGAGTGGATGGCCGCGCGCGGCTTCGTCGACCTGCGCACCACGCCGCTGCCGCCACCGATGCCACACCGCGTGGTGACGGGGGTGAAGCCATGAGGATCACACGCGCGGCAGCCACGCTGGCGATCACCGCCGGGCTGTTGCTCGTTGCACGGCACGACGCGCAAGCGCAGGCCGCACCTTCGCCCGCCACCACTTCGCCGCCGCCGTTCAGTGCCGGTCCCGCAGCTCCCGTGGGCGAACTGAAACCGCTGGGTGGCGACCGCTACCAGATCGGCCGCATCGTGCTCGACAAGAAGGCCCGTCGTTTCACGGTGCCCGGTCGCGTGCACGTGCTCGGAAAGCCGCTCGAATACCTCGCTACGTCCCCGGGCGGCATGAAGGAATACGAGACGCTGCTCGAGGTGGACGCGAGCGGCAGCGAGTTCAACCTCGCCTGCATCCTGCTCGGGCTCGAGCGCGACCCGAATCAGGGACCGTACTGGCAGTTCAGCAAGGATCCTCTGTCGGGCCCTCGCGTCGAAATCCGCGTCGCGTGGCAGGACGGCGGCAAGCGACGCGAGGTCTCTGCGGCCGAGGCGCTGCTCGATCCGAAGGACCCCACGAAGCCGGAGTCCGTCGAGTGGGTCTACATGGGCTCGCTGATGAACCCCGCCGACGGGCTGTTCGCGGCCGACGTCACCGGCACGCTGATCGGTTTCGTCCACGACGTGAACAGCATCATCGAGTCCGTGTATGGCCTCGGCATCGGCGCGTACGGCTCGGTGAGCGGCAACCCGGCCAAGCTGCCGCCGGAGGGCGCGCCGGTCGAGCTGATCGTCCGCGTCCCGCGCGAAGCGCCGCCCACTGCGAAGCCATGACGGCGACCTCCGCGGCGACGGACGGCCCGGAGTCCGGGTCGGCGACGGTGGCGAGCCGCCCGATCTTCGGGTCGCTTGCAGCCTTCGGCCTGACGGCGCTGCTCCTGATCTCCGCAATGGGCGCGTACTCCTCGGACCTGCAGGGCTCGGCCCGCCTCGTGCTCGTCACGTCCGTGGTTGCCGTGCTGTCGCCGCTGTTCTGGCCCGGTCGGGCGGCCACGGCGCGTTCAACTGCCTGGCGTGCGCTCGGCTGGTCTTTCGCTGCATCGACTCTGGCAGCCGTCGCGATACTGGGCGTCGGTGGCGCCCAGGGTCTCGCGAGTGCCTGCTCGACGCTGCTGCTCATCTGCATCACCACGCTGGGCGTCGCTGCGTGGACCGAGTCGTTGCTCGCGCGACGCGGCCTGGACTCGGCCGCCGCCCGTAACGCGTCCGCCTGGCTCGCCACTGCCATGCTCGTGATCACGGGGGCCGCCCCGCTGTGGCTGGGCCCAGCTGCTGAACTGGCCGCGGTCGAGCGGCCGCGGGCGCTCGCCGCCGTCGTGGCCATGAGCCCGCTCACGCACCTTGCGATTGCGGGCGGCAACGACCTGCTGCGGAACCAGTGGTTCTACCAGCACTCCAATCTTTCGGGCCTGCGATTCGACTATCCGCGGCTCATGCCGGTCCTTGCCGGCTACGCGGCAGTGTCGCTCGCGCTGGTCGGTGTACCCGCCATGGCGCGGTCTCGCCGCACAAGGGTTTCCAACTCAACGTCGTCCAAGGAGCAAGTGCCATGATCAAGAAGGTGCTGCTGGCATCACTCGCCGGCCTGATGCTGAGCTCGCCCGCCACGCGAGCCGCCGACACCATGGATCCCGCGCTGCGCGAGAAGGCACGCCGCGCCGTGGACGGTGGGCTGCATTACCTGCGGGGCCAGCAGCAGCCGGACGGTTCCGTCCTGAACTCGGTGGGCATCACTGCCTTGTCGCTGCGCGCCTTCCTCGAGAGCCACCGCGGCTACAACGAGGGCGACGGCGCGTTCATTACCAAGCAGGTCGAGTACCTCCTGAGCAAGGTGAACGACGACGGCTCGATCTGCGAATCGCTGCAGAACCGCGCCTACAACACGGCCGTGGCGCTCAATGCGCTCGCCGCCACCAAGAACCCGAAGTACGCCGACGTGATCGCGGGCGGCCGCAAGTTCCTGCTCGGTCACCAGATCGACGAGGCCGAGGGCTACAAGCCCGATCATCGCTACTACGGCGGCATCGGCTACGGCGGTGACGAGCGCCCCGACATGTCGAACACCTACCTCGCACTCGAAGGCCTGAAAGCTGCCGCCACCGATCCCAAGGACCCGGTTTGGCAGCGGGCGATGGTGTTCGTGAGCCGCTCGCAGAACCGCAGCGAGAGCAACGACCAGTCCTGGGCCGGCAATGACGGTGGCTTCGTCTACATGCCCGGCTGGAACCCGCCCGAGTTCGCCAACGGCACCAACTCCTACGGCGGCATGACCGCGGCAGGCCTGATCAGCCTGCTGTTCGCCGGCACCGACAAGAACGACCCTCGCGTGCAGGCCGCGTACCAGTGGATGACCACGAACTACACGCTGGACGTGAACCCGGGTACCGATACCAAGCATGGCCTGTTCTATTTCTACAACGCCTACGCGAAGGTCATGGCTGCGTACGGAGTGGACGAATTCGTGGACGGCAAGGGCCAGAAGCGCAACTGGCGCAACGAATTCGCGGCGAAGCTCGTGAGCCTGCAGAACCCCGACGGTTCCTGGGTCAACAAGGAATCGAACAAGTGGTGGGAGGACAAGCCGCAGCTCGTCACGGCGTGGTCGGTCATTGCGCTCGAGCAAGTGCTGAAGTGAGGTGCGATTGCGCTTCCTGCGACCCGCCGTCTTCGCGCTGGCTCTCGCCGGCGCATCCGCCGCAGGCGCTGCGACGCAGGTCGAGCTGACGCCTGCCTGGGGCGGGTGGAGCCGTCCGGGCCGCGTGACGGAAATCGTCGTCCGTGCACAGGCGGACACTGCCACGCGCGGCAGTGTCGAGATCATGTCGGGCGTCCAGTCGCTGCACGCCCGACTCGAGCTCGCGGCCGGGGACACGCGACGCTATGAGGTGACGGTGCCCGCCTCCGCCGCGCTCGAGTCTGAAATCAAGATCGAAGGCGCGCCTGCGCAACGAAACCCGATCGCGCTGTCGCTGTCGGAATCCCCCCTGCTCGGCGTCGCTCTCGTCGACGCGCCCCGCGCGCAGCTGGCCGGCTTTCATGCGATCGCCGTTGCCGCTGACGACCTGCCGAGAAATGCGGCTGCCTACTCGAGCGTGGATGCGGTCGCGCTCGACGGCGCGACCATTCGAGCGCTCGACTCCAGGCAACTCGTCGCGCTGATCGGCCATGCGGCCGCGTGCGGCCGACTGGCACTGGTCGCGCCGACACCCGACGTGCGGCGCCTGCTGGAAGGATCGGCCGGCTGCGGGGCCCGCATGCTCGCAAGCGGCGCCACTGCGCCGGAGGCGCTCGACAGGCTCGCCATGACGCTCGCGAATCCTGCGGCTTCGCCCGCCTCGGCAGCCGATCTCTCCTACCTGCTGCAACCCGAGGCCAGGGCCTGGCCACGACTGGTTGCCGCGCTTGCGGCATTCTTCGGCGTCGCGGCGCTCGCGTTGCTCCTCGCGCGCAGTACGCCGCTGCTGCTGCTCGTTCCGCTGCTTGCCACTGTCGCGATGGGCTTGCTGCTCATCACCGGGCAGGCGCGGACGAGACTCGTGATCTGGGCGGAGGCGGCTCCCGCAGTGCGGGTCGCGCAGTACCAGGCATGGCAGGAGGTCGCAGGCGCAACCCGTGGCAATCTCGACATCGCACTGCTCGCAGGTCTCGGTCACCCGCAAGCATGCGATGCGCAGCGGCCCGTGCAATTCGAGGTCGATGCCCTGCGCGGACGGCCGGTGAGCGCGCGATTCGAGGGTCGGCTCTTCGACACCGCCGCAGTGTGCTACTCGGGCCATTTCCCGGTGATGCGAGCAGTGCGAGTCACGCCGCAGGCGGACGGGGCGATCGAGGTCCGCAACGATGGAGCGCTGGCCTGGCCGCCGGGCACCTTCGTTTCCGAAGGCGCGGTCCAGCCACTGCCCGCGCTCGAGCCGGGCAAGGCGGTCACGCTGCTCGGCGATGCCGGCCGGCCACCGCAGGACGCGGCACAGCGCGCTGCGCTGGCACGCACTCCGTTCGGCGGTTACGGCGTACTCTGGCCCCTGGCGCTCGGGACCGTTACCGATGCGCCGGCGGCATCTGCGGCATGGCTGCTCGTCCCGATCGAGGGGCCCACGTGAGCGCACTCCTGCACACGAGACTCGGACTGCTGATCGGCCTGCTCATTGCGGCGACCGCTGCGGCTTGGTGGCTCGGGGCGACCCGACTCGCGCTCGGCCAGGCGGGCGGCACGGCCGGCATCGCCGGAAATGCACTGGTCGGGCTGTGGCTGGCGCGCGCGATCGTGCTGTCGCCGTTTGCGCTGCGTGCCGGTGCCGCCAATGGCGCGCGCCCTGCACTCGCCGCGTCTCTCGCGCTGGTGCTGGCCGCGTGGCCCGTGGGGCTGGCCGCCTGGCATGCGAGCACGCTGCCCGCGTCCCGCCTGCTGCTCGCGGAAGTGCTGCTGCTCGCCGGCGCTACGCTGCTCGCGATCGTCGGCGCGGCACTGCGCACATTGTTCCGGTCCAGCCAGGGCTCGCTGGCCATCGCGACGATGCTCGGCATCGCAATCTCCGTGGCCACCTGGACCTGGGGTGGCTTCTGGATGAGGACGCTGTCGTGATCGCGGGGGATGCCGGCGCCACGATCGCATCACTGATCGACGACGTGCGCCGCGCACTCTGGCTCGGGCACCTGCAACGCGCCGCACGCGCGGCGCTGTGGGCGTGGGCCGTGGTCATGACCGCTGGCGCGATCCTGCACGCCCTGACCGGGCGGCCTGGTGTCGTGACCGCGCTGGCCATCGGCGGGGCAGCATGTCTCATTGCGTTGGCGGCGGCCGCCATGCGCCGGCCGGACGTCGAGACCGCCGCGCTGCACGCGGATCGCCACCTCGGTGGCCAGTCGGCGTACTCGACCTGGCTCGAAGCGCGCTCGGGCGGGTCGAACCGGCTCGAGACTTCGGCAGGCCGGCGCCTGTTGGAATGGGCCGCCGCAACAGTACCCTCTGTCCGTGATGCGCTATCGCGGCGGCGAACGTCCTGGCAACTCCTGAGGCCTGCTGCCGCTGCGGCGATCTGCACTGCGCTGGCGATTGCCGTGACGATGCTGGGAAGCTCGCGGCCCGGGCCGATCCCCTCTTACGCCGAGTCCCCTGCACCCGGCTCGACCGCCGCCGAGGCGCCGATGCTCGACGAGACCGCCTTCGCGGACACGCTTGCCTCCGAGCTTGCTGCGGCCGATGGCGGCATCGACGCAACCGCTGGCCCGGGCAGTCGTGAGTCGTCGACGGACGGCCCTGGCCCTGCCGCAGCTGCGCCAGGTGAACCGGAAGCCGTCGCGGATGACGCAATTTCCGCCCTGCGACGTGGGGTCGCGGGCGTGACGGCCGCGACCGGCAGCGGACGCGAGGCCGGGAGCACTCGCGATGATTCCGCGCCAGGTGCCGCGAGCCGTGCCGCTGCAGGTCCGTTGCTCGTGCAGCGTCGCGACGTGAGCGGTCCGGTGGATGATGCCCGGCGACTCGCGCACGATGAGCGCGTGGCGAGCTACGTGGACGATGCCTTGACCGACAGCGGCACGAGTTTGACCGCCGCCGTGGATGCCGCCCCGGCAAGTCCGCCGGCCGCGAGACGCGAGGCTCGGCTGTCGCCTGCCGAGGCCGCGTACGTGGCGAGCTGGCGAGCGGGCCCGCCTGCAGCGAACCAGGAGCAGAGATGAACGATCGAACCGCTGGTGACGCCGGCTTCGCGGATGCGCAGCGCAAACTGCTCGACGTCCGCGCGCTCCTCGACGGCGTGATCGTCGGCCAGCCGGCGCTGGTGAACGACCTCGTCACCGCGGTCTTCGCCGGCGGCCACGTGCTGCTCGAAGGTCTTCCGGGCCTCGGCAAGACGCACCTGGCGAAGGCACTCGCAGCGGCCCTCGGCCTGCAGTACTCGCGCGTGCAGTGCACGCCAGACCTCATGCCGGCCGACGTCACGGGAGCCGAGGTCTACACCACGATGCCCGGCGGGGCCTCCGGATTCGTGTTCCGGCCGGGCCCGGTGTTCGCGCAGCTCCTGCTGGTGGACGAGATCAATCGTGCGACTCCACGCACGCAGGCGGCCCTGCTCGAGGCGATGCAGGAGATGCAGGTCACGCACGCAGGCGCCTGCCACCGGCTGCCTGCGCCGTTCTGCGTGCTCGCCACGCAGAACCCGATCGAGCTCGAGGGCACCTACCCGCTGCCCGAGGCGCAGCTCGACCGCTTCATGTTCAAGCTCAGGGTGCCGTTCCCGGACCGCGACTCGCTGCGCGCGCTCCTGGACGTGTCGCTGGATCGCGAGCCGGCCGACACGCTTGTCCCGATCGCGGGTCCGGACGACGTGCTCGCGATCGCCGAAACCTGTCGCTCGGTGCTGCTCGCGGAGCGCTGCAAGCAGGCAGCCGTGAACCTGGTGCTCGCCACGCAGCCCGACGCCGACGCCGCCGCACCCGCGGCAAGGCAGCACCTGCGTTACGGTGCCAGCCCGCGTGCCCTGCAGTCGCTGGTGCGCGCCGCGCGCGTTCGCGCCGTGATGGCGGATCGCTCGCACGTGGACGTCGCGGACCTCGAGGCAGTCGCGCTGCCCGTGCTGCGCCACCGCGTGCTGCTGCGACTCGAGAGCGAGCTCGACGGACTCGACGCGGACGCCGTGCTGGCGTCGGTGCTCGGCGAATGGCGCAGCCGCACCTGAACCCTGCGACGCTGCCCGCTCAGTCCGAGCTGCAGGCCTTCGCTCGCACCGCGGCGCACCTGCTCGCCGAGCGACGCGTGCGCTCACCCGGTGCGCGCGTGGTGAAGCGGCGGCCGGGCGTCGGCATGCAGCACCTCGACCACCGCGACTACGTGCCGGGCGACGAAGTCCGTCACATCGACTGGCGGCAGACTGCGAGACGCCGGCGGCCGATCGTGCGGCAGTTCGAGTCGGAGACCGCGACGGACTGGACCGTGCTCCTTGACCTGAGCTCGTCGATGGCCACCCACGGCGCATCGAAGTGGCGTGCGGCAGTCGCCGGCGCCGCGGCCATGAGCTATGCGCTGCTGGAGCTCGGCCACCGGGTCGGCCTGCTCGCCTTCGGTCGCAGCGTGAGCACCGAATGCCCACGCGGACGCGGGCGCACGCACTATGCGAGCGTGGTGCGCACGCTCGGCGCGCTGCGTCCCGTGGCCACTGGCGAGCCCAGTGACCTCGGCGCGTGCGGACGCCGGCTGCACGGCGACAGCGCGGTGGTGGTCTTCAGCGACTTTCTCGCCGATGACGAAATGCGCGGCGGGCTCGCGGCCTTGCTCGAGCGCTCGTCGTCGCTGCACGCACTGCAGATCGCCGATCCGGCCGACGCCACCCTCCCTGCCACCGGGGAGGTGGACCTCGTGGACGTCGAGACCGGCGCGCGCATCACCGCCCTGGCCGACGGTCGGGCAGCAGCCCTGGCGGTCGAGGAGCGCGCCGAGCTGGCACGACGGCTGCGCGCCTTCTGCCAGCGCTCCGGAATCGCCTTCACCGCCTGGGACGTCGCGCGTCCCTGGCAGCAGACGCTCATCGAGCATCTCGCGCGGGCCCGATCGGTGTGCTGAGTTTCGCGACACCGGCGTGGCTGCTGGGACTGCTGCTGGTCCCGCTGATCCGTTGGCTGCATCGCGGCGGCCCGCACCGGCGAGCGGTGCCGGTCGCGAGCCTCGCGCTGTGGCGCAGGGCCGGGACGACCGGGCCAGCGGCCGGCGAGCGACGACCACCTGACCCGGCGTGGAGGCGACGGGCCCTGGTCGCGGCACTGCTCTCGCTGGCGCTCGCGGGTCCGCGCTCGGCCGTCGAAGTCGAACGGGTCACGCTGTGGGTGGACGACTCGCTCAGCATGCTCACGCGCGAGGATGGCAGGCCGCGACTCGTGCGCGGCCTCGAGCTCGCGGCCACGGAACTCGCGGGCAGGCACGGCGCCGAGGTCGAGGTGAGAACCCTGAGCCAGCCGTGGGAGGTGCGACGCACGCTCGACGCGGCGGTCGCATCCGATCTCGTTTCGGCTGCCGGTCAGCACGAACCCTCGCCGCCCCCGGCCGCGCTCTGGCGCAGCGACCGCGAGCACTGGCTGGTCACGGATGGCACGAGTGCAGCACTGGACGCGAACGCCTACGCACGAGTGATCCGCGTCGGCGACACCCGACGCAACGCCGGGCTGCTGCGCCTGTCCGCGCGACGCAGCCTCGAAGACCGCGACCGTCTCGACGTGGAGCTGCAGGCGCGAAACGGCGGCGAAGGCGCCGAGGAGCGTGTGGTCGTGCTGAGCAGCGAGGCCGGCGAGATCATTCGCGCCACGCTGCGCCTCGCGCCGGGGGAATCGGCTTCGCTGTCAGCCTCGACGGGCATGAACTCGCGCCTCGCGGCACGCCTCGAGCCGACCGACGCGCTCGAAGCCGATGACTCGATCTCGCTCGACGCGAGCGAGCTTGCAGCAAGACGTGTGCACGCCGATCCTGCCTGCCCTGCTCCGCTGCTCGCGGCACTGCGCGCGCATCCGGCGCTCAGCATCGCGGGCGAGACCTCCGACGCAGCGCTTTCCGTGGACTGTGGCACGGGCAAGGCCGCTGTTTCGCGAGCGAAGCTGCGCTTCGTCGACGGTGGCACGCGGCAGCCGCTCGATGGCCCGCTGCTGTGGTCATCCGCCGTCGATCCCGCCTCCCGACGTCTCGGGGCGTACCGGTGGCGCGCTGCCGGCCAGCTCGCGCCGCCGCAGGGCAAGGATGTCGTGCTGCTCGCCTCGGGCGCGATGCCGCTCGTGGTGCGCCGCGCGGACGACGCCGCTGCGGTGATCGAGACTTCGCTGGACGTGGAAGCCGGCCCAAGGGACGACGCGACCGCGCTGCCGCTTCTTGTGGCCTTTCTCGTCGACGAAGCGCTGTCGGAATCGCTGCTCGATGCCGTTGCGGTCACTGCGCGCGAGCCCGATGCAGTGCTGGTTGCACCACGCACCGCGGTCGAGGCGGCCGCGGGAGTCCGCGCCACGGTCATGGCATCGGACACGCGCAGCTGGTCGCGACTGCTGCTGCTAGCGGTACTGTTCGTGTTGCCGTGGGAACTCACCGCACTGCTGCGCAGGCTGCGTCGCGAGCGCGTCGAGGCCGAGGCCTGGTCGCAATGAAGCGCCCCGCCTCGCGCACGGCCGTCGCCGCGCTGCTGCAGGCGCTTGCGCTCGTGTTGGCGCTGCTCGCGCTCCTCGGCGTTCGCTGGCTCGATCGCGACACCCGGCCTGGCCTGCTGGTGCTGGTCGATCGCTCGCTGAGCGTGCCGCGCCCTGCCGCGGACGAGGCGCTGGCGAACCTGCGGCGTGCCGCCCCGGACCGTCGCATCGACGTGGTCGAGTTCGCCGGACAGGTCGCTGCACCGACATCGCACTCTTCGCTCACCAGCGACCCCATGCCGGCCCGCGAGGCGCCGCCACCGGTCGACGCGTCGGCGACCAACCTCCAGCGTGCCATCGAAGCCGCACTCGCCGCCCATGCCCGCCGGCCGTACGCATCGGCAGTGATCATCTCCGACGGGCGCAGCAACGCGGGCGATACCGAGCGCGCGCTCACTGCGGCGAGCCAGGCGGGCCTGTCGCTGCTGTGGCTCGAAGCGGCGCGCCCCATGCCACTGGCCTGGATTGCCGACGTGCAGGCCCCGCAGCGCGCTCGTCGTGGCCAGCCGGTCGGGATCGTCGTACCGCTCGCCGGCGAGGCGTCGGACGGACTGCGCGTCACCGCGATCCTGCGTGATTCGAGCGGGGCCGAGAGCCGCGTCACCGCAACGCCCGACGCGCGAGGCGTCGCGACGATTCCGGTGACCGCGGAACGCGGCGGTGCATTGCGCGTGTCGTTGTCGCTCGAGGACTCTCAGTCCGCCGAAGTGCTCGAGACGCGGCGTGACGCCGCGGCCATCGACGTCATCGAGCCAGCGCGGATTCTCTACCTGCGCGGCTCATCGGCTCCGCTGGCGTCGAGTCTCGCGGCCGGCGGCTGGCAGGTCGAGACCGTGGCCGCACGCCGCGCGACCGACTTCCGTGAGCGGCTCGCAGGCTATGAGACCGTCATCCTCGACGACGTCTCGCGCGACGACACCGACGACGGCTTCTGGCAGGCGCTCGCAGTTTCGGTGCGCACCCGCGGCCTCGGGCTGCTGGTGCTCGGGGGGGAGCGGGCGTTCTCGCGCGGCGGTTACCGCGACTCGACGCTCGAGTCGGTGCTGCCCGTGCTTTCCGAGCCGGCATCGCTCGATCCGCCGGCGCACGTCGTGTTCGCCGTGGACAAGTCCGGAAGCATGGGCGAAGGCAGCGGCGGGGTCGATCGACTGAGCCTCGCCGAGCGCGCAGTGCTGGAGACGCTCGGCACGCTCGGCGCGCGCGACTCGGCCGGCGTGGTCGCCTTCGACGTCGAGCCGCGCCTGCTCGAACCGCTCGCCCCGGCTCCTGCGGTGAAGCGCGCGCTCTCGGGAAACTGGCCCATCTCCGCACGCGGCGGCACGCGGCTCGCGCCGGCGATCGAGCTCGCCGCCGGGCAGCTCGAGGCCTCGGGCCCCGGACGCCGCATCCTCGTCGTCGTGACCGACGGCTTCGTCGATGACGCACCGCTCGAGTCGCTGCGGGGTCGACTCGAGGCCGCGCGTGTCGAGACTATCGCGCTCGCCGTGGGTCCCGACGCGGATGCCGCGACGCTCGAACGGCTCACCGGGACGGACGGCGGCATCGTGCTGCGTGTCGCGGAGGCGGCGGAGCTTCCTGCAACGATGAGCACGGGCCTCGAGCGGCGCCGTGCGCGCATCGAGCGCGGCGCGATCGATGTGAAGGCGGATTCGCTGCCGGAAGTGCTCTCCGGGATCGGTCCGCAGTGGCCACCCATTGCGGCGTACGCGGTCACGCGACCGCGGCCGGAGGCCACCGCCTGGACGCGATCTGCGCTCGGGGATCCGGTGATCGCCGCATGGCAGGCCGGCGCGGGACGCGTGGTCGCCGTGACCAGCGGGCTCGGTGCATGGACCCCGCAGTGGCTGCGCTGGAATGCATGGCCCGAGCTGGCCGGCGGGCTCGTCGACTGGGTCACGGGCGATGCGGCGCCCGGCACGTCGGCGATACGGGTGAGCGACCTGCCGGACGGACTGCGCGTGGAACTCGATGAGTCGCGAGGCGGGAAGTGGTCCACGGCCGGATCCACCCATATCACCGTGGAGACGCCAACGGGTCGAACGCGGGACGTCGAGCTCGTGCCGGTTGCACCCGGACGCCTGGCAGGTGCGGTGCTGGCAACGGAGCCGGGACCCTATCTCCTCGTCGCGGCAGGCGAGTCCGGCGTTCAGCGCCTTCTGCACCTGCGCAGCAGCCGGGCGGAACAGGACGGCTGGGGCGTGGATCCTCGCGTTGAGCAGTGGATTCGTGCAGGGCTGCTGCGCCGCTGGAACCCCGCTGCGACAGAGTCGTCGCCGCTGCGCTACGCACGCCGCGATACAGTTCCCGACCGCTGGCTGATGGGTCTCGCCTTGCTCGTCTTCAGCGCGAGCATCGTCGTGGACCGCCTGCGCGGTGGCGCGGTTCAGGCGGCGTCGGAGGCCTGGCTCGCGATCCGCCGTGCCTGGTCGCGCAGCATGCGGCCGAAGCCGAGTCGCTCGTAGAGTTCGTCGAGCGAGGCAAAGTCCGGAGCGCGGCGCCCGAGGTCCTCGAGACCGGCGGCCAGCGGCATGTCGCAGGCGATGCCCGTCAGCTGGCGCGACAGGAACGCTTCCTCGCGGTGCTCCCGCAGCGACTGTGCCACGAAGGCCGCGCCGCGGAACTTGAGTTTCGGCACCGCGTCGAGGTTGTCGAACACGCCGGGCAGCGTGTCGAAATGCTTGAGCAGCGTGGCCGCGGTCTTGCGCCCGACGCCCGGCACGCCGGGGATGTTGTCCACCGCGTCGCCCATGAGTGCCAGGAAATCGGCCATGCGCTCTGGCACCACGCCAAAGCGTTCCTCGATGTCGTCGTAGCGATAGCGCACGTCGGCAACCGCGTCCCAGTAGGTGTCGTGGCGTCCGACGAGCTGCGTGAGGTCCTTGTCGCGGCTCACGATCGTGACCGGAACGTCGGCCGCGCGGGCCCGGGTTGCGAGCGTGCCGATGATGTCGTCGGCCTCGTAGCGCGAGCTGCCGAACTCGGCGAGGCCGAACGCGCGCACGAGCTCGCGGCACAACTCGAACTGGCCCTTGAGCTCCGCCGGGGCCGGCTCGCGATTGGCCTTGTAGGCCGGGTAGATCTCGTTGCGGTAGGAGGTCTCGAGGCTCTCGTCGAAGGCGACTGCGATGTGGGACGGCGCGGCGCGCTCGAGCAGGTCGCCCAGGAAGCGCGCGAAACCGTGCACCGCGTTGACCGGGTTGCCGTCGCGGTCCACGAACTCCG
>Ga0075339_1000042_pt1 | contig 13364 bp, 10 predicted proteins | sample RushMan_CattailN_4_FD_120076 | JGI IMG/M metagenome (GOLD analysis project Ga0075339, IMG submission 120076) | Natural and restored wetland microbial communities from the San Francisco Bay, California, USA, that impact long-term carbon... | ecosystem: Environmental > Terrestrial > Soil >... | reverse complement strand
CGTAGCAGGCGTGCCCATGCAACTTAAGCGAATAGACAAGGACACCATTCTGGCGATACTCATCCTCTCGCCTACCATCATTGCGCTGGGGGTTTTCGTTTACGGGTTTATCGCCTGGACGATGAGGGTCTCATTCAGCAACTGGATCGGGCTGACGCCGAATTACGAGTGGATCGGCTTGAGCAATTATGCCGGGCTTTTGCAGGACCCTCGCTTTCATATTGATATCCGCAATACCATCATCTTTACGGTCCTCTTTGTGGGAGGATGCCTGACCCTGGGCCTGCTGCTGGCGATTCTGCTCGACCAGGGACTGCGTGGGGAAACATTTTTCCGCAGCCTGTTTCTATTCCCCATGGCTATCTCCTTCATCGTCACCGGCGTTGTCTGGCGCTGGTTGATGAACCCGGCCCAGGGTGCGCGCATGAGCGGGCTCAACCTGCTTTTTGACAATCTGGGGCTGGATTTTCTGATCAACAAGTGGCATACAACACCCAATTGGGGTATCGCCGCCATTGCCCTGCCTGCCGTGTGGCAGATGACCGGCTATACAATGGCGCTGTATCTGGGTGGTCTGCGGGCAGTTCCTGATTCGCTGCGTGAGGCGGCGCGGGTGGATGGGGCTTCCGAACTTCAGATCTACCGCAAGGTGATTTTGCCGCTGCTGCGTCCCATCACGCTGAGCGCGATGGTAATTCTAGGCCATATATCGCTGAAGGTGTTTGACTTGATCATTGCCGTAGCCGGCAAACAGGTGGCGCTGGATGTGCCCGCGGTCTACATGTGGACGACAACATTTGACGGTTTGTTTTACGGCCGTGGCGCCGCCATCGGTATCTTGCTGCTGCTTTCTGTTACTGTGCTCATCATTCCCTACCTCTATAACACCCTGCGCTCGGAGACGGAAGTATGACCCAGCAACAGCACAGCGTACCCACCCGCGCCTTCATGTATATCATCCTGTTTATCTTTTCGGCCTTCTTTCTGCTGCCGATGTATGTCATGCTGGTCACCGGCTTTAAGGCTTTTGACGAGGTCAGCCTCAAAACCATGTGGCAGCTTCCCCAGGGACTGGCCCTGGACAACTTCGTGGCGGCCTATGAACAACTGATTCCCCACTTCTGGAACACGCTGAAACTGGTCATTCCCGCCTCGATCATTTCCGCCTTTATCGGTTCCCTGAATGGATATGTCCTGACCAAGTGGCGCTTCTGGGGCGCGGGCCTGCTTTTCCCGCTCATTTTGTTCGGCATGTTCATTCCCTACCAGGCGATCTTGATTCCCCTGGTGCAGTTCATGAACTGGTCCGGCCTATATGGTGGCATCGGCGCTCTGGTGCTCGCTCATGTCATCTATGGACTGCCCATTTGCACCCTTATCTTTCGCGGTTATTATGCCGGGGTGCCGACCGAACTGGTGGAAGCGGCCAAGATGGATGGAGCCGGGCTGCTACAAATCTATTTCCGGGTCTTCTTGCCAGTTTCGGCACCGGCGTTTGTGGTGGTCCTGATCTGGCAGTTCACCTCCGCGTGGAATGACTTCCTCTTTGCCGTGGCCCTGACCAGCCCGGAGAACTGGCCGATCATGGTGGCGCTGAACAACATGGCCGGCAGCCAGATCATCGCCTGGAATGTGCAGATGGCGGCTTCTTTCCTCGCCGCCGTGCCAACGCTGATCGTCTATATCATTCTGGGCCGCTATTTCATGCGTGGTTTGATGTCGGGAGCGTTGAAAGGATAGCAAGCGTACGTATTATTGCGGGGACGGGCAAGGCCAACTCAACAAAAGAGTTGGCCTTTTTGGTATCTACTGGGCCGGGCCGCCTAAGCCTTTTGCACCGGAAACTGAATCTCCAGCAGAAAATCCGCCGCCGGCACGCCTGAACCCGGTCCCCTGATCCAGATCTCGCGGTTTGGGCCAGCGATACGATAGCCGTTGTCCTGCACCCATGCCATGATTGCCTGGTAGGCGGGACGGAAGTCGCTGGAGAAAGAGCCCTGCCGCAGCAGAGAAACCATCTGCCCACCGGGCAGCTCGTCAATGTGCACACGGCCGTCCGGCGGCAGTTCTCCCGCCGCAACCGGCACGGCCACAGCTACATCCACATCGCTTGGCTGGTACTCTTTGTCAAAATAGATCGCCAGCTGCGGCCCGCCGGGGGTCAGGCCATGAAGGGCAAGCGTCTCATGCAGCTCGGTGAACAAGTCGCGCACACGGCCGTACGTGGCAATCGTGTCGCGCAGGATCGCTGCCCGCTGCGGCGGCACATCCTTGGTCTTGATCTCATAAGGGGTCATCGTTCTCTCCTCACTGCTGCCAACCTTGTGGAGTTTATTGTAACGTCGTTTTTGCGTTTGGACCCGGCAGCCGGCATGGTATGATTACGTTTTCACCGGGGTTCGCACGCTGCATTCCCATGGGCTGTGGCGAATGCCGGATTGAGAAATTGGCCGTGTCTTGCAGTACAATTGGAGCCAGTCACAATTTGGGTATGGTAGCCATGATTGATCGGGGCAGGGGCAGAGATCGGGGACACATGCGCCCATCCTTGTTCGCCCGCCCCTCGTTGCAAGGAGAACCCCCACGATGAGCAAAACTGTTGTACTCGTTGGCAGCCTGGACACCAAGGGCGAAGAATACGCCTACGTCAAAGAGCTGATTGAAAAAGAGGGCCTCGACACCCTGGTCATTGATTTTGGCGTGATCGGCGCGCCCTTCTTCCCGCCCGATATCAGCCGCGAAGAAGTGGCCGCGGCCGCGGGCGCTGACATGGCCCGCCTGGCCGCGGGCGAACATAAGGACGAAGCCATGCAGGCAATGGCCGACGGCCTGGCAGTGATCGTCAGCCGCCTCTATGCAGAAGGTAAACTAGACGGCATTCTGGGCATGGGCGGCAGCGGCGGTACTTCCATCGTTACCACGGCCATGCGCGCCCTGCCCGTGGGCGTGCCCAAGGTCATGGTCTCTACCATGGGTGGAGGCGATGTCACTGCCTATACAGGGGCCAAAGACATCACCTTTATCCCCTCCATCGTGGACGTGGCCGGCGTCAACAGCATCAGCCGCATCATCTTTGCCAACGGTGCGGGCGCCATCACCGGGATGGTGAAGATGGAGCCGCCGGCGGCGGAAGAAGAAAAGCCGCTGATCACGGCCTCGATGTTTGGCAACACGACTGAAGCGGTGGGCCGGGCGCGCAAGATGCTGGAACAGAACGGGTATGAGGTCCTGGTGTTCCATGCCACGGGCACGGGTGGCAAGACGATGGAAAGCCTGATCAGCGAGGGCTTTATCGTTGGCTCACTGGACATCACCACCACCGAACTGGCCGATTACGTGTGTAACGGCGTGTTCAGTGCCGGAGCGGAGCGCTGCCTGGCGGCATCCCGCGCGGGAATTCCGGCGGTGCTCGTACCGGGCTGCGTGGACATGGCCAATTTCTGGGGCGTGGAGACGATGCCGGAGGAATACCAGGCCCGCAATATCTACAAGTGGAACCCCAACGTCACCTTGATGCGCACCAACGTGGCCGAAAACCGGCAGATGGGCGAGATGATCGCCGCGGCAGCGAATGCGTCCACCGCGCCCGTGGCCATTGTGCTGCCGCTGCAAGGTGTGTCCATGCTGGACAGCGCGGGTGGGCAGTTCTGGGATCCGGAAGCAGATCAGGCCTGCTATGACGCGATCAAAGAGAACCTGCGGCCCGGCATCCCGGTGATTGAGATGGACAACAATATTAATGATCCGGCCTTCGCCGACAAATGCGCGGAGTTGCTGCTGGAAATGTTAGCGGCGTAACCTGCGGGCCACGACCCGCGACGCCCACTGAGCAAAAGGAGAACGATCATGGCATTTATTACACGGGAAGAAGCGCTGGCGCGTTTGAACAAGACCGTCGCCGAGGGCAAACCGATTGTCGGCTGCGGTGCGGGAACGGGCATCTCGGCCAAGTTCGCCGAGAAAGGCGGCGCGGACCTGATTATCATCTACAACAGCGGCCGTTATCGTATGGCCGGTCGCGGTTCGTTGGCCGGCCTGCTGCCCTATGGTGATGCCAACGGCATCGTCGTGGAGATGGCCGCGGAAGTGCTGCCGGTCGTCAAGAACACACCGGTGCAGGCCGGGGTGTGCGGCACCGACCCCTTCCGCCTGATGCCGGTGTTCCTGAAGCAGCTCAAGGAAATGGGGTTCACCGGGATTCAGAACTTTCCCACCGTGGGCCTCATTGACGGCGACTTCCGTGCCAACCTGGAAGCGACAGGCATGGGCTACGACAAGGAGATAGAGGTCGTACGCCTGGCCCATGATCTGGATATGCTGACTACGCCCTATGTATTTGACACGGATCAGGCCAAAGCGATGGCCGAAGCCGGAGCCGATCTATTGGTGGCACATATGGGCCTGACCACGGCCGGCTCCATTGGCGCAGCCGTGGCCCTGTCCGTGGACGAGGCAGTCGAGCGCGTGCTCGAGATTGCCGCGGCGGGCAAGGCGGTGAACCCGGACATCCTGGTTATTTGCCACGGCGGCCCGTTTGACGAACCGGATCAGGTCGGCGGCGCGATGGCACGCATGCCCGGCATCGCCGGCTTTTTCGGCGCGTCCAGCATCGAGCGCCTGCCCACGGAACGGGCGATCACCGAGCAGGTCGAGGCATTCAAGGAGATGGAACTGGCGTAAACCCGGTTCTCGTTGCCGGTACTGCTCTTACGGCCGTCTGGAGCACCTTCCGGACGGCCGTTTTGTTTTTGCTAATGGCTGCTATCATCATGCCTATGACCCAACAAACGCTCGAACTGCGCGTCGCCAACCTGGACTGCGAGCACGACGCCGCGGCACTGGAACGCGGGCTGGTCGGAACCGGCGGCCTCGACGCGTTAAAGATATACCCCAGCTCGGCCAAGGTGATGCTGACGTATAACACGGCCGTTACCAACCCCGCGGCACTGAAAGAGACGCTCGATCAGTTGGGCTTTCCGGCGCAAGAAGGGTTCGCGCTGCCGCAGCAGCCACGGCCGTGGCGCAACCCCAAGGTGCAAACCGCTCTGATCTCCGGCTTTCTGCTGCTGGGCGGCTGGCTGCTGGACCTGGCCGGCGTTCCTGCCCCATGGCCGGCGCTGCTCTACGTAGCGGCGATCTTGATCGGCGGTTACTACTTCGGCCGTGAGGCATTGGAAGCCTTGATTTTTGAGCATTCGATTGGCATCGAACTGTTGATGAGCATTGCCGCCCTGGTGGCCGCCCTGCTGGGCCAACTGCCCGAAGCGGCTATGCTCGTCTTCCTCTATTCCATTAGCGAAGCCGTGGAAGGCTATACCGAAGAGAAGACGCGCTCGGCCGTCAAATCCTTGATGGCCCTCGCCCCCCAGGAAGCATTGGTGCGGCGCGACGGCGTGGAACAGATCATCCCTGCGTCAGAACTCGTTCCGGGCGATCTCTTCCTGGTGAAACCGGGCCAGGTTATCGCCACGGATGGCGTCGTTTTGAGCGGCGCTTCCAGCGTCAATCAGGCACCTGTCACGGGTGAAAGCATGCCTGTGGAGAAGGAACCGGGCGATGAGGTGTACGCCGGGAGTATCAATGGCTCGGGCGCCCTGGACGTGCGTGCCTCGACCGCTTTCGCTGACAATACGATTTCGCGCATCATTGGCATGGTGGAGGAGGCCCAGGAGCGCAAGGGACGTAATCAGCGTTTCATTGAGCGTTTCGGCGCGATTTACAGCCCTCTTGTATTGCTGCTGGGCCTGCTCATCGCCACTCTGCCGCCGATGCTGCTGGGCCAGGCGTGGGATGTCTGGCTCATGAGGGCAACGGTTTTTATTGTCGCTGCCGCGCCGTGCGCGTTAGTTATTTCCATCCCCATTACAATGGTGGCCACGCTGGGAACGGGCGCGCGCCAGGGGGTATTGATCAAGGGTGGAATCATCGTGGAGCAGCTGGCGCGGGTGCAGACAGTTGCCCTGGATAAGACCGGAACAATCACGGTGGGTGAACCGCACGTGACAGATATCCTTGTTTGCGGGCCGGCGGATGAAACAGAAGTACTGACGCTGGCGGCAGCCCTGGAAGCGCGCAGTGAGCACCCTCTGGCGCGGGCGGTGCTGCGCCGCGCCGCCGTCGAGGGGATCGTCCCGCCCCCTGTTTCTGGTTTCCAGTCGCTGCCCGGCGCCGGCGCGCAGGCTGTGGTCAGGGGGCAGCAGGTGCTAATCGGCAGCCCGGCGCTGTTTGCCGGCATGGATACCAGTGCCTGCGCGGCGGACATCGCGCGGCTGCAGGCGGAGGGTAAAACGGCCGTGTTGATCGGTTCGCCTGCGCTCGTGTTTGGCCTGATCGCCATGCGCGATGAGATACGCGAAAACGCGCCAACGGCCGTGCGGGGCCTGCATGATCTGGGCCTCTACCCCGTTGTCATGCTGACAGGAGACAATGCCCGGACCGCGCAGGCTGTTGGCGGCGAAGTGGGCGTTGATGCGATCTACGCCGGCCTGCGTCCGGAAGACAAGGCGGGCAAAGTGCGCGAGTTGCAGGCGCGGAACTCACATCTGGTCATGGTTGGTGATGGGGTAAATGATGCGCCCGCACTGGCGGAGGCGCATGTCGGCGTGGCGATGGGCGCCATTGGCACGGACGTGGCTCTGGAAACAGCCGACGTGGCTCTCATGGCGGACGATCTGGAGAAGCTGGTCTATGCCGTGACCCTGGCGCGGCGCAGCCGGCGCGTGGTGCGCCAGAACCTGGTCCTGTCGGTTGCTGTGATCAGTCTGCTCTCTCTGGGCGCGGTGCTGGGCCTGCTCTCGCTGCCCGCCGCTGTGCTCGCCCATGAAATCAGCGAATTTGTAGTCATTGGTAGCGGGCTGCGCATGCTGCGCGCCTAGCCCGGCAGAATACCCCCTAGCAAGGCTACCGCTGCCTTCTCTGACACCACCATAACCCGCAGAACGCAAGCGCAGTAGGTTATTAAACGGCCTTTTTAAAGCGCAACCAGGGACCTGTTCGGCATATCAACATGCAGGCTAGGCTGGGGTGGCTGACGGTTCAGGAGTCACCTCTAGCTCAGGAATCACTGTTGGCTCCGGCGTCGCCCCTGGCTCAGCTGTCACCTCTGGCTCCGGCGTCACCTCTGCTTCCGGTGTTCCCTCCGTTTGGCTCACCAGCAGCACACCCAGAATCTCATCCAGGTCCTGCCATGCCAGATCAAGGTCGTTGGCCGCGGGCAGCGGAGCGTCTGGCAAATTCTCTTGCGCCATGAGCAGCCGTTCCTCAATCGGACCCAAGCGTTCCACCAACCCCTGCTGGCCCCCGGCGGACAGCAGCGCCAGCGCCTCCAGGCTCAGCTTCACGTCATCCTCGGCCAGCCCCAGGTTGTTCTCCACCAGCCGCAGCCGCGCCCGCGCCACCAGTTCCCACAGCCGGAAAACAAGCACCGCCTGTCGCAGCGCCGCCGGATCAGCGCCGCGCAGCTCTTCCCTAAAAGCGTCCACCGTCTCCGCCAGTGCCGCTTCATTTGTCTGTGCCGCTTCCAATCCACCCTGCAGAGCCGCGATCTCATCGCTCTGGGCCTCAGCCGTGCCGCGGAGGCCGCTGATGTCCGCCTGCAGCGTGGCCTGTCCTTCGCTCAGCCCGGCGTTGGCTGTGTCCATCGCCTGCGCGGCGGCGGCCGCGGCGGCCATCTGGCGGGTCAGCGCGGCCAATGTCTCGTCCTGCGCGGCGGTGCTGCCCTGCACGGCCGTTTCCAGCTCGCCCAGGTTTCCTGCCAGCCGCGCATCGAGGCCAGTGATCGTGGCCTGTACGGCCTCAAGTTCGGCCGTGCGTGCCTCCAGCTGGGTCTGGACTGCTTCGAGCTGTTGCGACTGCACGTCCAATCGGCTGTCTTGCGTGCCCAAAGAACGCTGCAGCTGTTGGAACACATAATAGCCCGCCGCGGCCACCCCGCCGATAATCAGCAGGGCCAGCAAGAGCCGCACCAGCCCGCGCAGGAAACGCCGCACCGGGCCAGGCCCCTGGCTATTGGGCCGGTTGGAGGCCGGCTCCGCAGGTAAGACAACTTTCATTGGTTCGTCAGTCATGATCGGTTCCTTCTCTTCTTATTGTTCCCAGGCGGTTCGTTCAGTCGTGATGAAGGGCGCTGTCGAGGGAATGTCACGCCAGCGCGCTTTCTTCACCGGAATCACGCACAAAAGCACAGGAGCCCTCCACCAGATCCACAATACGCCGGTTGAAGCTCAAGTTCAAAACCCTGGGCAGCCCGATGATAGTCAGATCGGCGCGCGGCTCCAGGACCAAAGCCTCTTCGAATCTGTTTTGCTGCACAACAATGCATGTGCTGCCCGGCAGTCTGGCCAGGATGATCAGCTCCTCCAGCAGCTTCTGCGCTTTTGCGGCGGCCTCTTCATCAGCCACGGCCATGCGCAGGTTGATACGGCCGTTCCAGTTCTGCTGCAGCTGCAAGGCCAGCAGAATCGACAAATCGTTGCCGCCCGCCTGCTTGGTCAGCTTCCAGTCCGGCGGCGGTGAAATCCACACATTAATGACCTGCTCCTGGCCCAGGTCATTGATCGGGTGTCGGGCCAGCAGCACTATGCCCATGCTGTAAGCGGCCGTCTTGTCGATCAACTGCCGTAGTTCACGCAGCTTGCTGTCTCGCCGCAGCTGCAGGAACAGCAAATTGGGCCGGAAAAACGTGTGCCGCATCACCTGAGTCGCCGCGCGTACCCCGTCCACAAAGTCCTCGTCCTCCAGTAATGTCGTCTGGGCGCTGATGCCATCATTCAGAAAAGCGCGCGTAATCTGGTCCAGCCCGTCCAGCCGTTCCATTTCACCCGGCGGGCAAATTCCCAGTGAATTGACCACACCCTGCGGCCATGTGATCGCCTTGAGAACACGATAGCTGCCTTTCAGTTCGCCCACCGCCGACACAGGCACCAGCAGGGACGGCTTCCAGGCCCGCTCCGGCGCCGAAGGCATGCTGATCGCCTTGTTCGCCGCCCACTGGGCAATCGTATAGAACAGGCCGCTGCGCACATCGTCGCTGCCGTCGTCAACCAGCGTATGCCGCGCCAGGTAGTAGTAGAGCGCCAGCACCAGAACAATAGCCACCAGGCTGAACAGGGGATTGATCAGAAACATGACAATCAGGCAGCCAATCAGCCCGATCAGCGGCACCAGCCGCGGGATGCTGAATGTTGGCCGGAAGCTGACCATGTTCAGCGTCTGTTCGGTCAACACCACCACATTCAACATGGCATACGTGATAATGAAGAACATGGTGATCACGGCGGCAATCGCATTCAGCCCGCCGCCGGCCAGCGCCAGCAGCAGCGCCAGCATGCCAATCCCACCAATGGCGAGCATGGCGGTATGCGGTTCGCCCTTCTCCGTTTCATGCGCCAGCTCTTCGCTGTAGGGCAGCAGCTGCTTTTCCGCCAGGGCCTGCATCACCCGTGGCGCAGCCACCAAAGACCCCAGCGCCGAGGAGAAGGTCGCTCCCAGGATGCCCGCCAGCACGGCCCAACTCCAGAACGCCTTGTCGACCATGATCGTCTCGTTGGTCAGTAGTTCGTCCGGCGTCGCCACTCTCGCCAGCCAGTAGGTCAGGGCCAGGTAGATCACCAGCGTCACCGCAATGGCGCTCATCGTGCCGACGGGCAGACTCTTGCGCGGGTTCTTCAGCGATCCGCTCATGCTGATGCCCGCCATGATGCCCGTGACGGCCGGAAAGAAGATGGCAAAGGTGTTCCAGAAATCCCACAGAGCGTAGTCGCCCCACAGGACCGGCGTCTGCGACAGGCCCGCCTGCCCGTTTATCGGAAAGCTGCCTAAAAACACCGAGAACAGGGAAAACCCGACAATGGCCAGGATCAAAAACTGGATGCGAAAGGCGAAGCTGGTGCTGATATAGGCAATGACGAAAACGAGCAAGAAAGCGATGACACAGACGACGATATAGTTGTGGCCGGGGAAAATGCGCGTCCAGCCTTCACCGAAAGCCAACACGTAAAGGGCAATGGAGATGCCCTGCGCGAGAAACAATGGCACACCAACCGCGCCGCCCACTTCCACGCCCAGGGCCTTGGAGATGATTGCGAAGGCGCCACCTGCACCGATGCGCGTGTTGGTGGCAATGGACGACACCGAAAGAGCGGTGGTGACGGTGATGACGTGCGCCAGGAGAATAATCAGGATGGCCCCGACCATACCGGCGTTGCCCACCACCTGCCCCAGGCGCAGATACATGATCGCGCCCAAAATGGTGAGCACAGTAGGCGTGAAGACGCCGGCAAAGGTCCCGAAGGTCTGTTCCCTTTCTTGTTCCGCTTCCTGACTGCCGGCGGCTTTGCTCACCCGGTCACGAAGCCTTTCAAAGGTACCCTGGATACTGGCTGGCACGGTCGGGACCTCCATCGTATTATGCCCCGGGCTGGCAGCGGGAGATTATGTCGATATGCTGCGCCAATTGTACCATAATCGCCGGCTGCCAACGCCAGCATAGATCGCATCCAGACAATGACGGCCGTTACAGGTTCAGCACATGCCCGCCTCCATCCACCGCTCCCTCCGCCTGCTGCGCCTAGCTCTGCAGAATGCCTTCCTGCATAGCCACCGCTACTGCCCCCGCCCGCGAATCCACGCCCAGCTTGTTGTAGATATTGGTCAGATGGGCCTTGATCGTGCGTTCGGTGACGCCCAACTGCAAGGCAATCTCTTTGTTGCGTTCGCCGCGCGCCACGGCCGTGAGCACTTCCAACTCCCGTTCCGTCAGCACCTCCGCCTCTGGTTCCGGGGCTGGCTGCACGCGATCGTCCGCGCGTGCCAGCACCCGCGCCAGGATTTCCGGCTGCAGCAGGGTTTCGCCCCTGGCGGCGGCGCGAATCGTGTCGAAGAGCGCCTGCCGCCCGGTGTCTTTGAGCAGGAAGCCCCGCGCGCCCGCGCGCAGGCCGCGAATCATAAGCTCGTCTTCGTTGTAAGTGGTCAGGATGACCACGGCCATCTGCGGCCAGCGAGCGTGGATGTGACCGATCGCTTCCAGGCCGCCCATGCCGGGCATACGCAGGTCCATCAGGACCACATCCGGTTGTTCTTCAGCGGCCATCTGCACGGCCACGGCCCCATCGACGGCCGTACCCACCACGGCGAAATCTTCTTCCGAGCTGAGGATCAACTGCAGCCCTTCGCGCACCATGAGATGATCGTCGGCGATCAGCACGCGGATCATGAGACGTCCTCTCCTTGGATGGGCAGGGTCATGGTCAGAATAGTGCCGCCCTGGGCTCCGCCGCTGACCGCCAGCGTGCCGCCGGCCAGCCGCGCCCGTTCACGCAGCCCGAGCAGCCCGTAATGGCCGCCGGGCACCCCGGCGAGATCAAAGCCACGGCCGTTGTCGCTGACGGTCACGGCGACATGATCAGGACCAGTGGTTACTGAAACCGCCGCCTGCGACGCCTGGGCGTGCGCGGCGACATTGGCCAGCCCTTCACTGACGCAGCGCAGAACGTGCGCCGCTTGCTCCGGCGGCAGGGGCAGCGTCTCCGGCATTTCCAGCGTGCAGGGGATGCCCATCGAACGGGTGAACCGCTCCACTTCGCGCGCGATAGCCTGCAGGGGGCTCCCCGTCCCCTGATCGCGCAGATCGTCAATGGCGCGTCGCGCGTCGGACAGCGTCTCGCGAGCGCGCCCTTTGGCCTGCCCGGCGATGTCAGCCGCCTTGGCCATGTCTCCTTTTTCCAGGAACGCTTCCAGCGCTTCGAGCTGCAGGATCACCCCGGCCAGACCCTGGGCCAGCGTGTCATGCAGTTCGCGGGCCATGCGCTGCCGTTCCGCTTCCAGAGTGAGCTGCTCCACTTCCTGGGCGTAAGCGCTCACCTGGCGGTGGGCAATTTCCAGATCTCTCAACAGCCGCTGTGCTTCGTTGCGCGCGTTCATCTGGCGCACGAACATGAGCACAAACAACATCACGAACAGAGCCATCAGCAGGCTGACCCCCAGCCATTCCGGGGCCACGGCCGTCCAGCCCCACAGCGCGGCCGAGGTGGCTGCCATGAGGCCGATCGTGACCAGCAGCACAACCAGGGAGAGCCGCCAGTCCTCGACGACCCCTATCGTTTCGCCCGCCAGTCCCAGGTAGAGGCCGGCGACAATGGCCGGGTTGTCGCTCAGCCAGGACAGCGTGAATATCAGCGCTACCTGGATGGTGAGATAGAGCGCGAACGGCCACCCGCTGGATGCAAAACGGGGCAGCAGCCAGTGCAGCGCGCCGTGCAAGATCATCAGGATAGTGAAAGGAATCAGGCGCGCGGGATCGCGCAAAGCGGGTGAGGCGCTGACGGCAACCACATAAAGGAAAAACAGCACGGCCGTCAGGAACCACAAAAATGGCCGTGTGTCGCGCAGGTTTTCTTCGGTGATAGCCTGTTCCTGGGCTGTGAGAGGTTTGTTCATCGCATACGCCTTTTGCTGCTCATTATAACATTGCCTCTCCGCGCCGGTATTGTTCGAAAGGGCATTGTACCAACGGGTAGCTGCAGCTACTGTCCCTTTGCACGATGTGGCTGCCACAGGAGCAGTCTATGATAGGGGCAGATTCGGAGACAGACACCGCAGCGCCGCTTCCCGCCGCTGCCGAATAACAGGAGAACAAAAGATGGAAAGAACAGCCCGCGACAGTAGCCTATTCAGACTCATTCCGCGCGCAGTTGCCCTGGCCATGGGCGTTGCTGTCATTGTCATGAGCGTGATTGGGACGGTGACACCAGATACGGCCGTGATTCTGTTGGGCATCGGCCTGGCCGCGTTAGGCCTGGACGCGCTGCACGATTCCTAGCCGACACATACTTGATCCAGGAGAAAACACAAATGATTCAGGTAGAGACGTTGAGCAAACGGTATGGTGAAAACACGGCCGTGAACGAGGTCAGCTTTGCCGTGGGGCAGGGCGAAATCTTTGGCCTGCTGGGCCCCAACGGCGCGGGCAAGACCACGACGATGGAAATCCTGGAAGGGTTGCGGCACGCCGACAGCGGCCGCGTCAGCGTGGCCGGAGTTGACCCGGCCCGCCAGCCGCGCCAGCTGCGCGACCTCATCGGCGTGCAGCTGCAGTCCGGCGGGCTGCCGGAGGCGATCACGCCCGATGAGGCGATGCGCCTGTTCTGTGCCTACCATCAGGTGCCGCCGCGCACCGATCTGCTCGAGCGGCTGGGCCTGATGGCGCAGCGGGCCACCCAATATCACCAACTTTCGACGGGGCAGCAGCGCCGCCTGAATCTGGCTCTGGCCGTGGCCCATCACCCGGCCGTGCTGTTCCTGGACGAACCGACCGCCGGGCTGGATGTCGCCTCACGCGTTGAGCTGCACCGTCTTACGGCCGAACT
>Ga0075339_1000041_pt1 | contig 13388 bp, 12 predicted proteins | sample RushMan_CattailN_4_FD_120076 | JGI IMG/M metagenome (GOLD analysis project Ga0075339, IMG submission 120076) | Natural and restored wetland microbial communities from the San Francisco Bay, California, USA, that impact long-term carbon... | ecosystem: Environmental > Terrestrial > Soil >... | reverse complement strand
GATTCCGTGTGTTTTTCAATCCCGGTCTGTCGATCTCTAGCGACAGATTTGGTTGAAGGTGTCGGATTCACTAAGCGCCGTGCTCCGTGGATTGCTTTTTACTGTCTTCCAGGTCCTCGTAGGCTTTGATGATGTCCTGGACGAGCCGGTGCCTGACGACATCGATCTTTGAAAAAAAGACAAACCGGATGCCTTTGATCCCTTTGAGGATATTCTTCGCCTGCACGAGCCCCGAGGGTCTGTCTGTCGGCAGATCGATTTGGGTTATGTCCCCGGTGATGACCGCCTTGGAATTGAATCCGATGCGGGTCAGAAACATTTTCATCTGTTCGGAGGTCGTGTTTTGGGCCTCATCCAGAATGATAAAGGCGTCGTTTAACGTTCGCCCCCGCATGAAGGCGATCGGGGCCACCTCTATGATGCCCTGATGCATCAGGCTGTTAACCTTCTCAAAGCGCATCATATCGTGAAGCGCATCATAGAGCGGCCGCAGGTATGGGTCGACTTTTTCGGCCAGATCCCCGGGCAGAAATCCCAAAGCCTCCCCGGCCTCGACCGCCGGGCGTGTCAGGACGATACGGCTGAGCCGCCCTTTGTTGAGCGCTTCTACGGCCATGGCCATCGCCAGATAGGTCTTGCCGGTGCCGGCGGGTCCGATACCGAACACGATGTCATGGTTTCGTATGGCGTCGATATATGCTTTCTGGGCCAGACTCTTGGGTGCGATGAAACTTTGTTTGGATTTGACCAGGACCGTATCCAGGAAGATGTCTTTGAGTTTGGCTCTGTCATTGCCGCTCAACACGTTGATGGCATAGTCCACATCGTTGGGGTGGACAGGAAAATTGGCCTCCAGAAGTCCGTATAGCTGATTCAGCAGGTTTTCGGCCAGACGAGCGGCAATCACCTCGCCTTCGATAAAAGCGGTGTTGCCCCTGGCGTTGACGCGCACCTCGAGAGCCCCGGCAATTTTCTGGAGGTTGCCGTTGTGCTCACCGAAAAGCTGGCGGGCCAGACCGATTTCGGGAAAGGTCAGTTTGACACTGTAAGACTCGCCATTGGCATCTCCGGCAGTATGCGGTTTCATACACTCAACCCCATTTGTGGTGTCAATAGCGCTGTCGATTCAGTCCCGATATCCGGTCGACTGAGACCACCGGCTCTTCGGGCTCCCGGTCCGGTCGTTTGCCGGTCGATCTGAGTTTTTATCACACCTTTTCATTTAAATGCAAACGATCATTCAATTACGATCTAAGCCGGCCGAAAAACACCTTGACTCTAAACGACAGTCGATGTTAGTTTCACCGGTTATTATCGATTTGTGAACGGAAATTCACTTATCGGCTGCCTTAGCTTGCGGCTTAAAGGGATGACATGAATCCGTTTGACATACTGACCATCGTGATCCTTGCCTACAGTGTCATCAGGGGCATCTTTCGGGGTCTCATCAAAGAGATGTCGTCGATCGTAGGGGTCCTGGCGGGTTATTATGCCGCCTATTCCTACTACGCCGACATCGCCGCACTGTTGTCCCGCTGGATAACGGATACGGCGTATGTCAACATCGTGAGTTTCCTGATTCTGTTCAGCGTGGTTTTTTTAATTGTCAGCGCCTTGGGCGTGATCCTCAAATACGTCCTCCGCATTGCCTTTATGGGTTGGCTCGACCGCATCTGTGGAGCCGCCTTCGGGTTGGCCAAGGCCATTCTGATTGCGGCTGTACTGTTGATCGTGTTGACCACTTTTCTGCCGCAGAACGCGCCTATCGTAACCCATTCCGTATTGGCGCCGCATGTGACCACCGTGTCTGAAATAATGGTAAAAGTCGTTTCCAAGGATATGAAGCAAAAATTTTACACCAAGATGGAGGCCTTGAAAAAGTCCTGGAAACTCAGCCCGTGACAACAAAGCCGCAACCAGAGATGACCTCCGAGCATTTCCGGGCCTTGCTGCAGCTGATTCAGACGCTCAGGGGGCCTGACGGGTGTCCGTGGGACAAGAAGCAGACCCCCCGGTCGATCGCGCTGTATCTGATTGAGGAGATTTATGAACTGGTCGAAGCGATCGAATCAGGAAATTCCGATGACATTCGCGAAGAACTCGGAGACGTTTTGTTCCAGGTATTTTTCATCGCGGAACTGTTTCATGAAAAGGGCCGGTTCGACATCGGTGAGGTTGCGCTTCAAACGACCGAGAAAATGATCGGGCGACATCCACATGTTTTCGGTGCCGACCGGTTGGACAGCACCGAAGCCGTCCGCGAACAGTGGCATCAAATCAAACAGCACGAGAAAAAAAACACAGAGGCGAAATCGGTGCTCGATTCCATACCGGTGCGGTTGCCGGCGCTGATGAGGGCTTACAGGATTTCCGAACGCGTCGCCCGCGAAGGTTTCGACTGGCAGGATATTTCCGGGGTCATGGAAAAGGTCGAAGAGGAATGGGCCGAGTTCAAAAATGCTCAAAGAGCCGAGCGGTGGGAACAGGCGGCCATGGAACTCGGCGATGTTTTTTTTACGCTGGTAAATGTCGCCCGTTTTGCCCACATCCACCCGGAAACCGTCTTGACGGGTGCGATCAAAAAGTTCGAGCAGCGCTTCAAAGAATTAGAGAAGCGTGCCGCCGAACGGGGCGTGGCAATAGAGAGTCGGTCCCAAACAGAATTAGATAGGATTTGGGAGCAAATCAAAACGGAAGAAGACATAAACCGGGCTGTTTAACCGCTGTTTTTCCCAAGGCCGCTGCCGAGGGCTCTTCTTTGCGGCATCCGTCAAACACCAGATTACCGTGGCAGCCGGTTTCGGGTCAAGAGCGGTTTATTCTGTTGCGGTTCCCGAGTTGCTTCCGCGCGGTTGAAAATAGACGGCGACCGCAGCCATCCTAAGCCCCACTAAACCCCAGATATAGACGAACTCCCACTTCCCGGAATAAACCGGTCAAGCCATTTCGCTCAAAGGAACATACCCCGGCGGAATTTTCTTAACGAGTTTACCCCTGCGATCGTATTTTTCGAGGACTATTTTTCCTTCCTCGAAACGTTGCCGGGTGGTGGTGTCGTTTTTTTCTTCTTCCGACGGCTGACGTCCCAAACTGCGGCTCTCATCGGTCTTTTCGACCGGACGCTTTTGCCTGGCCTGCGTTTCTTTTTGTACCGCAACCTCTCTGTCATTGACCGCGCTGCTGAGACTCGCACGCGTGGTCTGCTGCACGATGGCTTCTCCAATGGCATTGATCATGTCTTGCTACCTCCTGTACTGCGCGCTCGCTATTCGGATTCAAGACCTATCGGCCCCGGACGATAAAGGGCCGATTTTGACCCTCATTTATCGCCGCGTGGCACATTCCTGGAACCCGGTAAAAAGGCAGCGGTCTCTGTTTCCCCTGTCGTTTGCTTCATTTTCACCGCTGCCGCTTCAAACGGAAGATGAGTGCGCGCTGTTATCCATCATCTTTCTGACCAGCTCCTCGAACCGCCTGGCCAGAGAATCGGCATCTTCAACCGATAATGTATTCGTTTTCTTCTCTGCTTCACCCCGGATGACATTGTAAATAAATTTGGCATTGCGGCTTTTCGGGGCTCTGCTTGGACCTTTCGATTCCTCTTTAAAGTTCTCGGTTATTCTCGTCTCACTGTTGTCCCTGCTGCCGCCGTTTCTGATGCGGGCAACGATGTCTGACGCAATCCGTTCAATGAGGTTCTGGCGCCTGCCTTCGGTCGATATGTCAATGGCGTCCGAAGTCGGTTTGCGAACGGCCAGGCTGTCGGGAACCGGCGCCCTGCACTTGCTCAGTTGGCTGGTGTAAACTTTCAAGACATTGTGCATCTGATAATTCGTTATGTACATGTCGCATCCCGTTGTTTGCTGTGATCTGAAAATATATTCCAGCCGGCAGTGATTGCCTGAGTTTGTTATCGGCCCCCTGGTTTGAAACCTTGAACAATAATTTGTTTAAACGTTTATTGGGAAACCGAGAAACAGAAAGAGGGTCGGAACTTCAACGGGATTTTGGAGAGGTTGACAGGATGCTTAATGAATTAATAAAATCCAAATATAGCAGTTAGTTGAATACGTTTAATCCTCGAAGTTTCCGTCCGGGCCCTTGGTCGATGGGATGGATCGGGCCCGGTGGACGATTTTTTCCGGTATCCATTCCGCCGGATCTTCGATTCTCTCGGCTTTGGGACCTGGATCACAACTGCCGGACCTCACAATTGTCTGAACAGCCAAAGGGGCCGTTTCAGCTGCATTGAAAACATCGACCATAAGATGGTACGCAAAGTCTTCGACCCGCCGAACCATGCGTTCCCTGATATCCAGGGGCTGACCGAGGAGCTTGTTTTCGAAAGGCAGGTTGAGCTTTTTATAGTTGCCGGCTTTGAGACCGTTGGCCTGTGCATAGGCGACCATCTGCCGCCACATGTCTTCAGTGACCCCCTGTCCCTCAACTTTTACAAAATTGCCTTGCTCATCGAGCAGGGCGTTTCCGTAGTCATTGACCTCCAGTCCCCAGGAAATCATCTGCAGGGCGGTGGCCACGTTGGCCTTGGTGGTCCGGGTATGGCCAGCAATCTGTTTGAGCCGCTCCGTGCTGTTGCCGGAGGTGCCGTGCTGGGCTCCGGACACGTTGTATTTGGCGAGCGCATCGTGGATCTGCCGGGTCAAGTCGACTTGAATACCCTGCGCGCTGGCCTCGATCCCATGAGTGGTGCCGTTGTTCAAGGCGATCCAGTCAGGGAAGATGTCATGGGCATTCAGCCCCTGCATGAGAAAAAGGGCCTCCGGCACGGTGGACAGGCCGGCTTTCCCCTTTATTTCACCTACTTCGGTCTCGAGGCCCGCCCAATCCGGTACGCAACGATTAAGCGCGATGCTGGCGATCAGGTTCTGGTCGTCGGGCAGGTGGGAGGCATCGATGGCGATCGATGTGATCCCGGCTTCGAAAAGCGTCGGGATCTCGATTTTTGCCGCCGCGACATCGGCGTCGCTTTTAATGCCGTAATGATCGGCGTGGACGGCGACCGGTACCGTTATGCCCAGTTCATTGCAGGCGGCATCCACCTGACGGGCGATGTTCCAATAGTTAACGGCGCAATAAGCGCTGGCGCCGCCTTCTGATTTTGCGATTTCGACGATGAGGGCCGCGTTGGCCCTTTGAGCGGCGCGCAGCACGCCCCGGATGACAATATGGCTTCGTCCATTGGCGGCCATGGCGATTGCCCGGCCTTTGGCCAGCATCGCACGGTCGATGAATTTGCCACTCACGATCAGGGCTCTCGAGTTGGGAAAGAGACGCGCAATGGTGGGGGGGCGACCGATGCGCAGGGCTTCCTCGAATTCTTTGGCGGAAATTTTGGTCATTTATAAAATCCTTTGTTATCGATTAGATATCCATATAAGTTCAACAATTACAGCAAGAATTAAGGGGGCTGAGCCAGTGCCGTCTTGCTTGACGTCCGATCGGCATGTGGGGGATCGCGTCACGGTTCCGGAGGCGTCGATGGGGTGCGTATGGCGGTCAGGATTTCTATGATTTCCGCTTCATATGATGCCGGTGCGTACAGGTCACCCCATCCCTTTTGAAGTTGAAACAGCCCATCATAAGCCGTGTCGTGAAACGAGCGTATCCGATGGGGAACGTGTTGATCCGTGAGAATGGATTCCATAACCTGGGCTTCCACGAGGCTCTCCAGGGTAGCTATTTTGACAAATTCTTTGGTGATATAGTGTGTCATGGCGGCAAGATTCTCAGGAGTCCTCCGCCGCAGAGAGCCGGCGGGTAATCCGGTCTATGGGGTGGTGCCGCCTTGCCGCGGCGGCCCTTGGGGGGTCGTCGATTTTGATTTTTGTCTGGCCTTGTTTTCTTGGCCGACTCTGGCGTTGTAATTCTCTACATCACCAAAAAATTCTTTTCGCTTCCGGTCGTGCTCTTGTAATCTTGCGTTCAACTTCCGGACGCTTTCGTTATACTGGTCTGCAGCGGCCCTGTTCGTGACGGTCTTTTTGATATCGTTCAGATGAGCATTTTCCTTCAAGAGCTCTTCGAACTCGCCGGCCAATTCGGCTTTTCTTTGATCCAGCGCCTTTAACTGATTGTCAAAATCGAGCGGTTCCCCGTCATCACGCGTTTCGCTCGACGCGGTTTCGTCCGCACCCGGTTCGGCGGCCGGGTCAATTTTGGCCTGAAACGTTGCTGCAGGCTCCGGTTGCCGATATTCTTCGTAGCCTCGGACCTGTTCCCTCTGATTGGCGGGCACTTGATTAAAATCGTCTGTAAAATGAACATTGCCCTTTTCATCCACGTATTTGTAGAACTCAGCCGAAGCTGCGCCCGTGAACACGAGAAAAACAAGCGAGGTGATGATTCTCAGCCAATACATAAAAAATAACCTCCTTTCAGGAGCTTATGAAGTAAATATAAAGTCATAATTTAAAAATTTGCCATGTGGTGCTTGAGTTCGTTCGGCAACAAATAGATAGACTTGCGAATACAGTATAATTTAGCATATCGGCGCCTGTTTTGCAAATATTCTCGGGTGCATGAGGCCGGCAGCCCTTCATTTTCGGTTTGCCTGCCGGATACGGTTTCGAATCGCGTTTTAGCCGTTGCTGCGCGGGATGCTTCAATCGGCACCGTCCACCGGACCGGCCGCGCCTCTCAGACCCGGCTATTCTATTTTGCAGCGGCCTGTGGTATGTTTCTTAATTCGGATAATTGAGGATAGGGGACGTTTTTACCGGCCTGTTCGCCCGTGGAATTGGAGCTCGACAGGCCGACACATCTACTGTGCCGGACTTCGATTAGCGGAGATGCAACGATGTTGACCGAAAAAGATAAGATGGAGACGTTGAGTCGGTTGGTCATTCAATTGAATCGGGTCAGCGACCTCGACATCCTTATGGAGCATATTCTTACCCAGGCCCGGCGCTTTGTAAACGCGGATGCAGGGTCGATTTACATTGCCGAAGATCAGATCCTGCGGTTTACTTATACCCAGAATGACACCCTCCAGAAACGGCTGGCGAAAGGCGAAAAACTCATCTACTCGACCTTTTCCCTGCCAATCAACGAGCAGAGTATTGCCGGGTACGTCGCGGCCACGGGAAAGCCTCTCAATATCGCTCATGTTTATGAAATCGAAGCGACCGCACCTTACAACTTCAGCAAAGAATTCGATGAGGCGTCTCGCTACGCCACCCGCAGCGCGCTGACCATTCCCTTGAAATCCGCCAATGGGGCAATTCTGGGAATCTTGCAAATCATCAATGCTCAGGATGACGACAAGAACGTCATCTCATTTTCCGAAAAAGACGAAAAAATGATGCTGCAATTTGCCAGTATTGCCGCCGTGGCGTTGGAGCGCGCCCAGATGATGCGCGCCATCATTCTGAGGATGATCCGCATGGCTGAGCTGCGGGATCCGAAGGAAACCGGCGCTCATGTGAATCGCGTCGGTGGTTTCGCGGTTGAAATTTATGAAAAATGGGCCACCCGGCGCAATTTGCCGCAGAGAGAAATCGATTTGAATCGTGATCTGCTCCGCATGGCGGCCATGCTTCACGATGTCGGCAAGGTTGCCATTTCAGATTTGATTCTCAAAAAACCGGGTCGTTTCAACAGTGATGAATACGAGATAATGAAACAGCACACGGTGCTGGGGGCGCAATTGTTCCTGGGACGGCAATCTGAATTCGATGACGCCGCCTCCCAGGTTGCTTTGACACACCACGAAAAGTGGGACGGATCGGGATATCCCGGCCATATCGATTTGGTCAGCGGCTTGCCGCTGCCCGGTCATACCGATCCTGCCGGCCGGCCACAGGGCAAGAAGGGGACTGAAATTCCCCTTTTTGGCAGAATCGTGGCCCTGGCCGATGTCTACGATGCGCTCTCCTCGGCCCGGATTTACAAGGAAGCCTGGAACGAATCCGATGTTTTGACCACTTTGGAAAGTAATGCCGGGCGTCACTTCGACCCTGAACTCGTTGACATATTCTTTTCAATCATCGATATCATCCGCTCGGTACAGAACCGCTACGCGGACGATGCGTGATCGCGAAAACGAGCCGGTGGTGTCACGGGTCGACAGCGGTCCAACTTGCAGTGCCCCGCGGGAGCGGGCGACTTTTCATGAATGCCCCGGCAGCGTTATGTTTCAGCTCCGGGTAACGATCTAATCCTTGAACCGCTTGCCGGAATCAGGTATGCAGTCATCGGGCCCTCGGCCTTTACACCCCTCTGTCATGCACCGTTCAGCGAAAGGTTACTGCGGGATATCCTCGCGGTGCGTATCAGGGTACGAATAAAATTAATCGACGGGATCAAGATTCTCATGAAAACAGGCGCATCGAAACTCATCATCCTGGTGGTCGGCGGCCTCCTGTTCGTATGGGCCTGTGCCCCGCGACCCGCTGTGGTTAAAGAACCGGTTCCGGTGGCGGTGTATCCCGGACGAAATACAGTGCTCGAAGCCGATGGGTTTTTCGAGGCCCGGAACTACGAAAAAGCCCTCGAGTATTACCAGCTATACTTGGACCAGTATCCGGACGGACCGGCCGCAGCGACGGTATTGCTGCGCATCGGCACCGTTAATAACGCTCTGGGCCAATACGGGTCGGCCCGGGATTCATTCAACCGCCTGCTGGCCGATTACCCCCGCAACGAGCTTGCGGGTGATGCCAAAGTCGGAATTTTGGCGTCGTATTACGGAGAAGGCCTATACGACAATGCCGTTCGGCTGGGCGCGATGATGCTCGAGCAACCCTTGTCCAAGAGCCAGGAGGCGCGCACACACGAGATTCTGGGTGATACTTATGTTGCGCTGCAGTCTCCCGAGGATGCCGTTTATTTTTATACGATGGCCTACCGTTCAGCAGAGGCGCCACAGTCGACATTGATCGAGGAAAAGCTGAAGACCGCCATCAACCTGTTGAATACCAGCGATATCGTTGCCCTGCTGGGACATGTGAAAGACGATCTGCCTCGGAGCTATCTGATGTACCAGCTCGGGGTCAACCTGGCCGCAGAAAGCAATTACGATCAAGCCGCTCGGGCCCTCTCGGATTTCCTGGCGGTCTATCCTGCGCATGAATACAACCAGCAGGCCCGCCGGTTGCTGGAAGAACTCTCCGGGCGAACCGTTTACAACCGAACCACCATCGGGTGCTTGCTGCCGCTCAGCGGTCGGTATCAAGTATATGGCGAAAAGGCACTGAAGGGCGTCGAGATCGCATTGGCCCGGTTCAACCAGCAGATTATCGGCGGCCAGCCCGTGCAATTGATCGTAAAGGACAGCGGTTCCAACCCCGGCACGTTGACCGCGGCGATCGAAGAACTCGTTCAGGCACGGGTTGCCGCAATCATCGGCCCGCTCGTCGATGCCGAATATGCGGCCGAGATCGCCCAGAAAAACGGCATCCCAATTATTACCTTAACCCAGAAAGAAAACATTACGGAGATCGGTGACTGGGTTTTCCGCAATTTGCTAACGCCTGAAATGCAGGTGAAGCGGATTGCCGGGTATGCCACAGACGTGCTCGGGGCCCGTAACTTCGTCATCCTCTATCCCGAAGAAAAATACGGTAACACGTTCATGAATCTTTTCTGGGATGAGGTCATTCAGCATGGGGGCCGCGTCGTCGGTGTCGAGCCCTACGATCCGTCCCAGACCGATTTTGCAGAACCGATCAAAAAGCTCGTCGGTCAGCACTACGATACCCCCTGGGATTTAAAGGACATTGTTCGCCCCCCGCAGGATTCCGATACCGTCACCAGCAAGGAACAGGAAATAAGTCGCGGCGACAGGGGACGAAGGGAAGATGAGGGGCCCAAGGCTATCGTCGATTTCGATGCGATTTTCATCCCCGATGCCCCGGCCAAAGCCGGACTGATCGTTCCCCAACTGGCCTATTACGATATCGAGAATGTGTATCTATTGGGCACGAACTTGTGGCATTCGCCTAAAATGATCGAAATGGCCAGGGATTACGTTCAGGGGGCCATCATGCCCGACGGCTTTTTTCCTGAAAGCCAAAATCGGCGGGTCAGGGAATTCGTCAAGCTGTTTGAGGACACCTACGCTGAGACGCCGGGCGTCATCGCGGCCACGGCCTATGATGCCGCCATGATGCTCTTTCAGATTTGTCAACACCCCGACGTTCAATCGAGGACCGCCATCAAAGAGGAACTCCTGAGATTGAGAGACTTTCCAGGCGTTACCGGTCTCACTTCATTCGACGGTCAGCGGGATGCGCTCAAGGAGCTCAGCATGCTCAGAATCGAAGGTGACGGGTTTGTGGAACTGAAATAAAGGGTCGATTGCGGGGTGCCTATTCGCCGCCGTTTCGCAGCGATCCTTGTCCGGTGGATTCCAACACGGTGCGCCACAGCTTGCCGCAGGCTGTGACCCGTTTGCGCTTGCCGGCCGAGAGACTCATCGGCACGTGCACAAAGAAATTGTTCCAGTGGCTGACCAGCATTCTCGTTTTTCCCGCTATGCCGGCATGCACGGCATCACGCCCCAAAAAACCGCAGAAAACACTGTCGTTGGCGTTGGCCGGCAGGCTCCGGATCATGTAGCTGGGGTCGATGTACTTCAGTGAAATCTCGGCCCCACGCGATGCGAAAAAGGCTTTGATCCTGTCGCGTAGAAAAATTCCGATGTCATTTAATTTCACGTTTCCGGAGGCATCCCGTTCTTCTTCGGATCCCTCGAACAATTTTTGACCGAAGCCCTCAGCCACCACAACAACGGCATGGCTTCTGAGTTTCAATCGTTCTTCGAGGCTTCGCAGAAAGCCTTTCTCGCCGTCCAGGTCGACCTCGATTTCCGGGATCAGGACAAAATTGACATCCTGTTGAGCAACAGCGGCCGTTGCCGCAATGAATCCGGAATGACGGCCCATCAATTTGATCAACCCTATCCCGTTCGGATAGCCCTTGGCTTCGTTGTGAGCCCCCTGAATAGCCCGGGTGGCCACATCAACGGCCGTGTCGAAACCAAATGAACGCGAGACCATGATAATGTCGTTGTCGATGGTCTTGGGGATGCCGATTACGCTGATTTTCAGGCTGCGCTCCTTGATCGCGTCGGCCAGTGCCGAGGCGGCCCTCAGAGTTCCATCACCGCCGATCATAAACAGGATGCCGATGTTCATCCGCTCCAAGCTGTCCACGATTTCATCGACCGACTGCGGTCCCCGTGATGAGCCGAGGATCGAACCGCCGGTGTCCAAAATGTTGGCGACGACCTCCGGGTTCAGGGTGATAACGTCATGGCCGTATTTGGGGATGAACCCCTGGAGGCCGTAACGAATGCCGAAAATGTTGCGGACACCGTATCCATAGTAGAGTTGCAACACGATCGATCGGATGATGTCGTTGAGACCCGGACAGAGACCGCCACAGGTTACCATCGCACACTTGAGCTTGCTGGGATCGAAATAGATTTTTTCTCTGGGGCCGGCCAACTCGAAAGCGGGTGGGTCGATTCCGGCTTCAATCAGCTGCTTTATTTTGTCGATATCGACGTCCAGTGCCACCCGGTCTGTGTCTGCAACGAAACTGTTACAGTGTGAATTGTCGAGTGGCGGTTTGACCGGCGACGGTATTTTCGAGGGCCCCAGAGTGGGTATCGTGGTGTCGATGATGTCGAACTCTTCCATAAAAGTACCTCGTCATATCGGTATTTTTAACTGTGAATCATATCTCTTTTTCGGTGAAAAGCCAAACATGCTTTGGTAAGGTACAGGGTCTGCGGACCGACGGCACGTCGTATAGACGATCAGCGGAACCGTGTCAACCTGTGGTCGATTGGGAGGTATTCGGCCGGTTCTTCCAATGCAACGACCCGATGAACACCTGCTAAAAAATAGTCTTGACAATAGTGCAGATAGTCTTTACAATCACACGTTTGATAATGATAGTTTTTCTTGATCGGGCAGGGGATACTCTCCTGTCCGTTTTATTGTCGGTATTCACAACATCATACGACGTAAGGGGGTGATTCCAATGATTTGTACAACCGTTCGAGAAGGCAGAGAGTGCCCTTTCATGACCGCTAAGGGCTGTTCGTATAACGGCGGGATTTGCCATGAGATCGTGGAACAATGCAACGGCTGCGGCCGTAAAGTGGAGGTCCAAACTGGCTGGTATTGCGCATCCTGTCCCGATCCGTCTCTCAAATGGAAGATCGGCAACTGCAATATGGCCACGCACGTCAGTTCGACCACAGTGCAGGCGAGTGCCAAAATCAATCCGCTCAAGGCCTCCAAGCGTCAGAACAAGAAAAAATAAATTACCGGTCCCGAGGCAAACCCCGCTCGACGCCTGGGCGGGGTTTTTTTTATGTATTGGCGGCCGCCATGGTCACCAAAAGACCCGAAGTCGAGAGACCCGGCTAGAAGCTTTGGACAAAACTTCGCCATCTGCAGCGCGGCCTTGAGTCGGAAAACCGCATGACTGCCGGTAGCCCTTTTCCCTTGACATTTTTCATGTGCAAACAGTAATAACGGGCGCGCACTGAAACTCTTGACCCGGCGAACGGAGCCGCCTGAAGACATCCGGCCGACCATACTGCATCACTGGCGGCGGATCGACGAAAAAACCGGCGCGCTGTCGCTTCGTTTCGCCATCGGCAACTGGTCACGCTTGCAGGGAGGCCGCAAGATTATGAATCCCATTGCAGAAGAACTCAACCAGCACATCGACTAGGGCAATGCTTACCTGACGGCGATGATGTCGCAGGTCGGCCGACAACTCTTCTTTCCCAGAGGGATTCTGGCCCAGAGTGCAGAGGCAAAGGAAAAGGCCAAACGCTTCAATGCCACAGCCGGCATCGCCATGGAAAAAGGCAAGACCATGCGATTGGGATCGGTCATGCAGATGATTAAAGATCTCCGCCCCAGTGAAGCTCTCACCTACGCGCCGTCCTTCGGTCTGCTCGATTTGCGGCGGCTGTGGCAGTCGATGCTTTTTGAAAAAAATCCTTCATTGCAGGGGCATCCGATCAGCCTTCCGGTCGTCACGTGCGGCATTACTCACGGGATCAGCGTTTTTGCCGATATCTGGGTCGATCCGGGGGATGTGATTTTTTTGCCGGAGCCGATGTGGGGTAATTACAATATGATCTTCCAGGTCCGAAAAGGTGCCGCGGTAAAACACTACCCGGTATTCGCGGCCGACGGGGGTTTTCATTTCCAAGCTTTCGAGGACCGGATCAAAACCGAGGCCCGGCAGCGCGGCAAGGTCATCGTCATGTTGAATTTTCCGCACAATCCTTCCGGATACACCGTCAGCCGGCGGGAAGCCGACGCCATCGCCCGCATACTTTTTGAGACGGCCGAAGCCGGGTGCAATGTGATCGCCGTGACGGACGACTCCTATTTCGG
>Ga0075339_1000040_pt1 | contig 13399 bp, 9 predicted proteins | sample RushMan_CattailN_4_FD_120076 | JGI IMG/M metagenome (GOLD analysis project Ga0075339, IMG submission 120076) | Natural and restored wetland microbial communities from the San Francisco Bay, California, USA, that impact long-term carbon... | ecosystem: Environmental > Terrestrial > Soil > Wetlands... | reverse complement strand
TGGATGCGGCTGAGCTCCTGCGCATAGGCCTGAATTCCTTTGAGTGGAACCCTCCATTGCAGTCCGCCTGCGATGCTACGCAACTGAGACAGTGCATAGGCGAGCCCTTCTCTCTTGCCTTCCAAGGCGTATGCCGCATTATCCTCGTCCGGAAATACTTTATCCAGCCGTTTCTGCACACACAGCGCCAAATCGTTTATCTCGATGCCGGCCAATCAGCTCACCTCACGGTATCTTTTTTCAACTGCAGCCACGGACATGGTGATGATCTTTTTGAGAGTGGCGGCGACGTTTTTGCCTTTCTGCGCACTGGCCGCAAAATAGGGTTTTCGGTACGAGCTGTTCAAATCGCTCAGAAGTGTCGTGTGGGGCAGAAGAAGCGCGCCCTGCTCCGCCAGGTCATATTTGTTGAATTGGAACACCAACGGGAGCCGCGCCAGACTTTTGCCGTGAGCAGACAGGTTGGACTGCAGGTTTTTCAACGCCAAGATGTTGGTCTTCCGCATCGCTGAAGCATCCGCGACGAAGACGATGCCGTCCACGCCCTTCAGGATGGTTTTGCGGGTTTCCTCATACAGGTCGCGGCCGGGAACGGTGTAGAGGCGTACCTTCAGATCGAACCCGTTGACGGCGTACAAGGTGAACGGCAGAAAATCAAAAAAGACCGTCCGGTCGCCGCCGGCGGTCACCGTCAGCAGTTTCGATGGGAAAGCGCTGGGGTGGGTGTGATACAGATAGCGCAGATTGGCTGTTTTACCCGAATGGGCCGGGCCGCAGTAGACGATTTTGATCTGGATTTCGCGGGTGCGCAGATTGATGAATGCCATACGCCTCAGTGCGAGCATCAAAACAAGAAATGCCGGGCTGCCGGAGATACTCGCGGCAGCCCGACATTTCATTCTGAAAACCGGGCCTTTGAATCAAACACTGCCATCTTTGGCATTCTGCCAAGAACAAGAATGCGACAGGCAGTTAATATGCAAGATGCGTGCAACGGGCGCAAGCGTAAAATGGTTTTTAACTTTAATGAATTACAGGTAGTTATAAGCTGATAAGAAGAATCGGAAAATTCCAATCGAAAGGGAGTGCCTGGGGCGTGGTAATATTTTTCCGATAAGTGTGAAGAAAACCATCCAAACAAAAAGGCTCCCGCTTAGCCGGAGCCTTTTTGTATTTTGGTAGGCGCTACTGGATTTGAACCAGTGACTTCTACCGTGTGAGGGTAGCGCTCTCCCGCTGAGCTAAGCGCCCTGAAAATCCTGCCGCTTGTCGGCAGGATTTTTATTACGTCCTTTCCGGGCCGAAATCAAGTTTTTTTTCAGGGGATGCTTGGGCATCCATCCCGTCCGACCCCTCTGGCTGTTTCCTATCTGCAACCGCCATGGAGGTGTTTTCAGCTGATTGGGGTGCCTCCGTTTCTGATGGGATTCTTGTTTCGTCCGGCGGGGCCGTGCCCTCTTGCGCAGTCGATTCGTCGTAGCCGTCGGCCTGCGCTGCAGCATCCCCGATGGGCGTCCCTTCCGCCGGGGGTTGCTCTGCCGGTCCTGCGAGGGACTCCCCCGCCGGCTCCGTTTCCTCGTCCGGCTCGATCGTGACATATCCACGTTCTGCAAGGGGTGGTTTGCCGAACTCCTCGACCTCTCTGGGCGTGGGCAGATCCTTCAGGTCCTTGAGGTCGAAGGTCTCAAGGAACCTCTTGGTCGTGGCATAGATCAGGGGGCGTCCCGCGATCTCCTTGCGTCCCAGAACGCGGATCAGCTTGCGCTCGAGCAGCTGCCGCAGCACGCCGCCGCAATCCACCCCGCGGATGTGTTCGACGTCGGCCCGGATGACCGGCTGCTTGTAGGCGATAATGGCGAGGGTCTCCAGTGCGGCCTTGCTCAGGCGCACGGGCTTGGGCTCGACCAGCCGCCGGATCCAGGTGGTGTATTCCGGCCGGGTGCGAAATTGAAACCCCCCTGCCACCTCCGACAGGAAGAAGCCGCCCCTGCGGGAGTCGTAATCGGTCTGAAGGGCGGCGAGCGCCTGGTGGATCTCCGAAGCCTCCACCGGCCCCACGAGCTTTTTGATGCGCTCAGGGCTCAAAGGTTCTTCCGCCACGAACAGCAGGCTTTCAATGATGTTCTTTAGGTCTTCCATCACAGGTAGAATATCCTGATAATGCCGGAGTTCACATGTTGGACCAGGCGGATCAACGCCAGTTTGACCATTTCCAGGATCGCCAAAAAGGTGACCACGATCTCGCTGCGGCCGGGCTGTTCGTAAAACAGCTCGAAGAAGGTGAGTGACCCCTTGGCCTCGAGCTCGTCGGCGATCTGCGAGATGCGCTCCTTGACCGAAATGGTGTCGGTGGTGAATTCGATCCGGGCCTCATCCGGCAGGCCGGCAAGGATTTTCTGAAACGCGTCGATCAGCTCGAACAGGCCGATCTTGATGACCTCCTCATCGTCGGCGGCTGTCAGCGCAGCGGGTTGCGCCGGCCGCGTGAAGGTGTCCTCACCCAGCAGCGGGCGCTCCGCCAGCTGCTCGGCGGCCGACTTGAGCTTCAGATATTCGAGCAGCGGCCGCACGATCGCCTGCCGCGGGTCCTCCTCTTCGCCCTCCTCCTCGGGGTGTACGGGCAGCAGCATGCGGGACTTGATCTGCGTCAGCGTGGAGGCCATGACGACGAACTCCGCCGCGTAGTCGAGGTTCAGCGCGTCCATCCATCCGAGGTACTGCAGATACTGCTCGGTGACCAGTGCGATCGGGATGTCGTAGATGTTGATTTCATTCTTCTTGATCAGGTGCACCAGCAGGTCCATCGGGCCCTCGAAGATGTCCGAGAGTTTCACCCGATAAGGTGCCGCCGCTGTTGGGTACCCTTCCATCACCGTCCACCCCTTCCCCTCACAGCTTGATGGCTGCCCGGACCTCCTCAAGGGTCCTGCAGGCCGTCTGCCGGGCCGTGTCGCTGCCGGCGGTGATGATCTCCTCAACGAGTCCGGGGCGTTCCAGGTAGAAACGCCGACGCTCCCGGATGGGCTCAAGGAAGGCGTTCAGGTGGCCCGCCATCAGCTTCTTGCACTCGACGCAGCCGATGTCGGCCGTGCGGCAGCGCCGGTTGACGTCCGCCACCACCTCCGGCGGTGAGTAGAGTTTGTGGAAATCGTAGACGTTGCACACATCGGGATTGCCCGGGTCGCTCTTGCGCATGCGCTGCGGGTCCGTGATCATGGTCGCCACCTTGGCGGCGACGATCTCCGGCGGGTCGGAGAGGAAGATGGCATTGCCGTAGCTCTTGCTCATCTTACGGCGGTCGGTGCCGAGCAGCTTGGGGGTCTCGGTCAGGATGACTTCGGGTTCCGGAAACACGGGCCCGTACAAATAGTTGAATCGGCGGGCGATTTCCCGGGTGATCTCGACATGCGGAGCCTGATCCACGCCCACCGGAACGCCGTAGGGCTTGTACATGATGATGTCCGCCGCCTGAAGCACGGGATATCCCAGAAACCCGAAGGTGGAGAGATCCTTGTTGTTGAGCTGATCGATCTGGTCCTTGTAAGTCGGGTTGCGCTCCAGCCAGGGCACGGGTGTGATCATCGACAGGATCAGGAAGAGCTCGGCGTGCTCCTTGATGCGGGACTGAATGAACAGCGTGCTTTTCTCAGGGGTGAGGCCTGCGCTCAACCAGTCGAGCAGGATCTCGGTGGTGTAGCCCCTGATGAAATCCGGCTTTTCGTAGTCGCTGGTCAGGGCGTGCCAGTCGGCGACAAAAAAGAAGCAGTCGTATTGCTCCTGCAGGCGCACCCAGTTGGCGAGCGCACCATGGTAATTGCCCAAGTGCAGGGGGCCGGTGGGTCTCATTCCGCTCAAAAGACGTTTTTTCATGCGCGTCGGATCTACTCCTTAATGTTTATCACGTGAACATGCACGTTGCGGTGCTTTCGCCACCATCGGGAGGAGCGGCGTCGGATTCCGGTGGGAGGGGCGTTCAATCTCGATGCGCCGGCGCTGCCGAAGCATTTGGCTGCTACGGCTGAATTGCGGCCGGAAAGCCGTTCCCACCGGTTTGCCGAAAGACGACCTCCTCGGGGATCATCCGCGGAGCCGTTTCCGGGCGAACTCGAGCTCCTCCTCGCGCGTCTTGACCCGGCCGTTCAGCTTGGCGTCGAAGACCGCTTGGAAGACCTCTCGGTAGATCGGGCCGGGACGGACTCCCAGCTGCAGCAGGTCATCCCCCTTCAGGGAGATGGCCGTCCGGCGCAGGTGGGTGAAATACAGTGAAATGGCTTTCTTCACCTTCTCCTGATCGGCGGCCGCCATCATGAACAGGATGAGTTCGGTCGGGAACCCGGCCAGCCGGTGATACACCTTGCTGTTTTCGGCCGGCAGGCTGCGCGCCGACGCATGCAGGCACTCCTGCGCCTTGGCACGGGAATCCACGAAGAGTTTCTGCATTCGGGGCGTAAGCTCGAAGCGCCGGCAGATCTCCTGCACCTGCTCCTTTTCACACGAATGGATCAGGGCCAGAAAATAAACGGCCCACTTCATATAAGATTCATCCAGAAAAAGCAAATCATACCAGGCAACGACCTGGTGGACCGCATTCATCAACCCGAGCATGGCCTTGTCGCACACCAGGCCGGGGTGCACCTCCTTGAGCAGGTTGAAATCTCTGAGTCTGGCAACGGCCGCCGCCGGGTTTTCCTCCTGCAGAATCAGCTGCAGCTCGTTGAACACCCTTCGGCCGGAAAGCTGCCGGAAGAAGTCCATCTTGACTGCGTTCTGGATCAATCCGGCCGTCAAGCGGCCGATGCTGAACCCAAACCGCTGCTCGAAGCGGATGGCCCGGAACACACGCGTGGGGTCCTCGACGAAGCTCAGGTTGTGCAAGACCCGGATGGATTTCTCTTTGATGTCCTTCTGGGCATTGAAAAAGTCGATCAGAATCCCGAAGCGGTCCGGGTTGAGCTGGATCGTCAGGGTGTTGATGGTGAAATCCCGACGGTAGAGGTCGAGCTTGATCGAGCTCATCTCCACCACCGGCAGGGCGGCCGGAAAATTGTAATATTCCATGCGGGCGGAGGCCACGTCGATCTTCATCCCATCCGGGTAGATGATCACCGCCGTGCCGAATTTCTCATGGGCGTGAATGCGGGCGCCGGCGATGGCGGCGAATTGCCGGGCGAAGGCGATGCCGTCGCCTTCGATGACGATGTCCAGGTCCTCGTCGCCGCGATACAGGAAGAGGTCCCGCACGAAACCGCCCACCGCATAGGCGCCGCAGTTGAGGGAACTCGCCACGTCCCCGATCTGTCTCAGGATCCCCATCAGTCGTTGCGACAGCCGCTCCTGCATGAATTTGGTCACGTTGCGGGTGCGCGGCAGGAAGGAGTCCCGCAGCGGCTCGACCGACGCCCCGGCCTCCGGCCGCCCATGGCCGACCAAAACGTTCAGAAGGTCGGTGCGCGTGATGACGCCGGCGATGCGGCCCTCCTGCAACACCGGCAGAATGCGCTGTTTGTTTTCAATGATCTTTTTCTGGATCTCCTGCAGGTCGGCCTCGGGTCCGACGGTGGCGACCTCGGTGGTCATGTACTCGCGCACCGGCAGTCCGCCGAGCTTGTGGAAGAGCGTTTTTTCGATGACCTGCCGGGTGATGTATCCCCGCAATTCCTCCCGGCCGTCGTTTTTGGCGGTGACCAGCAGGGCATTGATGTTGTAGCGGGTCAACAGCTGGTTGGCGTCTTCGCAGGAGACCGCCGGGTCGACGGCAATCGCCGGTGACGACATCAGGGTTCGGGCCAGGCGCCGAATCTTGATTCTCTCCTGAAGGCGTTCGAGCAACTGGTTTTCGGTCTGGGTGAGGGTCTGGCCCTTGACGGTGGCCGCCGCTGCGTAGGCGTGGCCGCCGCCCCCGAAGGTCCCCAAAAGGGTCCCGACGTCCACCTCGTCTCTCCGGCTGCGGGCCACGATGTAGATCTTGGATTCCATCAGCGCCAAGGCAAAGATGACGTCCATGTTTTCCATCTTGGCCATTTTCTGGACCAGAAAAGCGAAGTCGGGGATGTACGCTTCGCGGGAGATGCTGGTCACCACGACCTCGATCCCGTTGATGTTCAGTCGGTGAGCGGCCTGGATCATGTCGTTCAGCAGGGCCACCTGCTCGTGGTTGAGCTCCCGGGCGATGAGATCGGAGACGACGTTGAGGTTGGCGCCCCTGGACAGCAGGAAAGCGGCGGCCAACAGGTCCCTCTCGGTGGTGGAGGGGAATGTGAACGCGCCGGTGTCCTCGTACAGCCCCAGGCACATGATGGTGGCTTCATCCGGTGTGAGGTCCACGGACCGTTCGCGGATGGCCTCGACCAGGAGGGTGACCGTCGCACCCGTCGGTTCGCATACCTCGAGGTTTCCGCGGATATCGACGTCCCCGGCCGGATGATGATCGTATATATGGATCTCCACATCCCGCCGACCGACCAGAGCGGCAAGCTTGCCGATGCGGCCGACCTGCCGGGTGTCCACGAGAACGAGTCGCTTGACCCGGTCGAGGTCGATCGACTGGATGTCCGTCATGTTGAACAGATAGACCAGCGAGCTGATAAAAAAGTTTCTCAGGTTCTTTTCCTGGGATCCCGGAAAAACGACGCGAGCCTCCGGATAGAGTTTCTGGGCTGCCAGCATGGATGCCAGGGCGTCGAAATCCGCGTTGATGTGGGTCGCGATGACGGTCAGTGCGGACGCGTCGACATGTCGTGGTGGGGTCATCATAAAATTTGTGTAAATCCAGAGACTTTTACGCTGATAGGGAACATTTGTCAAAAATTATCACATTCGCCAGTTAAAGCCAATCTGAAATGATTTCAAACAAACTCGCTGAAGGAAGGCCCTTGGGGAGAGATCCGGTCCCATTTGTAACGGCTCGGGCGAAAAAGCCTCAAGTTTTAGCGCCCACAGCCGATAGATATTCCGAAACCATTTATGCTGCCGTGCGCCGGTGCCGCCTGCAGGCAGTGCGCAGCCGGAAGCCATCAGGGTTGAAAATCGTCATTTTTTAACTACCAGCGCAGGGGTTCGCACGACGGATCCTGCGGGCCGCACAGGCAAGCGTCTCGTGCGCAGGGTTGATCAGGGAGGAATGCCGCATGCCAGTCTATCAATGGGTCGGAAAAAACAGGTTGAACAAAGTCCAGAAGGGGGAAATGGAGGCACAGAGCGAGGAAGGTGTCCGCGCCAGTCTCGTGCGTCAGAGAATCACCCCCACCCGGATCAAAGCGAAGCCAAAGGACCTTTTTGAGAACATCAAGTTTCTGCAGCCCCGGGTCAAGGAAAACGATATCATCCTGTTCGCCCGGCAGTTTTCCACCATGATCGACGCCGGCCTGCCCATCATCCAGTGCCTGGACATTCTCCACAACCAGCAGAACAATGCCACCTTCAAGAAAATGCTGAAGCAGGTCAAGGAATCCGTCGAAGGCGGCGCCACCCTGGCCGAGGCGCTCAAGAAGTTCCCCAAGCAATTCGACGACCTTTTCGTCAACATGATCGCCGCGGGCGAGGCCGGCGGCATTTTGGATGCGATTCTCAGGCGGCTGGCCGCCTACATGGAAAAAGCCGCCCGGCTCAAGGCGAAAGTCAAGGGCGCCATGACCTACCCGCTGGTCACCCTGGGCATCGCCGTCGTCGTTCTGGCGGTCATTCTGATTTTCGTCATCCCGGTCTTCGAGGAGATGTTCGCCGATTTCGGCAGCGAACTGCCGGCCCCCACCCAGTTGGTTGTCGCCATGAGCGACCTGGTTAAAAGCAAGATCGTGTACATCATCATCGCATTTTTTTTGGGCGGCTTCGCCTTCAAAAAATACTACGCCACGGAGAAGGGGCGCGACACAGTGGACGACCTGCTCTTGAGGCTGCCGGTGTTCGGCATGCTGCTGCGTAAGGTGGCGGTGGCGAAATTCACCCGTACGATGGGCACCATGCTTGCAAGCGGCGTGGCGATCCTTGAGGCGCTGGATATCGTTGCCAAGACCGCCGGGAACCGCAGCGTCGAGAAGGCCATCTACAACGTCCGTTCCGGGATTACCGAGGGCCGCACCATGGCCGATCCCCTGACGGAGAGCGGGGTCTTCCCGCCCATGGTCTGCCAGATGATTGCGGTCGGCGAGTCCACCGGCGCCCTGGATGCCATGCTGGAGAAGATCGCCGATTTCTACGACGAAGAGGTCGATCAGGCGGTCGAGAACATGACAGCGCTGATCGAGCCGCTCATGCTGGTGTTCCTGGGAGTTACCATCGGCGGTTTGGTGGTGGCCATGTACCTGCCGATTTTCAAGATGGCGGGCGCCATCGCCTGACGCCGCAGGGGCGGTCCCCGCGTCTTCGGGCATCCATCGTATTCAGCCGTGCTCGTCACAGGCCGCCTGGGGTATAGGCGGCCTGTTCGTTTCGGCCCTGATCGCGTGTTGTTGCCCCGGCCATTCGCAATGCGGTGCATCCTGCGTCTGCCGAAAGGGGGGGGATGGTTCACGCCGGCGATGAATTCACCCAACCTTGGCCGGTGTCCGGTTTTTATGAAGGCATGTACATGAGCCCCGAAGGCGATCTAAAAAACAAGTTGCAGAAGCTGATCGGCGCACGGATCCTCTTTTCATTGCTGCTGCTGGGGTCGACCCTCTTCTTGCAGTTCAACCGGGCGGGGTCGTTGGAAACGGCGCCCTTGATGGTTCTGTACGGCCTGATCGCATTCATTTTAATTCTTTCCGGAGGCTATGCCATCGTGCTGGTGCGTCTCCGGAGGTATCTGGCATTCGCCTACCTGCAAAGCATCGTCGACACCGCCCTCGTCACGATTGTTTTGGTTGTGACCGGCGGTTTTTCGAGCCCATTTTCATTCCTCTATCTGGTGGTGATCGTCACCTCCAGCCTGTTGCTGCCCCGCCGCGGAACGGTGCTGGTAGCCGCCCTGTGCAGCGTTCAGTTCGGTCTGATGGTCGACTTCGAGTATTACGGCCTGCTGGCCTTGTTCGACGGGCTGGAAAACCCTTCAGCCTACGCCACCGGCTGGGATCAGGTCATTACCAAGATCGTCACGATCATGGCGGCTTGCATCGTGGTGGCGTTTCTGAGCAGCTTCCTTGCGGATCAGGCCGTGAGAACCCGCCGCGAACTACGGGTCATGGAAGCGCACGTCAAGCGCGTTGAGAAAATGGCGGGCGTCGGTGAAATGGCCGCCGGACTCGCGCATGAGATCAAGAACCCGCTGGCCAGCTTGACCGGCGCGATCCAGTTGCTGCGCGAGGAGATTCGGTGCGACCCGGACCACGACCGACTGATGCAGATCATTTTGCGCGAAGCCGACCGTCTGAGTTCGCTGGTGAGCAATTTTCTGCTCTACGCCAGACCGCCGGTCGGCAAATCCGAACCCATCGACCTCAATCAAGCGGTGCGGGAAACCGTCGAGCTGTTCGGCAAGAAAGGAACCCTCAACGGCCGGGTATCAACGACCATGAAGGCCCAACCCGGCATCTGGGTCGGCATGGATCCCGTCCACCTGAAACAGGTGCTGTGGAACCTGCTGATCAACTCAGCCGAAGCCATCGAGGGCCGCGGTCAAATCCGCATCGAGCTGTCAGCCGGTAAAGACCGGATGGCCTGCCTGCAGATTGCCGATTCCGGGGGCGGCATGCCGCCGGAGGTCCTGGCATTGATTTTCGACCCCTTTTTCACCACCAAGGCCAACGGCACCGGTCTGGGCTTGTCGATCGTTCAACGTATTCTCGAGGCCTATGATTGCCGCCTGGAGGTGGAAAGCGTTCTTGGGCAGGGGACGACCTTCAGCCTGCATTTCCGCCAGATCGAGGAGCAAGCGCGGCCCGCCAACTAAGCCTTGACAGTCTTTGCCGAAATGGGCTATCGAATACCGCTGATGTGCGCCGGTTCATGCCGGCGCGGAGAGCCGGTCGGGGTGCCGTCACCCTGTGCCGTGCGTTTTCGAACCCAAGCGGCTGCAGGTGCGGCCTTTCGGATGAGAGGGGAGCTCCGCCTCCGGGTTGCGGGCGGGTGCTCATGCCGTTTTCGATCGGCTTCGGTTTCAGACCGAAGGGCTGCTGCGAGCCCCCGGGTCTTTGCCTTGTCCTTCGCCCCGAACGCCCCAGCCGTCAATCTCAACCTTTCCTGAACGATGGTTCGTTTAGCAAAGACTCCGGCTTGCACAGCGGCCGGGATCGTATCGGGCGGACGAATCGCCCCGTTCAGGTTCAACTCGCGCAATGCACCGCGGATGCCATGGAAACCGTAAGCGACGTCATTCAGAAGCGGCATGAAAAAATAGAAGGCCTGAAGCGTTCCGGGCTCAACCTCTATCCCAACGATTTTAAGGTCTCCCACATGATCGCGGGGATCCAGGAGACCGTTCAGAGCGCACCCGAAACCCTGACCGAGCAAGGCCCTTTCTTCGAAATCGCCGGGAGGCTGATGGCCGTCAACCACTTCGGCAAGGCGGCTTTCGTGCGGGTCCGGGACCGTTCGGGGCAGCTGCAGGCCTATGTCCGCAGGGATCGCATCGGGGAGGAGGCGTTTGCCCTGTTCAAGCAGCTTGATATCGGCGATTTCGTAGGATTGAAGGGGACGCTCTTCCAGACACGGACCGGCGAATGGACCCTGCTCGCGGACGCGCTGCGGCTGCTGTCCAAGGCGGTCCGTCCGTTGCCGGAGAAATTCCATGGACTCAAGGATCCCGAAAAGCGCTACCGACAGCGTTACCTCGATCTCGTCATGAATCCGGATGTTCGCGAGACCTTCATCCGGCGCAGCTGCATGATTCAGGAGATCCGGGCCTTTTTCCTGGCGCGCGAATTCCTGGAGGTCGAAACCCCGATGATGCAGCCGATCCCGGGCGGGGCGGAGGCGACTCCCTTCAAAACCCACCATAACGCACTGGGAATGGACCTCTACCTGCGTATTGCACCCGAGCTTTATCTGAAACGGCTGGTGGTGGGCGGGTTCGAGCGCGTGTTCGAGATCAACCGCAATTTCCGCAATGAGGGTGTGTCCACCCAGCACAACCCCGAGTTCACCATGCTGGAGTTCTACCAGGCGTATGCCACCCACACGGACCTGATGGATCTCACCGAGGACCTTCTGGCCCGTGTGGCCGAGAGGGTCACCGGCTCAACGACCGTGACGTGCCAGGGGCAGGCCATCAAGCTGGCGGGCCCATGGCGTCGTTTAAGCCTCTTCGACGCGCTGGTGGATATCGGCGGGGTGGATCGTGACGTTTTGCAGGATCGCGGGCGGTTGCTCGAGTTCGCCGCCCAGCGGAAAGTCACCATCACCAAGACCGGCAAGTTGGGCAAAGTCATCACCAAACTCTTCGACGTCTTGGTGCAGCCGCATCTTATCCAGCCCACGTTCATCACCGGCTACCCGGCCGAGGTGTCGCCGCTGTCCCGGCGCAGCGACCAGAGCCCGGACCTGACGGAGCGTTTTGAACTGTTCATTGGCGGGCGGGAAATCGCCAACGGATTCTCCGAGCTGAACGACCCGGCCGATCAGCGCGATCGGTTCCTGCAGCAGGTGAAGGAGCGGGAGGCGGGCGACACGGAGGCCCACTGGATGGACGACGACTATTTAGAAGCCCTCGAATACGGCATGCCCCCGACGGCAGGTGAGGGCATCGGCATCGACCGGCTGGCCATGCTGCTGACCGATGCTCCGTCCATCCGGGAGGTGATACTGTTCCCGCACATGAAGCCTCGCGAGTGACGGCAGCGCCGAAAGCCCAATTTCTGCGTTACGCTTCAGCCTACGGGCGTTGCGGCGCACAGAGCGTACGCCTCGCGCCGCGGGATTCGCGTGCCTTGAATGTGGGCTCTGGGCGCGGCCATCGGCCGGCGAGCCCGGGGGAAAAATATAGATGCCGAATGCTCGATACTGAATGCTCGGCAGCAATACCAAACACTAAACACCAAACTAAAAACACTTCCAATGTCTTTTGAACGCTTCATCGGCGGGCGATACCTGCGGGCCAAGCAGAAGCAGGCCTTCATTGCGCTCATCACCTACCTGTCCATCGCCGGAGTGGCGGTGGGGGTCATGGCCCTGATCGTGGTCATCGCGGTGATGACCGGCTTCGAGGCCGATCTCAAGAGCCGCATCCTCGGCGGGCAGGCCAACGCCATCCTCATGCGCTACAGCGGCCCCTTCGAGGATTACCGGGGCGTCATGCGCCAAATCGAAACGGTCGAGGGGGTGGCGGCCGCCACTCCCTTCATCTATAGCCAAGTCATGCTGCGCACGGCGTCCGCCACTACCGGTGCCGTCCTGCGCGGCATCGACCCGGAGACCGTCGGCCGAGTGATGAAGACCCTGGAAAGCGTGAAGGTGCCGGAAACAGGGGCAGACGGCGGCCAAGGGGGGGCCGGTAGCGGCATGCCCGGGATCGTTCTCGGCCGGGAGCTGGCCAAGAATCTGGGCGTGGTCCAGGGTGATGTGCTCCACCTGATATCCCCGCGCGGCATGCTCGCACCCACCGGCCACGTGCCGGCCATGAAGCCGTTCCGAGTCACCGGTTACTTCGAGTCCGGCATGTACGAGTTTGACCAGACATTCGCCTACATAAACCTCCTTGACGCTCAGCGGCTGTTGCGAATGGGGGATGCAGTGACCGGCATCGAGCTGCGCGTGGACGACATTTACAAGGCCCGGGAAGTGGCCGACGCCGTCGTGGCGCGGCTGGGCCCCGGGTATTATGCCAGGGACTGGATGCAGATGAACCGCAACCTGTTCAAAGCGCTCAAGCTGGAGCGGCGGGTCATGTTCATCATCCTGACCCTGATCGTGCTGGTGGCGGCGTTCAACATCGCCAGCTCGTTGATCATGCTCGTGATGGGCAAGACCAAGGATATCGCCATTCTGAAGGCCATGGGGGCGACCGACCGCAGCATCCGCAAGATCTTCGTTTTCAACGGCATGGTGATCGGCGTCATCGGCACCAGCCTGGGGCTCATCCTTTCCGTCATCGTATGCAACCTGCTCAAGCGCTACAACATCCACGAACTCACGGGCGACATTTACTATTTCACCACCCAGCTGCCGGTCAAGATGGAGGTGCCGGATGTGGTCTCCATCGTTGTCGCCGCGCTCGTGATCTGTTTTCTGGCGACCCTTTACCCCGCCCGCCAGGCGGCCAAGTTGAACCCGGTCGAGGCGATTCGATATGGCTGAAGATCCATCGCTTTCGAAGGACAACGAACTGGCCCGGGCGAATTCCGCTCCGCTGCTCTCGGCGCGTCGGCTGAGCAAGCGCTTCCGAAACGGCGGGGCCGTGGTGAACGTGCTGCAGGACTTGGATTTCGACCTGGAGCCGGGTGAAACCGTCGCCATCGTCGGTGCTTCCGGGATCGGCAAGTCGACGCTG
>Ga0075339_1000039_pt1 | contig 13557 bp, 10 predicted proteins | sample RushMan_CattailN_4_FD_120076 | JGI IMG/M metagenome (GOLD analysis project Ga0075339, IMG submission 120076) | Natural and restored wetland microbial communities from the San Francisco Bay, California, USA, that impact long-term carbon... | ecosystem: Environmental > Terrestrial > Soil >... | reverse complement strand
TAGCGACAACACAGGTTCAAATAGCCTAATCGCACCAAGTTATGACCAAAAATAAGGCAGGGCGCTCGACCTGAGTAAGGGACAGTGTCCTGCCTTATTTATCTAACTTTTTGAAATTGAAAATAATTTTAGTTTTCTGAGGATCCGAGGGTCAATCGACTCCTGAGGTTGGCTGAAACTATCTCAAAAATGGTCGGTCTGAAATACGTCGGATGAAAACTCAGTCCACACGAGTTCTGCAATAGTCTTTGAAAAAAATCATGATGAACTTCTTGCAATAGCAAAGAAAATAACCCCTAAGATAAAAACAACGGCCAGCGTGTGAAGTGGGTAATTCTTTTTTAGCTCTCTCACGTTCATGCAGCATTACTCCTAATTCTTTGGTATCTTGCCGATCATGGATGACTATGAACTCAGTGGCCGATCCTATCGCCTAAAAATGCTGAACGTTGAATTGGTCCATGGGTTTTTGCCCGGTTTCTTCAAAAATCTTATCGACTGATTCTGAAACCGGCAATCTGATCGCTAGGCCGCCACATTTTGAGCAAGTGACGCTGCATAGAGGTTTTAGGCCCTCAGAAAGCGTTCTGTTTTCAATAATCAAACATCTGTTGCACCGATATTCATGTTTTTTCAACCGTAACCCCCCTTAGCCGGATATGGTTCCCTATAATGCTCCTTTCTTTATTATGACCTAAACATTACAAATTCCATGCCAGTTCTTTAACATTTCCCAAACTAAAATCAGTTCGGATGGTTAGCATGGTTTTTATAAAAGATTGTCAACGACAGATGGGAAAAACTTACATAACTCTTGTGGCAGTTAGTTCATAAGACTGTGGTTGATGCTAAATTGATTTTTTATTCGTACGCGGTGTATGTGGGTTTTGGCACAACGCCGGGGAGGCCGGGGTGGAACGGTTCGATCTTGGTTACTGCAGAGCGGCAAAGGACTGGGTGTTTCCTTCAGGCCTTGGTCAAATAAAACAGAGCCATCCCGCCGAGAATGAGCGCCATCCCGCCGATGTGAAATAGTTGGATCGATTCGCCGAGCAGCCAGACCGAGAGCAGCGAGGCGAAGGCCGGGATAAGGTTGATGAAAAGTCCGGCGCGGTTGGGGCCCACCAGGTCCACCCCTTTGTTCCAGCAGAAGTAGGCCGCGATGGAAGGGAAGATTGCGACGTACAGGACGCTAAAAACGATGTCCTGGTTGAGTGCAAAAAGGCCGGTGTTCGCGAGCTCCGCCAGATAGAGAGGAAAAAGACCTGCCGCGCCCAGGAAAAACGTGGTCGACAGAAAGCTCAAAGGGTGGATGGCCGGGCGTCGGCGCAGCATCGCGGAATAGAGCCCATACGCCGACACGGCGATGATCATGAGCAGGTCGCCTTGCACGAAAGACATGGTCACAAGCGTCTTCAGATCCCCCCGCAGCACGATCAGGCAGGCGCCCAGGATGCACAGCATCACGCCGCCCATCTGGTGGGTGGCAACTTTCTCCCGGTAGAGTATCAGGCTCAGCAGCACGATCACCGCCGGCATGGTGGACTGGATCAGGGAGCCGTTGATGGCGGTGGTGGTGTGGACGGCGGTGTAGAGCAAGGTGTTGAAGCTTGAGATCCCCAGGAGGGCAAGCAGAAACAGTATTTTCCAACGTCGGGCGATTTCTTTGCGGTCTTGGGCGAGATGCTGCAGGGTGAAAGGCAGGATCAACACGAAGGCGAGCGTCCAGCGCCAGAAAGCAAATGCCACCGGCGGGATGAGGTCCGCCACCCCCCGGGCCAGCACGATGTTCCCCGCCCAGCACAAGGGCGCTACGCTGAGCACCAGGTATGGCCAGATGGAAGCGATGCGTTTCGGGGGCAGTGCCGCGGGCATTCTCACCCCTGAGGCGCCAGCAGAATGCGTGCGTCGGCCACCGTACAGCGTTCCGGCGAACAGAATACCGGGTTCAGGTCGATGGACTCGATCCGGTCGCCGAGCTCCATGACAAGGTTCGAGAAGGCGAGCATCATCTTGGTCAGCTTCGGGATGTTGACGGCGGCAAATCCCCGATGGCCCGTGAGCAGCCGGCTGCCCCGCAGGCAGGTGAGCATGGATTCGACATCGCGCGCCTTGAGCGGCGCCATGCGCGTGGCCGTGTCCTTGTAGATTTCCACGGCCGTGCCGCCGATCCCCAGCAGGATCACCGGGCCGAACTGGAAGTCGACTTTGGCGCCGACAATGAGCTCGTGCCCCGAAAGCATTTCGGCGACGACAACCCCTTCAAATCCGGGCAACCCGCGGAAGCGGTCGTAGACTTTCGCCAGACACTCCCCATCCGGGACGCCGGGTTGAACCCCCTGCACGTCGGACTTGTGCATAACCTGCGGCGACACCACTTTGGCCACCACCGGGTAGCCGATGGCGGCCGCAGACGCGAGCGTCTCCGCTTTCGACTTGGCCCATGCAAACCGGGGGACCGGCACCCCGGTTGCTGCCAGCAGGCGCAGGGCCTCCGGTTCCAGCACCCAGCCGTGTTTGCGGGCGGCATCGACCATATTCGTTAGTTCCGAGCTCAGCATGGCCTGCACCTCCGCATGGCTTCCACCATGAAGGCCGCCCCATCGATGGAGGCGGCGACCGGCACGTTGTTCAGTTCGAAGCCTTCGATCAGGATCCGGTATTTTTCAACATGCGGCACATAGGCGACCAGCGGTTTGCCGGTCTGCTGGTGCACATAGCTCAGCCGGGCGCCGAGATCGGAGCTGATCCCCGGGGAGTAGGGCAGCAGCAGGAGCAGCAGGCAGTCCACCTCGGAGGCTCGACCCAGCGCGCTGACGGCTGCTTCGAAATCTTCGTCGGTGGAGCTTCCTGTGAGGTCGACCGGGTTTTCCAGGGACGCGATGTCTCGGATATTGGCTGAGAGGCCTGCCCGGATTTCCGCCTTGACTGCCTCCGAAAGCCGTGGCACTTGCAGCCCCAGGTCGGCGCAGATGTCCGTGGCCAGGGCGCCGTGGCCGCCGCTCACGGTGATGACGCCGACCTTGCCGTCGATGGTGCGAGGGTAGTGGCTGAGGGATTCGCAGAAGCAAGTGAGTTCGAACTCGTTGCGGGCCTCGACGATGCCGTGCTGAGCGAGCACATCGGCAAACACCTTGTAGTCGCCGGCAAGCGCTGCGGTGTGGCTGCTCACGGCGCGGCTGCCCGCCGCGGTCTTGCCGGCCTTGAGCACGACCACCGGTTTGGAGAGGCCGGCGGCGAGCTCCACAAAAGCGCGTCCCTCGTTGCGGCCGAAGCCCTCCACGTAGAAGGCGATGACCTTGGTGGCCGAGTCCTCGGCGAGGTAGCGCAGCAGATCGATTTCACGGATCAAGGCCTTGTTGCCGATGCTCACTGCAAGCGACAGCCCCAGGCCCTGCTCGGTGAATTTCACCATCTGGTCGACCAGCACGCCGCCGCTCTGGCTGACGAACCCCACGCTGCCCGGGTTGGGCCGCACCAGGCGCTCGCCCGGCAGAAAAAACGTGTCGAACTTGCCCGGCGCGTAGATGCCGAGGCAGTTGGGCCCGATGAAGGGGAAATCCGCCTCCCGGGCCATCGCGGCGATCCGTTCCTGCAGATCCCTACGGCCGCTTTCGGCGAATCCGCCGGAGATGATCACTGCACCGCCCGCACCCTTGCGGATGCACTGGCCGAGCGTCTCCGGCACGAGGTCGGCGCGCACGGCGATCACGGCCAGATCGATGGGTCCGGGGATCTCCTCCATCCCCCGGTAGACGCGGTCGCGCTTGAAAATTCCGCCTTTGGGGTTCACCGGGTAGACTTTGACCGGGTAGCGCAGATGGATCTTGTTGTAGATCACGTTGGCGGGGTGGCGATCGTTGGAGAGCGACACACCCGCAACGGCCATGCTGCCGGGTTTGAACAAGGGCGCGAAATTCACAACCGGAATCCTTCATCAGGGTTGGAGCCGCCATGGATGGGCGGGTTCAAGCGAGACCGCTGCTCCATCGGCTCAAGCGTGAGCAGTCGGTTGCCGGCATCCGTGTCCGATACCGGATCCCTATCACAAAAGCTTCCGCTGTCGCAACCGGGGCGGTCGGGATGGCCTTCAACGCTTCAGTGTGCTAAAAAAGCACCATCCGTTTGTTTTCATCCGAAGCGTATTATTTTGTTTTTCATGAAACTTCAAAACACGATGGCGTTTGACATGGGTGGGCCGGCCTCGCTGCATGACAGGTTGAAAACACTCCGCTCGGAATTGCCCCGGCTGGCGGATGTGTTGAGACTGGAGGCCGACCCGCAGCTCGCCTCCTGGTGCAAGACCCTGGACAGCCGCCTCCTGAGCCGCTTCGACCCGAATTTCCCACTGGTGGCAGCGATCTGCGGTGGGGGCTCTTCCGGGAAATCAACTCTTTTCAATTCACTCTCCGGCGGCCGATACGCGCCGGTCGGCGGGCGGGCGGGCATGAACCGGCGCGTGCTTTTCTCGATCCCCGAGACGATAGCCGAAAAATCCGGATACATCGCAGCACTGGTGGAGCCCCTTGGGGCCGCGCCGGAAGCGCTGCGGCAGCCGGAGGACCTTCTCCTGCCCGGCGGACCGCTTTACGTTCAAACAGCCACGGGCGTCCTGCCGCTGGTCCTCATGGACACCCCCGATTTCGACACCGGCAGCCGCGGGCACTACGCCAACCGTCAGAGCGCCCAGGGGGCCCTTGAGGCGGCCGATATCCTGATCTACACCTTCACCAACTCCAGCTACAACAACCGCGACAACACCGACTTCATCGGGCGGATGCTGACCGGCATCGGCCGTCGCAAATGTTTTCTCATCTACCGCTGCTACCCGAGCTTCACGGCCGAGGAGGTGGAAGAGCACGCTTCGACCGTGGCCCGGAACATTTACGGCGCTTCCGCGGAGCGCTATGTGCTCGGGGTCTTTCGCGTTGAGGAGGACAACCGTGTGGCCGCCGGCGAGCGGGGCATGCGGCTGCAGCCGGCGCGGCCGGGGGGCGCCTCTTTCGAGCAGGCCCTGCGGGCGATCGACGCGACGCAACTGCGGCGGGAGCTGCACGCTTCCATGCTGTCCGATGTCTTGGCGCAGGCGGAGGCATTTCTGGCCCACGGCCGGGAGTCGCTGACCGAACTGAGGCGCTACACCGCCGGCGTGCGAGCGGTGCAAAACCATTGTCTCCAACAGGCGCTGCGGCACTTCCCGATGGACCGCGTCATGCGGCGGTTTGCGAAAATCTGGGCGCGGACCGACCCGCCGACGGTCAAGTTCATGCGGCGCACGGGCAGCCTGATCGAGCTGCCTGTGAAGGCCTTGGTCGGGGCCGCGGGCTGGGCGCGCACGAGGATGTCCGGAGCGCCGCCGCCTGAGAAGCCGTCGCAGCAGTTCGCCCGGAAACTCGAAGAAAACCTGGTGACGTCGGCAACGGACCTGCATCAGCAGGTGCTGAGTCCGTTTATCGCACCGGCTGCGGCGGCAGGAGCCGGCGCTGCGGGCCGGTCTGCAGCGGTAAGCGCACACCCCGCGGCGCTGCCGGCCCGGCAGCGGCTGCAGCAAAAAGACTTCAGCGGCATCCTGCAGGCCATCCTCGCCCGCCGGGAGGAGATCGGCGATATCGGCGCAGACATGGAGATGGAACTGGGCCGGCTGGCCGATCATTTCCGCAGCCGGATGGGGGTCTGGGACAAGGTCGCGCAGACCTTCTGGGCCTTCTTGAACGTGCTGCCGGCCGCGGCCGCGGTGACCTACGTGTTGTCGACCGGGGACCCCGTCGGCGGCGCCACCATCAAAGTCAAGCTGGCCGGGCTCTTCGGTCTGAAAGACCTCTACGCCCTGGTGGCTATTCCGGTCACCCGCGGGCTGAAGCAGGCGGACCGGAAGCAGCTCCAGGACATGCTCGGGCCGGTGGCGCAAACCTGGCTGCGCCACAAATTCGAGAACGTCCAGAGGATCTTCGAGCAGGAGATCACGGGCGACATTCTGCGGACGGCGGACCAGGCGGCCGGCGAAGCCGAACGGCTGGCCTCCGCCGCCGGCGACTGCCTGGCGCGGGAAACGGAGGGACAGATCCGGTGACGACACGGGCGCACCCAACTGCGGTTCTCAAAGGCGTCGGACGCATCGAGGCACTGGTTTCAGAGATCGGTCTGCTGAAATCCAATCTGGATTCAGTGCCGCTCTGGCGGCCCGCCGCCGGGCTCGCCCGGCAAAGCGACGAAGCGGTCCGGATGATCCGCGCAATCGCCGCCCGCTTCGAGCGCAGTCTGGTGGTGACGCTGATCGGTCCGTCCGGGTCCGGCAAGTCCACCCTGGTCAATGCGCTGGCGGGAGGGGCGGAGCTGTCGCCGACGGGCCACCGCCGGCCGACCACCGACACGCTGGTTGTTTTCGGCGCCGGGAAGGAGGACGCGGCGGAGCTCACGCGCGAACTCGGCAGCGATTCGGTCATCGTCGCGGCCACGGCGGGCACGCGCCTGCCGGACGGGCTGTGCCTGATCGACACTCCCGACACGGACTCCATGGCCTTCCACCGCCACATCCCCGCGTTGGAACGGGCCATCGCCCATTCGGATCTCCTGCTCTGCGTTTTCGATGCCGAGAACCCCAAGCGCCGCGATCATGCGGATTTTCTGACGCCGTTTGTGGTGCGTTTCGACGGCGAGTCCCTCGTGGCGGTGCTCAACAAGTGCGACCGTTTGGAGGAGGCGGAGCTGAAGACGAAAATTCTCCCCGACTTCCTCGATTACATCCAAAAGGGATGGCGGGGAGCGGTCGACCGGACGTTGTGCATCTGCGCACGGCGGCACTTGCAGGAGCCGGCATGGGACCCGTCGGCCGGCCCGCGCCACGACTTCGACCAGTTCGAGGATCTGCGCGGCCTGGTGTTCGGGCTCGCGGACCGCGGCAGTCTCGTGATCGACCGGCGCGTGGACAACGCGCGGCAGCTGCATGCGCTCGTTCTGGGTGAAGCCGGCAGTGAACTCGCTCAGGATCGACAGACGTTGGAGGCCGCGCGGCAAGCCCTTGCACGGATCCAGACGGATGCCATGGCGTCCGCCGCCTCCGCCTTGCGGGATCAGGACTCCCGGCGCGGGGGAGGCCTGGGGGCCGCGGTGTACCATAAGCTTTGCATGCGGTGGGTCGGTCCGGTGGGATGGGTGCTGGCGGTGTGGACGCGCCTGATGGCCGTCGGAGGCGGTATCGCCGCGATGTTGCGCCTGGGGCGTCCGTCCGGGGGGTTTTTTTCAAACCGGCGGCCGGGAAAAGGGTCTACGCTCGCGGATGCAGGCGGTCTCGAAGCGGCGCTGCGGCGGTATCGCCTTGAGCTTGTCGGAGGATGGCCGGAGGTGGCCGAGTTGCTGGTCCGCGGGCGTTTCGATTCGGCCGTGCGCAGCATCGACACGCCGATGACATCGACCGGTCGGTTCGAAGAGCAGCTGTCGAGTCTCTGGGACCGGGCCATCGAGCGGGAGGTCGACGTCATGGCCCGGCGCCTCGGGGGCGGCTGGCTGCAAATCCTGATGAATGCGCCGGTCCTCGGTATTTTGGGCTACGTGGGATGGGTCACCGTGAAAACGTTTTTCAGCGCGGACTATCTCACCGGGGATTATTTCCTGCATGCGTTCTGGGTCATCGCCATCGCGCTGCTGCTGAGCTTTTTCGCACTCCAAGTGCTCATCCGGCTGACGGCGAGTCCCGAGCGCATCATGACCCGCGCCCTCGATCGACTGCAAAAAGAAATTGGGGAGCTGGACGGGCTGGCGGGACACCCCTTGCGAACCCAGCTGGACGCCGTCCTGCGCATGGCCGAGGCCGCCGCCGGCGGATAGAAGTGGTTCCATAACCCCGTCTGACGCCCGGGGGCGGCGTTGCCGGCCTCGCGAAATGCTCACAACCGATAGAGGTTGCTCCGCTTTCGAATCGGCCAGGGCCTTGCCCGCAGGCGTGATCCGAGGTTGTGGGACCACTTCGGGGTCGTTCTGGCTATTTGGCCTTGGCTTTCCGATCCGCCTCCATTTTTTGGATTACCGCCACCCGGGCGAGCACCTCCTGGGCCGCCATGGGGCGCTCCTCGAATTTGCCGCACCAGTTCCTGTCCGACGTTACGGGCCAGACCGCATAGCGGATGTTCGCCGTGGAAGCGGTATCGATCGTTTCGGGATGCGGGGCGTTGCGGTGGCATTCCCCGACCAGGCCGTCATCGGTGCCGCCGGTTTCCATCCAGTGCTTGCACTTCTCGCAGATTTGAGTTTCTTCCATAACCATCCTTTTTTCAGAGCGTTATGTTGAAAACGAAAATAGTTTTCAATTCAAGATAGTTCGGGGTGGCCCGGTGGAGCCACCCCTGCGAAAGGAGGTAAGACGAGGCTGGGATGTATCACTCCACGGGCCTGGTTGGAATTTCGGCCGGTTTGAGGAAAATCTTTAAAATTTTTCGCCTGTCATGAGATAAACAGATTTTTCGAGGAGAAGTTGGGATCGCTGGTCAGGTTGACTCCCAGCCGTCTAAGGCCTGCCTCGTCCCCGGGCGTGGGGATGTGCGTCATGTGGACCTCGCAGTTTTCCAGCTCCTTCAGCTGTTCGATGGCCGCCTCATCTGCGGCCAACCCGCTCCACCAGCGCTGCAACCAACTCCCGGCAGAACGCCGGGATGTCGGCCACCACCCGGCCCCAGACGAGATGCCCCTCGCGAAACGCGGGTGCGTCCACCCAGGTGGCGCCCGCATTTTCCAGATCGTCCTTGATGGCCAGCGTGCCGGTGGCCCGCCGGCCTTGCACGATCCCGGCGGAAATCGCGACATGCCCCCCGTGGCAGATGAACCCCAGGATTTTCTGAGCCGCATCCATCTCCCGGATCAGCTTCGTCACGACCGCATAGCGGCGCAATTTGTCGGGCGCCCACCCACCGGGGACCACCACGGCGAACACATCGGCGCTTTGAATCGACTCGATGCGCGCGGAAGGCATGATCTCCAGCCCATTTTTGCCTCGGACAGGCTTGAGGTCCATCCCGGCGGCTACGACCTTGGCGCCTTCCTCTTGCAGGCGCATGAAAGGGACAAAAAATTCGAGATCTTCGACCCCTTCGGCGACTAAGACTACGATTTTCTTGCCGGCTAACCGCATAAGTGGCCTCCGTTGAATTCAGTTCATTTCGTCCGGGGACAAAAGATCTCATGACGCAAAGAGTTTTTGCCCCCAGGCGGCGAATTGGGGGGCGACTCAAACACTCAGTCTTCGCCTCGAACTTTATTCCCACACCCCCTTGATCACCGTGTTGCACTTGCCACACCGCCCGTCTTTAATTCTGTACTTGCCCAACTGAAAGCCCCAGCGCTCGATGAGGGCTACGCCGCAGGCCGGGCAGAAAGTGCTCTCGCCTGTGTCGCCGGGGACGTTGCCGGTGTAGACGTATCTGAGTCCGGCGGCCAGCCCGATCTCCCGCGCATCGCGCAAGGTCTTCACCGGCGTGGGGGGGCGGTCCGTCAGGCGGTAGGTGGGGTGAAAACGGCTGATGTGCCAGGGGGTGTCGGGGTCCAGGTCGTGCGCCAGAAAAGCCGCCAGGGCTTTGAGTTCATCGGGGTCGTCGTTCAGGCCGGGCACGATCAGGGTCGTCACCTCCACGAACACCCCCTTGGCTTTCATGTTCCGGAGGGCCTCCTGGACATGCTCGAGCTTCGCAGCGCAGAGCTCTTTGTAATATTTCCGGGTGAAGGCCTTCAGATCCACGTTGGCGGCATCCAGGACCGGGGCGATCATGTCAAGGGCTTCGGCCGTCATGTAGCCGTTGGTGACGAACACGTTGCGGATGCCTTTCGAATTGGCCAGGCGGGCGGTTTCCAGCGCGAATTCGAAGAAGACGGTCGGCTCGGTATAGGTATAGGATATGCTGCGGCAGCCGGCGCGTTCGGCTGCCTTCACGACCTCCTCGGGCGTAACCGCGTCGCCGATGATGGCCCCGCCTCGGTCGGATGGGAGTTGCGCGATGTCGGCGTTCTGGCAAAAACGGCAGCTGAAGTTGCAGCCCACGGTGGCGATGGAATAGGAAAGCGAGCCTGGAAGAAAATGGTACAGCGGCTTTTTCTCGATGGGGTCGACATGCCGCGCAATCAATCTTCCATAAACAAGACTTTGCAGGACTCCGCCGCTATTCTCGCGTACATGGCAGATACCGCGCTTGCCCTCTGCAATCACACAGCGGTGGCTGCAAAGGGTGCACCTGACCTTCCGGTCCTCGAGCTTTTCATAAAGGAGCGCTTCCATAACCGTCAGCTCCTTCCCATTTGATTCTATTGAACCTGGAGGCGTGAGGCTTGCCGCGACGGGCGCCCCGTTCCGCCTTCACCCGAACATGAGCGAGCATATTTGATTGCCGGTTTAACAATTTCAAGACGCATCGAGCGTCGTGTTGGTGCGGTGCGACGTGCGACGCGAAAGTCAGGGCGCCTGCGTAACCGTCACCCCTGGGACAGCATCGGTTGTCGGGGTGTGAGTGGGCTGATACCGCACGGTGAGCGGACGGGTCCGCACGCGCGGGATCAGGATAACGACCATGCCGGCAAAGGCCCCGAACGGGCAGCGCTGCAAGAACGGCTGCTCGAAGCTGTGCGCGAATTTTCCGGAGGGCAGGGGCAGCTGGCAGACCGTCCGCCAGGATATCGGCACATGGCCTACCAGGTCGTAGAGCATGTACTTCAGCTGCCAGACGCTGAAGAAGCGGGCGTGGTTGTAGATCGACGGCGTGAACATGCCGCGCACGCGCCGCTCCACCCCCTTGATCGCATAGCGGTTCAGGACGCCTATGAACAAACGGTCCTTGGCCACCCGACAGGCTTCCTCCAGGGCTTTTTTCGCGTCGTCGACAAATTCCAGGCTGGTGAACAGGCACGCGTGGTTGAACGAGTTGTCGTCAAAGGGCAGGTCTTCGGCAAAGCCGCGGTAGAGGTCGACCCGATTGCCGGCGTTGCTCAGGGCGATGTCGAGCATGTAAGTGGACGGGTCGATTCCCGTCACCTTCAGGCCCATGTCGAGGAAAGCCGTCAGGCAAGCGCCCGTGCCGCAGCCGATGTCGAGGATCGACTCCCCCGGTCGCGGCTGCAGCATGTCGCGCAGGAGCTGGATCTCCATCTGAAACGCCAGCTGGTTCTCCGGCTGCTTCGTCCACTTTTCGTACGCGACGGCCTCGTGGAAGTCAAAGACGTGTCCCATGGCCGGCAGCTTAGGGAATTCAGTCAGTGGAGTCAATGGCCGGCGGCGCCGATTCCGCCGGGGAATCCGGCGAAGGGTTTTCGGCCTCCGGGGGAGGGTCGCCGCCGTTGGGTTGCGAACCGGATTCGGGGGAGGTGCTGCGCTTCTTGCGGCGACGTCTCCGGCGCTTCTTGGTGCGCTCTGCCTTCTCGGTCTCCGCGGGAACAGCAGTCGCCGTTTCAACCGGAGGCGCCGGAGGCTCTTCCGAAATGGTTTCGACGACGGCCTCTTCCGGCTCCTGCGGCCCGAATCCGAAAAAGGCACCAGGAATGCGTTTCACCTTCGGCTTCTTCGGCGCCTCGCCGCGCTCCGGCTTCCTTCGTTCGTCTCTGCCACGCGTCCGCCCCTGGCCGCGGTCGCGATTGCGGCCACGGTCAGCGTCACGGCGGCCGCTCCGAAAGTCCGGCCGTCCGGGGCGTTCCAGGTCCTCGGCGCGCGAACGGTCCTCGACGAACCAGTCCTCTTCGGGCCAGACCACCGGAATCTTGTAGCCCAGCAACGTCTCGAGGGGTTCCAGGTGGAACACGTACTCATCGCACGCCAGCGTGATCGCCTTCCCGGTCTTCCCGGCGCGTGCCGTGCGGCCGATGCGGTGGACGTAGTTTTCGGAATCCTGGGGGATGTCGTAGTTGATGACGTGGCTGATGTCTTCCACGTGAATCCCGCGCGAGGCCACATCGGTGGCCAGCAGGATCTTGATCTGCCCGTTCTTGAAGCGCTCCATGAGCTTGAAGCGCTGGCGCTGCGGCAGGTCTCCGGTGATGCCCTCGGCCGGGAACCCGTTGGCTTTAAGCCGGCGCGCCAGCCGCTCCACGTCGATTTTCATGTTGACGAACATGAGGATGCGGGTGAATTCCTCGCGCTTCAGAATCCCCAGCAGGAGTTGAAACTTTCGGTCGACGCCCACATGGTAGAGGGTCTGTTCAATCCCCGCGACGGTCACCTGGTCCGGGATCACGGAAATGAATTCGGGCAGGTTCATGAACTCGTAGGTCAGCTCCAGAACGCGGTAGGACAGGGTCGCCGAAAAAAGCATGGACTGGCGCTTCTCAAAAAAAGGTAGTTTGCGCAGGATAAACCGCATGTCTTTTTCGAAGCCCATGTCGAGCAGCCGGTCGGCCTCGTCGATCACGAGAAACTTGATGTCTTTGGTCTTGAGGATGCCCTGCTTGTAGTAGTCGATGATCCGTCCCGGGGTGCCGATGACGATGTCGGTGCCCCTCTGAAGGCCTTCGGCCTGCTCCTTGTAATCGATGCCGCCCACCACCTCGAGCAGGGTGATATCCGTGTGCCGGCTGAGGATCGCGGCCTCTTCGACGATCTGGCGGGACAACTCCCGGGTGGGCGCCATGATGATGGCCTGCGGCAGTCCGGTCTTGCGGTCCGGCATGCCGAGAAGGCGGGTGATGACCGTCACCAGGAATGCAGCGGTCTTTCCGGTGCCGGTGTGGGCCTGACCGGCCACGTCCCGGCCCTGCAGCAGCCCCGGCAGGGCCTCGGCCTGGATGGGGGTGCAGTACTCGAATCCGGCCTCCGCGATCCCCTGCAACACCTCGGGCGGCAAATCAAAGGAATCAAAGCGTGTTTCGGTCAAGAATTCGGGTTTGGGGGCGCGGAGGATTTCAACGGATGCTTCGGGTTCATCTGTCATGAGCGATCGATAACCTTCCTGGTCGATGACTCTTTATAACGTCCATGTCCCCGAAGGAACGGCGTTGCGAGATCATCTATCTTGTATTTCTGGCTATTTCCCAGCAGTGTCTACAGGGCATTGCGGGGAAATTATAGCTTGCTTTCAGGAATTTGCAAGCGTGCAGATTGACTTTGAGTCGAAATGCTCTTTATATTGACCTTTTCTGAAGACCATGCCCGGAGGGCCGGTAGCGCCATGACGGGCGGTGAGCAAGGGAAAAACGTCAAATGACCCAAGCGTTCTTCAAAGTTCTGGATGTTGAGCAGGTGCTGGGCCTCCGGCAGAGATTCCAGCCGGTGTCCTCCGAGGACGTCCTGCTGGAGGCGGCCGTCGGCAGAATCCTGGCAGAAGACGTCCATGCCGCAGGAAACCTGCCGGGATTTGCCCGCTCCACCGTGGACGGCTACGCGGTGCGGGCCGCTTCCACTTTCGGCGCCAGCGAGTCGAGCCCGGCGCTGTTTACGGTGGTCGGCGCCGTTGCCATGGGCGAAGTCCCGCAGGTGGCCGTCGCCGCCGGCGAGGCCGCCCGCATCGCCACCGGCGGCATGCTGCCGCCCGGCGCCGACGGCGTGGTCATGCTGGAGCACGCCGAATCCCTGGACGACGTCAGCATCGAGGTGGT
>Ga0075339_1000038_pt1 | contig 13593 bp, 14 predicted proteins | sample RushMan_CattailN_4_FD_120076 | JGI IMG/M metagenome (GOLD analysis project Ga0075339, IMG submission 120076) | Natural and restored wetland microbial communities from the San Francisco Bay, California, USA, that impact long-term carbon... | ecosystem: Environmental > Terrestrial > Soil >... | reverse complement strand
CCGCCCTCGAGCGAGCCCACGGCCTCCTCGAAGGCGCTCCACGTCGGGTTGCCGGAGCGGGCGTAGGCCACCTCGCCGTCGGCGTGGTAGGTCGAGGTGAGGACGAGGGGCGCGCCGACCTGGGCGCCCGGGCCCTCGACCTCGCGGCCCAGCGCCACCACCCGGGTCGCGGGCGAGAGGTCGGTGCGTGTCGGGGGAGGGTGCTCGCTCACCCCGGCAGGGTACGGCCGATAGCATCCCTCGGGATGAGCCAGCCCACCCCCGACCGTCGCATCCGCGTCGCCCTCGTCTTCGGGGGGCGGTCCTCCGAGCACGCGGTCTCGTGCGCCACCGCCGCCTCCGTGCTCGAGGCCATGGACCGCGACCGCTACGACGTCGTCCCGGTGGGCATCGCCAAGGACGGGCACTGGGTCCTCGCGCCCGACGACCCCGAACCGTTGCGGTTGGCCCCCGGCCACGAGCCGGAGGTCGACGGCACCGCGAGCAGCGTCATCGTCCCCACGAGCGCCACCGACCGCACCCTCGTGGTCCACGAGCCCGGTGCGCCCCCGCGCACCCTCGGCGAGGTCGACGTCGTCTTCCCGCTCCTCCACGGCCCGTTCGGCGAGGACGGCACGATCCAGGGACTGCTCGACCTCGCCGACGTCCGCTACGTCGGGTCGGGGGTCACCGCCTCGGCCACGATGATGGACAAGCACGTGATGAAGGTGCTGCTCGCGGCGTCCGGGCTGCCGGTGGGCCCCTACGTCGTCGTCACCGACAAGGACTGGCGCCGCGACCGTGCGGCGGCCATGGAGCGGGTCAGCGGGCTCGGCTGGCCGGTGTTCGTCAAGCCGGCCCGGGCGGGGTCGAGCATGGGGATCACGAAGGTCACCGGGCCCGAGGGGCTCGAGGCGGCCGTCGCGGCGGCGCGTGAGCACGACCCCAAGGTCGTCGTCGAGGCCGCCGTCACGGGCCGCGAGATCGAGTGCGGGGTGCTCGAGGGACACGGCACCACACCGACGCGCACGAGCGTGCCGGGGGAGTGCGTCGTGCTGCGGAACCACGACTTCTACGACTTCGACGCCAAGTACCTCGCCGAGGGCGACGTCCGGCTCGACGCCCCGGCGGACCTCCCCGACGCGGTCGCCGAGCGCATCCGCACGATGGCGGCCCGGGCCTTCGACGTCGCGGGCTGTGAGGGGCTGGCGCGAGTGGACTTCTTCCTCACCGACGACGGCGAGGTGGTCCTCAACGAGGTCAACACGATGCCGGGCTTCACCCCGAGCTCGATGTTCCCGCGGATGTGGGCGGCGAGCGGGATCAGCTACCCGGAGCTCATCGACGAGCTGGTCTCGCTGGCGCTGGAGCGCCGCACCGGGCTGCGCTGACCCCGCGCGCCCGGCGGGTCAGCGGCACTCGAGGCCGTTGCGCGGGAGCGCTTGGGCCGCCGCGGTGAAGGCCGGCAGCAGCAGCGGCTCCGGGGCGTAGGCGGCAGGGACCAGCACCTCCACGGCCGGGTCGGTGCCGAAGGAGGTGAAGCGGGTGCCGTCAGAGAGCGGCTCGGAGACCCACCCGGCGCCGTCGACCTCGATGCACTCGGCAGCGGTCGGCGGCAGCGCCGCCACGCCGCAGCGGGCGACGACGGCCGGGTCGCCCCACGCCGCGACGGCCGGCGAGGACGGCGAGGTCTCCCGGCGCTCCATCCCTGACACGGTGGCGGGCCACGCCTGCGCGGCGCGGGCGCACGCGTCACCCCCTCCCGCGGGCGGCACGGCGACCTCGACGGCGGACGAGCACCCGGACAGCACGACGGCGGCGGCGCCGAGCGCCACCGCCGCCTCGACGACGCGGGTCGTGCTCAGACGTGCACCACCGTGCAGGTCAGCGTGCGGGTGATGCCGTCGACGTCCTGGATCTTGGCGATGACGAGCTTGCCCAGCTCGTCGACGGTCGCCGACTCGACCCTGGCGATGACGTCGTAGGGACCGGTGACGTCCTCGGCGAGGACGCAGCCCTCGATGCCCGCGATGGTCTCGGCGACCGATGCCGCCTGGCCGACGTCGGTCTGGATCAGGATGTAGGCCTGTACCACTGTGGTGCCACCTCGTTGTCGCAGGGTCGGGGCCCGCAGGCCCCCTGTGCTCGGTCGGGCCCGCCGTCGACGGGCGCCGCACTGACGCTACCGTGCCGGGTGACCCGACGTCACCGCAGGGAGGCCCCATGGAACGGCTGCGCGACCTGGACGAGGCCGAGCTGCTGGCCCGCGTCGTCCCGCGGTACGCCGCCACCCGTGGCGTCGTCCGCGACCCCGCCCCGGTCGGCCCGGGCGACGACGCCGCGGTGGTGGCGGCACCCTCGGGGTCGGTCGTCGCGACGACCGACACGATGGTGCGCGGTCGCGACTGGCGCGACGAGTGGTCCACACCGCAGGACGTCGGCCGCAAGGTGGTCGCCCAGAACCTCTCCGACGTCGCGGCGATGGGCGCGGCACCGACGGCGCTGCTCGTCGCCCTCATGGCCGACCCCGAGACCCCGGTCGACTGGTGCCTCGGGCTCGCCGACGGCATCGCCGCGGCCGCTGCCGAGGCCGGCGCCGAGGTCGTGGGCGGGGACGTGTCCGCGGCCGGCCCCGGGCAGCTGGTCGTGGCGGTGACGGCGCTCGGCGACCTGCGGGGACGGCCACCGGTGCTGCGCTCCGGGGCCCGGCCCGGCGACGTCGTCGCCGTCTGCGGGTCGCTGGGGCTCTCCGGCGGCGGGCTCGCACTGCTCGAGGCGGGGGAGGGGCTGCAGGACGACGCGGCCGGCGCTCCGCGGGGCCGGGCGGTCACGGGCCTGGTCGCCTACCACCGGGCGCCGCAGCCGCCGTGGGGTGCCGGTCTCGTGGCGTCGGCCGCGCACGCGCACGCGCTCGTCGACGTCTCCGACGGCTTCGTCACCGACACCGGTCGCGTGGCCCGGGCCAGCGGCGTGCGCGTCGATCTCTTCGGCCGGGTCCTGCGCGAGCACTTCGCCGCCGGCCCGCTGACGCTCGCCCTCGGCGAGGTCGAGGCGATGCGCCAGGTGCTCACGGGCGGTGAGGAGCACTCGCTCGTCGGCTGCTTCCCCCCGGACGTCGACATCGCCTCCCTGCCGGGACCGGCCTGGGTCGTCGTGGGCCGGGTGCGGCCGGCCGGTGACGAGGGCCCGGTCGTCACCGTCGACGACGAGGTCCCGGACGCACCGGGCTGGGACCACTTCGCCCGGTGACCGGGCGGACGACGGACGGGCGGCCCCCTGGTGGGGAGCCGCCCGTCCGGGTGGTCGTCAGTCGCTCAGCGCGTGACCTTGCCCGCCTTGAGGCAGGAGGTGCAGACGTTGAGCCGCTTCGGGGTGACCCCGGCCTCGCCGACGCGCGCCTTGACGCGCTGGATGTTCGGGTTCCAGCGCCGCTTGGTGCGGCGGTGCGAGTGCGAGATGTTGTGCCCGAAGCCGGGACCCTTGCCGCAGACGTCGCAGTTGGCAGCCACGGGAGTTCTCCTAGGAGTACGTGATGATGGTCGAGGGTGGCGGCGCCGTCGAGGCGCACGCGCAACCGGGCAAGCGTAGCCGAGTCCCACCCGCCGGTCCAAAACGGCTCCGGGCGCCGACGGGGTCCGGCCGATACCCTGACGGGCGTGCCCGCCGAGTTCACCGCCGCCGACGCCCGGCACTGGGCCCTCCTCACGCGCGCGGCGCTGGCGGCCCGGCGCACCGAGATCGACGACCTCAACGTCTTCCCGGTCCCCGACGGCGACACCGGCACCAACCTCTACCTCACCTTCGACGGCGCCATCGACGACGTCGTCGCCGCCCACGAGGCGGCCGGGGTGCTCGGCGAGGCCACCCTGGTCCAGGAGTGCCGGTCGCTGCGCCGCGCCATCCTGCTGTCGGCGCGGGGCAACTCGGGCGTCATCGCGAGCCAGATCGTCGGGGGCCTGTGCGACGAGGTCATCGAGAACGACGCCGAGGCCGTCGACGCCGTCCTGCTCGCCGCGTGCCTCGAGCGCGGGGCCGCCGCCGCCCGCGCGGCGGTCGCGCACCCCCAGGAGGGGACGATCCTCACGGTCGCGGACGCCGGGGCCGCCGCCGCACGGGTGGCGGTCGACCGCGGTGGGGACCTCGGGGAGGCGTGCTCCGCGGCCGTGGAGGCAGCCCGGGAGGCCCTGGCCCGGACCCCGGAGCAGCTCCCCGCCCTGGCCCGCGCGGGTGTCGTCGACGCCGGTGGTGCCGGGTGCGTCCTCATGCTCGAGTCCCTCCACCGCGTCGTCACGGGCAGCTGGACCGGCACCGACGAGGGGCTGCTCTCGGCCGGACCGGCCCTGCGCCGCCGCGAGGAGTGGCGCACGTCCACCGCCGGGGGGCGCGACGCCCTGCCGGCGACCGACCCCGGGTCCGACCCCCTCGACGACGACTCGCCGACGTCGCCGGAGGGGCCGGCGTTCGAGGTGATGTACCTGCTCACCGGGTCGACGGCGCAGGCCGTCGCGACCCTCACCGGTGTCCTCGACGGCCTCGGCGACTCGCTGCTCGTCGTCGGTGGTCCGGACCTCTGGAACGTCCACGTCCACGTCGACGACGCCGGAGCGGCCGTCGAGGCCGGGATCGCGGCGGGACGGCCCGAGCGGATCCGCATCACCCACCTCCACAGCCAGGTGGCGGCCCGCGTGGCCCATGGCGCCGTGGGCGTCGTCGCGTGCGCACCCGGGCCCGGCGTGGCGGGGCTGCTCCGCGAGGCGGGCGCGGTGGTCGTGGAGTCGGTGCCCGGGCGCCGTGCCTCGGCGCGCCACCTCCTCGAGGCGGCCCACGCCACGCGGGCCACGGAGGTCCTCATCCTCCCCGGGGACCCCGACACCACGATGGCGGCGGAGGCCGCGGCCGAGGCGGCCGGCGACGAGGGCATCGACGCCCACGTCGTGCCGGCGCGCACCACCGTGCAGGTGCTCGCCGCCCTCGCCGTGCTCGACCCCACGCGGTCCCTCCACGCCAACGTCGTCTCGATGACCTCGGCCGCCGGCGCCACTCGCCACGGCGCGGTCACGGTGGCGACCAAGGAGGCGCTCACGTGGGCGGGCGTGTGCCACCCCGGCGACGTCCTCGGGGTCGTCGACGGCGACGTCGCCCTGCTCGGTGACGACGTCGCCGACACCGCGCAGGAGGTGCTGCGGCGCCTGCTGTCGGCCGGGGGTGAGCTCGTCACCCTCGTCGTGGGCGCCGACGCCGAGACCGGGCTCGCGGAGCGGACGTCGGCGGCGCTGCTGCGCGAGCGCCCCGACCTGGAGGTCATCGTCGTCGACGGCGGCCAGCCGGTGTACCCGCTCCTCATCGGGGTGGAGTGAGGTGGTCACGGAGTCGAGCCCGCTGCGCCCCGTCATCGCCACCGCCGCCAAGGAGTTCGAGAAGGCGCGGGGGATCCGCACCGTCGGCGACCTCCTCGCCTTCTGGCCCCGCCGCTACCGCACCAGGGAGTCCGACCTCGGCGCGGTGACCCCGGGGGAGTTCCTCGTCGGCGTCGCGGAGGTCAAGGCCGCGAGGGTCCGCCGGATGCAGCGCCGCAGGGGATCGATGCTCGAGGCGGTCATCACCGACGGACGCCACGAGCTCGACGTCACCTTCTTCCGCCCCTACCCCCACGCCACCGTCCTCGTGCCGGGCGCCCGGGGCATCTTCGCCGGGACGGTGAGCCGCTACGGCAGCCGGATGCAGCTCACCCACCCCGGCTACACGATGCTCGACGACTTCGACGCCGGGGACCGCAAGGACCTCATCCCCATCTACCGGAGCGTGGGCAAGCTCCACACGTGGACGGTCACCGAGAGCGTGCGGCGGGTGCTCGACGTGCTCGACGAGGTCCCGGACGCCCTGCCCGACGAGGTCCGCGCGCGTCGCGGGCTCGTCGCGCGGACCGAGGCGCTGCGCGGCATCCACACACCCGACTCGTGGGACGAGGTCGAGCGGGCTCGTCGGCGGCTGCGCTACGAGGAGGCCTTCGTCCTCCAGACGACCCTCGCCCGGCGCCGCCGGGCGGCCGCCGCCGACTCCACCCGGCCCCGGGCCGGCCGGGCCGACGGGCTGCTCGCCGCGTTCGACGCCCGGCTCCCGTTCGCGCTCACCGCCGGGCAGCGCGAGGTGGGGGACACCGTCGCCGCCGAGCTGGGGCGGGAGGTGCCGATGCACCGCCTCCTCCAGGGCGAGGTCGGCTCCGGCAAGACGGTCGTCGCGCTGCGGGCGATGCTCCAGGCGGTCGACAGCGGTGGACAGGCGGCCCTGCTCGCCCCCACCGAGGTGCTGGCCGCCCAGCACCACGCGACGATCACCCGCATGCTCGGCGACCTCGCGATGGGCGGGATGCTGGGGGGCGCGGCCGAGGGCACGCGGGTGGCGCTCCTCACCGGCGGGCGCTCCACCGCGGAGCGGCGACGCGCGTTGCTCGACGCCGCCAGCGGGGACGCCGGCATCGTCGTCGGCACCCACGCCCTGCTCCAGGAGCAGGTCGACTTCCTCGACCTGGCCCTCGTCGTCGTCGACGAGCAGCACCGCTTCGGGGTCGAGCAGCGGGACGCGCTGCGGGGCAAGGGAGCCAGCCCGCCGCACGTGCTCGTCATGACGGCCACCCCCATCCCGCGCACCGTCGCGATGACGGTGTTCGGCGACCTCGAGACCTCGACGCTGCGCGAGCTCCCCGCCGGCCGGGCGCCGATCAGCACCCACGTGGTGCCCGAGGACCGGCCCGGCTGGATGGCCCGCACGTGGTCGCGGGTCGCGGAGGAGGTGGCCGAGGGGCGCCAGGCCTACGTCGTCTGCCCGCGGATCGGCGACGACGACGACCCCGACGAGGACGCGGTGATCACCGACGGGACGGCCGTCGACGACGACGGCGAGGGCGACGCCGGGCCGGCGACGCCCGCCCGCCCCCTGAAGAGCGTCGTCGCGGTGCGCGAGGAGCTCGCGGCCGAGCCGTCCCTGGCGGGGCTGCGCCTCGAGGTCCTCCACGGGCGCCTGCCCGCGGACGACAAGGACGCCGTGATGGACCGCTTCCAGCGGGGCGAGACCGACGTCCTCGTCTCGACCACGGTCATCGAGGTGGGGGTCGACGTGCCCAACGCCAGCGTCATGGTCGTCATGGACGCGGACCGCTTCGGCGTCTCGCAGCTGCACCAGCTCCGCGGCCGGATCGGCCGCGGCGGGCACCCCGGCCTGTGCCTCCTCGTCACCGGCACCGACGCCGGGCCCGCGCTCGAGCGCCTCACCGCGGTCGCCGCCACCACCGACGGCTTCGAGCTCGCCCGGCTCGACCTCGCCCAGCGGCGTGAGGGCGACATCCTCGGGGCGGCCCAGCACGGACGCCGGACCCAGCTGGAGTTCCTCCACATCCTCGACGACGAGGACGTCATCGAGGAGGCGAGGGAGGACGCCTTCGCCCTCGTCGCCGCCGATCCGGAGCTCGCGGACCACCAGGAGCTCGCGGCGGCCGTGCAGGCGCGCGTCGACGCCGAGCAGGCCGCGTACCTGGAGCGTGGCTGATGACCCGCGTCATCGCCGGCACCGCGGGTGGGCGGACGCTGCGGACCCCTCCGGGCTCCGGGACCCGCCCGACGAGCGACCGCGTGCGCGAGGCGCTCTTCTCCGCCCTCGAGGCCCGCGACGTCGTGCGCGGTGCCCGGGTGCTCGACCTCTACGCCGGGTCCGGCGCGCTCGGCATCGAGGCCGCGAGCCGCGGCGCTGCCGACGTGGTCTGCGTGGAGTCCAACCGCCGGGCGGCCCACGTCGTCGCGGACAACATCGAGCGCCTCGGCCTCACCGGCGCGACGGTCGCCCCGCGCAGCGTGGGCGCCTTCCTGGCCGACGGTCCCGACACCCCTGCGAGCGTCGACCTGGCCCTGCTCGACCCCCCGTACGACCTCGGCGAGGACGAGCTGGGCGAGGCGCTCGCCCGTCTGGCCGACGACTGGCTGGCCCGGGGTGCGCTCGTCGTCGTCGAGCGCTCGTCCCGGTCACCGGAGCCCTCGTGGCCCCAGCGGCTGCTGCGGCTCGGCCGCCCGCGCCGCTACGGCGAGACGACCCTGTGGTGGGCCGAGCGCACCTGAGCACGACTGTCGAAAGCCGTGCGCGCGAAGGGCGATCGGCCGCCCGGCGCTGACAGGATGGCCGGATGAGCGACTACGAGATCCCGCGTCCGACCAGCGGAGACGTCGTCGAGCGGATCCTCGAGGACCACCGGCTCTTCGAGGACCTCCTGCGCGAGGCCCGCCGCACCGACACCGACCGCGCCGCCGCCCGGCAGGCCCTCGCCGAGGTGCTCGTCGCCCACGCGACGGCCGAGGAGGAGAAGGTCTACCCGACGCTGCGTCGCCGGGCCGACGACATCACCGCCCACGAGGCGGAGCACGGCGAGGAGGAGCACGCCGAGATCACCGAGGCGCTCCTCGCGTTCCTCCGGGCCCGCGGCACCGACACCCAGAAGTACGACGACGCCCTCGAGGAGCTGGCCACGGTCGTCAACCACCACTCCAACGAGGAGGAGCAGACCATCCTCAACCCCGCCCGGGAGGAGGTGGCCGAGCAGGTCCGCGAGGAGCTCGGTGTCGCGTGGCTGACCCGCCGCAACCAGCTGCTCGAGCGGGGCTGCGCCTCGGAGGAGCAGGTGGCCGCGCTCCTCGACGAGGCCGTGGAGGAGGGCACCCTCGCCCCCGAGGAGGCGCGCGAGCGGGCCGAGGAGGTCAAGGCGCAGGCCAAGGAGAAGGCCGAGGAGATCGAGGACGCCGCGAAGGGCGAGCGCTGAGCACCGGTCCTGGGACGGGTCGGGCGGTAGGTTGGCGCGCGTGACCGAGCGCGTTCGCCGGGCCGTCTGCCCCGGCTCCTTCGACCCCGTCACCGGGGGGCACCTCGACGTGGTCGAGCGGGCGGCGGCCCTCTACGACGAGGTCGTCGTCGCGATCCTGCACAACCCGGCGAAGTCGGGGACCTTCACGCCGGAGGAGCGGATCGCCTTCGTCGAGCACGCCGTCTCGGGCCTCGGCGTCGGCGACCGCGTGCGGGTCGAGGCGTTCGCCGGACGGCTTCTCGTCGACGTGTGCCGCGACGTGGGTGCCGACGTCGTCGTCAAGGGCCTGCGCGGGGGCACCGACTTCGCCTACGAGCTGCCGATGGCCCTGATGAACCGGCACCTCACGGGGGTCGAGACCGTGTTCCTCCCCGGTGCGCCGGACCTCGAGCACGTGTCGAGCTCGCTCGTCAAGGAGGTGGTCCGCTACGGGGGCGACGTCAGCGGGCTGGTCCCCGACGAGGTCCGCGACGCCCTCCTCGCCCGCCTGCGTGACCGCGACTGAGGCGACCCGCGCCCGCGAGAGCACGGGTCGGCCACCGGCCGCGGGCTTCCGGCCCGACATCGAGGGGCTGCGGGCCCTGGCGGTCACCCTGGTCCTGCTCTACCACGCCGGCCTGCCGGTGCGTGCCGGGTTCGTCGGCGTCGACGTCTTCTTCGTCATCTCCGGGTTCCTCATCACCGGACTGCTCGTCACCGAGCTGGAGCGCACGGGCGGCATCTCGTGGGTGCGCTTCGTCGGCCGGCGCATCCGGCGCCTGCTCCCGGCGGCAGTCCTCGTGCTCGTCGTCGTCGCGGTGGTCTCCTACGTCGTCGTCCCCGGCCTGCGCCGTCGTGAGATCGGGGTCGACGTCATGGCCGCGGCCACGTACGTCGTCAACTGGGTGCTGGCCCGGCGCGAGGTCGACTACCTCGCGAGCGACGCCGCGCCGTCCCCGGTGCAGCACTACTGGTCGCTGTCGGTGGAGGAGCAGTTCTACGTCGTCTGGCCGCTCCTGCTCGTCGTGCTCGCCCTCCTCGTCCGGCGCCCGTCCCGCAGCGCCGTCGGCGCCGCCCTCGGCGCGCTCGTGGCCGCGTCGTTGGCGTGGTCGGCGTACGCCTCGCACGTGATGGCGCGCCCGTCGTTCTTCACGACGACCACCCGCATCTGGGAGCTCGGCGTCGGAGCCCTCCTCGCCGTGTGGCTCACCGGCCGGGCCCGCCCGGAACGGCCCGTGGCGGGTGCCGCCACCGCCGGCTGGGTGGGGCTCGCCGTCGTCGTGGCCGTGGGGCTGCTGCTGCCCACCGACGTCGAGTGGCCGAGCGCCTGGGCACTGCTCGTGACCGTGCCGACCGCGGTCGTCATCTGGGCCGGGTGGCAGGCGACGGCCACCGGTCCGGCACGCCTGCTCGGCACCCGGCCCCTCGTGTGGGTCGGCGGGCTCTCGTACTCCATCTACCTGTGGCACTGGCCGGCCATCGTCCTCGGCGAGTGGACCGTGCTCCGGGTCACCGGTGAGCCGGCGCCGCCGTGGGTCCCGGTCCTCCTCGCCGTCGCCTCGGTACTGCCCGCCTGGCTGTCGTGGCGCTACCTCGAGTCGCCGATCCACCACGGCGCCTGGCTGCCGGACCGCCCACGGGCGCTCCTCGCCGCAGGTCTGGCCATCTCGGCGGTGGGAGTGCTCGCCGCGCTGCCGCTGCTGCCCCTGCGCTCGCCGTTCGTGACCGACCCGCCGGGCGGCCGGATGCCGGCGCTGTCCGCACTCGGCGCGGCCACGGTCGTCCCGGGCCGCCCGGCGACCGGCACCGACGACCCCGGGTGGGTGACCCCCGACCCGCTGACCGCCGGCGAGGACCGGCCCGACGCCGACGTCGACCGGTGTCAGGTGGCCGAGCCCGACACGACCGCGCTGCCGTGCACCTTCGGTGACGCCGGGGGGTCGGTGACGGTGGCCCTCGTCGGTGACTCCAAGGCGATGCAGTGGTTGCCCGCCCTGGAGGAGGCCGCGGGCGAGCGCGGCTGGCGGATCGTCACCTTCGGCAAGTCCTCGTGCGCCTTCTCCTACAGCGCGGCGACGAGCGCCGGCACCGCCTACCCGGAGTGCGACGCGTGGAACGCCGCTGTCGCGGAGGCGCTGCGCGCCGACCCGCCGGACCTCCTCGTCACCTCCGGCGTCGCCGACAGCGCCTGGGACGGCACGGGCACCTCGCCCGAGCCCCTCGTCGCGGGGTACGCCGCGTCGTGGCGCTCGGTGGCGGCGGCCGGCGTCCCGGTGCTCGTCCTCGGCGACAGTCCGGACACCCCCGACGACCTCGACGTCTGCGCGGCCTGGCACCCCAGGGACCTCGACGTCTGCACCTTCCCGGTCGCTCCGGCCGTCGAGGCCAGCGGGCTCCCGGTGCAGCGCGAGGCGGTGACCGCCGCAGGCAGCGGGGTCCACCTGCTCGACCTCACCCCGTGGATCTGCCCGGGCGGATCGTGTCCGGTCGTCGTCGGGAACGTCGCGGTGCACCGGCCCGGCGACCACGTCACGGCCACGTTCGCGAGGACCCTCGGTGCGGTCGTGGGGACGGCCGCCGACGCGGCCCTTCGTGGGTGAGGCCCGGCTCCTCGCCCGATCCGGTTTGGGCGGTGACGGCCCGACCGGTAGCCTTGACCCTCGGTCTGCGTCCGTGTGACGTGGCCGGACCATCCCTGACCGAACCGAAGGCCATGACTCACCCCGATCCCCGGTCCCCGTACGTGCTGGACACCAAGCTCGTCGGACGCCGGCCCGGGACGATGCACGAGCTGGAGCGGGAGGTCGGGGCGCCGAGCGAACTCGGCACCGACGTCATCGGCGTCGAGGAGGGAGCCCCGCTCCACCTCGAGGTGCGGATGGAGTCGGTCGTCGAGGGCGTCCTCGTCACCGGTTCGGTCCGCGGCACGGCGACCGGCGCCTGCGTGCGGTGCCTGGACCCCGTCACGGAACCCGTCGACGGGACCTTCCAGGAGCTGTTCGTTCACGCCGATCGGCACGTCCACCACCAGGAGGTGGGGGACGGGGACGCCGACGAGGAGTACCGCATCGAGGACGGCCTGGTCGACCTCGAGCCGGTGCTCCGGGACACGGTGGTGCCTGCGCTGCCGTTCCAGCCGGTGTGCCGGCCCGACTGCCCCGGGCTGTGCTCCGAGTGCGGCCAGCCGCTCGCGGAGGACCCGGGGCACCGGCACGACACGATCGACCCACGGTGGGCGGCGCTCTCGGCCATGGCCGAGGACACGCCCCCGACGACAGAGAAGAGGACCTGACGTGGCCGTTCCGAAGCGGAAGATGTCGCGCTCCAACACCCGCTCGCGCCGCGCCAACTGGAAGGCGACGGCGGTCGCCACCACGACCTGCCCGCAGTGCAAGGCGCCGACGCAGCCGCACACCGCCTGCCCGTCGTGCGGTGCGTACAAGGGTCGTCACTACGGAGCCGCCGAGCGCTCCGAGCACCAGGGCTGAGCCCCGGCCCATGGGCAAGGGGTCGGCCGCGGCCGACGAGCTCGCCCCGCTGCGCCCCGTCGCCGAGCTGCGCCGGCACCTCGAGGAGGTCACCGGTGCGACCGTCGACGAGGCGCTGCTCCGGCGTGCCCTGACGCACCGTTCGTACGCCTACGAGGCCGGTGGGGTGCCGCACAACGAGCGCCTCGAGTTCCTCGGTGACTCGGTCCTCGGCGTCGTCGTCACGACGACGCTGTACGAGGCGCACCCGGAGACGAGCGAGGGCCAGCTCGCCAAGCTGCGCGCCGCCGTCGTCAACATGCGGGCGCTCGCCGACGTGGGGCGCACCCTCGGGCTGGGCGACCACGTGTTCCTCGGCCGGGGCGAGGAGACGACGGGGGGTCGCGACAAGGACTCGATCCTCGCCGACACCGTCGAGGCGGTCATCGGCGCCGTCTACTCGTGCGCCGGCATCGACGCCGCCACCGAGCTCGTCCACCACCTCGTCGACCCGCTGCTCGCCCAGTCGGCCACCCTCGGGGCGGGCCTGGACTGGAAGACCAGCCTCCAGGAGATCGCCTCGCGGCACTCGCTCGGGGCGCCGGAGTACGCGGTGAGCGAGGACGGCCCCGAGCACGCCAAGTGGTTCCAGGCGCAGGTGAGCCTCGGCGGCGAGGTGCTCGGCCGGGGCTCCGGCCGCACGAAGAAGGTGGCCGAGCAGGAGGCCGCCGCGCTCGCCTGGGCGGCCGTCCGCGACGCCCACGAGGCTCCGCTCGCCACGGCGGAGGAGGCACCCGTCCCCGAGGGCGACGCCGAGAGTGCCTGAGCTGCCGGAGGTCGAGGTCGTCCGCCGCGGTCTCGCCACGCACGTCGAGGGACGCACGATCGACGACGTCGAGCTGCGTGGGCACCGGGTGGCCCGTCGCCACCTCGCCGGCCCCGACGACCTCGCCGCCCGGCTCGCCGGGCGCCGGGTGGCCGCCGTGCGTCGTCGCGGCAAGTACCTGTGGTGGGACCTCGAGGACGACCTCGGCCTGCTCCTCCACCTCGGCATGAGCGGTCAGCTCCTCGTCGAGGCGCACGGCGCTCCGGACGAGAAGCACCTCCACGCGCGCTTCCGCTTCGCCGACGCCGGTCCCGAGCTGCGGTTCGTCGACCAGCGGACCTTCGGCGGCCTCGCGCTCAGCGACCTCGACGCGGCCGGGGTGCCGGTCGCCATCGTCCACATCGCGCCCGACCCGCTCGAGCCGGCGTTCGACCGCGACGCCGTGGTGCGGCGGGCCCGGGCCAGCGCGAGCGGCATCAAGCGGGTGCTGCTCAACCAGT
>Ga0075339_1000037_pt1 | contig 13682 bp, 7 predicted proteins | sample RushMan_CattailN_4_FD_120076 | JGI IMG/M metagenome (GOLD analysis project Ga0075339, IMG submission 120076) | Natural and restored wetland microbial communities from the San Francisco Bay, California, USA, that impact long-term carbon... | ecosystem: Environmental > Terrestrial > Soil > Wetlands... | reverse complement strand
GCATGCCATCCAAGCCAACTCTCAAAATTCGAGATGGGGCTTTTCCGTTGCCGGCATAGTGCTTGGCGCCTTTGCGGTGAACAGGCTTTCAATAACCCCGGGTTCGCAGCCACTCTGCAAGCCGTAGCAGTCCCTCCGCGGTCGACACGGTCGGTGCGTAGTTCAATTCCCGCCGAGCCGCTCCGATGTCGAACCAGTGGGCCTTGGCCAAGGCGTCGGCGACGAACCGGGTCATCGGCGGCTCGCCCGGAAGATGCAGGCCCGTGAATATTTTCTCAAGTATATACCCTGTCGTCCGGGCCAGTCCATGGGAGACCTGTCCCCTGACCGGCGAAAGGCCGGCCGCTTTCAGGATGGCGTCGATCATGTCCCAGGCCGGCACGGGCTCCCCCTGGCTGATGAAGTAGACCCGGCCGGACAGTGCGGGATCCGCCTTGAGCGCATCGGCGGCCAGCAGATGGGCTTCGGCGGCATTGTCGATGTAGGTCGTGTCGACCAGGTTCCGGCCGTTTCCGATGCGCCTGAGCCCTGCGGCGCGGGCAAGGATGCGCGGGACGAAGTGCGGGTCCTCAGGGCCCCAGATCTCATGGGGCCTGAGAACGATGGTGTTGAGATCCTCCCTCCCGGCTCTGATTACAGCCTTTTCGGCCGCGGCTTTGGTCATGGGGTAGTGTGCGGTGTAGCGCGGCGGATAGGGCACGGACTCATCCACGCCTTCAAGGTCGCGACCGTCGAATATCACGCTGGGCGTGCTGGTGTGGATGAGTCGGGGAACGTTGTTCCGGCGGCAAGCGGCGATCACGTTCAGCGTGCCCGTGACATTGGTTCTGTAGTAGTCGCGGTATGCACCCCAGGGCGGCGGCTTGGCTGCCGTGTGGTAGACTGCGTCGGCCCCTTTGCAGGCGCTCTCCAGTGCCTGGAGGTCGGCGATGTCGCCCAGGATGGGATCGAGCGGCATGGCCTTCAACGCCGGGTGGGGCCGGCGGGAGAAGGTGCGCACGCGATCGCCACGGGCGATCAGTGCGCGTACGACGGCGCGGCCGAGAAAACCGCCGCCGCCCGTAACCAAAACAGTTTCGGGCATGTGTCCGGAGGACGTCATCGGCGACCCTCCGCTCCGCGGTAACGACGCATGACGGATAGCTTGACCTGCCGGGCCGCCCAGGTCGCCAGCTGTTCGCGAAAAATTTTGGCGTTGTGGCGGATGTCGACCGGGAATGAATCTCGGAAGAGAATGATTTTAATCTCGCGCGTGATCTCGTGCTGCGAGGCCAGGTGGAGCAGCTCCGTCTTGACGGTTTTGCGATTAATCCGTTTCTTTGTTTTCTTTAGCTCGATGCAGATCGCCGGCACCTGGTGGTTCCGGGGGCCGATGCCCACCAGCGCGCTGCGATAGACCAGGGGGTGGGTGTTGAAAATGGATTCACAGGGGATCGTGTAAAGCGTCTCGGCGGCTGTGGTCACGCGGTGGCTTTTTCGACCGCAGAACCAGATGCGCCCCTTCCGGTCCATCCAGCCCAGATCGCCCATGCGGTGCCAGAAGCCTCCGCTGTCGGGGATCTTGGCCAAGGAGTCTGCCAGCGGGTTATCGAAGTAGCCCCGGCTGACGAGGGCGCCCCTGACAACGATTTCGCCGATCTCCCCCTGAGGGACGAGCAGGTCCTCCGTCCAGCGGCGGATCGGATCGTCGTTGACGGCGATGATGCGGATGGGAGTGCCGTTGATCGGGCGGCCCACGCAGATCCCGTAGCCCTTGTCGGTGAGAGAGCTGGTTTCTGAAAGGATTTCAGCGCCGCGGATGGACGCAATCGGCACGGCCTCGGTCGCGCCGTAGGGGGTATGGATGTCGGCGCCATCGGCGAGCAGGGGTTGGAAAAGTTCTATGGTTCGCGCCTGCACCGGAGCTCCGGCCGAGATCACCCGCTTGAGGGACGGGAGCATGACGCCGCGCGCTCGGCCGTAGGAACCCAGCCTGTCCAAGAGAGCCGGCGAAGCGAACATGTTGGTGACGCCCTGGTCGACGATGGCCTCGATGAGGCGTTCGGGGTTGGCTTGGGCCGGTCGGGTCGGATCCATGTCCGGCACAACCGCCGTCACGCCGAGGGCAGGATAGAACAGCGCGAATAGGGGGAAGGTCGACAGGTCCACCTCGTCCGGTTCGAAGTCGAGATGGCTCGCGATTTGCTGCAGCTGCGCGTTGAAATTGCCGTGGGTGTAGACCGCCCCCTTGGCGGGGCCAGTGCTGCCGGTGGTGAACAGGATGGCCGCCGGGTCATCCCGGCTGGTTTTCGCGGGTTCAAACGGCTTCCGTTCGGCGGCTCTGATCTTTTTCAGGGTGAGTCCTCCCCAGAACCAGCGTCGGCCGACCGTTATCCAGACCCGCACCGTGTTGAAATGCTGGGGGAAGAGGGTGCGCACGGCATGCGCGATGGGCACGCCGATAAATGCCAACGGCCGCGTCGAACGGTAGCAGGCCAGCATTCGCCGGATGCCCATGCCTGGATCGACCACCACCGGCACCGCGCCGATCTTGAATATGGCGAAGATGAGCTCGAAAAATTCGAGGCTGGGTCGAACCATCAGGATCGTGCGGGTGCCCCGGCCGATGCCGGCGCACTGCAGGCCGTGGGCTATGCGGTCGGATTCGCGGTCAAGCTGTTGAAACGTGAGGTGGGCATAGGCGGCGCGCCCGTTCGAATCGCGTCCGGAAGGGCAAACCACGGCGCGTTTGAACGGCTGTTCGTGGGCGGCGCGGCTCAAGTACGAGGCGATGTTCACATAAACACGATCGTTTGCGTCCGACTCCGCCATGGCATTGGTTTCCGGAAGGCTGGTTGTTGACGCCGTGCGGCGTACAAATAAAACCACTCCCCGCCGCAAGCAGCGGGGAATAAGACCCGCGTTGAATCAATTTTCACACCGGCAACAAAACATGCCAACTCGTGTTCGGGCACAAGCGAACGGGTGTGCCCGCCGATACGGGACATCTTGAAATGGGCATATGGGATTGCCGGGCTGATAAGAAACCTACACGAATCAGTGGCGTTTTTCAATCGGGGCAGGGGGTGCGTTTCAGAAACTCTTTCAGCAGTTGAAGCAACCGGTCTGGGACGTCTTCAAGCACATAGTGCCCGGCATCGGGAAAGCTGTGAACCTCGGCGAGCGGGAATCGGCGGCGCCATTCGGCAAGGTAATCGCGATCGAAAACGAAATCGCGCTCCCCCCAGCAGATCAGCATAGGTTTTGCGGCGAGCCGCTGGAGGCCGCGGTCCACCTGCTCCACAATGTCATAGCCGGGGTCTGCGGGCGAAAGCGGAATGTCCTGCACGAACCTGAGAGTCGCATAGCGGTTGCGCCAGCTGTTGTAGGGGGCCAGCAGGCCTGCGCGCACATCTGGGCGGAGGCCCTTTGCGGAGGCCGTCCAGGCGGCGCCTCGGGCAAAGAGGTTCAATCCCAGAACGCCCGGAACCGCCAGGACGGGGAGGCTGCGCACCATTTTCAGCGTCCATGACAGCGGCTTGTCTTTGGGTTTCAAAAAGGCCGCCGTGTTCAGGATCACGAGACGGGCGATGCGCTCGGGATGGCGTACGGCAAAAGCCGCCCCGATCATGCCGCCCCAGTCATGCACGATCAGCGTCAGCTTTTTTGGGGGGGTGATGGTTTCGATGAAGGCCTCGATGTCATCGACCCGGTTGCGGAGGCGGAAGTCGTACTCGGAGGCGCAGGGCCTGGCGGAGAGCCCGCAGCCGATGTGGTCCGGCGCGATGCAGCGGTAACCGGCCGAAAGTCCTTTGATCAGCTCACGGAAGAAGAAGGACCATGTGGGGTTGCCGTGCAGCATCACCACCGGTTCGCCCTGGCCCTCGTCCACATAATGCATGGAAAAGCCGTTCACCCCCACAAAGCGCGAGGTGAAGGGGTAGAGGTGGCGGAACGGGGCGATATCGATGGTTTTGGAGTCCATAATCAGATTGGAGTTATGAGTGCCGAGGCATGAGTAGTGAGGAAAAGGGGAATAACAAAAAAGAAAACACCCCGTTCTGCGTCGCCGGTTTTCGAAATTTGGTTTTCAACCGACGCATCAATGATCACTCGAAACTCGTTACTCGTTAGCTCCCTCACCACTCTATTCCCAGCATCAGGCAATTCAACCCGCTGCCGATGCCGAGGAATCCAACCGTGTCCCCCGGGACCAGAAACCCGCGTTCATGGGCGATGGCGGCCGTAATCGGCAGCGACACCGTGCCCACGTTCCCGAGAAAACGGAACGTTGTGAAGTCCCGGTCGGCCGGGATGCCGATGGCATCCAGGATCGAGCGCTGGTGGGTTGCGCCGACCTGATGGCAAATGATTTTGTCGGGCTTGCTGTCCGGCAGTGCCAGGGCGCTGCGGAACTCCCGGAAGGTGTCGATGCCGAGCGCCACGCCGTTTTGCAGCACCTTGAGGGCGTCGGTTTCCGCCATGTGCCCGGTGCCGCCGGGGATCCCCGTGTCGGGGCCCCACACGCACAGCCGGTGGTGCTCGGGCGCGCTGCGGGCCGCCCCGCCCATGATCCGGTGCCCCTGGCCGGAAGCGGCGGCATCGGTTAGAAGAACCGCGACCGCGCCGGACCCGCCGGTCAGGGTGGCCACGGTCTTGCGCAGGACTTCCATGTCCTTTTCGCGGTTGAGCCGTTCAATGGTGAGATCGACGATTTCCCGCGCCGATTCACAGGCCACCACGAGTCCGGCCTGAATCTGCCCCAGCTCGATGGCGTTGGCCACGTTCACCATGCCGTTCAGCACGCCGAGGCAGGCGTTGGACACGTCGTATATCTGACACCCGGGCGAAAGGCCCAGAGCATGGGCCACGGCGCAGGCCGAGGCGGGCTCCAGGTTTTCCCGGCACACGGCGCCGTAGATCAGCATGCCGATGCGTCCCCGGTCGATGCCCGCCGCCTCGATGGCCTTGCGGCCGGCGCGGGTTGCCCCCTGGTGCAGCGGAAAACCGGGTTCCCAGTAGCGGCGCTCACGGATGCCGGTGATGGCCTCGAGCTGCCCGCGTTGGATTCTCAGAGCGTCATACATCGGCTCAAGTCGACGCTCCAGGTCCTCTGATGTGACGACGTGGGACGGCAATTCGTAGCCGAAGGATTCAATGCAGACACGGGAATATTCCATATTGTTCTCTGTCGGGTTCAAGGGTCCGAGTGAACAGCTGGGAAAGATCGAATTTTCATCTTTAACGCACCTCGAGATTCTTTAACCGGGAATCAATTGAATGCCGAACTCCTCCATGCGATAGATGTAAAGCCCGTCCACCAGGAGGTAGCCTTCCGCAACGAGCGCAGGGTGCGGTGATTCGAGCACCTGCGTAACGGTTGCTTCCACCGTCACCCGTTTGTTGGCGGGCAGGGTCTGGCCTCTGTAGGTCCAGCGGTGGCTGCGGCCGGTTTGCGTTGCAAAGCGGTGTGACCCCGCCAGGTGAGGCCAGCGTTCGCGGGCGGCGAACTTCAACAGCTGCAGGAAGGATTCAATCCCCAGCGATCCCGGGCACACCGGGTCCTGATGAAAATGCGCCGTGAAGAACCACTCCGCCGGGTCAACCTCCTTGACGCCCCGCACGAAGCCGAGCCCCTTCGGGCCTCCCTCGGGAAGATGCAGCTCGATGCGGTCGATCATGCTCAACGCCTTGGCCGGATACGCTAGGCCGGAGAACACGGTGCGGTCGGTGTCGTGCGGGTGCAGCGGCGCATCCGCTGGGAAAACGAAAGCCGGCCTCCCGCCGGATTCGCGGGCGGGGGGCGCGAAGGCCCTGGAGCGGGCGTCGCGGATGCCTTCCTGGTGTTCCAGGGCGGCTTGGGTGAAGAATCCGAAATAGGTGGACCCGTCGTAGACCAACCCCTCCGGCCCATGGATTTCGAAATCGAAATGTTCGATGATCATGTCGGTGACCTCGGAGGCGTGGGTCAGACGGGTCCTGACTCGCAGGGTGCCGGCATCGGCACCCACCGTGCGGCGGAGAATGGCGCTTCCCCCGAGGTTCCGGAAATGCAACGGGTTTTCGCTTTTCAGCGCCGAGCCCATGTAGGCTGCCAGGAAGCCGCACGGCTGGAGGGCCGTCTCCAGTAAAATGCAGTAGGGCACATCCCCGGTGCGCTCGGCGGCGATGTACCAGGCCTCCGGCAGCACATCGAACTCCGCTTCAGCCCACCCGTCGGGTTTGACCACCCACGGCGGGGGCTCGACGCGGGTGATGCGGTCCACGCAGAGATACGGGGGGGCGGGCAGGCGCGCGATGAAGCGGTCCGCGTCGAAGGGCGCGTAGCGGTCGCCGAAGACAGCCGAAGGTTTGCCGGCCGCGAATTCCTCGAGGTGCTCACGGGTAAAAACCACCGAATGAGCGGATGCAGGGACAGTGGCATGCGGAACGGTGGGGCGGCTTTTCCAGAAGGCCTCGATGTCTGCGCGCGTGGCCCCGGATAACTGCAGCGACATGTCGGTGAAGCGCACGATGGGGTGGCCGTCGGCGTACATGTTGGCATCGGCGATGACATACGGCGTCGGACCGAAGCCCAGCTCCTTTAGATCCACCTCGTAGATCACATGGCGGGTGGCGGGCGTCACCGGGCCCCGGCACTTGAGGGTGGCCGCGACGCCTTGCACGGGTTCGTAGCATACGCCCGGCCGGTCGAGGATCCACCCCATGCGTTGCACCATTACCCGCAGGGTGTGGGCGCAGCACTCGTACATCAGGGTGCCCGGCATGACCATGTCGTCCACGAAGTGGCAGGTCAGAAACCAATCGTCCGGGTGAATGTCGGCCTCGGCCCGGATGCGGCCCATGCCGTAGCGGCCGCCCTCCGGCTCAAGTCCTATCACGCGCTCGATCAGTCGCATGCGGCCGCCCGGAAGGCGCAGGGATGCCGGCACGGTGATGCCCGCAAACCGCTCGCCGAAGCAGGCCGCAGGGGTTCCGGCCCGCAGGGCGTCGAGCGCCTCCTCGTCGTAAGCCTCAGCGGCCATGGGCACGGGGTTTGTCCAGCCGGGCGGTATTTTGCCGGGATGCGGTTTCTTTTCTTCGTCGGTCAGGATGATGCCGCCGGAGTTGGCGGCCTCGTCCGGCGTAAAAAACCCGGCGCAGCCGTCGGTCATGGTGATGATGGGCGTTCCGTCGATGGTCCCCTCGAAATGGAAGAGAAAGAGGTAAGTGTCGCCCTGGCGCAGGAACTTCTGGATCTCGATGGCATAGCGGATGGTTTCTCCCGGCTGCGGCAGCTCGCGGTGAAACCGCACGGTCGCATCCAGCAGCCGATAGGTGCGTCGGCCGCGGACCGCCAGATCGATGCCTAGGTAGGCACACAGGAAAAGGTCGGCCTGGCCGGCTTCGACCGCGATGCACACCGGGGCGCGGCCGCCGTCCAGGTACCAGGCTCCCGGTAAAACGTCGTGCTCGGTGACGATCCGGCCGGGCCCAAGGGAGGCCTTGGCACCATGGACTTCCAGGATCCGGTCCACCAGCATCAGTGGTTCATCCGGAAGCCGCACGCGGGCAGCGAAACCGTCCACTGGGGCGAACTCCGGGCCCAGGACACGGGCGGCGGAGCCGCGCGCGAATTCAAGGCATTGACCCCGGTCGAAGGCCGGCAGCGGTGATCGGCTGAAGGCCGGCGTTGAGGGCTCGAGTCTCCCGTTTGCAAGATCGGCCAAACGGCTCTGAATCTGCACGGCCTCGGCATAGGTGCGGGTCATCTCGAGGGAAAGGTCCAGGTAGGCGGTGTGGGCTCTGGTCGTCGCCTCGGTAACGGCTCCCAGGTTTTCGATGATCCCGGCGGGCAACGCATCGGAGCCGGGGACCGGCATTGCAGCACGGTGGGCATCCTTCGGCGGCGGCGGCAGTGCGGGCGGCGGCGGGATGCTCAGCGGCCTTCCGGCCAGCGGTATCCGGAGCAGGGCTTTTGCGGAGGCGGGGCCGGGCGTTGAGATGCCGGGGTTGTGGAAAAGCGTCGATGTCTCCGCACATCCTTCTATAACCACGAGCAGGCAGTTGCCGTCGGGCGTCGTGGCGGCCGCCACCGCGCAAGGAGGCGGCGCGGGTGAAGACTGCACGGCGAGGGTTGCTCGGACGAGGGATATCAGCCCGGCTGCCGCGCCGCAATCACCAATGCGAGCTACGGATGACACCGGTCTTGCGGCAGAACTTTTTGACGTGAACACAGCCTCGAGGGCATCGGCTTGGATCCTGTCGCCGCACGGAACATTGCGGCCGTGGCCCTCGGACCAACCGATGGCATGCTCAGGGATCCCCGCTTCCGCCAAGGCCTGAGAAAGGGAACGGGCAATGGCCTCGCGGCTCGGACCGTTTGTTTCGATGCCGCCGCCGGTCGCGGCGCCCAAGCCCCGCACGGCCCCGTAAACCCGGTGCCCTTCGGCTCGGGCCTGATCGAGGCGCTTTAGAACCACGGCCACGGCGCCGTCGGCCGGGCAGAGAGGGGCGTGGCCGATGTGCAGGGCGGCGTTTCTCAAATCCCCGCCAAGGTCCACCGCCCCCACCAGCACGGTGTCGAGTTCGCCTGACTGAAGCGCCCGCACGCCGATTTCAAGCGCCCGCAGGCCCGAGGCGGCGTCCGCCGACACTGCAAAGCTGGGCCCGCCGAGCTGAAACTCGCGGGCGATGCGGCTGGCCACCATGCTGCCCAGCGCTCCCAGCACCCGGTTGGCCGTGAGCGGCGGGCTGCAGGCGTCCTTCAGTTCGGACAGCCACTGAGAAGCTTCGTGCGCAGGAAGATTCGCGAAGTGCGATCGGATCCATTCCGGGAAGACGCGTTCCAGGTTCCAGCGCAGATGAAAATCGGTGGCCCCGAAATCGAAGTCGATGCCGATCACCGCCCCCATGGCCGGCCGTTCCTCCCGCAGGGGCAGGCCGGAGCGGAGGATCGCATCGGCGGCGGTCTTGAGCATGAGAAGGTGCTGGGGCAAGATGTCGGGGATTTCCCGGGGAGGAATGCGGAAGGCTCCGGTTTCAACCGTGATCTCGTCGAGAAAAGCGCCCGTCAGCTCCCGGAAGCCCGGCAGAGCCTCATCGCAGCCTTTCCAGCGGTCTTTCGGACGCGGCCCGACCAACGACGTTCCCTGCAGCCATGCGTCTGCAAAGCGGTCGAGAGATGCCGCCGATCCGATGCTGACCGCCATGCCCACGATGGCCACCGCCTCATTCGGAAGGGGGAACTCGGAGCCGGCGGGGTGCGAAGCGGAAGTTCGACTCCTCGGGGGGTTCCTCGCTTCAAGGCCTGCCAGTGGAAGCTGCCGTGCCTTGATGGTCCCGCCTCCTGCCGTTTTGCTTCCGAATTCCGGTACCCATTCCTCCAGCAGAAGGTGCGCGTTGATGCCCCCGAAGCCGAAGGCGCTGATCGCCGCTCGGCGGGGAATGTCGCCGCTGCGCCGTTTCCAGGGCTCCGGTTCGGTCTGCACCCGGAAGGGCCCGCCCTCAAGCGGGCTGCCGGCAGGAGCTTCGGAGAAGTGGATCATCGGCGGCAGGAGGCCATGGTTCATCGCCAGTAGGGTTTTGATCATGCCGGCCGCGCCGGCGGCCGTCAAAAGGTGGCCGATCATGGATTTGACCGAGCCGATGGCGCACTGGCCGGGGCTCCAGCCTGATTCTCCCCAGAGGCTGCGGAGGCTGGCAAGCTCGGTGGCGTCACCGACCGGGGTGCCTGCGCCGTGGCATTCAATGTAATCCACGTCCGGCGGCGACCAGCCGGACGCCGTGTAGGACGCATGCATGGCGCGCAGTTGACCTTCACTGTCGGGAGCGAGAAGATTGCCGCGGAGGTCGTTGGAAAGGCCGATACTTCGGATCAGCCCGAGGATCCGGTCCTTGTCACGCAGCGCATCCGCAAGCCGTTTGAGCACCAGGAGCCCCGCGCCCTCGCCGACCACGAGGCCGTCGGCGCAGCGGTCGAACGGTGAGCACCGGCCGGTGGGGGAAAGCGCTCTGAGCTGACTGAAGCCGACTTGGGTGAAGAGGCTGTCCGGCCGGGACACGCCGCCGGTGAGCATGGCGTCGGCGCGGCCGGCGCGAAGCTCATCGCAGGCGAGCTTGAGCGCATAAAGGGAAGACGCGCAGGCCGCATCCAGAGTGTAGCTGCCGCCGCCGAGGCCGAAGGTCCTTGCCAAGAGGGCTCCCGGGAGAGCTGCCACGCGGCTTGCGAAATAGCGTGCGCGTCCGCCGGCCGGGTTTGGCTGCCACGCGGGATTCCCTCCAACGACAGCCGTCTCGACCATCCGGCCGATGATGTCGCGGGTGACTGCGGGTGAGGCGTCCGTGGGGAGCACGATGGCCGCCAGGATAACGCCCGTGCGGTCGCGCTCCAGCAGGGGTGCGCCATCCCCGGTCAATGCATCCCGGCCGGCTTGCAACACCACATGGTGCAGAGGGTCGAGGGCGGATAGCAAGGCAGGATCAAGATCCAGGCCGCGCGGATCGAATTCGAACTCAGGCAGCAGGCAGCAGCGAGCGGAATAGGCCTTGTCGGGTTCCAGCCTCTTGCTTACCATGGATTCGGGTGCCGCGATCCAGCGGTCCCGACGGACGTCCGCTGCGGTGTCCCGCTTCGCCAGGATGTTGGTCCAGAGCGTGCGAACGTCGAGAGCGCCGGGGAACAATCCGGAAATCCCGACGACGGCAATCGGAGTGTCGAAGCTCATGGTCAAGCCGGAATCCTCTCGAAGTCCGCCCGGATGCGGGCCGGGGATGTCTCCCTTCCGCCCCCCCAGCTTCCGATAGACAGCGAGCAGATGGTCCCGTGGGGCCCTTTGAATGCGCGATGTTGGAACACACGTTGCTCCATGAAACTGTTCCAAAATAAACCATCCCCGCGCCTGGGGGCGGGGATGGTTTATTAGATAATGAAAACCGTGCGGTGTGTCAACGGCTCAAGCGTGCCTGCCCGACGACCCATTCAAGGTGAATTTTCGGACTCCTTCGTCACATGCGGCGCCTGGATGCCTTTTCGATGATCGCCTTGGCCGGAATGAGACCCGTGGCGGCGGCCGAAACGATGTTGCCGGCCACGCCGGGGCCGTCCCCTGCAACGTACAGCCCGGGGACACGGGTTTCGAGGTCGCTGCCGGTTTCGATCTGCGTGGCGAAGAACTTGATCTCCGGGGCATAAAGGAGGGTTTCGTCGTTGGATACGCCTGGGACGACGCAGTTCAGTTTGTCCAGCCCCTCGATGATGTTGGTAAGGATGCGCTCCGGCAGGGCCATCGCGATGTCTCCGCAGACCACGTTGGTGAGCGTGGGGCGGATGTAGCCCTTGTTGATGCGGTTCCAGGTGCTGCGCCGGCCGCGCTTAAGGTCACCGAAGCGCTGCAGGATGGGTTTGCCGCCGCCGATGAGGGTCGCCAGGCTGCCGATGGCCTGGCCGTAGGACTGGTTGTCGGTCACCGGCTCGGTCAGCACGACCTTGGACAAGAAGGCGAAATTGGTGTTCTCGGACTTGCGCTCGCTGTATGCGTGGCCGTTCACACAGACGAAATCGCTGTAATTTTCGAGTGAGACAAACCCGCCCCGGTTGGTGCAGAAGGTGCGGGTGAGGTCGTCGTATTTGGCCGTCTGGATGAAAAAAGTCGGGTCGTAAATGACCTCACAGAGGTCCTGCATGATGTCGTTGTGGACTTCCACCCGCACCCCGACCTCGATGCCGCGCTGCTTCAACCCCAGCTTGAATTTCTGGGCGATCGTCCCCATCCAGTCGGCCCCGACTCGTCCCGGCGCCAGGATCACATGCCGGGTCGAATAGCGGCTGCGGCCGGTGGTCACGCCCGCCACGCGGTCGTTTGACAAAACGATGTCCTTCACCTCCTCCGAGGTGCGGATAATCACACCCCGCGTCCGGAGATGATCGGCCATGGCGGCGATGTATTCGGGCAGACGGTCGCTGCCGATGTGTTTCTGGCGGATGATGAGCAGGTCGATGCCGAAGCGCTTGGCGTGTTTGCGGATCTCGAGAGCCCGGTCCATGTCGGTGGGGAATACGGGGCCGTCCATGCCGAATTGGTTGAAGACCGTTTCGGTCTCGGCGATCAGGCGTTCGGCCTCCGGCACCGGCATGAACTGGGAGAGGTCGGTTTTGCCCAGCTTGTAGATGAAGTTCAGCTTGCCGTCGGAAAAAAGACCGGCCCCGCCGATGCCGCTTAGAATGTCGCAAGGCCTGCATTTGAAGCATTCACGGTAGTCGTTGATCCGGCAGCGGCGCTTGAGAGGCCCCTTGCCTTTATCGATGACCAGCACCCGGAGGTCGGAATGCTCGCAGAAGTGATGGGCGGCAAACAGCCCGGCCGGGCCGGCACCCACGATGACGACATCAAAATCGGTTTTGCGCGTTGCGGGCATTCGTCCTCCTCAAGGCACTTCGAGTCGAGGGCAATAACGTCGGTCGGGGGAGAGCTCTGAAGCCACAGGGCGTGCTGCAGTTCGTCAGGTGCTGCCCTTGGTGAACGGGACGGATTTGAGCTCGGGTTTTTCATCCTTTTGCGGGGGCGGGCCTGAATCCTGTTTGAAGGCAAAGCGCAGACGCTGCAAAGCGGTGACGTTGGCGAAGACGGCCACCATCCAGATGGCGATCGCAAGGGCGATGGGATGGATCAGGGCGCCGGCGCCCAGAAAAACGATGCGCTCGGGCCGCTGCATCACGCCCACCTTGGCGGACAGCCCCAGGCTCTCCGCCCGGGCGCGGGTGTAGCTGACCATGAAGGAGCCGCACAGGGCCAGGAAGGTCCCGGCTGAATTCAGGTAATCCTGAGTCATCAGGAAATAGCCGCCGATACCGAACAGCATGGCAAATTCGGCATAGCGGTCCACCGACGAGTCAAGCAGTGCCCCAAAGCGCGTGGCCTTGCCTGAGTTTCGGGCGAGCGAGCCGTCGATGGCATCGCACAACCCGCCGAGCAACACGAGAAACCCTCCGAGCCGCGGGCTTTGTAGGAAAAAGGCGATCGTCGCAAAAAAGGTAATGATGACCCCGGACACGGTGAGCGAATTGGGGCTCACCCCCCATTTCGTGAACAAACGCACGAGAGGGCCCAACGTGCGCATGAAGCCGCGTTGGAAGCTCTCGGGGATGAGTCTGCGTGAAGTATTGGTCATGGATGTATCCGCTGGAACGCTTGCTAAGCCCTGAAATTATTATCCTTCATTCAGTCTATTGTCAACGCAATTAAATCCGAAGCCCCAGCCTTCCTCTGCCGGGGAGCGAGGAACGAGGAGCAGATCCGTCAGATAGCGGCCGGCAACGTGTTCCGAAGCGCGTGTTGCGGCATAACGGGCGGCTTCGGCGACCGGCTTTCGATTCTTGAGGCGAGCGACGAGGTATGCCGCAAAAAACACGTCGCCGGCGCCGGTGGGGTCCACGACGGGGGATGACGGCTCGGCTGAATAACGATGCGGGCCCCGTCCGGCCCGGTGAATGCACCCGCCTTGAAACCCCGAGGTCACCACCCATTCGGCGATGGCGAACCGGTGCATGAGCGCTTCCACATCTGTTCCGAACGTCTTCAAAATGAGGTGAAGTTCACTCGCGTCGGACTTGATGATGCGGGCGGCTGTGAGACCGGCGGTAAGATGCTCTGAAACAGCGGCCTCTATACTGCGCCTTGCGGAAATTTTCCGAAGCAGACCCTGGACGTCCAGGGCAATGACCG
>Ga0075339_1000036_pt1 | contig 14112 bp, 16 predicted proteins | sample RushMan_CattailN_4_FD_120076 | JGI IMG/M metagenome (GOLD analysis project Ga0075339, IMG submission 120076) | Natural and restored wetland microbial communities from the San Francisco Bay, California, USA, that impact long-term carbon... | ecosystem: Environmental > Terrestrial > Soil >... | reverse complement strand
GAGAACCGGGTCACGCTGAACTGGACGGTCCCGCAGCTCCAGGACAAGGAGCAGCCGCCCCCCGCCGGCTTCCGGGTCTTCCGGGCGCGGCAATCGACCGCGGATGAGGGCTGTAGCAGCTGCAAGCTCGACTTCCGGCAAACCGGGGACGTGACGTCCAAGGGCAAAAAACCGGGCAGCCCGCTGCATTTCAGCGAGATGCTTCTGCCCGGCTATAAATACGTTTATAAAGTGGTGGCTTACGACGCCAAGGGATTCGACGGGAAAGACTCGAAGTCGATCGAGTTCGTGCTCTGAAGACGCATTATCCTTTCGAGCATTTGAATTTGTGTTGCTTACCCACGGGGCTATGACGGATGGGGAAGAGGGAACTACGAAATGCGCAAACGGCGCCAAAAGAAGAACCAATTTATTTTTTCGCGTATTCCGCGCATTTCGTAGTTAAAAATAATTTCAAATAGCAGAATACTGACGAATTGGTTCTGGCTTGTTCGGGTTGGGGGAGTGGATCGCGGATGCCCATGGATTCGATTGCATTCGCCAAAATGAGCGGCAGCGGCAACGATTTCATCCTGATCGATAACCGGACCCGGGTCGTGGATGAGGGTGAGCTGCCGCGTTTCATCACCGGCATCTGCCGGCGGAGGATCTCGGTGGGGGCCGACGGGGTCATCCTGATCGAGGCCTCCGATGCGGCCGACTTCCGCTGGCGGTTTTTCAATGCCGACGGCAGTTCGGGCGAGATGTGCGGAAACGGGGCGCGCTGTGCTGCGCGCTTCGCCTTCATCCAGGAAATTGCCGGCGCCGACATGCGCTTTGAGACCGAAGCCGGAGTGATCCAGGCCTGCGTGAACGCGTCGCGGGTGCGCGTGAAACTGACGGACCCCCATAGCCTGCGGCCGGCGGTGCGCCTCGATCTGGTCTCCGGGCCGCTCCAGGTGAGTTCGATCGACACCGGGGTGCCGCACGTGGTGGTGATGGCATCCGACCTTGAAAACACCGACGTACGGGGACTCGGCCGGGAGATCCGCCTGCACCCCGAGTTCGCCCCCGCCGGGACCAACGTCAATTTCATCGGCGCGGATCCCGACGGCGGCATCGCCATCCGCACCTACGAGCGCGGGGTGGAAGACGAGACCCTCGCCTGCGGCACGGGGTCCGTGGCCGGCGCGCTGGTGGCCATGCTCACGCTGAACCTGACGTCGCCCGTGCGCGTGCGCACGCGCAGCGGCGAGACCCTGACGGTGCACTTCCGCCGGGACGGCGGCCGGTTTCACGACGTTTACCAGGAAGGGAGCGCGTGGCTCATCTACGCCGGCCACCTGTGCGAGGAGGCCTGGCGCTGAGGGGCCGGGAGGGGCTGTTCGGTGGAGATCCACATCGCCTACATCTCGGTCGGCTCCAATCTCGGGGACAAACTCGGCCATTGCCGCCGGGGGGTCGCAGCGCTGGCCGCCGACGGGCGCGTGCGCATTCTCGCCCGGTCCCGCGTTTACCGCACCGAGCCGGTGGACTACACCGACCAGGACTGGTTCATCAACCGCGTGATCAAGATCGGGACGGACTTCGCCCCTTTGCCGCTGATGGATCGGCTCCAGGCCGTGCAGCAGGCGCTGGGCCGGACCGAACCCGCCGTGCGCTTCGGGCCGCGGGTGCTCGACCTGGATATTCTGCTGTATGACCGGCTGGTCATTGAGGATCCGCGTCTGAGCATACCGCACCCCCGGATGCACGCCCGGCGTTTTGTTTTAACGCCGTTGTGTGATATAGACCCGGAGGTGGTGCACCCGGTATTGGGCAAGTCTGCCCGGACACTGCTGCTGGAGCTGGGCGGAGAGGGGCAGGAGGTCGTGGAATATCAATGTTCAGGCTGATTGCCTTCGCGCTGATTGCGTATGTGGCCTACCGTCTCGCCCGGAAGTGGATTTTCGGCCGGACCCGCTCCACTCCGGTAAACGGCACGGACCCCGACCGTATCGACGATGTCATGGTCCAGGACCCGCAGTGCGGGGCCTATTTCCCCCGGCGGGACGGGGTGGCGCTGCGGCACGCGGGGGGCGACCTGCTGTTCTGCAGCCGGGACTGCCGTGATCGCTTCATTAGCGCAAACTCGAATACCGGAAAGTAGCCAGCCGCCATGGAACGAACAGACGATCCGCAAGAGACCCCGTCCGCCGCTCCGCTGGGCGATGCCGGCGGGTTTTTCCCGGGAGGCGACCGGACCGCCGGCCACACCCCGCAACCGGGGCGCACCGGCACCTGGACGCGGTTGAAAGAGGCGGCCCACCACCCGAACGGGCTGACGCTGTTCCGGGTCGCCATGATCCCGTTGATCATCGGCCTGTTTTCGTTCCCCAACCGTTTCCTGGCGCTGGTGGCCGCGTTGGTGTTCAGCGCCGCAGCGATCACCGACTACCTGGACGGCTTCCTGGCGCGCCGGCATGGCAAGGTGACCTTCATCGGGAAAGTCATGGACCCGGTGGCCGACAAGCTGCTGAACTCTTCGGCCTTCATCATGCTGGCCTCCCACGGATGGGTGCCGGCTTGGATGGTGTGCGTGATCATCGGCCGCGAGATAGCCGTCACCGGCCTGCGCAGCGTGAGTGCAGCAAAAGGCATCGACGTGTCCGCCTCGCGCCTGGGAAAACTCAAAACCGGTTTCCAGGTGGCCGCCATCATCCCCCTCATGATCCACTACCCGTTCCTGGGTCTCGATCCGCAGGCCATCGGGCAGGCGCTGCTCTATCTGGCCCTGGTCTTCACGGTGTGGTCGGGGGTGGATTATTTCATCAAGTTCAAAAGATTGGTTTAACCCGGCTTTTCTGTTGACAAAGCCGGAAGAAGTGGTTAAAAATCCGGATTCAGTTGAGCGGGAATAACTCAGTGGTAGAGTGCGACCTTGCCAAGGTCGAAGTCGCGGGTTCAAATCCCGTTTCCCGCTCCATTTTTTTATGGCGGCATAGCCAAGTGGGAAGGCAGTGGTCTGCAAAACCACTATTCCCCGGTTCGAATCCGGGTGCCGCCTCCATTTTGTCAAACGCAAGGGCCCGCATATAGACTGCGGGCCTTTCTTATTTTGGCACACAGGGAGATCAGAAACGATGCGGATCGCTATAGTGGGGAGCGGGGGCCTGGGAGGCTACTACGGCGGTTTGCTGGCCCGAACCGGCCACGAGGTGACTTTCATAGCTAGGGGTGCGCACCTGGCGGCGCTGCGGGAGAAGGGTCTGCAGGTGATAAGTGTGCACGGCGATTTCCACGTGGCACCGGTGCGGGCGACGGCCGATCCGGCGGAAGCAGGGCCGGTGGACCTCGTGCTGGTGTGCGTGAAGACGCCTGCCATTGATGCCGCGGCCAAGGCCGCTCGGGCGATGGTGGGCCCGGACACCGTGGTCATGGGGCTGCAGAACGGGATCGACGCTGCCGAGCGCATCGGCGCCGCGGTGGGGATGGACCACGTGCTCGGGGCCGTGACTTGGATCGCAGCCAACATCGAAGCCCCCGGCGTCATCCGCCAGCTATCGACGTTCCGGCGCATCGTGCTGGGCGAGCTGGACGGCCGCGACACCCCTCGGCTGCAGCGTACGGTCGAGGCCCTGCGGCGCATGGGCATCACCATCGAGCCGACGGGCGCCATCCGCAAGGTGATGTGGACCAAGTTCGTCTTCATCGCCGGCTTCAGCGGCGTGGGGACCGTGGCGCGCTTGGAGGTGGGCGGCTACCGCTCCGTGCCCGAGACGCGGGCCATGATGACTCGCATGATGCGGGAAGTCGAGGCGCTGGCGCAGGCCGCCGGCGTTGATCTGGATCGCGATGTGGTCGATCAGGCGCTTGCCGTCATCGACGGTGCGGCGCCGGCGATGAAGACGTCCATGCAGCGCGACGTGGAGGCCGGACGTCCGTCGGAGCTGGAGTCCATGATCGGCGTCATCACGCGCAAGGGGCGCGAGCTGGGGGTGGCCACGCCGACGGCGGACCTGGTCTACGCGGCGCTGCTGCCGCTGGAGTTAAACGCGCAGCGAAACGCGCACTGATCGCCAAAGCCCATTACCTGGCGGTCATTGTGAACACTTCCAAATGCGCCGGGTTGGGGAACCTGTTGGGACCAAACTCAAAATAGTGAAGTTTGCCCGACACCTTGGCCTGCTTGCCGTTCAAGCGCCTGAAAACAACCTCCTGCTGCCGGTTCATTCGGAGCTTCAGCAGAGCAACCTCGATCAAATTGCCGCTGCCGTCATCCACCACCAACGGTTTGCGGAGCCGGATGGCCGGGTAGATGACTTCCCGTTGGCGGTCGTCTTCACCTCGGGACAAGGTCAGGACCCCATCAACCGTGACGGTCCCACCCGGTTTTACGGTCAATGCCCACGCCGGCGCCGCCGCCATCAGCCAGCAGGCCAGAAGCACCACGGCGCAGGATGCCGGCGGCAGCCCGGGGCAACGGCCCTGTCCGCCGTAGTTGACGCCTCTCTGCCGATAGGCATTCAAAATTTTGCGATGTGTCGATTGACGCCCCACGGATTTTACTCCCCTACGCTGATTTTACCGATACCCGATCTCCTCTGACAAGGGGGTCCGGCTTTTGACGAAAATCCCATTGGCGCGGCCCACCTCCCGGCCCTTCGCATCGTAGAGCACGGATTCGGCGATGAATTGGGTGCGGCCGCGGCTTACGACTTTGCCGACCGCCTTCAAGGTGCCTTCCGTCACCGGTCGTGTCAGATAGGTGGTGAGGCTCGCCGTCAACACAAAGACGTCTTCGACCAGCGAGTTGACCGCGAAAAAAGCCGCATTGTCGAGTGCCAGGAAGTAGAGCGAGCCGTGCAGGGCGCCCGCGGCATGAAAAAATTTCTGCCGGACGGGCAGGGTGATCTCGGCCTTGCCCTTTTTTATGCAGGCCCTCGCACCGGTGAGTTTCATCATCGGCGCCGAGTGCATCATGTTTTCCAGCTTGGTGAAATGGGTGGCGTTCGGCATTTCAAGCATCTCCTGTGGCACGTTTTGTTGGGAGGCCGCTGGGCAAACTCGACGTTAAGCCCTTTGAGCCAGCATAGCACATGCGATGGGATTATTCCGGGATTTGTGATAAGTCCGTAGGGTATTTTCACTTCCATTTGGATCAGAGCCCGTATGCCTGAATTTGAACACATCGTGATCATCGGCGGCGGGGTCGGCGGCGCGCTCGCCCACGACCTGGCCCTGCGCGGGTTCCGGGTGACGCTGGTCGAAAAGGGTGAGCTGCTTTCCGGGACCACCGGCCGTCATCACGGGCTGCTGCACAGCGGCGCTCGCTACGTGCTGCATGATCCGGACGCCGCGCGCGAGTGCTGGCAGGAGAACCGGATCCTGCGAAGGATAGCCGCCCAGGCCATCGAACCCAACGGAGGTCTCTTCATTGCCTTGGACGAGCGGGACCTTTCCTTTCGCGAGGCGTTTCTCGACCGGTGCCGGTTTGCCGGGATACCGGTTGATCCCATCCCCGTTTCACAGGCGCTCGCCATGGAGGCGGCGTTGAACCCGACCTTGAAGGCGGCCGTCAAGGTGCCCGATGCCGTCATGGATGCCTGGCGGCTGCCCATGCATTTTTTCGCTACCGCCAAGGCCAACGGAGCCACCATCCGGAATTTCACCGAAGTCACTGCCCTGCGCATGACCGGTCGCGCGGTGACCGGCGTGGAGGTCATGGATCTCCGCACGAAAAGCACCTCCGCCATCGCCGCCGGTCTGGTCGTAAACGCCGCCGGGCCCTGGGCCGGGCGCATCGCCGCCATGGCCGGGATCCGCATACCGCTTCAGCCGAGCCCCGGCGTCATGGTGTCCGTGCAAGGCCGCCTGACTCAGCATGTGATCAACCGGCTGCAGCCGGCCGGCGAGGGGGACATCATCGTTCCCCAGCGTGGACTCAGCATTCTGGGCACCACCGCGTGGCTGGCCGGCGATTCCGACACGGTGAGCGCGCCTCCGGACCATGTGCCCCGGCTGTTCGATCTGTGCCGCGCACTGGTACCGGCACTCGGCGGGCTTAAACCCCATGCCGTTTGGAGCGCCAGCCGGCCGTTGCTGCAGAGCGGAGAGGCGGCCGACCCTTACCGGATCAGCCGATCCTTTGATTGCTTCGACCACGGCCGGCGTGACGGTGTCGAGGGGTTGGTCACCCTCATCGGCGGGAAGGCGACCACCATGCGGGCCATGGCGGAAAAAACGGCGGACCTGATCTGTCAAAAGACCGGCCGCCTGATCCCCTGCCGCACGCGCGAAACCCTTCTGCTGCCCTACCGCTGCTTCTGGCGGAGTGCATGAGAAGAGGGATGATCCTTTGCATACGAAAGGCGGACATCGAATGACGGCGCGCACGGTTGGGTTCAGGATAAGCCGGTACAAGCCTTCCCACATCGATCCTCCGCGGTTTGAGAGCTATCGGATCGAAGTCGAAGAGGGGATGACGGTGTTGGATGTACTCGAACGCATCCGCTTGACCCTGGACGGCTCGCTCATGTACCGCCACAGCTGCCATCACAGCTCCTGCGGCACCTGCGCCTGCCTGGTCAACGGAGTCGAGCGCCTGGCCTGCAACACGCGCGTGCTGGATCTGGGGACCGACACGGTGAGACTGGAGCCGCTCAGGGGTTTCGAACGGGCCGGCGATCTCACGGTGCGGATGGAGACCTTTTACCGCGATATCGAACCGGGCTGGTCCTATCTGAAACCATCGGCGTCGTCCGCGCACGGCGAGGCGGATTCGGGGACGGAACTTCTGCGGTTCGAAGCATGCATCGAATGCGGGTGCTGCGTTTCGGCGTGCCCGGCAAGCCGGCCCCGCCCCGACTTCATGGGACCGGCGGCACTATCCGCCATTCACAACCAGATGGCCAAAAATCCGCCGGACGCTGATGAGCTTCTGCAGCTGGCGGGGAGCGGCCGGGGCGAGCGCTGGTGCGAGCGCGCGCTGGCCTGCAGCCGTGTCTGCCCGACCGGGGTGAATCCGGCTCGCCTCATCGCCGACCTGCGGCGTGAGATTAAAAAATCTCTCCCCTGATTTTCTTCTACCAATGAGGCGCCGCCGGTTGCGTAGGTGTGAAAAACCGCCTATATTTGTTCACTTTCGAAGGCCGCCGAATCGACGTATTCATGAGCTTGTTATAATGGGGTATTTAGGATTCCCGGGTCCGTTTCCGGGGATGGAGGGGTGAAATGAAAAAAGTGATGCTTTTAACAGCGATGATGGTAACCGCGGTGATGACGCTCGCCAGCTGCGGCTACAACACCATGCAGCAGCAGGAGGAAAAAGTTTTCAAGGCTTGGGGGGACGTGGAGGCTACGCTTCAGCGGCGCGCGGACCTGATTCCCAATCTGGTGGAAACCGTCAAGGGCTATGCCTCTCACGAGCGTGAAACGCTCGAGGCGGTGATCAATGCCCGCGCCAAAGCCACGGCCGTCAAGCTGTCCGTTGATGACCTGAGCGACCCGGCGGCGCTGCAGAAGCTGCAGCAGAGCCAGGGGCAACTTTCTTCGGCCCTGTCGCGCCTCCTGGTGGTGGCCGAGCAATACCCCGACCTCAAGGCGAATGAAAACTTCAAGGACCTGCAGAACCAGCTCGAGGGTACGGAAAACCGGGTCAACGTGGCCCGGCAGCGCTACAACCAGACGGCAGAGGAATTCAACGCCTCGATCCGCACCTTCCCCAACAGCCTGACCAACAGCCTGTTGCTGCACCTGAAGCGCAAGGAATACTTCAAGTCCGAAGAAGGTGCGCAGGCGGCGCCCAAGGTGAAGTTCTAAACGGCCCGTATGATGCGCGCCCCATCGCACATACATCGGGGGTTGCTTGCCGCTGCAGCTGCAGTTCTCGGATCGGTGGTGCTTTTGCTCCAGTTGGCGCTCGCCCTTGAGGTGCCGCCGCTGCGGGGGCGGGTGAACGACTTTGCCGGCTTGCTCTCCCCAGGGGTCGTGAAGCAGCTGGATCTTGCGTTGAAGGATTTCGAGCAGAAGGATTCCACCCAGATCGTGGTGCTGACCGTCCCGTCTCTCGAGGGAGATGCGCTGGAGGACTTCTCGATGCGGGTGGCCGAGCAATGGAAGATCGGGCACAAGGGACTCGACAACGGCGCCATTCTCCTCATTTCTCGAGCCGACCGCAAGGTCAGGATCGAAGTCGGCTACGGGCTCGAGGGGCGCCTCACCGACCTCAAGGCAGGGCGCATCATCCGGGAGGTCATCCTTCCGGAATTCAAGGCCGGGCGCTTCGACCAGGGGGTGGTAACCGGCGTGCAGGCCATGATCGAGGGCGTGCGCGGCGAGTTCAAGGCGGATGACCGAAAAGGCGCCGGCGCGTTTGACCCGAGGACCTTCAGCGATGCCGTCCCCTTTCTGATCCTGTTCGTTTTCTTGGTGTTCTCACTAGGCCGGGTGAGCAAGGCGTTGGGCACGGTCGGCGGCGGGGTTCTCATGCCGTTTCTGGGTCACATGGCGTTTTCCCCGGGAATGGGGGTGCTGGCCGTTCTGGCAGGCATGGGCCTGGTTTCCGGTTTCGTGCTCTCCCTGATGGCCGGGCTGGCGCCGGCCGGGGGTGCGCGGGATCACGGCAGGCGACCCGGGGGATGGGGGGGCGGGTTTCCGTCCGGCGGGGGGTTCTCCAGCGGCGGGGGCGGCTTCTCAGGCGGCGGCGGTTTTTCCGGGGGCGGCGGCGGGTTCGGCGGGGGCGGCTCCTCCGGCAGTTGGTAGACAGGGGCACAGATGGAAAAGCTGATGGAACGCTTTCTCCCCCAGGCGGATCGGCAGAAAATAGAGTCCTGCATCCGCCAGGCGGAGAGCCGCACGCGCGGCGAAATCATGGTCGTGGTGGAGGCGTCCAGCTACCATTATCCTGCGGCCGACCTGCGTGCGGCCTTGGCCTTTGCCTTTCCCGTCGCCGTCTCCCTGACCCCCCTGCTGGGAGGGCTTCTCTGGGCCGGTCTGTTCAATCTCTGGATTTTCCTGGGGGCGCTGATCCCCCTGTTTCTGGTTTTCAAGGCGACCGTCAAGCACCTGCCGCCTTTGAAGCGCGTTTTTATATCCGACCGGGAATTGGAAGCGGAGGTGAGAGCGGCCGCCGAGATTCAGTTCCACCGGAAAGGCGTGTCCCGGACGCGCGAGGCGACCGGAGTGCTCATTTACATTTCGGTGTTCGAGCGCAAGGTCTGGGTACTGGGGGACCGCGGCATCAACGCAACAATACCCGAAGGGTACTGGAAGGACGTCGTCGACCAGATCGTGCAGGGGATCCGGGAAGGGCGTCCGGCGGAAAGCATCTGCCAGGCCGTTGCCCGGGTAGCGGATGTGCTGGCTGAGAAGTTCCCGGTGAGAGCCGGTGACACGGACGAGCTCAAGAACCTGATTGTTGAAGACGGGCGTGCATGAGGCATACGCCCGGAATCACCCGCGCCTGTTTTTCTTGGTTTTTCGAACCGAAAACCCGAAATGCCCGAGGTGTCGGCCCAGGGCGAAGTAGTGGCCGTGCGCATAAGCGATCAAGCCTGCTTTCTGCAGGTTGAGGCGCCCGCGGTAGTCCACCAGGGCGGAGCTGACCTGCACCGCGACCACCTGCGCCAGAAACAGGGTGTGAGACCCCAGCGGCAGAGTTTTTTTGATCCGGCACTCGATGTTGAGCGGACACTCCGCAACGATCGGGCAGCCCACCTTCAGCGCCGGGGCGGCCGTGATCCCGCCGGTGCTGAACTTGTCCGCGTCGCGTCCCGAAACCACCCCGCACCAGTCGGTCGTCTTGGCCTGATCGGCAGACGGGACATTCACCACGAACTCGCCCGTTGTTTTGATGATGTCGTGGGAGTAGCGCTCCGGCCTGACGGAGATCGAGAGCATGGGCGGGTCGGAGCACACGCTGCCGATCCAGGCGATCGTGATGAGGTTCGGTTTCCAGCCCTTGGTTCCCCCGCAGCTCACCAGCACCACCGGCACCGGCGAAAGCATGTTGCCCGGCTTCCAGCTCTTTTTTCCACCTGCGCGCTTTCCCTGTCTCGGCGTCTTGCCCTTGGTCTGCGTCATGGTTTAAGGCTCCTCAAAAAGGCGTCTATTCCGGCTTGGGCCACGGCTTCGTCCTGGTCGGAGTGCCCGGAGCTGCAGCCGACGCCGCCCACAATCTGGCGATCGACGAAAACCGGGAGGCCGCCCGGGAAAATCATGAAGCGGCCCTGGTTGCTGACGTGGATGCCGTAGGCCGGGCCCCCCGGCCGGCCCGGTTCCGCATAGGACCGCGTGGAGCGGCGGGCGGCGGCGGCCGTGAAGGCCTTGCTGACGGCAATGTCGATGCTGGTGAGGCGCGCATTGTCCATGCGGTGGAACATCAGCAGGTGCCCGCCGTCGTCAACGATGGCGATGTCCATGTCGACGCCGATCTCGCGGGCTTTCTGCTCGGCCGCGGCCATGAGGATGCGGGCGTCATCCAACGTCAGCTTGGGGACCGTTTTCATGCTGTTCTCCTGCCATGGTGGTTAAATGTCCTTCAGCAGCCGGTTGGACGGCGATTCGGCGGCGGCGCGACGCCACTCGCGTACGGCCGCCGCCAGTGCATCGTTTTCGGCGACCGGCCGGTTTGGATTCTCCACGCTGCGGCCGGCGGATTCAAGGGCATCCGAGACCCGGTCAAGGCTGATCAGGTTGATGTCGACGGCCGGTTGGAGCGCGGGTTCGCTATCGTGAGCCCCCCGCGTTTCGGAAAGAATGCCGGCCGCCACGAGGACTTCCGTCAGCTGCTGCACCCGCTGCAGAGGGACGCCGATGTCATGCGCCATCCGGCGTGCGCCGACAGGCGGCTTGCCGGCGGCGAAGCGCTGAATCGCCGTGCGCACAACGTGCATGCCGATCAGGTTCAGTTCGCCCGGGGTATCGCCGGTTGTCCGGTAATAGCTGCCGTTGTGTTGAAACCCCCAGCACAGCTCCGCGCCGAAAAGAACGATGGTCCAGCTCGTTTGGACCCACACGAGAAACAGGGGCAGGGCTGCAAAACTCCCATAGATGGCGTTCTGCTTGGCAGCACCGACTTGCAGATCGATGTAAATCCATTGAACCAGCTGGTACAGGATACCGCCGATGGCGGCTCCGGCGGCGGCCGCGCGGAAAGGAACCCGGGTGTTCGGCATGGCCATGTAAATCAGGGTGAAGAGGGCCCAGATTAGGACCAGCGGGGTCAGCCTCAACGCATGGGCAACGAGCGGCCCGAGCATGCCCACGATTTCAAAACGTCCGGCGATGGCATCGAACTGGGTGCGGACGAAAACGCTGGCGCTGCCGGCCACGAGGAGCAGGATCGGGGCGATGAGGAGCACCGCCAGGTAATCGCTGAACCGCCGGCCCCAAGACCGCTGCCGGCGTATGTCCCACATGGCGTTCAAGGCCGCTTCGATTTGCCCCAGCACCTTGATGGCCGACCAGAACATGAGCACGACGCCGACCCCGGCAAGCAATCCGCCCTTGGTGTTTTCCAGCATGTTGCGCGAGAAGGCCAGGATGCGTTCAAGCGCCTGCTCCTGGCCGGCCATCTGCTCCAGCAATTCCTTTTCAAGGAGCTTTTCGAGCCCGAAGCCCTTGGCGATTCCGAAGACGACGGCGAAGACCGGCACGACGGACAGCAGCGTGTAGAAGGTCAGGGCGGAGGCGCGCAGCATGCACTGATCGGCGAAGAATTCGCGCACCGTCGCGGTCAGGATTCTTAAGACGTTTAAGGGCGCCGCCTTCCAGCGCGGCAAACCCTCCAGGGGCATCGTCCAGATGTCTCTCAAAAGAAAGTCCCGCACGGTCGAATAGATACCGCGAACAGACCTGTACCCGGCAGCCATGTCGGTCACCTTCGACGGATGCGCGATATGCGATTCAGAAGCTCAGGACGGCGCTGCCGACAGCCAACTCGATCAATTCGTCGCCCTTGGCCATGCGCGCTCCCTTGATGAGGTCGGCTTCCGTGACCTGGCGTGTGACGGCACAAGGCGTGCAAACGAGCAGCGGAACGCCGTATTCTTGGAGATAGCTCAGATGGTCGTCCGCGGAGTCACCGGTGGCTGCCTGCAGGTGCTCGATAATCCCCCGTTTGGCGAGGTAGACGGCCTCGTCCAGCAGGAAGACCGAGACGTCCTTGCCCTTTTTCTTGGCCACCATGGCGAAAAACAGGGCGCGGGTGGCGCGGTTGGGGTTGTCGGTGCCGCAGGACAGTACAATCAGGACCCGTTCGCTCATGAGTTGTTCCTCCGATTACAGGGTGGTGTGAGGCGGAACGAAAGGTTGCAAAAATATCCCGGATACGAACGCAGGATATCTGAGCAGAAAAAGAGGCAAAGCGCAAGCCGGAACGGGATTGTTCAAAGAAGGCTACCAGGCGCCGCCGCCCCCTCCGCCCCCGCCTCCGCCCGAGGAGCCGCCTCCGCCCCCGCCGGAGCTTGACCCCGGGGCGGTGGATGAGGAGGAGATGGCGCTGCTGAGGGCGCTTCCCATCGATCCGGCGAAACTGCCCATGCGCGAGTTGTCCCAGCCTGAGCCCGAGTACCACCGGGGGTGATAGCCCCCGCTGCCGTCGGGCCGCGCCGCAGCGGAGAGGACGTCGTTGAACTGCTCGGCCCACTGCTGTTCAACGCCCAGCGCGAACGCGAAGGGCAGGAATTTTTCATAGAGCTCGGGCGTGCGGCCGGCGGGATACATGCGTTGGAGGCGGTCGGTCTCGGTGGCGGCGAGAAACATCTTGAAACCCTCGATTTTGTCGAGCATGCGCCGGCCGAGCAAGGTCGGGGCCTTCAGCAGGTGGAAGAAAACAATGTTGACCGCGGCGATGACGATCGGAAGCGCCGCCAGGGCGGGAGAACTCCGGGCAAGCGTGTAAAGGGCAAAAATCTCCCCGCCGAAAAAGGGCAGGGCGAAGAGAGTCATGAAAATGGCCGCGCCGATGCTGCCCACTCGGGTGCCGAGGCTGCGGGCCGCTGAAAACACCTGCCCCCAGAGCTTGACGACCATGGCGGCCAGAAAGACCACCCCGATGCTCCAGATGCTGAGCCAGACCCCCAGGAACACCACCTCACCCCGGTGGAGCGAGGAAAGAAAACTCGATGCCGCCGTGAGCGCCGAAATGACCACACCGGTGACAAACGCCTTGCGGTTGTTGACGAAATGAGTCTTCTCAAACGTGAAGGTCAGCGCGGTCTTGAGGGCGTTCTTCGCAGCGGCGATGCGCGAGTGGTTCCTGCGCTCCAGCACGATCGATTTCCCGGAGCGGAAGAGCTGGAATGCGATCTTCTGCTCATCCGGGCTGAGCTTCGCCGTGGCGCCGTCTTTCTTTTCCAGCAGATATCTGTCATTCGCATCGGAAATGGTGAGGTGCCCCTTGACCGCCATGTCGATGACGGCCGCCGCAAACACCTTGTCGTCGTAACCCATCTCCGCAATGAAGCGCATGGCGGCGGGCGACAGGTTGTCGGGCGGGGTGTAAAGCGGCAGGATGGTCCCCTTTTCAGGGTCCTTGCCCACCGCAAACCACACCAGCACGTAGTAGGCCAGCAGCACGACGAGCCCGATGACGACGGCCAGCAGGGTGAGGTTGTCCTTGAAGAAATACAGGGTCTTTTCCTGCGATGACGGTTCGCGTACAAACCCCTTGGGCCACCCGACGACGATGGTCAGGCCTTCATGGGGAGCGAGCGTTTGGGTCGTCCTGAAGACGGCTTGTCCCTCCGGGGTGGTCTCGGCCTTGTAGGCCTTGCCCTTGGCCCCAGCCGGGCCGGTGTATGCTTCCAGCAGGCTCAGGCCGGGGACTGCCTGCGGTAGCTCGACCGTGGCCGATGCCTTTTCGATAATGAAGTCCCAGCCGTTGCCGGTAACGTTCCAGTAGAGCTCGTCGTGGTCCTTGAAAAAGCCCAGCTGACGGTCGGTCCGGTAGGTCAGCGTGTAGGTGTGCTCTCCGGGGAGCAGGAGATGCTCTTTGCGTCCCATGTAGACTCGCACACCGTTGGCAAGGGTCTCGGTGTGCCACGCCTCGGGCTTGCCGTCCCGCGCGATCCCCTGCACCGTGAAGCCTACCCCGTAGGGGTTGCCGGCGTGGTCCTTGTAGGTCGTGGGGAAGTCGCGAAAGATCCCCCG
>Ga0075339_1000035_pt1 | contig 14141 bp, 11 predicted proteins | sample RushMan_CattailN_4_FD_120076 | JGI IMG/M metagenome (GOLD analysis project Ga0075339, IMG submission 120076) | Natural and restored wetland microbial communities from the San Francisco Bay, California, USA, that impact long-term carbon... | ecosystem: Environmental > Terrestrial > Soil >... | reverse complement strand
GTGACGGAGAAGGCGGACATGACCCGGGACAGTTTGCGGGTCTTGCACGTCGGGCATTTCGGCCTTTTGGAGGTGTTCACGGAACGGGAGAAGAAATTGAAGATGGTGTTGCAGTCGTCGCAGTAGAACTCGTAGATCGGCATGATCCCCTCTTTCCATTTTCGGATCGGATGAAATACCTGCTATCGGTCAAATGCCGGAGCAATCAAATTATAAAAAGCCGGCCCGCCGGTTGTCAACAGACAGCTCCGATAATCAACCGGCCGTCGGCGGCGAGTTGACTTGCTGGGACCCATTTGCTATGCCGTCGGGCAAAAACCAGATCGGAAGAAAGGATGACACGTATGCAACGTACTCTCTCCATCATCAAGCCCGATGGCGTCGCGCGCGGGCTGATCGGCGATGTGGTCAAGCGCATCGAAGAGCTCGGGTTGAAGATCGTCGCCATGAAAATGGTGCACCTGACCCAGGCCCAGGCCCAGGGGTTCTACGCCGTGCACCGGGAACGCCCGTTTTTTCAGGGGCTCACCGGTTTCATGAGCTCGGGGCCCGCGGTGGTCATGGTGCTCGAAGGTGAAAACGCGATCGCGCGTTGGCGCGAACTCATGGGCGCCACCGACTACCGCAAGGCGGCCGAAGGGACCCTGCGCCGGGAATTCGCGACCGACATCGAGAAAAACGTGGTCCACGGCTCCGATGCCCCTGAAACCGCGGCCTTCGAGATCGGCTATTTCTTCAACCGGTTCGAGATCGTTGCCTGATGACGGTCGCGGTCAACCTGGCGAACATCGCCATCGTCCTGGTCCAGCCGAACATCTCCGAAAACATCGGCGCGGCCGCCCGCGCCATTTGCAACATGGGCCTGCGCCGCCTCATCGTGGTGGACCCGCCCCGTTGCGACCTGACCCGGGTCTGCAAGATGGCCACCCAGGCCGCCCTGGACGTGGTGGAGGAGATGGAGGTTTTTACCGGGCTGGACGAGGCCCTGCGGGACTTCGGCTACGTGGTGGGCACGACGGCGCGGCTGGGCGGTCAGCGCCAGGTCATCCGCGATCCCGCCCGCCTAGCGGAGATGCTGGTCCCCGTCTCGGCCGAAAACCAGGTGGCCATTCTCTTCGGGCCCGAAGATCGCGGGCTGACCAACGAGGACCTGCGCTTCTGCCACTTGGTAGCGACCATTCCCACGGCGGATTTTTCCTCCCTCAACCTCGCGCAGGCGGTTATGGTCGTCTGCTACGAGCTTTTCCGCTGCAGCCTGGAGACCCCTAAGGAATTCACGCCGCGCTTGGCCAATCGCTTCGAGCTCGACGCCATGTACGCGCAGCTCAAAGACGTCCTCATGCGCATCTGCTTCATCAACCCGGCCAACCCGGACTACTTCATGAACAATCTGCGCCACTTCGGCACCCGCATGCAGCTGCGCGCCAAGGAGGTGCAGATCATCCGGGGTATCTGCCGCCAGATCGACTGGTATGGCAGGCATTGCCTCGAGCAGGGGAAGAAGTCCCAAGATGGCGGCGGCTGAAGACCGATTTGTGAAATGGCTCTAGTGGCGGTCGCGTAGAATGTGTTCTGCGATGGCATCCCCCATTTCGGAGGTCCTTACGGCCTTCTGTCCCGCGTCGGCGATGTCGGCCGTGCGTGCACCGGCCTCCAGCACGTCGGCCACCGCCCGCTCGACGGCGGCGGCGGCGTCCTCGTATCCCAGGCTGATGCGCAGCATCAGGGCGGCCGAGAGGATCTGGGCGACGGGGTTGGCGATGCCCCTGCCGGCGATGTCCGGTGCCGACCCGCCGGCCGGTTCGTAGAGGCCGAACTGCGTTGCGTTGATACTGGCCGAAGGCAGCAGGCCCAGGGAGCCCGTCAGCATGGCGCACTCGTCGGAGAGAATGTCGCCGAACAGGTTGCCGCACAACAGCACGTCGAACTGATGGGGGTTCTTGACGAGCTGCATGGCGGCGTTGTCGACGTACATGTGGGTGAGCTCGACGTCGCTGTATTCGGCGGCCAGGGACCCCACGATCTCGCGCCAGAACACGCTGGTCGCGAGCACGTTGGACTTGTCCACCGAGGTGACGCGCTTGCGGCGGCCGCGGGCCAGGCTGAAGGCCGAGCGCGCAATCCGTTCGATCTCGAAGCGCCGGTAGGCCATGGTGTCGAAGGCCCGCTCCTCGGCGCCCTGCCCCTCGCGGCCCCGCGGCCGGCCGAAGTAGATGTCGCCTGTCAGCTCCCGCACGCACAGAATGTCGAACCCGTCTTTGACGATATCCGGCCGCAGCGGGCTTGCGCCGGTCAGGCTCTTGAAGACCCTGGCCGGCCGCAGGTTGCAGAACAGGTTGAAGTGTCGTCGAAGGGGGAGCAGGGAGGCGCGCTCCGGCTGTCGCTCGGGAGGCAGCGATTCCCATTGCGGGCCGCCCACCGACCCGAACAGGATCGCGTCGCTTGCCTCGCAGCGTTTGACCGTTTCGGCGGGAAGTGCTTCGCCGCAACGGTCGATGGCGCAGCCGCCCACGTCCGCCGCGGTGGTGTTCAGCGCAAGACCAAACCGCTGCTGGACGGCCGTCAGCACCTTGATCGCCTCCCGCATCACTTCCGGCCCGATCCCGTCGCCTGCAAGCACTGCGATTTTTTTCACGCCGACTCTTTCTTTTTGCATGGAATTTCGCTCGATGGGGCTAGTACCTGGCGTCTGCGTATCCCAGCCATCCTCCCGCGTCAACCAGCGCCCGGTCGAAGTCGGCCAGGGTGAAGGGGATCTCTTCCGCATGCTTTCCGGACCGAAATTCAATCACGTTGCGGCTGACGTCCGCGGCTGCGTGGGTGTCTCGCGTGGAGAACTCCTTGAAAAGGCGTGCCATGGTTTCGGCCGGCAGTTCGACCGCCAGCAGGCCGCAGTTGAACATGTTCTGGCGGAAGATGCGGGCGAAACTCTCGGCGATCACCAGGCGGATACCGTTGGCCTCCAGGGCCCAGGGGGCATGCTCCCGGGACGAGCCGCAGCCGAAGTTCGCACCGGCCATCACGACCCGGCGACCGGGGATGTCCCGCTTTGGGTCGAACCCCTCGAGCTTCAGGTCCTCCAGGAGGTAGGGTTTGAGCGCTTGCCGTTCGATTTCGGTCAGGTATTTGGCCGGTATGATCTCATCCGTGTTGATGTCCGCTCGGTTCAGAAACAAAACCTTGCCGCCGAAGTCTTTCATGTCTGCAATCCTATCGTTTAAAAAGAGGGGAATTGGTGATGCGGCCGGCGACGGCTGACGCCGCGGCGGTTGCGGGGCTCATCAGGTGCACCATGCCGCCGCGGCCCATCCGGCCGTTGAAGTTCCGGTTCGAGGTCGAGGCGCAGACCTCGCCCTCGGCCAGCACGCCGGTGCTCATCCCCAGGCAGGGGCCGCAGGTAGGGTTGGTGACGCAGAAACCCGCGTCGAGAAACACCTGGATGAGCCCCTCTGCCAAGGCTTGGGCGTAGATCGTGTAGGTGGTCGGGCAAACGATGCCGCGCACGAGCGGGTGGATCTTCTTTCCCCTGAGTACGCTTGCCGCGCTGCGCAGGTCGCTCATGCGGCCGTTGGTGCAGGAGCCGATGAACACCTGGTCGATCCGGGTGCCCTCCATCTCCCGCACCGGCTTTACGTTGTCTGGCTTGAGGCCGAAGGTGGTCACGGGCTCCAGCGCGGACACGTCGTGCACAACCACCTCTTCGTAGGCGGCATCCGGGTCCGGCAACCAGCGGCGGAAGTCCGCCGCGGCCGCTTCCCGGCTCGGGTAGTCACCCCGGATGAATTCCCAGAGGTAATCGGCGGTGACTGCATCCGGGTAGCAGATCCCACAGGTGCCGCCGGCCTCCACCGTCATGTTGCAGAGCGTCATGCGCGCCTCCATGTCCATGCCGGCCACCGTGGGGCCGTCGAACTCGACGATGCGGTGGGTGGCGCCGTTCATGCCGATGCGGCCGATTACGGACAGGATGACATCCTTGGCGAACACCCCCGGCGCCAGTCCGCCGGTGAGGGTGATCTTCATGGTGCGCGGCGTGCGGAACGCGCAGACGCCTTTGAGAATGGCCACGGCCAGGTCGGTCGTCCCCACGCCCGGGGTGAAGGCGCCGAAGGCGCCGGCCGTGCAGGTGTGGGAGTCCCCCATGACCACGGCGTATCCGGGGCGGATGAATCCTTTTTCCGGGAAGAGGACGTGGCAGACGCCGTTGCGGCCGATGTCGAAAAAGTCCGTGATGCCGTGGCGCCGAGCCCAGTCCCGCAGCACCTTGCCTTGGAGGGCCGTTTTCGAATCCTTGGCGGGCGTGACGTGGTCGATGACGGCCTTGATCCGGGCGGGGTCGAACACACGGTCCTTGCCGCGTTCCATCAGGTCCAGGATGGCGGTGGGGGTGGTGATCTCGTGGCAGAATACTGAATCCAGCCGCAGGACCCACACATCCTCCGCCGGCCGGTCCACCACATGGCTTTCAAATATCTTTTCTGCAACGGTTTTTCCCATGATTTCTCTTCCCTCAATAAGTTTAGAAATGATTCAACCGCCCAGTTTTTCCGGGCGACTGAATCATCATCTAATCGGTGTCCGTCTTCAGTACCGCCAAGAACGCGGACTGCGGAATCATGACCTTGCCGATCATCTTCATGCGCTTCTTGCCCTTTTTCTGTTTTTCGAGCAGCTTGCGCTTGCGAGTGACGTCGCCGCCGTAGCACTTGGCCAGCACGTCTTTGCGCAGGGCGGACACGGTCTCCCGCGAGATGATGGTGCCGCCGATGGCTCCCTGGATGGCGATTTTAAACATCTGCTTGGGCATCTCCTCCTTGATCTTCTCGCAGGCGGTGCGGGCGCGGGGAATCGCGCTGTCGCGGTGCACAAGCTGGGACAGGGCGTCCACGCGCTCGCTGTTGATCAGGATGTCGAGCTTGACCAAGTCGGTCTGGCGATAGTCCAGCAGATCATAGTCGAAGGACCCATACCCCTGCGTGATCGATTTCAGCTTGTCGTAGAAATCATAGACGACCTCGGCCAACGGCAGTTCGAAATTCATCTCCAGGCGGTCGCTTGTCAGATACTGATAGTTGGTGTTCGTGCCGCGCCGCTCAAGGCAAAGCTTCATGACCGCGCCCATGTAGCGGTCCGGCACGATGATCGTGGCGCGGATGAACGGCTCGAGAGTGAACTCGATCGTCGTCGGGTCCGGGAACAAGGCGGGATTGTCGATGGTGATCTCGGAGCCGTCCCGCAGCCGGATGCGGTAACGCACCGATGGCGCGGTCAGGATGAGCGAAAGGCCGTATTCACGTTCCAGCCGCTCCTGCACGACCTCCAGGTGCAAGAGCCCCAGGAAGCCGCAGCGGAACCCGAACCCCAGAGCGACGGAGGTGTCCTTCTCATAGATGATGGCTGCATCGTTGAGCTTCAGTTTTTCCAGCCCTGCCGCCAGTTCTTCGTAGTCGTCGGCCGCCACCGGGTAGATGGAGGAAAAAACCACCGGCTTGGCCTCCTTGAAGCCCGGCAGCGGCTCCGCGCACGGCCGCTCCTTGAGGGTGATGGTGTCGCCGCAGCGCGTGTCGCTGATGGTCTTGATGCCGGCGGTCAGATAGCCCACCTGCCCGGCGCAAAGCTCCGGCTGGGGGACTTGGCGCAGCTGGAAAATGCCGACCTCTTCAACCTTGTGGACGGCGTTGTTGGACATGAAGGTAATCATGTCCCCGGCCCGCACCCGGCCCTCGAAGACCCGGAAATAGACCACCGTCCCCCGGTAGGGGTCGTAGTGGGAGTCGAAGATCAGCGCGCGCAGGGGGGCGTCGGAGTCCCCTGCGGGAGCCGGCAGGCGCTCCACGATGGCCGAGAACAGGGCGTCGATGCCGATGCCTTCCTTGGCGGAGACCTGCAAGGCGCCCTCCGGGTCGAGCCCCAGGTCCGACCGGATCTGCTGCTTCACCCGCTCGGGGTCCGCCGAGGGCAGGTCGATCTTGTTGATGACCGGGATGATCTCCAGGTTGTGCTCCAGGGCGAGGTACATGTTGGCAAGGGTCTGGGCCTCCACGCCCTGACTGGCGTCGATCAGCAGCAGGGCCCCCTCGCAGGCGGCCAGGGCCCGCGAGACCTCATAGGTGAAATCGACATGCCCCGGGGTGTCGATCAGGTTGAGAAAATAGCGCCGGCCGTCTTGCCCCGTGTAGGGGAGGCAGACCGTCTGGCTTTTGATGGTGATCCCGCGTTCGCGCTCGATGTCCATGGAGTCCAGGATCTGGTTCTGGAACTCCCGGTCCGTAACGATGTGGGTGGCCTGGATGAGACGATCGGAAAGCGTGGACTTGCCGTGATCGATGTGTGCGATGATGCTGAAATTGCGTATGATTTCCATGGACGGACCGGCAGGGAGGCGGATGGCTCACCGGCCGGTCCGGGTTGATTTGTATGAAACCGGCGATGGCTGCGAGCAATTGACTCCTCAGCACTTTCCTTGTATGATTGGGTTATTCGGCGAACATTGATAATTAGCAGTGAATATCTGCTGCTGTCAAGACGGCAAACGGACCAACCGGTGACCGCGGGTGGGGGGCTATCCGCGTGCATTCATATTTGGAGGCTCCGGCGGTGGCAAAGCGGATCCTGATCATCGACGACAAGCCCGAAGTGCGCGACTCCGTGGGAGAGTTCATGCGTCGGGCCGGGTATGAGGCCGAATCGGCGGCCTGCGTCGAGGACGGCCTCGCCCTGCTGCGCGCCGCCCTTTTTGATGTCGTCATCACGGACATCGAGTTTCCCGGCGGGTTGGGCGGGCTTGACCTGACTCAGATCGTCAAGCGGGATCACCGCGCCGATGTCATCGTAATGACCGGCTACAGTCAGGACTATTCCTATGAAGAGGCGGTCAGCCGGGGCGCCAGTGACTTCGTGGTCAAACCGTTCCGCACCGAGGAGCTTCTACTCCGGGTGCGGCGGGTATTGCGCGAGCGGGAACTGACCGAAGAGCGCAACCGGATGATGGAAAAGCTGCAGAAACTCGCCGTGACCGACGGCCTGACGGCGCTCTACAATTCCCGCCACTTTTTCAGCCAGCTGGAGCTCGAAGTGGACCGGTCCGTCCGCTACCAGCACCCGCTGTCCCTGCTGTTGATCGACATCGATCACTTCAAGGACTTCAACGACGCCTTCGGCCATCTCGAGGGCGACAAGGTTCTGGTGCGATTCAGCCAGATCCTCAAATCCTGTTTGCGGGCCAACGACTCCGCCTACCGCTACGGGGGCGAGGAGTTCACCGTCATTCTGCCGGAAACCGGCGCCGAGGAGTCCCGGACGGTCGCCCAGCGTATCCGCGCAGCCTTGGAAGCGGAGGTCTTCCATCCGTCTTCCGGCTCGCCCGTTTCCAAGACCATCAGTATCGGGGTCACCGAGTACAGCCCGGCGGAGCCCATGGCGGCGTTGATCCGCCGGGCCGACGAGGCCATGTACCTGTCCAAGCAGAACGGCCGCAACCGGGTTTCGGTGATCCTGGCCCCAACCGAGCGGGCCGCCCCATCCACCGCCTGACCGTTTACCTTTCGGCAACCTTTTCTCCCTTGAAGGATGACACGTCATTGCAGATACGATGGCGCTGCGTGCCATAACCTGTCGCCGGAGAATTGGCGCAGTGCGTTTCCGTCGCCGGCCTCTCACGGGTAACGGAAAACAACAACCCCCTCTGCGGATTTCGCGTCTCTTCTGTAAAACAAGGCCGTATTCAGTTCTGGATGGCGACTCTCAGGAGAAGATCCCCGCGACGTCCGTCCGGCAAAGGGTTGCCCAATCCTCGCAGGCGCAGCAGGGTGCCGTCGCCGACGCCGGGCGGCACGAGGACGCGCAGCAGTCGCTTCTGAAACCCGCGGGGCACGCTGACCAGCTTGCGGGCTCCTACGCTGGCCTCGCGGGTGGAAACGGCCACCGTTGCGTAGAGGTCCGGCGAGTCATCCCGGGCGGTCGGCCGGATGAGCTGCAGGCGGTCGGTGGTGTTCCGGGCGGCGATGCGCCGCAGCGGGTCGGACACGCCGGTCCCGGGAAGAGCGTCGAACCCCTTGAGCAGCAGCATGCCGAACACAAAGCCGCCGATGTGCGCCCACCAAGCCACCCCGCCGCCAAGGCCCCCGCTGCCGGCGGCGTTCAGGAACTGCAGAACGAACCACATGCCCAGGAAGAAATAGGCCGGTATCTCGATGAAGAAGGGGATGAACAGGATCGGGATCAGCGTGAGGACCCGCGCACGCGGGTACAGGATGAAGTAGGCCCCCATCACGCCGGCGATGGCTCCGCTGGCACCGATGGTGGGAACACCGGAGGTGCGGTGCATCAGCATGTGGGCCAGGCCCGAGATCAGCCCGCACAGGATGTAGAAAGCCGCGTAGCGCAGCGGGCCGAGATGGTCCTCGACGTTGTCGCCGAAAATGGCGAGCGACCACATGTTGCCCAGCAGGTGCCAGAACCCCCCGTGCAGGAACATGAAGGAGAACAGTGCGAAGAGCTGCTGGCCGGCGGTGAAATAATCCCCGATTTGCGGGACGAAGTAGCGGGCGGGCACCAGCCCGTAATAATAGATGAACCGGTCCAGGTGCGGGCCCTGGGTCATCTGCACCAGGAACACCAGCACGTTGACGACGATGATGGCGTGAGTGACGAGCGGCCGGGTGCGCGCCGGGACGGTGTCACGAAGCGGAATCATACGCCTTGATTTTTTCGAGGTTGGCCCGGAGCTTCTGCTGCCGGTCCATCAATTCCTGCCGCTGTGCGTTGACCTTCGCCACCACCTCGGCCGGCGCTTTTGCGAGGAAGTCCTGGTTGTTGAGCTTCTTCGCGACGGATGCGAGTTCTTTGTCTATTTTCCCAAGCTCCTTTTCGAGGCGCTCAATTTCCTTGGAGAAGTCGATGATGCCCTCCAGGCGAACGTAGATCGTGACGCTGCGCGCCACGGCCGTGGCCGAGGCCTTGGGCCGTTCGGGTGCTGCGGACACGGACAGGGATTTCAGTCGGGCCAGGTTGACGACGGTCTCGCGGTGGGTCTCGATCGTGGACCGCGCACCGGCGTCGGTTGCATGGATCACCGCTTCCAGCGCCATGCCCGGCGGAATGCCCATCTCCCCGCGTACGTTGCGGATCGCAGAAATGACCTCGATCAGCAGCCCCATCCGGTCCTCCGCCTCCGGGTCGGGTCCCACTCCGCCGGACGCCGGGCGATCCGCCGGTAACTGCGCCCGCATGATGGATCCGTCGGCCCCGGGCAGTTTGTGCCAGATCTCTTCTGTAACGAAGGGGATGAAGGGGTGCAGCAGGATCAGTGTGTCGTGCAGCACCCGCCAGAGAACGGCTCGGGAGGCGTCGCGGGCGCCCTCGTCGAGTTTGCCCTGCAGGGCGGGCTTGATGGCCTCAAGGTACCAGTCGCAGAATTCGTGCCACACGAAACCGTAAAGAGCGGCGGCGGCGTCGTTGAAACGATAGGCGTCGAGGGCCTGCCGCATCTCGCCCGTGACGCGGCTCAGGCGGGACAGAATCCAGCGGTCAGCCAGCGACAGCCGCCCGGCCTCCGGGATTTCCTGGCGACGGTCCAGGTTCATCAGGGTGAAGCGGGCGGCGTTCCAGAGCTTGTTGATGAAGTGGCGGTAGCCCTCTACGCGCTTTTCGGACATCTTGATGTCGCGGCCCTGGGCGGCGAAGGCCGCCAGGGTGAAGCGGAATGCATCTGTGCCGTGCCGTTCGATGATCTCCAAAGGATCGATGACGTTGCCCTTGGACTTGCTCATTTTCTGGCCTTCCTCGTCCCGCACCAGGGCGTGCACGTAAACGTCGCGGAAGGGAATCTCCTTCATGAAGTGCAGGCCCATCATCATCATGCGGGCCACCCAGAAAAAAAGGATGTCGAAGCCGGTCACCAGCACCGAGGTCGGGTAGAACGTCTTGAGCAGGGCGGTCTGGTCGGGCCAGCCCATGGTGGAAAACGGCCAGAGCGCCGAGCTGAACCAGGTGTCCAGCACGTCCTCCTCCTGGACCAGGCCGCTGCCGCCGCATTTCGGGCAGGCCTCGGGCGCCGCCATGGCCACCACCACCTCGCCGCAGTCCCCGCAGGTCCAGGCCGGGATCTGGTGGCCCCACCAGATCTGCCGAGAGATGCACCAGTCGCGGATGTTCTCCATCCAGTCGAAATAGGTATTGGCCCACGTCTCGGGGATGATGCGGGTCTCGCCGTTGCGCACGGCCGCGATGGCCTTCTCGGCCAGAGGCTTGGCGCTGACGAACCACTGCCGGGAGAGATTGGGTTCGATGACCGTTTTGCAGCGGTAGCAGTGGCCGACGCTGTGGCGGTGGGGCTCAACCTTCACAAGAAGCCCCAATCGCGTCAGTTCGTCCACCACCGCCTTGCGGCAGGCGTAGCGCTCGAGGCCTTGAAAGCGGCCGGCCTCCGCCGTCATTCGCCCGTCGTCGCCGATGACCTTCACGCTCGGCAGATCGTGGCGCCGGCCGATCTCGAAGTCGTTCGGGTCGTGGGCCGGGGTGACCTTCAGACCGCCGCTGCCGAACCTCATGTCGACGTAGGCATCGCGGATGATGGGGATCTCCCGGTTCATGAGCGGCAAAATTACCGCTGCGGCCGTGAGGTCGCGGAAGCGCTCATCCTCCGGGTTCACGGCCACGGCGGTGTCGCCGAGCATGGTTTCGGGCCGGGTGGTGACGACGGTGATGCCGCCGCTGCCGTCCGCGAAGGGATAGCGGATGTGATAGAGGTTGCCGTCGATGTCCTCGTGTTCCACCTCGAGGTCGGCCAGGGCGGTGTGGCAGCGGTGGCACCAGTTGATGATGTAATCACCGCGGTAGATGAGTCCCTGGTGGTAGAGATCGACGAAGACCTTGCGCACGGCGTGGGAGAGCCCTTCGTCCATGGTAAACCGCTCGCGCTTCCAGTCGCAGGAGGCCCCCAGCCGTTTGAGCTGGTTGATGATGGCGCTGCCGAATTTTTCTCGCCACTGCCAGATTTCGGCGATGAAACGCTCACGGCCGAGCGCATGCCGGTCGGTGCCTTCCTGGGCCAGCTTTCGTTCGACCACGTTCTGGGTGGCGATGCCTGCGTGGTCGGTCCCCGGCATCCACAGCACGTTGTCGCCGCACAGGCGGCGGTAGCGGCAGAGGATGTCCTGCAGGGTGTTGTTGAGGGCATGCCCCATGTGCAGGACGCCGGTGACGTTGGGCGGCGGAATGACGATGGAATAGCTGCGGCGCGGGCTTTGGTCCTCCGCCGCGAAAAGGTCGTTTTCTTCCCAGAAAGCGTACCAGCGGCGCTCGACATCGTGGGGCTCGTAACCCTTGTCCAGAAGATCGGGGCTCATGCGATGGATTTCCTCTCTATTGATGCTGCATAAACCGATGCCCCCGGTTGCGGGGGCATCGGTTAAATATCAAATGAAGGCGTGTCGGGCAATGCCTTTTGCCGGCGGGGTGGGGCGGCGGTGGACCCTCACGCGGCAGGACCGCGGTCGTCGTCCTCGAGCAGGAGGCGTTTCAGCCGCTCGATCTCCTTGGAGACGGCGTTTTCAATGGCCTGTTGAATGATCGACTCGATGGTACCGCCCAACTTGCGCTCGATGACGCGCTCGACCGCCGCCTCGATCTCTGCGGACGAGAGGCCGGGTGCGGCCGTGGGGCTCGCACTTTCCGCAGCCGGCGGGGGGGCGCTCGGCGTGGGGTCGACCGGCGGCTGAATCACGGCGGCGGCTGCCATTGCGCTTACAGCGTCGGCCTCAGCGGCTTTGAGAGCGGGCCCCGTGTCGGTTTCCGGAAGAGCGGACTCGATGTGCGCGGCAAACACGTCGAGGGCGGATGTTTCCCGACCGGAGTCCGTGCCCCAATCAAGGTCTGTTGCTCCCGGCGGTGCGTCTACGGTTGACGGCTCGGGCGACGGCGTCTCTTTGTCCAGATCGTCGAACCAGACGATTTCATCATCGATCTCGTCTTCCTCAACGTCGATCAGCTCCAGGTCCTCGTCTGTTTCGGGCTCCAGGTCTTTTTTTGCAGGCGGGGGCCCCGCGAGGATGTCTTCAACTTCAAGGATGTCCTCCACGTCAAGGAGTTGCTCGTCGAACTCGGAGACCTCCTCTATCGTGTTGCTGCGTGCAATCGGTCGGTTGTCGGTTTCGGCGGAGGTCGGCGCCTCGCCTGTTCCGAAGCCTGCTTCCGCGGCACCCAGGGCCTCGTCGTCCTCTTCATCAAAATCAAAGCTGCCGAGATCGTCAAGCTCGGGAAGGTCGACGGTGGCATCCTCGGCTGCAGACGTTGGGTCGCCGAAGTCGAGCAGCCTTCGTTCAAGGTCGGATAGGGGACGCCGGGGGCTCTCCTCCGGAAGTTCCTCCACGAGCTCGATGATGTCCTCATCCCCATTGGGCGCTGTCGGGCGGGACTGTGAATCTGTTTTCCGTGTGTCGCTCATGCTATCCTCCCCGCTTGCCGTGCGTTGACGGCGAAGCCGCCACTGATTTTAAAAAATTACCATGATATTCTGCCAATATCAAGCAGACCGGCGGTTGCGCCGGTCGACCGCGGGCCATCGCTCGCGCTGCATCGTTTGCCTCCGTGTGCGCGCAGCCAGGTGTCAAGAAATCATTTGCAGTTTCTTCCCCCCATATCATAAATAATTGTCGGATTGTGACGCCGGCGACCCAATACCCACATTTTCAGCCAAGAGAGGAAAAAAGAACCGCAACGACCAGGCTGACGGGTTTTCTCCGGACGGAGCGCCCGCGGAAGAAAAGGGCAGTGGTCTGCGCGTGTCGGCGTGGGTCTGCGGCTGAATGGCGCTTTCTTTTTCAACCATCTGGATCAAAGGCAGGCGTATGCGTTTTTTCTATGTCGAACCGTCTCAAATGACAGGATCCAAGGCGGTGCTTGAAGGAGCCGAAGCCGCGCATGTCAAAAACGTGCTCAGGCTCAGGCGCGGCGCTGCGGTGGGGCTGGTCGACGGTGCGGGGTTCGAGTACACTGCGGTGATCGACCGTATCGTGCCCGGAAGGGTCGAGCTGGCGGTTACCGGCCGGCAGGAGGCCCCGGGCCAGGCGCCGGTCCGCATCTGTGTGGCGCAGGGCTGTCTGAAGGAAAAAAAGATGGACCGTGTCGTGCGCCAGCTCTCGGAGCTGGGAGCCGCCCGTTGGGTCCCTTTCATCTGCGAACGCGCGGTGGCCCGGCCTGAGTCCGCGCGAGCCGCGTTTCGGCGGGAACGCTGGCGCAAGATTGCGGTCGAGTCCCTTAAGCAGTGCCGGCGTGGCAACCTGATGGACATAGCGGAGGTCACACGCTTCGAAGAGGCATTGAAGAAGGGTCGATCGTGCGCGGCACGGATCTTTTTCTGGGAAAAGGCCTCCGAACCGCTGACTCTGGACCGCGCATGGGGGGCGGCGGGAACGCCGCCGTCCGTCATGGTGATGCTTGGGCCGGAGGGGGGATTCACCGAACAGGAGGCCCGGGCGGCAGAGGCGGCGGGCTTTGTCGTGGCTGGGCTCGGCCCGCGAATCCTAAGAGCGGAAACCGCCGCCGTAGCGGCCTGTGCCCTCGTCCAGTATATTTTCGGAGACCTGGGGCCGCACCAAAAAAATCTTGACAAAGAATGAACGCTCACCTAAAAACAATAGGCTGAATACAGTTTTTCAGTGCGTGCCGAGGTAGCTCAGTCGGTAGAGCAGGGGACTGAAAATCCCCGTGTCGGCAGTTCGATTCTGTCCCTCGGCACCAGTAAATACAAGGGGTTACGACTTGGGTCGTAGCCCTTTTGTTTTTTTCTGCTAATATTCTGCTACCAAAGTTTCCAAAAACTGCATTTTCCAACCTTGATGGAGCCTCTTGGTTAACAAGGTTCATTAGGTGGGCATAAACATTGAGTGTGACTACAGGGTTTGCGCGCCCAAGCTGGCTCTGCCCTCGTGCTTTTAGAAGACGGCGGCCGCTATCTCAAACTAGAGATTTGGCTACTGGCCTCCAAACAGGTGCGATATCTTTAACGTCTGAAATCTATCCCTCAAGGCAGAATGCCGCCTCAAGGTGGCCGAATTCGTTTTTGTTTTCCGGGTTTTTCGGGCTCCTCCTTTTTGCCGGGCGGGTTGGCGTTGGCCTTAACCGCCTTTAGCAAATCGCGT
>Ga0075339_1000034_pt1 | contig 14178 bp, 13 predicted proteins | sample RushMan_CattailN_4_FD_120076 | JGI IMG/M metagenome (GOLD analysis project Ga0075339, IMG submission 120076) | Natural and restored wetland microbial communities from the San Francisco Bay, California, USA, that impact long-term carbon... | ecosystem: Environmental > Terrestrial > Soil >... | reverse complement strand
CGCCGAGGCTGTGGTGAACCTGACTTCCAGGCGAGTCGGTTGACTAACGATAAAAGAAGCCCAAGTTGACGCCTGAGATATGGCCTTGCAAGCTGATTGATAAATCAAGTTTTGGGCCTGTTTGGGGTGCAAGCACTCGGCCGCATAAGCACCCAGCCCTTTTTTTACAGGGACGGCGAGGATATGGGGTAACAGTTCGCGGGCTTCAGCGCAAGCCGCCTCGTCGCCGCTGATCAAAACGACCGGAACATTGAAATGACCGGCCAAGGCGGCGTTGAACCCGATCTCACCCACTTTGCGGCCATTGAGCCTGATTTCAGCCACTCGCCGGCGGTAGCTGTGGGCGATCACGGCCTGGGCCGTCCCGGCCGAGGCGTGGTAGCCCAGGAAAAAAGCGGCATCGAATCCCAAATCCACGCCCTCCATCATGCCCAGCCGCCGGGGCGTGCCTAAAATCAACTTGGCCCGCTCGTCGATTTCATCGCTGATCAGATTGAGGCCGATGCTATGGGCGTCGGTGACGACAACCTCCGTGGCCCCGCCGTCAAAGGCTCCCCGGATGGCCGAATTGACTTCGGCGGTCATGAGTTTGCGGGCGTGAGCATAATCCGAAGCATCCCGACCGGACTGCTCCCCCCGTACCACCCCACCGACGCCCTCGATGTCTGCCGAAATAAAAACCTTCATTTATCCCCCCGATGATCTGCCTTTAGGATCGATAAAGCTGCGCGAGGTAGGCGGCGGCCGAATCGTCCCAGGAGAAACGGGCAGCAGCGGCGTTGCGGCGGATGCCCTGCCACCGTTCCGCCTGCGCCTGCTGAAGTTCCATCGCCTGCAGGCAGACGGACACGAAGTTGTCAACCTGTTCTGCCACCGTTCCGCCCTCGAAGCAAAATCCGTTCACTCCGTGCGTGACAGTGTCCTTAAGCCCACCGGCCCGGTGGACCACACACGGCTGGCCGTCGCGCATCGCCAGCATCTGACTGATCCCGCAGGGCTCAAACGAGCTGGGCATGATGAAGAGGTCGCCGTTGGCGTACAGGGCTCGCGCCGCTTGATCGGAGTAGCCGTTCAGGAAAATGAAATTGCGGAATCGTGCGCCGGTTTCCAGTAGAAATTGCTCGTAGGCTGCATCCCCGGTCCCCAGCAGGATGAACAGCCCACGGGGGCCGAGGGCCTCCAGCAAGGCGTGCAGGGCCTGAGGGCCTTTCGATCCGGAGGCCTTCAGGAGATAGAGCTTCTGCTCGACCACCCGAGTGACAGCTGTTAGCACTGTGACAGGCCGATCCGGCAGGGCGCCGCAATCGGCCAGCCGGCTGTGGGCCACGAAATGCGCGGACGCCAGTGCGGGCGTCCGCCCCGCCCAGCTGAGGACCGTCTCTTTCAGAAGGCTGCAAAGGTCCTTGAAGGAAAGAGCGCCCGGCATGCGTTCGCTCGGGTAGCTGCAGCCGTTTAAAATTCCGAACAGCCGGCCCTGGGCCCGTGCCGCCTTTAAATCGGATTCGAGTCCTTCGCCGCCGAAGAAACGCGGCGGGTCGCTCGGCCTGAGGATTTCCTTTGCATAGGAGGGTGAAACTGTGTGAACGGCATCCGCCAGGCGGATACCCACCGCCATAGGATTCACGCAGTTCGGCCAGCGCGGGTCTGAAATTTCATGACGCGGCGGGACCAGGTGCGGAAACCAGGCCGCCAGGGACGACGGGCTGCCTTCGAACGGCCGGATGCCCTGAAGCGCCAGGTTGTGGATGGAAAAGACACAGCGCGTTTGGCTCAGAACCCGGTAGTCGCCGCTGTAGCGGCGAAGAATCAACAGAAACGCTGCATGCCAGTCGTGCAGGTGCATAACGTGCACTGCGCCGAAGGCGCCCTTCTTGAGAGCTTCGGCCACTGCCGCTCCCAAACAGGCAAAGCGGGTGGCATCCGTGGCGAACGGTGCTTCAGGGGAGTCGATGGAATATATGCCGTTTGCCCCGGGGCCCTCTGAGCGCTGCGCGAAGATCGGATGATCGATGACGTAGTGGCGCACCCCCTCCCCGGGATCGGATGCCGGCTGCACCGCATGCAGTGTGGCGTGATGATCGGTGCCGTAAAACCGGAACGAGAGCATGCCGACGGCCGACGATGCATGCCGGCGGTGTAGAAACCCGTAGGAGGGCGTCACCACGGAAACCGAACAGCCTTCTCGGACCAGCGCCGGCGGGACTTCGCCGACGACATCGCCAAGGCCACCCACCTTTCCGCCGTCCAACGCACCGTTCTCGGCGGAGACCATAAGGATATGCATAGCAGGCCCGGCGCTATTTCTTTTTGGGCGCCGCAGGGGTTTTGGGCGCCTCTTTAACCTCGATCTTCGACGCCTGCATGGTGTAGAAAATCGTCACCTTGGATCCCACCTTGAGGTCGCCCGAAATGCCGGTGGCCTTGTCGCGGGCGATCTCCCATTTCTCGTTGCCCTTCTGCACCACAATCGCGTCATCCCGCACTTCCAGGACCGGCCCCGTCACCTGGTATTGCGCCGGACCGGCCAGCGCGGCCGCGGAGAATAAAAAAAGAGCACACAGAATCAAAACACTCTTTTTCATGAAGCAACCTCCTTTTTTTGAAAGACACGGGTGACTTCCGCCCTGAACGCCGACAGCAGCGTCAGGGCCGGCTCCCGGCTGACCCTCTTCGTGAAGACCGCCTCCAGACGTTCATAGTACCATTTCTGTTTTTCTCTCGGACGATTGAATCGTTTCCAAAACGTCTCCCCATCGCTTTCCAGCCCCTCGCGAACGGCACGAATGTTGTCCAGCTTGTCGGCCAGGGCGACCAGCAGGACCTCGTCGCCGGCCGGCCCTCCCAGGTAGTCGATGGTATGCGCCTTGCGTTCCTCCCAGGGGGCCTTCTTGTCGGGTTCCGACAGGGCCATGACAAGCTCAGCCACCTCCCGGCCGAAATGGGATCGGATTTCCTCGACGGTGACGGGAGTGTCCTCGAGCACGTCGTGAAGCAGGGCGGCGATGACCATGTGTTCGGGGCACCCGGACCGGATCAGCAGGCCGGCCACGGCCAGGGGGTGGACGATGTATGGGATCTCCGTCCCCTTGCGGACTTGGCTGTGGTGGGCCTTGGTGGCCAGCCCGATCGCATCGTAAAGTCTCGAACTATATTTTTTGGCATTTTGCGGCATGCGATTCAAGCTCCCTGACACGGTGAGGCGGAGCCGAGTCTTCGAACGCTTGTGACACCTATACGGATGAAGATTTGCTACTTCGCTACACCACTCAGAATTCTGGATCAATAGCCGTTGCCCTTGGCGCTCAAAGGACAGGCTCCCGCGGCTGCAAATCTTAATCGGAGTACAGTATTCATCCTTACCGCCCCCGTCTACAGCAAATAAGAGAGGGCCACAGCCTCCTAATTCTATGAATTATTTTCCCGTTGCCGCAAAATAATACAAACTGAGAAACATACTTTTTAGTATATTATTATTATTGAAGCATATTCAATATTTTTTCTTGACTTTATTCACATGGATTATGTACACGGCCTTTGAATGATGTATGCAACTTATGGCGTCAATAAGACGCATGAAACGCCATCTTGACCGACAGTGTAAGGCCTTGATCCATCTCTACGACCAGCATGACACGGGTGAATAACACAAGCGTTTTTTACTCTGAACTCCCCCACGGGGATTACCTTTAGCCGGAAGGAGACGCGAAAATGCACCCACAAAGAGCAAGCAAAAGAGGGCTGGCGATGGTTGCGGCGGTCTGGTGTGCTGGGATGCTCGTATTGATACCTTCTCTGACCATGGCCGCGGAACTGAAAATTTCTCACCAGTTTGCCGAATCGGACGCTCGACACGAGCTGGCGGTGGAATTTGCTGCAAAGGTGGAAAAAGCCACAGCCGGCGCGGTGACGTTTAAGGTCTATCCCTCATCCGCGCTTTTCAAGGCCGGGCCCCAGTACGAAGCCATGCTTAAAGGCGCGCTGGACATGTCCATCTTCCCGCTGGCCTATGCTTCCGGCAAAGTGCCCGAGCTTGACATCACGCTGATGCCTTGCATCATTCCCGGTGTGGATGAAGGCATGGCATGGCGCAACAAGGAGATCGGACGGCGCGTGGCGCAAATTTGCGAAAGCAAAGGCATGAAGATCCTCACCTGGCTCTGGTACGGCGGGGGCATCGGCAGCCGGGGCAAGCCTGTTATTTTGCCCGCCGATGTAGTTCAGCTGAAGTTTCGCGCGGCCGGCAAAATGTTTGAGACCATGCTCAACGCTCAAGGCGCCTCCATCACCAGCATGGCGTCTTCCGAAATTTACATGGCGCTTCAAACCCGCGTGCTCGACGCCTGCCTGACTTCCGCCGAATCTTTCATTTCTTACCGCCTCTATGAACAACTGGAGTACTTCAACACCCCCGAAAACTACTCCATTTGGTACATGTGCGAGCCGCTGGTGATCAGCATGAAGACCTGGGCGTCGCTGTCCCCCGACCAGCAGAAAGTTTTCGAAAAAGTAGGCCTGGAGATGGAAAGGAAGGCGCGCGACGATGCCGTGGCCGCCAACAAGGAAGTGACCAGGGTTTTCAAAGAAAAAGGCGTCAAAGTCCATGCGATGACCAAAGACGAATGGCAGGCCTGGGAAAAAGTGGCCAGAGAATCCGCCTGGAAAGCGTTCGCGGAGGCCGTCCCGACAGGCAAAGAGCTTCTAGATCTGGCAGCGAAATAGGCTGACTCATCGGGGATTCTTGCGATTCAACCCGTGGGCGTAGCACGCGGCAGTAGGGTCACCATTGGCAGCGCTGGGCGCTGCTGATTCGGCGGCGCCGACGTCCGTTGCGGCCCGCCGAGATCAATCCCAACGGAAGGTAATCCGACGGCGGTCATTGATGAGTGACCCAAACCCGGGGAGAAGCGACCATGTCTGAGCTTCGAAATCCTTTTTTTCGGCTGATCAACCGGCTGTCCCAGATTTCAGGATACGTGGCGGCCCTGTCCATCCTGGCCGCAACCCTGATTATCGTCGAGCAAGTGGTTGTGCGCTACGTGTTTAAAATCCCTACCATATGGCAAGTTGAGACAGCCGTCTATTTGCTCATCGCCGCGACCTTCCTCGGCGCACCTTACGGCCTGAAGGAAAACGCCCATATCAACATCGATTTGTTCATCGTCAATGTCCCCGCCGCCGCGCGGCGGAAGCTCGACATCGTCACCTCGGCCATCGCCCTGGTCTTTTGTTTTTTTCTGGCTTACCGGGGCGGGGTCATGTGGTGGGAGGCCTTCGAGGGTAACTGGCGCTCGTCGTCGCTGCTCTCGGTGCCGCTGGTCTACCCCTACGCACTGATCCCGGTGGGGATGTTCCTTACCGGGCTTCAATATGTCGTCAAGGGGGCCGAGATGCTCTTTCCGAACAACCGAACCGCTTCCCGCGCCGCGCAGCCTGAAGGCCGTTGACGGCGGTGCGGTGCGGCCGCCACTGGAAGGAAATGGATCATGGATCCTCTGGTTATCGGCGCTATCGTTATTTTGATCGCCATGGTTTTTCTGTTCAGCGGCATGCCGATTGCATTCGCTTTGGGGGTGACCTCCCTTGCGGCCATGTTCCTGTTCATGGACGCTTATCAGATCTCCGTTGTGGCGGATATGGTCTTTGAAGGGGTCAACGATTTCGGCCTGCTGTCGATCCCGCTCTTCATTTTTATGGGGATGATTGCTGCTCTCACCCGGGCCGGGTCAGACCTGTACGAATGCTTCCACCGCTGGCTTTACAAGGTGCCGGGAGGATTGGGCATCGGCAACATCGCTGCCTGCTCCATCTTCGCAGCCCTGACCGGTTCCAGCCCCGCCTGCGCCGCCGCCATCGGAACCATGGGCATCCCCGAGATGCGCAAGCGCGGCTACTCCGAGGGCCTGGCCACCGGCATCATCGCCGCCGGCGGCACCCTGGGCATTCTGATCCCGCCCAGCGTCACCATGATCGTCTATGGAATGGCCACCGAGACGTCCATCGGCAAGCTCTTCATCGCCGGCATTTTTCCGGGGCTTTTGATGACGATCCTTTTTTCCTGTTGGGTGCCTTTTTCCTATTTGCGCAACCGCAGCCTGAATTTGGCGGCCGGCTTTCAAATGCCTGAGGAAAAGGCTTACTCGCTCCGGGAAAAGCTCTCCATCACCGCGAAAATCCTGCCGCTGGTTATCGTTGTGGCGCTGGTTCTCTCCTCGCTGTACACCGGATGGGCCACACCCAGCGAGGCCGCGGGCGTGGGGGCCTTTCTGGTGCTCGTCGTGGCCATGATTTTCTACCGGATTTACAAGATTCACGATCTGAAAAACATCCTCATGCGCACCTGCAGGGAAAGCACGATGATCATGATGATCATCGCCACCTCCTTTCTCTTCGGCTCGATTCTGACCAATCTCTACATCGCCCAGACCCTGGCCCAGCAAATCGTGGCGCTTCAGGTGAACCGATGGGTGATCATGGCGCTGATCAACGTTCTATTGCTTGTGGGAGGATGTTTTCTGCCGCCCGTAGCCATCATTCTGATTATTTGCCCCATCCTGCATCCCATCATCACGGGGTTGGGTTTCGACCCCATCTGGTTCGGCGTCATCATCACCCTGAACCTGGAAGCCGGGCTCATCACCCCTCCCGTGGGGCTGAACCTTTACGTCATCCAGGGCATCGCGCCCGACATTCCGCTGGCCAAGGTGCTGCAAGGCTCGATGCCCTTCATGCTGCTTCTGATGCTTGGAATCGTGATCCTGAGCTTTTTCCCGCAAATCGCCACGTGGCTGCCGGACCAGATGATCCGATGAGCCATATTTCAAAGTTCCAGTGGAGGCGGTCCCGGGGGCGTGGCCGCACCTGGGGATAGAGCGGTCGCCGGTTGGCTTTTCTTGACTGCGCTCAGCACCGGTAAAAAACGAAAGGAATTCGTCCCATGAGCAGAGCCTTGGAGAATATTCGCGTGGTTGACCTCAGTCATGTGCTGGCAGCGCCGACGTGCACGATGTTTCTGGCAGACCTCGGGGCCGAGGTGATTCATGTAGAACCCCTCCACGGAGATGACGCACGCGAGTTCGGACCTTTTGCCGGAAGCGGCGGGAAAAACAACTCCGGCTATTTTATCAGCCTCAACCGCAACAAGAAGAGCCTTGCGCTGGATTTGAAGCAGGAAAAAGGAAAAAAAATCCTGACGGACCTGATCAAGATCTCGGATGTGGTGGTTGAAAATTTCAGGCCCACGACGATGCGGAAACTGGGCTTCGGCTGGGAAGAGTTGCAGCGAATAAACCCCAAGATCATTTATGCGTCCATCAGCGGGTTCGGCCAGGATTCGCTGCCGGGCTATGATGCCCGCCCCTCCTACGACATGGTGGCTCAAGGATACAGCGGTCTCATGAGCATCACCGGGCCGGAAGGAGGCCCTCCGTGCCGGGTCGGCTCTTCCGTGGGGGACATCTTTTCCGGGCATCAGGCGACCATCGGAATACTGGCGGCTCTGTTGCACCGGGAAAAAACCGGCAGAGGGCAGCATTTCGACGGGGCCATGATCGACGGTCTTTTCACAGTGCTGGAGAATGCCGTCGTGCGCTACACGATCAATGGCGAGGTTCCCGGCCCGCTCGGCAGCGCGCATCCATCGATCGTGCCCTTCCAGTCCTTCCCGACAAAGGACAATTCCCATATTATCATTGCGTTGGGAAACGACAGCTTGTGGAAGAACTTCTGCAAGCTGATCAGCCGTGAGGACCTGAGTGATCACCCCAAGTTCTCAACGAATCCGTTGAGAACGAAGCATCGGAAAGATTTAGAACAGATCCTGATTCCGGAGTTCAAAAAGAAGACCAGAAACGAATGGCTGGAACTGCTGGGCAACGCCAATCTGCCCCACTCTCCCGCCAACAATGTAAAAGAGATCTGCGAAGATCCTCACATCGCCTATCGCAAAATGCTGGTGGAGATCGATCAACCGAGGGTAGGTAAAATGCGGATCGTGGGCTCTCCCATCCATCTCTCAGAAACCCCGGGAGAGGTCTATGCGCCGGCCCCACTGTTGGGGCAGCATTCAGAGGAAATTCTGGAAAAAATTCTTGGTTACAATAAAAGCGAGATTGAATTGCTGAAGGGAGAAAATGTAATCAACCGTTCGGTTTGATCTCACGACCCGAAGATATCTGGCAGGCGGCATTTCCGTCTATCCCCTATAGGTGAGAGTCGTTGTTTCATCCAAAAAGTCGAGGTGTAAAACACCTCGACTTTTTTAATGCTTTGATATAGTAAACTAAAATTTTTAAATAAAAAGGTCATTAGGCGGGTGAAGATATCATGTTGGAATGGATCATTTATCCTCCCCTCGGGGTGGTCGTCGGAATTATTGCAGGTCTCCTTGGGATCGGCGGCGGTGTGGTCATCGTGCCGATCCTTGTCTTCGTATTCACGGCTCAGGGTTTTTCCGCACAGCACATGATGCAAATAGCGCTGGCGACTTCCCTCGGCAGCATCGTGTTTACCTCGGTATCCAGCTTTATGACCCACCATCGGCACGGGGCCGTCCGATGGGACATTTTCAAGGGGATTACCCTGGGGATACTGATCGGGACTTTTTCCGGGACATGGTTTGCAGCCCAACTTTCGACAAAGGTGCTCAAAATTTTCTTTGCCTGCTTCTTGTACTATGTTGCCGCCACGATGCTCAGCAATTTCAAGCCGAAGCCGAGCCGTCAGCTGCCGCAGCTGCTCGGCATGAACGGCGTGGGAGTTGTTATCGGTGTGATCTCAAGCCTTGTAGGCATTGGAGGCGGTGCACTGTCCATTCCCTTCATGATGTGGTGTAACGTGCCGGTCCATCATGCGATCGGCACCTCCGCGGCGATCGGCTTTCCAATAGCAGTGGCAGGAACCCTCGGTTACATTATCAACGGGCTGCCGATCGCAGACCTGCCAACGCCACATCTAGGCTATCTATACATTCCTGCGCTCCTGGGCATTGCCTTCTTCAGCTTTTTCACGGCACCCTTCGGAGCCAGATGGGCTCACAAGATACCCGTCGTCACCCTGAAGCGCATTTATGCTGTATTTCTGATTATCTTTGCAACCCGGATCCTATGGGGAGCGCTGTGAGCACAGGAGACCGAGGGCTCGTGGTGAGGCGCCGGCACCCCATATTTTCAAGTTGTGCAGAATGGTTATCTTATCTATACTAACCCAACCCGAAAATGGAATCTCTGAGCACACAGATCATAATCATCGTAGCGTTGATCGTCGCCAATGGTCTTTTCAGCATGGCGGAGATCGCCATCATATACGCCCGCAAGGCGCGGCTTCAGCAGCGGGCTGATGAGGGCGATCCAAGGTCCAGGATAGCCCTTGAGCTGGCCAATTCTCCCAGCCAGTTTTTATCCACGGTTCAGATCGGCATCACGTTGGTCGGCATTCTCGCCGGCGCCTATGGCGGGGCGACGATTGCGGATAAACTGGCTCCCGAGCTCAATCGCATTGCCTGGATCGCACCTCGCGGAGGCGCCGTCAGTCTGTTCGTCGTCGTCCTGGCCATCACGTTCCTGACCCTGATCATCGGCGAGCTGGTCCCCAAGCAGATCGGCCTGCAGCATGCCGAGCGCATTGCCGCGGCGTTTGCGCCCGCCATGCGGAGCTTGGCCTGGGTGGCCTCTCCCCTGGTCCAGCTGCTCAGTCTTTCCACTCAGCTGGTGCTGCGGCTTTGCGGCATCAAGCCGTCCACGGAGACCTCCGTCACCGAGGAAGAAATCAAGCTGATGATCGAACAGGGGACCCAGGAAGGGGTGTTCGAACCCACCGAGCAGGAGATGGTCGAGCGCGTGTTCCGCCTGAACGACCGCACCGTGAACGCCCTCATGACACCGCGGCCGGACGTCGTCTGGCTCGACCTGCAGGATCCGCCCGAGGAAACCCAGCGCAAGATAACCTCCAACAGCCACACGCATTACCCGGTGGCGGAGGACCAGATCGACAACATCATCGGCATGGTGAACTCCAAAGACCTGCTCTCCCAGAACCTGGGCTGCCAGCCGATCGATCTGCGCTCGGTGCTGCGGCCGGCCCTGTTCATCCCCGAAACCATGTCGGCCCTGGATGTGCTCGAACGCTTCAAGAAGAAGCGCACCCACGTCGCCCTCGTGATCGACGAGCACGGGGGGTTCCAGGGGCTGGTCACCACCAGCGACGTCCTGGAGGCAATCGTCGGGGACATTCCGACGCCGGGCGAAACCGAAGAAGCCGACGTCATCCGGCGCGAGGACGGCTCCTGGCTGGTGGACGGGAAGGTGCTGGCGGACGAGCTGAAAGAATTTTTGCAGAGGGATGAGCTGCCCTTCGAAGATGAAAATCTTTACCAGACGTTGGGCGGCCTGATGATGGCCTTCCTGGACCGCATCCCCAGGTCGGGGGATCACTTCGACTGGGGCGGTTTCAGGTTCGAAGTCGTGGACATGGACGGCCACCGCGTGGACAAGGTCCTGATCAAACCCCTTGCCGCGGAAACGCCTCCCCTGCTTGAGGAATGACGACCGCCGGGTGGGGCGGCACTTGTAAAGCCCTTCGGGTTGAACTATAAAGTCGAGCTGCCGGTCGACCAGAATAAATCCAACAGGTCCATCCGGAACCATCCGCTCTGTGTTTGCGGTCTCGGATGCATGCGGAGCGTTGGAGAGCAGGCGGCCCCAAGGGCGTTTACCTTGGTGCCGGTTTACCAACACAGAAAGGAGAGATTCGATGGTGAGAAAGATCGTTTTGTTGGGTATTGCGGCAGTGGCCCTCGCGAGTGTTCTGGCGTTGACCCCCGGCTTTGCCCAGGACAAGGTTTATGTCAACGGTTTCGACGCCGACTACCCACCGTTCTCGTTCGTCGGCAAGGACGGCAAGCCCGCCGGATTCGACATTGACGCGCTGGACTGGATCGCCAAGGAAATGGGCTTCAAGGTCAAGCACCAGCCCACCGACTGGGCCGCCATCGTCCCCACCCTGCAGTCCAAGAAGATCGACGTGATCGCCTCGGGCATGAGCATCACCCCCGAACGCCAGGCCGCGGTCAATTTCACCGCGCCCTATTGGACGGTCCAGCAGCGGCTGGTGGTGAAAAACGACTCCAAGCTCACGGACAAGCAGTGCCTGGAGCCCGGCCGCAAGATCGCCCTGCTGCGGGGCAGCGCCGAGTCCAAGTGGATGACTGAGAACCTCCTGAAGAAGGGCTACAGTTTCGAATTGAAGGCCTACGACACGACCCCGCTCGCCATCGAGGACGTGGCCAACGGGCGCGCGGATTGCGCCGCCGTCTCGAACACGGCGCTCAAGAACGCCCAGGGCAAGGGGCTGAAAGTCAAAAGCATCGGCAGCTACGGCCAACCCGACACCAACTACGGCTATGCCGTGCGCAAGGATGACCCCGAGTTTCTCAAAAAGCTGAATGAAGGCTGGAAGAAGCTCAAGGCGTCGCCCAAATTCCAGGAACTCGTGAAGAAGTGGGACCTCCGATAAATTGTCGGTGGTAGGGCGTACCGAGCATTCACTTCAGGTTCACCAAAGACGGGAAGGCTGAGGGACGGCTTCAGCCTTCCTCGCGTTTCGGGCTCACATGCACAGCGGTTTAGCGGCCATCATAGAAGGCCTTCCCTATATTCTCGGAGGGATCGGCGTCACCCTCACGGTCGTGGGCGGAGCGCTGGCCATGGGGCTTGCCATGGGCCTTTTTCTCGCGGTGGCCCAAGTCTATGGCCGCCCCTGGCTGAAGCGGACGGTGGGCGTCTATGTCTGGTTTTTCCGGGGCATCCCGCTGTTGGTCTTGCTGTTTCTGATCTACTTCGGCATTCTCGCCGTATTGGAAATCGACCTGTCGCCGTTCACCATCGCGATCGTCGTCCTCGGGCTGATCAGCTCGGCCTACCAGTCCCAGATCCTGCGCGGTGCGATCCTTTCGGTGCCGGAGGGGCAGATGAAAGCCGCACGCGCCATCGGGATGAGCGACGCCCGGGCGATCGCTTTCATCATCCTGCCCCAGGCGCTGCGGCTTGCGCTGCCCGGCTGGTCCAACGAGTTCACCGTCATCATGAAAGACTCCGCGGTCACGTATGCGCTTGGGGTTGCCGAGCTCATGGCCCGCACCAATCACACCGCCTCCCGCACTTATCAGCATTTCTGGCTCTACCTCATGGTGGGGTTCATCTACATGCTGCTGACCTGGCTGGGGACCAGGGCCCTGCACATCCTGGAGGAGCGGGTGGCCATTTCGGGCTACACGCGGTGAGGAGGCCGAGCCGATGAGTCGACCGGAACCGATCCTTAGACTGGAAAACATCCACAAGAGCTACGCCGGCCAGGAGGTGCTCAGGGGGGTGTCGCTCGAGCTTCACCGCGGCGACATCAAGGTCATCATCGGGCCTTCCGGCAGCGGCAAGAGCACGCTGCTGCACTGCATCAATTTCCTCGTGAGCTTCGAGCAGGGAAGGGTCTGGCTGCATGAGCTCGAAATCGACCCGGCTGACAAGCCCCGGCTCTATGCCTACCGGCAGAAAGTCGGGATGATCTTCCAGGATTTCAACCTCTTTGACCACCTGACGGCGCTCGACAACGTTCAGATCGGCCTGGTGCGGGTCAAAAAAATCCCCAAGAACGACGCCCGGGAACGGGCCATGTCCGAGCTGGTCCGGGTCGGTTTGAGCGACCATGTCTTCAAGTACCCGGCGGAGCTTTCAGGCGGCCAGAAGCAGCGCGTGTCCATCGCCCGGGCACTGGCCATGGACCCGGAAGTGATGCTGCTCGACGAGCCGACCTCGGCCCTTGACCCTGAGCTCATCGGCGAAGTCCACGCGGTGATCCGCGACCTTGCCGCGGGCGGGATGACCATGGCGCTGGTGACCCACGAGATCGGCTTCGCCGCGGCGCTGGCAAAAGAAATCCTTTTCATGGAAAACGGGCTCATCCTGGAGCAGGGGCCGCCCGCCACCATTCTAAACAACGCGGCCCTCGACCGCACGCGCGAGTTCTGCGCCAAGATCGCGCGCCTGCACAACGGGGGCCGGGAGCCGGGGTAGTCGGCATGGACCTGTCCTTCTACACTCAGGAAGTCGCCCCGGCCCTGCTGCGAGGCCTGTGGGTAAGCCTCGGACTGATCCTGCCCTCGGCTGTGTTCGGCCTGGCCATCGGGGTCCTCGCAGGCACCCTGCGGGTCTACGGTCGCCCTCTCTGGAAACGCGCGGCCGAAATCTATGGCCTCCTGTTCCGCGGGTTCCCGCTGCTGGTGCAGCTTTACCTGTGGTATTTCGGCCTGCCCCAGCTGGGCATCTACCTGAGCCCCTACGCTGCGGCGGTGATAGGCTTCTCGCTTTGCAGCGGGGCCTACCACGCGGAGTATATTCGCGGGGCCCTGCGCTCCATCAAGCAAGGCCAGCTTCAGGCCGCGCGCTGCCTCGGGTTCAGCCGAACCCGGGCGGTGGTCTCCATCCTGCTGCCCCAGGCCATCCGCCGCGCGCTGCCCGGCTGCGGCAACGAACTCATCTACCTCATCAAGTATTCCTCCCTGGCCTACATGGTCACTTGCATCGAGTTGACCGGCGAAGCCAAGATCCTGGCCTCGATGTTCTTCAAGTACCTGGAGGTGTTCTTCGTGGTCGGCGCGGTCTACCTGGCACTGGTGTCGCTTGCCTCCTGGGGGCTCAACCGATTGGAAGACGCCGTCAGTATCCCCGGGTTCGAATTTATACGCCGCTGATCAATCTGCACGCCAAGTGCCGTTTTCTTTAAAACGCGCAGGAATACTATTGAATTTCGCCATCAGAAGCCTGATAATGGGAATAAGGGAACTTCTTTAGACTGAAGCACCCTGAAAGGTGTTTTCATGGCAGAGCAACGCCCGACCTCTAATAAACGCAAGCCGCTCAAAGCTTTGGCGATCGCCGTCACGCTGATTGCCGGCGCCCTTACCATGATTTTCATGACCCGCAGCGAGGGGACCCCGCAGCTTGAAAAGCGGGAGGCGCTCGTGCCGGTGAAGATAGCGGTGGCTGAACAGCGGACGGTGCCGGTACAGCTGCAAGCGGTCGGCACGGTGGAAGCCTACGCCACGGTATCCGTCAAGTCCCGCATCGACGGCCAGTTGGTGGGTGTTCACTTCCGGGAAGGCCAAGACGTTAAAAAAGGAGACCTGCTCTT
>Ga0075339_1000033_pt1 | contig 14256 bp, 7 predicted proteins | sample RushMan_CattailN_4_FD_120076 | JGI IMG/M metagenome (GOLD analysis project Ga0075339, IMG submission 120076) | Natural and restored wetland microbial communities from the San Francisco Bay, California, USA, that impact long-term carbon... | ecosystem: Environmental > Terrestrial > Soil > Wetlands... | reverse complement strand
TTTTTGAATTGGGGAACCGGGTCGTTTCTGGACAGGCAACGCCGGCTCTTATAGTGAAGCCCAACCACCGCCCGTTTGTCACTGAAACAAAAAATTTTCAGGGGGCCGGTTTTATGATCAGGACTCGAAGCGCTTGTGCAAACAGCGGTTGCCAGGCGGCAGCGGCAATAAATTCAAAGCGGGGCAAAACCTTGCGGGCCTGTCTGTCCTCTGGAACTCCGAAAACGACGAACCCTTTTTCAAGCTGCGGGCGAACAATTCCCAGCCCGGGCAAGCGGTTCACGCCAACGCTGCCGCTTCCTACGAAGTATTGAAGAACCTGCGCCTCGGCGTCGCGGGCTATGCCTTGCTCCAGATCACCGATGACAAACTGGACGGCGACGATCAGGTCCATTCCAGGGAACGCGTCTTCGGCATCGGCCCCGGGCTCAAGTACAAGATCGACACCTGGTCGATGTACGTGAACAGCTATTACGAATTCGGCGCGGAGAACCGCCCGGAGGGCGTCAAGTTCGCTTTCAGGATCGCCAAGGTCTTTTAGCCTGCCGGCTCATCCGAGCTTCAGAAGCCTCAGCGCATTATCGCGGAAAATCTTCGCCTTGTCCGATACGGGGATGTCCATGCCCTCGACACTCGCGATGGCATCAGCGGTAAAGCTCCGGCCGCCGCTGGCGTCCATCGGGGCGTCGGAACCGAACAAGACCCGGTCCGACCCGAAAAACGCCGTGGTCATCTCCAGCAGTTTCGGCTCCCTGCTCTGGGTGGCGGTGTCGCAGTAAAACTTCTTGAAATGCGCGATGTACGGCCGGGAGATGTCCGTCGGCTGTTTGAAACCGGTGTTCTGCTCGAAATAGTCCCAGCCGTACTGCATCCGTTGGGCGAACAGGGGCACCAGGGCGCCGTGGTGGTGGATGATGAGCTTGAGCCTGGGGTGGCGCTCGAACGCTCCGGCAAACACGATGCGCACCATGGCCGTCGAACTGTCCTGCAGCCAGGAGAGCGTCTGCCAGACCTGGAACTTGGAATCCTTTTCGTCGAGATAGTCGGGATACAGCGGCGGACGGGACGGGTGGATCCACAACGGGACGTCCAGCCTGGATGCCTCAGCGTACAAGAGCTCATAATACGGAACACGTGCGGTTTCGGCCCGCCGGCCGCCTCAAGATAGTCGATGACCCGCATCGCGGAAAAGTGGCAGTAAAAATCGATCTTGTCTGTCCGGCCGTCGGTCTTCAGGCCCGCGGCGGTCGCCTCTTTAACACCTGCACGACCCATGGCGGCCATGGCGGTCGAAACCAAGGCTGTTTTCATAAAGCGTCTTCGGTTCATGGGAAACTACCAGTGAATTTATTCCGGTAATGACGGATGCTTGTTCTGATATCACCATTGGAACCGATTCTGGAATAGTGCCGGAGGATGCGCTGCCGGCCGGATCTGACCCGAACACCTGCATTGCTTATTCCATTCGTCGATTCAGCTATCGAAGAATGGATATTCCGACCACCAGGTGGCCTTTAAATCGGCCTTTTTCCAGTTCGGAAATATGTTCTATCCGCACCTTGTGATGACCGGACAAAGTCGCAGCGTCCGCGGGCGCGAGAAAACTTACGTTCAATTCCTGCCCGATTTGAACCATGGTCAAAAATTTTGAATCCGCCCTCACTATGATACCTGCCCCACCGGGTGACACATCTCGGACTTTGAGCTGATAAACGGGGACACCGGGGAATTTAATTTCCACCCTGTGAGTGGGTGGTTTGGCGGACCTTGGTTCGGCCCTTCTCTCTGGCTGTTGACCGGTTGGATCCATTCTTTCGGAACTGTTCATTTTTTCCCTACAGTCGGCTGTCCGCTTCGACGGCCTCCAACAGCATATCGAAGATGGAGGGGACCGCGGAGGCAACTCTATTCCAATTGGCGATGTACGGCACCTCCAGCGGGGTTTTGAGGAACTGCTGGGATGCGCTCTCGATGCACCTCAAAAAGGCTTCGGATTGACTCACTTCCCGGTGGCGGTCGTACTTCAACCCATTGATCGCAGAATCGTATTCGTAGCGTGCAATGAAATCCTGGGCGATGCGCAGATAGCAGGACTTGAGGGAAATGAAGAATTCCCTGCTCAGTGTGTGACCGCGACTGGCCAGGTTCCGGAATATGCACTTGGCGATGTCGGTCCCCATTTTCAAGAGACCCTGGTTGGGGTCTTCCAGGGTGAGCGGCTGATGCTTGTGTTCGTAATTGTCGGAGAGGTCCACCTGGCAGACGCGGCTGAGAACACAGTTGCGATGCACCTCCGCCAGGACCCCCACTTCGATGCCCCAGTCGCCTGGGATCCGCAGCCGGCGCGCCACCTCGGTGTCCATCGCAAACTCGCCGGCTAGGATGTAGCGGAAGCTGTCAAGATAATCGAGGAATTGCTGGGGGCCCAGCGTCGCTTTCAAAGAGCGGATGAGCGGCGACACGAAGAGGCGCGTCACCCGGCCGTGCAGTTGATCCGTAACCCGGCTGTAATATCCCTTGCAGAACTCGAAGCCGATGTTGGGATGGGTCACGGGATAACACAGCCTGGCGAGAAGCTCCCGGTCATAGGTGACGATGTCGCAATCGTGCAGGGCGATGACATGGCTGTCTTCAAGAGCGAGGATGTAACCGTAAGCGGTCCAGGCGGATCGTCCCTTCCCGTCTTCCCCCACATCGATGCCGTTCTCGCTTAAAAGATTGTAAATCGCTTGAACCCTCGGACCGGTGCACCAGATCAGCTTGGGTTTTTGATGAAAGGCGGAAAAGAATTTTCGGGCCTCCTTGAAATCTTCGACGGTGGCCCGGCCCACCGTCACAATAACGTTCTTGAGATAGTTGACCTTGCGGAGCTCTTGGGCGATCTTTGGAAGCCCGGCGCCCTTCAATTCGACGGGTATGTACGGAAGCACGAGGGAGATGGGCCGATGTCGCGCGGCCTCCTCCAGCTCTCTCTCCAATTCTTCGAGGTCTCGATGCCTGAGTTTGTGAAACGTGGTAATCTCCCCGTTTTGAAAGAAGTCTGACATTTCTCCCTCCTTTAGCTTCCGGGTCACGAATTGAGTTCAGCAGGTCATGCAAATCGGAAAAACCGCACGTGCAACGGCGTCCCCAAAACAAGACCCGGGGAATAGCCGAATAAGGGCAGGCCCGCTACTCGGCTGACAGGCCACGCTTCAGCAGGGCCTGTTGAAAACAAAACGGTTTTGAAATCCCTGCTGGATTGGAGCAAGGCAGACATGCGAGACGTTTGCCGCGGAATGCTCGACGAACATGGTGGGCACCTCCGGAATCGAAATGGTGGAGGAAATACCCCCGATCGATTTCGAAGGTTTTCCTCATCGACGCCTGCGAGGTTAGCTGAAGGGCTAGGATCGAAGAGGTTATCCCTCGCCGATGGGCGATGCGCCCCAAAAACCTGGGTCCCCCGCTCCCGAGGGCTTCCGGGATTCGGCAATCTCAGAAATAGTCCACTTGAATAGTATTGTCAACCGACCCGGAGAATCTGCGCGGTTTTTGTCAAGGACAATGCCCTCGCTGAAAAACTGAATTCACTCTGCCTCCATCGAATTTTCGGAGCCAGGGTCTGGTTGAGGGTTCAGCAGAGAAAGGGTGCATTTTTAGGAAGTAGGATGCGAATTGGGCTGGTATGAGTGCCGATTGCCTTGACAAACCATAGCCTTTGAATTAAATTCCTTTGTTAACGATTGATCACCTAATTGGCCCGCTTTTATTGTCTAAGCTTGATCCGATCAAGAAACGGAAGCAATCATCTACTCGAAATTTTTCTTGTTCCAATAAATCCGGAATGTGGGGGAAACCAGTGAAAAACCCGGCTGCCAGGTTACGTCTGAACGCTGCCATCGTTTGCATGGTTGCTGGGCTGGTATGCATTTCGCCCGCGATCACCACCGAATCCGTATCGGCCCAGGAGGCTGTGTCGATCAAACCCGCGGCGGGCGCGGTTGATCCGGCCGCCGGGGAGGATTTGGAAGCTCTGGCTGCAAGGATCGAGAGCGATCGGGGCCGCGAGCAGTTGCTCAGCGAAATCCGAGCCCTGATTGCCCTGCAAAAACAAAACACCCAGCCAAGTCCGGAGAAGCCTATCAGCGAACGACTGGCGGATACCGCATCGAGAACTTTTGAAGAGACGACTCAGAGTCTGCGAGAAGTCGGCCGCTTTTTCCCTAACCGTCAGGCGTTGAGCAACTGGATACAAAACCAGATATCGGACCCTGCCAAGGTGAGCCGAATGGCCCAACAGGCATGGCCCGTGGTCCTGATCTTCGGGATTGCATGGCTCGCCGAACTTTTAGCGGCGCGGCTGCTCGCCCGCCCCCGCCGGCGTCTGGAAGAACGGGCGCATGAAGCCGGAGTGGCTCGCCTGACTCTGACGGTCGGCAGGTCTCTCCTTAGGCTCGGCGCCCTGGCGGCATTCATCGTTGCGGGGTTGACCGTTTTCTTTTTCCTGCAACCGGGCGCCACTCTCGGCAAGGTCGTGCTTCAGGCGTTCGCTGCATACACAGCCGGCCGTGTCTTGATGATCGCGGCCCGGATGATGCTTGCACCGGCAGTCCCGTCCTTGCGCTGGGTGCCGATCGACTCCGAGGCCGCCCGTACGCTGTTCGTATGGATCCGGCGGCTGGTCACGGTGGCCCTGGCAGGCTATCTGCTGGCCAGCATCTTCCTGCTTTTCGGTTTGCCTCCGCGAGGGTTTGCCGCCCTGATGAATCTCCTCGGCCTGATCCTGCTCGCCATGCTGATCGTTTTTGTCCTGCGGCACCGCTCGGCCGTCGCCGGGTGGATTCGAGGCCCTGAGGATGCATCATCCGCGCAGCATACCTTCAGCCGGTCCTTTCGCCGGGGACTGGCCGCCGTCTGGCACCTGCTGGCCATTGCCTACCTGACCGGCTTCTTCGCCGTCTGGTGGCAGTCCATCAAGGGCGGCATGATCTATCTGGTCCGCGGCTCGCTGCTGTCGGCCCTCGTCGTCTTCCTCGCCTGGCTCGCCTTTCAAGTTTTGCAGCGCGGCGTCGACCGCGCCTTGGCCGGCGGAAAAGAACCCGGGGAACTACCCGCCGGTCTCAAAGCTCGGATCGGTGTCTATCTCCCTGTGGTCCTGAACGTTGTTCGCACCGCCATCCTCCTCTTTGCCGGTCTGTCGATCCTGGAGGCCTGGAAGGTGGATGCCTACCAATGGCTGAAAGCACCTGCCGGCCAACGCCTTTTCAGCGTCTTCTTCAGCATTGCCTTGGTGCTCGCCATTGCCGTCGCGGTCTGGGAGGTGGTGAACGTAGCCACCGAACGCTACCTGGCTGAAGCTGAAAGATCCGGCAAGACCCCGGCTCAAAGCGCACGGGCGCGCACGCTGCTCCCCCTGATGCGCAAAGCGCTGCTGCTGGTGTTGAGCGTCATCGTGTCCCTCATGGTGCTCTCCGAGCTCGGAATTCACATCGGTCCTCTGCTGGCCGGCGCCGGCATCATCGGATTGGCTGTCGGCTTCGGCGCCCAGAAGCTCGTTCAGGACATTATCACCGGTGTCTTTATTTTGCTGGAAGATGCAGTGGCTGTGGGAGACGTCGTCAAGGTGGCCGGAATCGGCGGCCAGGTCGAGGACCTCTCCATCCGATCCATCCGGCTTCGGGACTTATCCGGCAACGTTCACACCATCCCCTTCAGTTCGGTGGATACGGTCACCAACATGACCAGGCTCTACTCTTACTATCTGATTGACATCGGGGTTGCGTATCGTGAAGATACGGATCAGGTAGCCGATGTGTGCATGGGTATCGTTGACGAAATGCGTTCCGATCCCGAATTCGGCCCGGATATCATTGAGCCGCTCGAGGTGCTGGGAGTGGACCAGTTCGCGGACTCCGCGGTCATCATCAAGGCACGCATCAAAACACGACCCATCAAGCAGTGGGCGGTGGGGCGGGAATTCAACCGCCGGATGAAGAAGCGCTTTGATGAGCTTGGAATCGAAATACCGTTCCCTCATCGCACGCTCTATTTCGGCACCCCTAAGGACGGTAGCGTCCCGCCGCTCCAGGTGGCTTTGGAGCAAACGTAGTCCGAACATGGAGTAGAGGACATGCCAGAAAACACGCTGATTGAAAGGGTGATCATCGACCGGGTACGACCGGAAATCGACGCCGGACGGTTCCCCATCAAACGCACCGTCGGTGAAAAGGTCAAGGTACGCGCCGACATCCTCACGGACGGCCACGATGCGCTCTCGGGTCTTTTGTTGTTCCGCCATGAACGCTCTGCCCGATGGCGCGCGGCTCACCTTCAGGGGTTTGCCAACGATAAGTGGAAAGCCTCGTTCAAGGTCACCGAACTCGGTCGGTATGTCTACACCGTCTGCGCCTGGCTGGATCGGTTTAAAAGCTGGCGGCGGGATTTGGTCAAACGCCTCGGAGCCGGCCAGGACGTGGCTGTGGATCTGCTCACCGGCGCCGCGCTTGTCGAGGAAGCCCTGACCCGGGCAACGGACCCCAATCGAACCTGGCTCGCCGACTGCGCGCACGCGTTGCGTTCGAATCAAAGCCCGGAAAACAGAGCCCGGCTGGCGCTCAACCCCGCACTGCTTGCCCGCATGGAGCGGTGTCTGCCGGACCGCGCCCAAATGACCTTTTACCCGAAGACGCTGGCGGTGGTGGTCGACCCGATGAAGGCCCGCTTCAGCGCCTGGTACGAAATGTTCCCGCGCTCCTGCAGCCCGACGCCCGGGGTGCACGGCACATTTTCCGACTGCGAGGCCAGGCTGCCCTACATCGCCGACATGGGCTTCGACGTGCTCTACCTTCCACCCATCCACCCCATCGGGATTACCCACCGCAAGGGCCGCAACAACTCGCCGGTCTGCGAGCCCGGGGATCCCGGCAGTCCCTGGGCCATCGGAGCCGCCGATGGCGGGCACACGGCGGTTCACCCCGAGTTGGGCACCTTGGACGATTTTCGGCGCTTCGTCGGCCGGGCCAGGTCGCACGGGCTGGATATCGCCATGGACCTCGCGTTTCAGTGCAGCCCGGACCATCCTTACGTGCGCGAGCACCCGGAATGGTTTCGGCAGCGCCCGGACGGGTCCATCCAGTATGCCGAAAACCCCCCGAAGAAATACGAGGACATCTATCCGCTCCACTTCGAATGCGCGGAGCGCCGCGCGCTCATGGACGAGCTCAAACGCGTCGTCCTGTTCTGGGTCGAGCAGGGCATACGCATATTCCGGGTGGACAACCCCCACACCAAACCATTCACCTTCTGGGAGTGGCTCATCGGCGAGGTCAAACGATCCCACCCCGAGGTCATTTTTCTCGCGGAGGCGTTCACCCGGCCCAAGGTCATGTACCGTCTGGCCAAACTGGGGTTCAGCCAGTCCTACACGTATTTCGCCTGGCGGAACGCCGCCTGGGAAATCAAGAAATATTTCACCGAACTCTCCCAAACGGAGGTGGCCGAATTCTTTCGCCCCAACCTGTGGCCGAACACGCCGGACATTTTAACGGAGCATCTCCAGGCCGGCGGGCCGGCGGCGTTTGTCGGCCGGCTGATTCTCGCAGCAACGCTGGGGGCGAACTACGGCATCTATGGGCCGGCCTTTGAGCTGTGCGAAGACCGACCGCGCAGCCCCGGCAGTGAAGAATACCTGAACTCCGAAAAATTCGAGTTTGGATCATGGGACTTAGACTCACCCGGCAGCCTCAAGGACCTCATCGCCCGCGTCAACCGCATCCGCCGGGAAAACCCTGCCCTTCACGGCGACCGCAGCCTGCGCTTTCATCCGGTCGACAACGAGCAGTTGATCTGCTACAGTAAACACACGCCGGATTTCTCCAACGTCATTCTGACGGTGGTAAACCTGGACCCGCACCACACGCACTCCGGCTGGCTGGATCTGCCGCTCCCCGAACTGGGGCTCGACACCGAGCCTTTCCAGGTCCACGACCTGCTGAGTGAAGCACGCTACCAATGGTACTCACCGCGCAATTTCATCGAGCTGAACCCCCAGGTGATGCCGGCGCACATCTTCAGGGTCCGGAAAAAGATCCGCACCGAGCACGATTTCGACTATTTCATGTAAAGGAAAGACCATGGCCAAGATTTCCCGGAACATTGCGGGAATGGGCGACGACCCACTCTGGTTCAAGGACGCCGTCATTTACCAACTGCACGTCAAAAGCTTTTTCGACAGGGACGATGACGGCGTCGGCGATTTCCAGGGGCTCACCCGAAAGCTCGACTACCTGCAGGACCTCGGGGTCTCTGTCATCTGGCTGATGCCCTTCTGCCCGAGCCCGCTGCGCGACGACGGCTACGACATCGCCGACTACCGCAACATCCACCCCGCCTACGGCACGCTGAGGGATTTCAAAAAATTTCTGGCCGAGGCCCACCGGCGCAACCTGCGGGTGATAACCGAGCTGGTCGTCAACCACACCTCCGATCAGCATGCCTGGTTCCAGCGCGCCCGCCACGCCAAGCCCGGCAGCCCCTGGCGGGACTGGTATGTCTGGAGCGACACCCCGCAGCGCTACGCCGACGCCCGGATCATTTTCCAGGACTTCGAGACATCCAACTGGACATGGGACCCCGTGGCCGGCGCTTACTACTGGCACCGGTTCTATTCCCATCAACCCGACCTCAACTACGACAATCCCCGGGTGCGCGAGGCGGTTCTCGCCACGCTGGATTTCTGGTACGGCATGGGCGTGGACGGATTGCGGCTGGACGCCATCCCGTATCTATTCGAGCGCGAGGGGTCCAACTGCGAAAACCTCCCGGAGACCCATCGGTTCTTGAAGCAAATGCGGGCCCACGTGGACGCGAAGTTCAGCAACCGCATGCTGCTGGGCGAGGCGAACCAGTGGCCCGAGGATGCCGTGGCCTATTTCGGCAACGGCGATGAATGCCACATGGCTTTCCACTTTCCGCTCATGCCGAGGCTTTTCATGGCCCTGCACATGGAGGACCGTTTCCCGGTTCTGGACATCCTCGACCAGACTCCCGCCATTCCTGAAAACTGCCAGTGGGCGATTTTCCTGCGCAACCACGACGAACTAACCCTGGAAATGGTCACCGACGAAGAGCGGGACTACATGTACCGCGTCTATGCCCATGATGCCCGCATGCGCATCAATCTCGGGATCCGCCGGCGCCTGTTTCCTCTGCTCGGAAACCACCGACGCCGCACCGAGCTCGCAACCGCACTGCTGTTCTCCCTGCCGGGGTCCCCGGTAATTTACTACGGCGACGAAATCGGCATGGGCGACAACGTGTATCTCGGCGACCGGGACGGAGTGCGCACACCGATGCAATGGCGTGCCGACCGCAACGCCGGGTTTTCGCGCGCCAACCCGCAAAAGCTTTTCCTGCCGCTGATCATCTCTCCGGAATACCACTTCGAGGTGATCAATGTGGAGGTGCAGCAGGCCAACCCGCACTCCACGCTATGGTGGATGAAACGGCTGATCGCTCTACGCAAACGCTTCAAGGCTTTCAGCCGCGGCGCGATCGAATTTCTCACACCCGACAATCACCGCATCCTGGCATTCATCCGCCGTTACGAAAACGAACGCCTCCTGATCGTCTGCAACCTGTCACGATTCGTCCAGCACGTACAGCTCGACCTGTCCGCCTACCAGGGGATGGTCCCGGTGGAACTTTTCGGCCGCACCGCCTTCCCGCCCATCCAGACTGCGCCTTATTTCCTGTCGCTCGGCCCCCACAGTTTTTATTGGTTTTTCCTGACACCATCGCAAACGGTTGCCGAGGGGACTGCGCCCGAAGCCGGCGAGACAACCGTCCCTGTGGTGGAGGCCGATTGTGAAGAAGACGCTTTTTTCAACGGCAAGGCCGCCGCCCGGCTGGAAGAATTTTTACCCGGCTTCCTCACCCGCAGCCGGTGGTTCGGCGGCAAAGCGCGGCCCCTCAAGCAGGCCCGGATCGTGGACATGTTCTCCCTGGAGAAAGAATCCCACCGCTGGGCGATTGCCCTGGTACAAGTGGACTACCTCTCCGGCGATGCGGAAACGTATGCCGTTCCCATGGCACTGGCCCCTGAGAACCAATTCGATCGCCTGGTGCAGGAGCATCCCCAGGCAGTCATTGCCAAACTCAAACTCAAGTGCAAACCCTCGGCCTTCGTGTTGTACGATGCGCTGGCCGACGCCGCCTTCGGCCAAGCGCTGCTGGAGGTTCTGGCCCGCAAACGAACCATCCACGGACGCCGGGGGCTGATGCGGGGTTTTACCACGCGCGCCTTCCGACCGCTTCTCCCGAAAGGCCAACCCCTGCCGCCGCCGACGATCATGCGGGCCGAGCAGAGCAACACGTCGATCCGGTTCGGCGACCGGCTGATTCTCAAGCTCATCCGCAAACTCTCCCCGGGGGTCAATCCGGATCTTGAAATCGGACGGTTGCTCACCGAAAAGCGATTTCCACATAGCGCACCGACCGCCGGAGCAATCGAGCTGCGGCTCAACCAGGATGAACCGATGACCATCGCCATCCTGCAGGGGTTTGTGGCCAACCAGGGCGACGCCTGGAGTCACACCCTGGACCGTTTGGACCATTACTTCACGGCTGTCATGGGGCTCCCCCTTCCTGTCCTACCGGCCGCTTTCTCCGTCGACCTGCTGGATGCGGCCCCGCCCGACGAGGCGGCCGGGCTTATCGGGGATTTTTTAAAATCCGCCCGCCTGTTGGGACGCCGCACTGCTGAAATGCACATGTGCCTGGCATCGGAACAGAGCCTGCCGGAATTCAAGCCTGAACCGTTTTCCAAGCTCTACCAGCGTGCCCTGTACCAGTCCATGCGAACCCAGGCCGGAAAAGCTCTGCCGCTGCTGCGGCGGCAGTTCAACCGCCTGCCCGAAAACCTTCGCCCGCTGGTGGTTTTCGTCATGGAACACGAAAAAGACTTGATAGACCGCTTCAAAGATTTGCTCGAAAGCAAAATCGGCGCCATGCGCATCCGCTGCCACGGCGATTTCCATCTCGGACAGGTGCTCTTCACGGGAAACGATTTCATCATCATTGATTTCGAGGGCGAACCCGCCCGTCCGATCACGGAACGGCGCATCAAGCGCTCCGCTCTGCGTGATGTGGCCGGAATGTTGCGCTCGTTTCAATACGCCGCTCACGCCGCCCTGCTCAAACAAAAGGAAAACGGGGCCTCGCCCGAGGCCGCTGCGGATCTAACGCACTGGGCGGAGTTCTGGCAGCGCTGGGTGGGCGCGGAATTTCTCAAAAGCTATCTAAAGGAAGCCTCCGGAGGCCGGTTCATTCCCGGCAGCCGTGATGAGCTGCGCGTCCTGCTGGGTGCGCTGCTTCTGGAAAAGGCGGTCTACGAGCTTTCCTACGAACTGAACAACCGCCCGGACTGGGTCGGAATCCCGCTCCTCGGAATCCGGCAGCTGCTGGAAGGCCCCCACAGCTGAAGCGAGGCCCCGGGCTTTTCAGAACATGTCCGTGAGAGAGACGACAGGAGGATTGAAATGTCTACCGATCAACACCCGACGGCCGATGCCGGAAGTTCGCCCGTCCGCTACGGTCTTTACGGGCTGTCCGCCAATGACCTTTATCTCTTCAACGAAGGCAGCCACTTCCAGCTCTACGACAAACTGGGGGCCCGCATCGTCTCCGGCGCTGAAACCCCGGGAGTCCATTTTGCGGTCTGGGCACCCAATGCTCGCCACGTTTCCGTCATCGGGGATTTCAATGGCTGGGACCGGTCCAGCCATCCGATGCAGCCCATGGAATCCTCCGGCATCTGGGAAGGATTCGTCCCAGGCCTCGGGCGCGGGGCACTTTACAAATATTTTATCGAATCGAACCACAACGGCTACCAGGTCGAAAAGACCGACCCTTTCGGCCAGTATTATGAACTGGCGCCGAAAACCGCCTCCATCGTCTGGGACCTGGATTACGGGTGGGGAGACGACGAGTGGATGGCCGCCCGCAGAAAAACTCCGGCCGACCGCTCACCACTATCGATCTACGAGATTCACCTGGGCTCCTGGCGGCGCGTGCCCGAAGACGGCAACCGCTTTCTCACCTACGTGGAGATGGCGGAGCCCCTGACCGAGTATGTGCTGCGGATGGGGTTCACTCATGTGGAGTTTCTGCCGGTGATGGAGCACCCTTTCTACGGCTCCTGGGGATACCAGACGCTGGGGCTCTTCGCGCCCACCAGCCGCTACGGCACACCGCAGGATTTCATGCACCTCATCGACCACCTGCATCGCAACGGCATCGGCGTCATCCTGGACTGGGTGCCGTCTCATTTTCCCAGCGATGAGCACGGCCTGGTGTTTTTCGACGGGACCCACCTCTACGAGCATCAAGACCCCCGCAAAGGGGTGCACCCGGACTGGAAGAGCATCATCTACAACTACGGGCGCAACGAGGTGCGCAGCTTTCTGATCAGCGCCGCACGTTTCTGGCTGGACAAGTTCCACGTGGACGGCCTGCGCGTGGACGCCGTCGCCTCCATGCTCTACCTGGACTATTCACGCGCCCCCGGGGAGTGGGAGCCCAACGAGTTCGGCGGCCGGGAGAACCTGCAGGCCATCTCTTTCCTGCGGCGGTTGAACGAGGCTGTCAAGGAACGCCACCCGGATGTGCTCATGATCGCCGAGGAGTCCACCGCTTGGCCCATGGTTTCCCGCCCACCTTACGTGGGAGGCCTGGGGTTCGACATGAAGTGGGACATGGGCTGGATGCACGACACCCTGGAGTACATGAGCAAGGACCCGGTGCACCGCAGCTACCACCACGGCAAGCTCAACTTCCGCATGCTTTACGCCTTTACCGAAAATTTCGTGCTGCCGCTGTCTCATGACGAGGTCGTCCACGGAAAGGGTTCGCTGATCGGGAAGCTGCCGGGCGACGACTGGCAGCGTTTCGCCAACCTGAGGCTGCTGCTGGCCTACATGATGGCACAGCCCGGCAAAAAGCTGCTCTTCATGGGAGGCGAGTTCGGCCAGCAACGCGAATGGAACCACGACACGAGCCTGGACTGGCACCTGCTCGATTTTCCACAGCATGCCGGGCTGCAACACTGGGTGGCGGATCTCAATCGAATGTATCGGGAGGAACCCGCCCTGTACCGGCAAGAATTTACGCCCGAAGGGTTCCGGTGGATCGACTGCAACGACCACCTTCACAGCTCGCTGAGCCTGATCCGCTTCGGGGTGAAGCGCGGTGAGGAAATCATCGCGGTGTTCAACTTTACTCCGTTGCCGCGCCACAACTACCGCGTTGGAGCACCGGCCGCCGGCTTCTGGAAGGAGCTTCTCAACAGCGACGCTCGCGACTACGGCGGCAGCGGCCAGGGCAGCCTGGGCGGCTTGGAGGCGAGCCCCGTTCCCTCACACGGGTTTCGCCATTCGCTGAATCTGGTGTTGCCCCCCTTGGGAGCGGTCTTTTTCAAACGCGGGGAGTCTGCATGAAACGCCTGGAATCCAAGCTCGGCCCGACGCTGCTCGGTGAAGGGCGTTGCCGTTTCTGCGTCTGGGCCCCCTTCACGAGTTCCGTGGAAGTACACATCCTGTCGCCGCAAGAGCGGCTGGAGCCGCTGGTACGCGACCGGCACGGCTTCCACTGCGGCGTGCTGGACGCTGTCGAGCCGGGGGTCACCTATTTGTTTCGCCTGAACGGCTCGCTTGAACGACCGGACCCGGCTTCCCGCTTTCAGCCCCACGGTGTTCACGGCCCATCGCAGCTCGCGGACCCGGCTTTCGACTGGACGGACGACAACTGGCGCGGCCTTCCTCTGCAGCGTTACATCATTTACGAACTGCACGTGGGGACCTTCACCGCCCCCGGGACCTTCGATGCCGCCATCGAGCGGCTGGACGATCTGGTGGCGCTAGGCATCACCGCCGTCGAACTCATGCCCGTCGCCCAGTTCCCCGGTGAGCGCAACTGGGGCTACGACGGTGTCTATCCGTTTGCCGCCCAGAACTCATACGGCGGACCGCAGGGGCTGAAACGCTTTGTCAACGCCTGCCACGGCCGGGGCCTGGCCGTGGTTCTGGACGTCGTCTACAACCACCTCGGCCCCGAGGGCAACTACCTTCGGGATTTCGGACCTTATTTTTCCGACGTCTACCGGACGCCCTGGGGCGCTCCGATCAATTTCGACGGCTCTCACAGCGACGAGGTGCGCCGCTACTTCATCGAAAACGCACTCTACTGGGTGACCGAATGCCACATCGATGCCCTGCGGCT
>Ga0075339_1000032_pt1 | contig 14416 bp, 11 predicted proteins | sample RushMan_CattailN_4_FD_120076 | JGI IMG/M metagenome (GOLD analysis project Ga0075339, IMG submission 120076) | Natural and restored wetland microbial communities from the San Francisco Bay, California, USA, that impact long-term carbon... | ecosystem: Environmental > Terrestrial > Soil >... | reverse complement strand
CCTTCCACTGGGCAATCCAGCCGACGGTCCGCGCCACGGCGAACAGCACCGTGAACATGTCGACGGGGAAGCCGATCGCGCGCAGGGTGATGCCCGAATAGAAGTCGATGTTGGGGTAGAGCTTCTTGTCGATGAAGTACTCGTCCTGCAGCGCAATCCGTTCAAGCTCCATCGCGACCTTCAGAAGCGGCTCGTCGCGCATGTTGAGCGCATCGAGAACCTCGTGGCAGGTCTTCTGCATCACCTTCGCGCGCGGATCGTAGTTCTTATAGACGCGGTGACCGAAGCCCATCAGCCGGAAGCCGGAGGACTTATCCTTCGCCTTCTTGATGAACTCGGGGATGCGATCGACTGTTCCGATCTCCTGCAGCATGTTGAGCGCGGCTTCGTTGGCGCCGCCATGGGCGGGACCCCAGAGGCAGGCGATGCCGGCGGCGATGCAGGCGAAAGGATTGGCACCCGAGGAACCGGCCAGACGCACCGTGGAGGTAGAGGCGTTCTGCTCGTGGTCGGCATGCAGGATGAAGATGCGGTCGAGTGCGCGCGCCACCACCGGATTGACGATGTAGGGCTCGCAGGGCACCGCGAAGCACATCTGCAGGAAGTTCGACGTGTAGTCGAGATCGTTGCGCGGATAAATGAAGGGATGGCCGATCGAATACTTGTAAGCCATGGCCGCGATCGTCGGCATCTTGGCGAGCATGCGGTTGGTCGCAACGCGGCGGTGCTCTGGATTATTGATATCCGTACTGTCGTGATAGAACGCCGAGAGTGCGCCCACGACCCCGACCATGACGGCCATGGGATGTGCGTCACGGCGGAAGCCGGTGTAGAAGCGAGTCATCTGCTCGTGCACCATCGTGTGGTTGGTGATGGTGCGGCGGAATTCGCGGAACTCTTCGTTGGTGGGCAGTTCGCCGTTCAGGAGGAGATAGCAGGTCGCCAGGAAGTTTGAGTTCTCGGCCAGTTGCTCGATGGGGTAGCCGCGATAAAGCAACTCCCCCTTGTCGCCGTCTATGAAGGTGATTTTTGAGGCGCAGTTGGCCGTCGAGGTAAAGCCCGGGTCGTAGGAGAAACAGCCGGTTTCCTTGTGGAGCTTGCCGATATCCATGACGGAGGGCCCCAAGGTCCCGTGCCGGAGCGGCAGATCGGTCTTCGTCCCCTCGTACTCAAGCGTTGCGCTGCCGTCGACCGCTCCGTAGTTGCCCACCTGTTCCTGAATTGTCATTGTTCACGGTCTCCCTCAACCGACCCTGGAAAGACGGTCTGGCCATCGTCATGCTGCAGTGCGCAATAGCATACTGCAGGCGCAAAGCCTTGGCCAATACTGGCAAAAGTCCAAAGCGCTGGCTTTTCCTCAAACGGCTTGGTCTCGCAGCCTCGCCAGCGATTCCTCCCGTCCCAGCACCGCCATGACGTCGAATACAGGGGGTGAAACTGTGCGCCCGGTAAGCGCGGCGCGCAATGGTTGTGCAACTTTACCGAGCTTGGCGCCGGTTTCCTCTACATGGGCGCGAACGGCAGCCTCCAGTTCGTCCGCTGTCCAGGACGTCGCGGTCTCGAGGCGGGGCAGGAGGGCTTGCAGCATGGCCTTGGCATCCCCATCGATGATCTTGGCGGCCTTCTCGTCGAGAGTAACAGGCCGTTCGATCACGATGTAGAGCGCTCCTGCGACCAGTTCCGCCAGGGTGCGCGCGCGTTCCTTCAGCGATGGAATGGCTGCGGCGAACCTTTCCCAACCGATTGCGGCGAAGCGTTCCGCCAGCGCCCCGCCCGTCTTTGTGGATGGAGCGGCGGCCAGCACGTCACGGGCCAGCGCCACGTCAGACCGCGCCGGGGCCTTGGGATCTGTGGGGAGTGCGACGAGGGCTTCGAAATCAAGGTGAGGGAGCATGTCGCGGATGCGATGCACCAATTCCGCGTCTTCGCTTTGGCGGATGTAGTGAGCGTTGAGGTCATCAAGCTTCTTGAAGTCGAACCGCGCCGCGCTCTTGTTGATGTTGTCGATATCAAACCATTCGATGAGTTGTTCGGTCGACATGATCTCGTCGTCGCCGTGGCTCCAGCCAAGCCGAACAAGGTAATTGCGCAGTGCCACGGGCAGGTAGCCCATGGAGCGGTAGTCCTCTACGCCCTGCGCGCCATGTCGTTTCGACAGCTTCGCACCGTCGGCTCCGTGTATGAGCGGCACGTGAGCCCAAACGGGAAGCGTCCAACCCATGGCATTGTAGATCTGCGTCTGGCGCGCGGTGTTGGTCAGATGATCGACGCCGCGCACGACATGCGTGATGCCCATGTCGTGATCGTCAACAACCACGGCGAGGTTGTACGTCGGGTTTCCATCACTGCGCAGGATGATGAGGTCATCGAGGTCCTTATTGGCGAATGTGACACGGCCCTGCACGCGATCTTCAACAACCGTGTCGCCGTCTCGCGGTGCCTTGAGCCTGATGGTGAATGGCGCATCCTTCGGCGCTTCCGCCGGATCGCGATCGCGCCAGGGTGAGCGTATCGTGAGGGGGCGCTTTTCCATCTCGGCGGCCTTGCGCATCTCGTCGAGGTCGGCCGGCGTCAGATAGCAACGGTAGCCGTTGCCTGAGGCCAGGAGGGCCTCGGCGACCTCGCGATGGCGAGCGGCGCGGGAGAACTGCGAGACAGGCTCCCCCTCCCAGTCGAGCTCCAGCCATTTTAGCCCATCGAGGATGGCGGCGACGGCCTCGGGATTGTTGCGCTCGCGGTCGGTGTCCTCGATGCGCAGCAGGAAGCGCCCGTCGCGGCCTTTCGCATAAAGCCAGTTGAAAAGAGCGGTTCTGGCTCCGCCAATATGGAGAAAGCCGGTGGGTGAGGGGGCGAAGCGAACGACGGGTTTGCCGCTCTCAGTCCTTTTGCTCATGAGCGTATTGGGTTCTTCAGGAACTGTGGGATGATGGCCCCCTGTAGCATACAGGTTGCGTGCGGTTAAGGGCGATGTCGGGGGGAAATCAGAAGGAGGACAGCCACCCGGAGGCAGCGGGGTCGGGGCCCATGGTCGCACGCCGGCCGTTGGGAACGCTGGTTGCGCGGCTCAGGGAGGTGCCCAGCGTCGTGGCCGGGCTTCTGGCGGAAGAACGTCCGCGATTCATCAACTGGCTGCAGGTGATGCTCGGCGTTGGGATAGCCGCTTATTTTGCGCTTCCCCGAGAACCTGAATTCGCCGCAACGCTACTTCCTCTGGCCACGGGCCTCGTGATGTGGGGGGCGAGCCGCCGGCATTTTGCGTTGCTGATCGTTGCGGGAACTCTGATCGTCGGAGGCACGGGCTTCTTCATCGCCGAGCTAGGCATGATGTGGGTCGCGGCTCCGGTTCTGGAGCACTCCTTGCGCAGTGCCGACGTGACGGGGGTGCTGGAAAAACTTGAGCCGCATGCAAAACGCGGAGCCCGGTTGACGCTGCGCATCACGGTGATTGAGCGGGTGGAGGCAGACAGGCTGCCCAAGCGGGCGCGTATCCGCGTCATGGTGCCGGTGGGCGACATCCGCCCCGGGCAGTCCATCCGACTCCGCGCCACACTCAGTCCGCCGGCCGAGCCGGCCCTTCCCGGAGGTTTCGATTTCGCACGTGTCGCTTGGTTCGAGGGCATCGGTGCCGTGGGCTTTTCCCTGAAAGCCCCCGAAATTGTCACTGCTGGCGGGGAGAATGATTTTGCCTTGCTGGTTCGCGCTTATATCGAGGACATCCGCCGGGAGATTTCTACACGCATATCAATGGCGTTGCCGGGTGAACGCGGCGCTCTCGCTACGGCGCTCATTACCGGCGAGCGCGGCGGGATTCCGCAGGAGACGACGGATGCCTACCGAGACAGCGGCCTCGTGCACATCCTATCGATCTCTGGCCTTCACATGGTGATCATGGCGGGCGCCGTCTTTGCGAGCGTACGCTTCATTCTGGCGGCAGTGCCCGCTCTTGCCTTGAATTATCCGATCAAGAAATGGGCGGCGTTTGCGGGCGCCGCCGGGGCCATATTCTACTATGCAATCTCGGGCGGAGCGGCGGCTACTCTGCGCGCAGCCATCATGATGGTTGTGCTCTTCCTGGCCGTCATGTTGGGCCGTCCCGCAATCGCCATGCGCAATGTAGCCATCGCCGCGCTCATCATTCTGTGCCTCATCCCCGAGAGCCTCCTCGATGTGGGCTTTCAGATGTCGTTTGCGGCAGTCGTGGCTCTCGTCGCCGCCTATGAAGCCGTGCGGCGGCACTTCGAGCGGCAGGCAAGGACGCCGGGGATGATGGGCCGAGTGGGGCTCTTTCTGGGCGGCATCGTCTTTTCCACCGTGATTGCCGGGCTCGCGGTGACGCCTCTGTCAATCTACCATTTTCATGCCATGCAGCATTACGCCCCGCTCGCCAATCTGGTTGCCGTTCCAGTCTGCAATCTCGTGGTGATGCCGGCCGCTCTGGGCACGTTCGTTGCGCTGCCATTCGGATTAGAGGCCTGGCCACTTTCGATCATGGGCTTGGGTCTGGATGTCATGGGAGGCGTGGCAACGCATGTTGCGGCCCTGCCGGGCGCAGTAACGACCATTGCGCAGATCCCAAATTCGGCATTTGCACTCGCATTGGCTGGTGGGCTCTGGCTTACCCTCTGGCAAAAGGCGTGGCGGCTTGCGGGTCTGCCTGTCATTCTTAGCGGGATAGCCCTCGCGTCGGCGGGCGAGCGCCCAGACATCCTCATTGGTCGCGAGGGTGCACTCATCGCCGTGCGCGGGCCGGGCGGTGTGCTGACAGCCCATGCCGAGCGCGGGGCCACATTTGAACTGAAGCGCTGGCTGGAACACGACGGCGATCCGCGCCCGCCTGCGGACGCGCGCAGAGGGCGGCTTTTTACCTGTGATGCGCTGGGGTGTGTCGCGGCGGTGGCTGGGCGGTTCCTGGCCGTATCCCGGCATCCCGCAGGACTCGCGGATGACTGCGTGCGGGCGGATATACTGGTGATCGACGGCGCCCGCCCTGAGGTTTGCGAGCGACCGGCTCATGTGCTGGATCGGGCGGCGCTGCGCACGTCAGGCGCCGTCGCATTTTATGCGGGCGCGGAAGGCAAGCTGCGGCTGGAGACGGTCGCTGATGCCCGTGGCCGGCGCCCGTGGACGAGAGACGCGAATGTCCGCGATACAACGACCCGCGCTGCGTTGCCCAACCAGCACCCAAAGAAGGAGCTACCCACTCCGAAGGGCGACGGTGACCGGCTTTTGCGCTTCGTCGCGCCTTCGGCCGTGGCAGACGCTTTCGAAGGTCGCGCCGACGACCTGCGCCCCGAGATCGAGGACGATTTTTGAGATCCGATGCCTCAGTAGCGTCGGATGAGGCCGACGAGACGGCCCTGAATGTCGACTTGATCGGGTCGGAAAATGCGCGTCTCAAAAGCCGGATTGGCGGCCTCCAACGCAATCGTCGAACCCTTCTTGCGCAGCCGTTTGAGTGTGGCCTCTTCTTTCTCCACCAGCGCAACGACGATGTCGCCATTGTCGGCCGACGAGCAGCGTCGGATGATGACAGTGTCACCGTCGTGGATGCCGGCCTCGATCATGGAGTCGCCCTTTACTTCCAAGGCGTAATGCTCGCCGGACGTCAGAAGATCGGGCGGACAGGCAATGTCGTTTGAGTGATTCTGAATTGCGCTGATGGGCGTGCCGGCGGCAATGCGTCCCATCAACGGGATCGATACTGTGTGGCTGTCGACCATGTTGGCTGGCGGTAGGTCGATGTCGCTCGTGCGCCGTGTGCCCTCGATAACGCTGGGCTGGAAACCCTTGCGAGGGGCCTCGAAGCGCGGCGGAGCGGCGGATTGCAACGCGTTTTCGGGCAACTTGATAACTTCGATCGCCCGGGCCCGGTGAGGCAGGCGGCGAATGAAGCCGCGCTCGACCAGTGCGGTGATGAGGCGGTGAATGCCGGACTTCGATTTGAGGTCCAGTGCATCACGCATCTCGTCGAAGGAGGGAGGCACGCCCTCGTCCTGCATCCGTGTGTGGATGAAGAGCAGGAGCTCCTTCTGTTTCTGGGTTAGCATGGCATCTCCCTCTCGAGGTCTCTGTTCGTCACGGTTCAGCCGTCTTGGTGTCAGCGTCAGGTATTCAGTGTACGGCCGGAAGGCGACTCGGAACGCTGCTCAGTCCAAGCCCTCCAGGAGTTGGTATCCCTTGCATGGACAAATCATGAACACACCCTAGCTGTTCTCTTGACGTTCTGCAAGGTCCCGGGGAGGGTGCTCGCGAATTGGATGGGGGATGATCTTTCTGGGCGCTGTTTTTCGGGCTCTTCTCCGGAGTATAAGCGACCCATGAACAGTCCTGACACGCTGAAGGCCGCGCCCCAGGTTCATGCCGGTGGGGTGATATTCGCAAACGATTCACCCATCGCGATTCTGGCAGGGCCCTGCCAGATGGAAAGCCGCCAGCATGCTTTGGAGATGGCGTCCGCACTGAAGGAAATCGCTGGGCGTCTCGGCATCGGGCTCGTCTACAAATCGTCGTTCGACAAGGCGAACCGGACCTCTCTCAGCGGTAAGCGTGGCATCGGTCTTGAAGCGGCGCTGCCGGTCTTTGCCGAGATCCGTGAGAGCCTGGGCCTGCCCGTGGTCACCGATGTGCACGAAGCGGGGCAATGCGAGCGTGTGGCGCCGGTCGTCGACGTTCTACAGATTCCCGCCTTTCTCTGCCGCCAGACGGATCTTCTCATTGCCGCTGCCCGGACGGGGCGCGTGGTCAAGATCAAGAAGGGTCAATTCCTCGCTCCCTGGGACATGAAGAACGCGGTGGCCAAGGTGGTGGGGAGCGGCAATCCGAATGTCCTGCTCACGGAGCGTGGGGTTTCATTTGGCTACAACACGCTCGTAGCCGATATGCGCGCGCTGCCCATCATGGCCGAGACCGGTGCGCCCGTTATTTTCGATGCCACTCACTCCGTACAGCAGCCCGGTGGTCAGGGTACGAGTTCGGGAGGGGATCGACGCTTCGTGCCGGTTCTGGCACGCGCAGCCGTGGCGGTCGGTGTAGCCGGGCTTTTTATCGAGACGCACCAGGATCCCGATCGGGCACCATCGGATGGTCCGAACATGGTGCCACTCAAAGATTTCGAAGGTTTCTTGCGCGATCTCATGGAAATCGACGCCGTGGTCAAAAAACAGAAACGCGCGCACCCCTGACGAAGCGCGCGCGTCTGAACTCCCCCACCGAAGGCGATACTTTCTGGACAGGTCTCACAAAGGAGCGGGCCGAACGAACCCCTCTGCGAAAATGTCCCTAGCGGCCGCCAGCCAGAAACAGCGCGGCGGTATGTATGGCGTGCGGAACCGTCATGGATGTTGGTTCGACATGATGTTGAGCAACGACGCTGGTCGTAGGGCAGGCAGGCCCGGTGCAGAATGCTCCGGCGTTAAGGGCCACCGCGTTCAGCGCGGCAGAGCTCGTAACGGTAACGAAAAGGCCGATCGTATAGATGCAAGTGAATACACCGATCGCGCGCAGGATGCTGTCAATTGACATGGCTGAACCTCGCTTGGGCAGAACGAGCGTTGGCAGACTGTCCGGGACGCGAAACGAGATTGGGCATCACGCCGGATCCGAACCCGTTCACAATGCCTAAACACAGGTTAACAGATTCCTTAAAATTATCAGCGTCTGAAGGAATGTTTCGATCGCAGCGTCACAAAAAAAAGCCGCCGGCGCTAGGCCGGCGGTTCTGGAATGCTGCTATCGCGATTGAACCACTCCTGGAGAGCTGCGTGCTCCGGCGGCGTGATAGCCACCCGGAGCAATCGGTCAAATCCCCGTCAGCGGCTGCATCAGGCGGGCGACGAGGCCCTTGAAGCGCACCTTTTGATCCGTTGCGACCAGGCAAACGCATCCCTCCACCGGATCGGCGACCGGGCGATGCTCGACGTCGTCGCCGAGATCGGCAACGTCGCCCCGGCGGAATGTGCCAAACTCGTCGGAATAACTGCCCTCCAGAACGAGCGTCAGTTCGTTGCCGCCATGCCCGTGCTCCGGAAGCTTTGTTCCCGCGGCGACCTTCAAGAGGCGGAGGTCTCCAAGCGCATCTTCGGAAAGCTGGATGGGACAATGCCACACACCAGGTGCGATTCGCCGCCAGGGCACCTGATCCATGGCGCCGGCAAGTGCCGATTTCAGAGATGCCGGGAGTTCGTGTGTCACATCACCCTGGGGGTGAGAACCCAATTCTCCAGATCGCGCGGCAACCACGGGCGCTTCGCGAGTGACCGGAACCGGGCTCAGGCTTTCGAACAGGGCCTCGCCGATCAACGAATGCTTCTTCAGCTCCTCGCGGCAATGAGGACAAACGGCCAGGTGGGATGAAACGACCGCAGCCATCGCTTCCGGCTGACTGCCGGCGGCGCAGGCCATCAAAGTCGAGTCATCGAGGTGGTGGGTGATCTTCATCGGTTTAACGGATGTCCTCGACTGCTTCTTTGACCTTCTGATACGCGAGCCTCATACGGGATTTGACTGTTCCGAGCGGCAGGCTCAAGCGCTCAGCGATTTCACTATGTGATAGTCCCTCTACGTACGACAAAGTCACGACTTCGGACTGGTCCGGCGGCAAAGTCGCGAGCACCGCTCTGACTTTGTCGCGCCGCTCGCGCGCGGTGACTTCCTCTTCGGGGTCAGGCCCGTCTGAAGCCTCCTCGTCCCGGTTCTCGGGAAGGGGCTGCCACGAAACTTCGCGCCGGAGCCGGTCGATGCGCAAATTCCGGGCAATCGTGAAAATCCAGGTCGTCGCGCTACCTTTCTCGTCGGAATAAAGGCCAGCCTTCCTCCACACGGTCAGCAGCGTTTCCTGGGCGAGATCCTCAGCGGTGGTCGCGTCGGCACCCTGGCGCATCATGTATGCTTTGACGCGCGGGCCGTAGAGTTCGAACAACTTTCTGAACGCCTCGACATCCCTCGTCTGGGCGACTTTCTGCAAGAGGTCGGACATGGTCCTCGGTATTTTGACGGGGTACGCTCGCCGGGATGGACGCGCACTCTCCAAGACCTGAACCATAACCGAACCTCTCTAGCTCTGACAAACTTACGCTCAAGGGCCGGCGGCGGATCAGAACCACCGCAGAAAGTGCTTCCGGCATTGGGTATGGTGTTGAGCAGAGGCAACGGGCGCGAGAGGTCCGGCCGCCGCCGGAGGCGAATTTTGCTTGCCATTTCCGTGTCAGGCGGGTTGCCGCCCACCCCATGACGCTCCAGCTAGGCGTCATTTCATCCGTGGACGTTGTCGGGACCTGGCGCCAGGGAACCACGAAAGGTCCAGACTTAAATTGTCTCCACGTTCGGTCCGGGAGCCGCGGCGGGGCGTTCAAACTCGTGCCGGCTCAATCGGGCTGGAGTTCCATCGCAACAGAGGTTGTCCCTTATGAAGTTCATCAAGTGGTTTGCCGCCGCCGGCATGTTGGCCGCGTCGGCAGCAACGGCCAGCGCCGCCAATATCGTGGAGGTCGCCAAAAGCACAGGTCAGTTCAACACCCTGTTAACGGCGGCCAAGGCGGCGGGCCTCGTGCCGGCGCTGACGGGCAAGGGGCCTTACACGGTTTTCGCGCCGACAGATGCGGCCTTCTCCAAGCTGCCGAAGGGTACGGTCGAGAGCCTGCTCAAGCCGAAGAACAAGCACAAGCTGGCCGCCATTCTGAAGTACCACGTGGTCGCTGGTGAGATCGAAGCCGGCGACATCAAGCCGGGCCGTACGCACGTGAAGACACTCAACGGCCGCTCCCTTACTGTACGAAAGCACGGCGGGGTCAAGGTCAACGGCGCGCGGGTTGTGACGGCCGACGTCGATGCCTCAAATGGCGTCATTCACGTCATCAACCGGGTTCTGATACCTTAGTGTCGCGGGGGCCGGTCCGGCAGGGTCTGGCCTTCGTTCTTGTTACGAAGAGAAGCCAAATCTTCCACAAGATGGGGGCGTCCCGGGGGACCGGGGCGCCCTTTTGCCCTTTTGTCCTGGGGGAGTGCGGTAGACGAGCCGGTTTCCCGTCGCTAAACCTGCCCCCGCCGGCGGAGAAAACCGCCGCGGATCGTCGAAGGGGGTATGGGCGGATGGCTGGTTCGAAAACGGCGGTGGGCTATCGGGAGATGGCGAACGCTATCCGTGTGCTGTCCATGGATGCGGTGCAGAAGGCGAATTCCGGCCATCCGGGTATGCCCATGGGCATGGCGGACGTGGCCACTGTGCTCTTTGCGGAGGCGCTGCGTTTCGATCCTACCGATCCTTCCTGGCCCAACCGCGACCGCTTCGTGCTCTCTGCGGGCCATGGCTCGATGCTGCTTTACTCGCTGCTCTATCTCACCGGCTATCCGGGCATGAGCATCGATGAGTTGAAAAACTTCCGTCAGCTCGGCTCCAAGACCGCTGGCCATCCCGAGCATGGTCACGCGCCCGGCATAGAAACGACCACGGGCCCGCTTGGGCAGGGCATCGCCAATGCGGTTGGCATGGCGCTCGCAGAGCGCATGCTGGCCTCGCGCCACGGCTCGGATGTCGTCGATCACCACACTTTCGTCGTCGCGGGCGACGGCTGCCTCATGGAAGGGATCAGTCAGGAAGCGATCTCGCTTGCCGGGCACTTGCAGCTCGGCAAGCTCATTGTTCTCTGGGATGACAACTCGATTTCCATCGACGGGCCGACCAACCTGTCGGTCTCCGACGACCAGCTCAAGCGCTTCGAAGCCTCGGGCTGGAACACCATTGCCATCGACGGACACGATCACGCGGCCATTTCGTCGGCGCTCAAGACCGCCAAGGCAGATTCCGAAAAGCCTTGGCTCATCGCCTGCCGCACGATCATTGGCTACGGTGCCCCGACAAAACAGGGCACCAAGGATACGCACGGCAGTCCGCTCGGCGCAGAAGAGATCGAGCGGACGCGGGCAGCCCTCAACTGGCCATATCCGCCCTTCGAAGTTCCCGCCGACATTCTCCAAGCCTGGCGGGACGTGGGCGCGCGCGGTCATCAGCTGGGCTCCCAATGGCGCAAGACGGCCGGTAAGTTCGATGGCTCGCACTGCATGCATGTGGATGATGCGGCGCTTGTAACCGCGATTGAGACAGCGAAGGTTCAGTTTGCGGCAGATACGGCCAAACGCGCCTCCCGCGTCTGGTCCCAGATGACGCTCGAGCATCTGATCCCCGCGATCCCCGAACTCCTGGGGGGGTCAGCGGATCTTACGCCATCCAACGGTACGAAGACTTCGCATTATAAGCCCGTGTCGCCGGGCAAATACGACGGCAACTACATCCATTATGGCGTGCGCGAACACGGCATGGCCGCGGCCATGAACGGGATCACGCTGCATGGCGGCCTCATTCCATTTGGCGCGACTTTTCTCGTCTTCACCGACTATTGCCGTCCTGCCATCCGGCTCTCCGCCCTGATGGGGCTGCGGGTCATCTACGTGATGACACACGACTCTATCGGTGTTGGCGAGGATGGCCCGACGCATCAGCCGGTCGAGCATCTGGCGGCGCTGCGCGCGATCCCGGGCCTGCAGGTGCTGCGTCCGGCAGATGCCATCGAGACGGCGGAGTGCTGGCACATTGCATTGTCGGCCAACTGCAAGCCGAGCGTCATTGCGCTCACCCGAGATGCGGTGCCCACGAAGCTGCGCACTGGATCGGTGGAGGAGAACCTGACGGCCAAGGGTGCTTATATCGTCACCGCTGGAGACAAGCGCGACGTGACGATCCTGGCCACGGGTTCTGAGGTGGCTATCGCCGTCGAGGCCGCGTCACTGCTCGAGAAGGAAGGCATCGCCGCGGCCGTCGTCTCGATGCCGTCGTTCGAGCTCTTCCGTGAGCAGCCCGGGGCCTATCAGGACAGCGTTCTGGGTCACGGTCCTCGCGTGGCGGTGGAAGCCGCAGTCGCCCAGGGCTGGCACGAATGGCTACGGCCCGGAGACCGCTTCATAGGCATGTCCAGTTTTGGCGCCTCGGCTCCGGCGAAGAAGCTTTTCGAGCACTTCGGCATCACTCCGGCGAAAGTGGCGGACGCGGCCAGGGCTACTCTCAAGGCATAAGGCAAGACTTCATCATGAACCTCGACAACCTGAAGACCACCGACGCCGTCGATGTGTCGGGCAAGCGCGTGCTCTACCGGGCCGACCTCAATGTGCCGGCTAAGGACGGGGTGGTTACGGATGCAACGCGGCTCAAACGGGTGCTCCCGGGTTTGAAAGCTCTGGCCGCGCGCGGGGCCAAGGTGGTCGTCCTTTCACACTTCGGCCGCCCGAAGGCCGGGCCCGACACGGAGAACTCGCTTGCTCCTGTGGCCGCCGAGCTCGGCCGCCTGCTCACGCGTCCGGTGACGCTCGCGGCGGACTGCGTCGGCGATGCGGCGCAGAGCGTGGTGAGCGCCATGCAGCCGGGCGACGTTGTGGTTCTGGAGAACACCCGCTTCCACAAGGGCGAGGAAAAGAACGATCCGGCGTTCGCTGCTGAGTTGGCGAAGCTCGGTGATATCTTCGTCAACGACGCCTTTTCTGCGGCGCACCGCGCACATGCCTCTACGGAAGGTCTGACGCATTATCTGCCCTCATATGCCGGCCCGCTGATGATGGAGGAGATCAACGCGCTCAAAGCCGCGCTGGAGGTGCCTAAGCGTCCGACGGCAGCAGTTGTCGGCGGGGCGAAGGTCTCGACAAAAATTCCGATCCTGACCAACCTCGTCGCCAAGGTTGACAAGCTCCTCATTGGCGGCGGTATGGCAAATACGTTCCTGCAGTCTCTCGGCGTGCAGGTTGCCCAATCCCTGGCGGAGCCCGAGTTCCATTCGACCGCCCGCGAGATCATGGCGGAGGCCAAGGAGCGCGGCTGCGAGATCGTGCTGCCGACGGATGCGGTTATCGCCCGCCAGTTCAAGGAAGGCGCTCCATCAGAGACGGTCGACATTCATAAGGTGCCGATTGATGCGATGATCCTCGATATCGGTCCGGCCTCGATCGTGAACATGGCGGGGCATCTGCGTGCCTGCCGCACGCTGCTGTGGAATGGCCCCATGGGCGCCTTCGAGATCGCGCCGTTTGGGGAGGGCACGTTCAGTCTCGCGCGCGAGGCGGCAAAGCTTACAAAGGAGGGCGCACTGCTTTCCATTGCGGGGGGCGGCGACACGGTGGCCGCTCTCAACGCGGCAGGCGTTGCCGGCGACTTCTCCTATGTCTCGACCGCCGGCGGCGCCTTCCTCGAGTGGTTGGAGGGCAACGAACTGCCCGGCGTGGCGGCGCTGGCCCGGTGACGAAGATCCGCGCTGTTGTGTTCGATCTCGATGGCACCCTGATCGACAGCGTGCCCGACATTACCACGGTGTTGAACCGTTGCCTAACGACGCAGGGTCGGGCGGAAATGACGGAGCCGGAGGTGACGCGGCTCGTAGGCGGTGGCGCGCGCGAACTGGTCGCGCGGGCGCTGGGCGGCGAAACCGCCGCCGCAAATGTGGACCGGGTACTCGCCGCATTTCTCGATTTCTATGAGGCGGAGCCCGTGAGGCGCACGGTTCTATACCCGGGCGCACATGACATTCTGGCGGAATGTGCGCGGCATGGGCTTCAGCTCGGGATTTGCACCAATAAGCCCAAGCAGGTGACCAGCATCGTTCTGGACGCACTCGGCCTGGAACCGTATTTTTCTGTCGTTTGGGCCGGAGAACCCGGTAAGCCCATGAAACCGGAGGCGGCTTGCCTGCGTAGTGTTTGCCGGGAGCTGGACGTCGAGCCGTCGCGCGTCGTCATGGTCGGAGACAGCCACGCGGATGTGGCGGCCGCCCGGGCGGCTGGTTGTTATTCGATCGTCGTTCGGCACGGCTACGAGAGCCGCCCGCTGGAAAGCCTGGGTGCGGATGCGGTGGTCGATGGATTGCCACAGACCCTGCAAATGCTGACCAGGTGGGCGTGCGACGGCAACACACCTTTGTATCCCGCCGGATGACGGCCAAGCTCACGCCACAGTCGATCGCGAAAGATCACAGTCCAAATGTTCGCCGAAGCCCCTCTTTACCCTGGTGTCGCGCTCGCAGGTCTGGTGAGTTTCCTCTCGCCCTGCGTTTTGCCGCTGGTACCGCCCTATCTCAGCTACATCGGCGGTACGACCATCGACGGGCTGACGGCGGAAAAGGGCCTGGAGACGCGCGTATGGCGGCGGGTCGTGTTGGCCTCGGTCTTTTTTGTGCTTGGCTTCACGACGGTCTTCATCGCGATGGGAGCCAGCGCGTCGGCACTCGGCCATCTCGTGCAGACGTGGCGCGCAGAACTGGGATTTGCCGCGTGGCTCGTCATTATTCTGTTCGGGCTGCATTTCCTCGGCATCCTGCGCATTCCACTGCTCTATGCCGAGGCCCGCTATCATACTGAGATTGACGGCGCGAGCCTCGCCGGAGCT
>Ga0075339_1000031_pt1 | contig 14452 bp, 12 predicted proteins | sample RushMan_CattailN_4_FD_120076 | JGI IMG/M metagenome (GOLD analysis project Ga0075339, IMG submission 120076) | Natural and restored wetland microbial communities from the San Francisco Bay, California, USA, that impact long-term carbon... | ecosystem: Environmental > Terrestrial > Soil >... | reverse complement strand
GTGCAACCGTGGTCACCCATGTGTTGGAACGGCCGTAGGCCGGCGCTCAGGCACCGCAAAGGTATCAAATCATGGAATTCAGAAGGCTAGGACGCACAGGGCTGAAAGTCTCGACAATTTGCCTTGGCACGATGCAATTTGGCTGGTCAACCGGTGAGAAGGATGCGCACGCCATCATGAGCGAAGCGGCGGCTCTGGGATGCAACTTCCTGGACACGGCCGATGTTTACTCGCGCTGGGTGAAGGGCAATCCCGGAGGTGTCAGCGAGGAAATCATCGGCAGTTGGCTCGCTTCCGGCGCCGTTTCCCGCGACCAAGTAGTGATTGCCACCAAAGTGCGCGGCCGTATGGGTGATGGGGTGAATGATGAGGGGCTTTCAAGACTGCACATTATGAACAGCGTGGAAGCCAGCCTGCGCCGGCTGCAAACAGATGTAATCGATCTGTATCAGGTCCATTTCCCAGACGATGAAACACCGCTGGAGGAAACCCTGAGGGTGCTCGACGATCTGGTACACGCGGGCAAGGTGCGCTATATCGGCTGTTCCAACTACCCGGCATGGCTGCTGGCCAAGTCTCTGTGGATCAGCGATGTGCGGCAACTAGCAGGGTACGACAGCCTGCAGCCGCATTACAGCCTGGTGCATCGCGCCGAGTTCGAGCGGGAACTGCAACCCCTGTGCCTTGATCAGGGTATTGGCGTCATTCCGTACAGCCCGCTGGCCGGCGGCTTTCTGACGGGCAAGTATCGCCGTGACAGTAATCTACCTTCGTCGGATCGCGCCTCCGGCATCCGCGAGCGCTATATGAACGAGCAGGGCTTCACGGCCGTGGATACCCTGGAGGAGATTGGCGCGGCCCATGACGTGACTATCGCCCAGCCGGCAAATGCCTGGGTGCTGGCCAATCCGGCCGTGACCTCGGCGATCATCGGGGCGAATTCGCTGGATCAGCTGCGCGACACAATGAAAGGCGCGGAGGTAACGCTGGACGCAGAGGAAAAGGCGGCGCTGGATGCTACGACGGCCTGGACCTAAGCAAGGTGGGCGCTAGTGACTGCTGGCTACCGCGGGGCCAAGGCGCGGCGTGTTGATCGGGTGGTGCACCCAGACATTGGGTTCGATGTAACGGCCAACATTCATTACGCGATCGATCTGGATGGGTGACAGCGCATCCGCTACTACATAGTCACCGCTCTCAGGAAAGGCCATGCCGGTCCAGGATTCCCATTCATCTGCCGTGCCTTCAATGACCATAGAAGGGTGCGCCGTCTTCAGGATCTCGCCGCCACTGCGCCAGTGCGCGCGGAGCCACGGGTCATACGGCGCGCCGTCTTCGCGTTGCCAGCGCACGTAACGCTCCATAGAGGTCAGGGGGTAGCGCGCTTTCCATGACGGCCGTACGGCCACGATCACGGCCTGAAGCCCTTTCTCCCGCGCCATTTCCCGCAGGGCCTTGATCAACCGATAGCTCACGCCTTGACCATGATATTCCGGCTGAATACTGATTTCTAATGCAGCAAGAGTGTTGGGCACCTGACCTTGGGACAAACCATCCGTCCCACGAACCAGGCAGTCGGCCCAGCCGACCGGCAGGCCGCTCAGCGTGGCATCCCAAACCAAGGGAATCGACTGGCCCACAGCCACAGGATCGCCCTCGCCATTCAGCAGGTAGAGCTGGAAAGCAGCAAAATCGTCGATCAGGTGATGCCACAAGCGGTTGCTATATACATCGTGCAGCATGAATTCTGGCCAAATGCGTTGTTTCTGGGGATAGAAGCGCTCTGCCAGGTCCGGCTTCTCTTGTAAGGTCGCTAACGTGAATTCGTTCTCGTTTTGTGGCATGGTAGATCATCCTTCGACTCTATTCCGAGTAGGCGCACGGCCGTGAGAGCAGCGGGCGCAGGCGCTGAGCAGCTTTCAACGAACGAGCAGATGCATTTGTTCGGCCAGCGGCAAGATAGCATCCCACTGCGGGTCGCTATCTTCAAAACTCCACCACGTGGAGAGGACAGCCTGGGCGAAGGCCCACTTCAGAATGCGCTCGCGGTCCATTTCCAGGAACTCGCCAAGAATAGCAGCACGGCGTGCGCAGAGCACAGTAATGTCATGCCTACTCAGCATCTGTGGCAGGGGATTGCGCAAGAGCGCCCCGGTCTCGTACGCTGCTTCACCAACAATGCCTTTGGGATCGATAGCCAGCCAGCCCTGGCCGACGGCCAGGATGTTGTCGTGATGGAGATCGCCGTGAAGCAAGACGGCTGTATGCGGGCTGCCCAGCAGTTCTTGGTAAATCGCCTCGGCGAGGCTGACAAGACGGCTGGGAAAAGGTCCAGTCCCTCCTTCAAAGTGTGCACGCAAACGCTCAAAGCCACGCGCCCACAGGCTGATGGTGGGGAAGCTGTGTTCTACAGGGGCCGGACGCCATAAGGTTTGCATCACGCGTGCCGCAACTCTCGTCGCCTCGTCATCGTCGCGCAGGCTGGTGGGTAGGAGCGTATGGCCGGGATGCAGATGTTCGAGCAGCAGCATTCCAAGCTCGCTATCAGCGTCGAGCAAGCGGGCAGCTCCATGGCCGTCATAGAAACGCAGCGCTTTTGCTTCACTCGCCAACTCGGGATTGGGCACGCCCAGTTTGAGGACAACGATCTGGCCGCCGGCGCGTCGCGCTCTGGTAACGTAATTGTAGGAGAGATTGGGAAACGGCTGTTCGATCACCAGGTCCCAGCGCTGCGCCGCCTTAGCTACCAGTGCTTGCAGATCCGCAAGCCACTGACTTCCTGCGGGGCCAAACGTAGCGAGCACCGTGCGGCGAAAAGAGTCAGGCAAGAGAAGGCTCGAGGCGGGTTCAAATTCAGACACGCGATCAGTGCTGGCCAAGCCTGGTAACAGCCATTTCCAACAGGACCGAGAGCTCCCCGGAATCGCGCATGATCGTGCTGAAATGGTGCCCACCACTGGCTCGGGCATGCAAGTAGACGCCGGGAATTCCGGCAACATGGCGAACATGCTGAACATCCAAGGGATTGTCATCACAATAGTAGAGGTGGAAGCTTGTGCCTGATTGGGCCGCTCGGCCCAAATGCGATCGCAGATCGTAGCAGGAGCGATCGAGTACAAGCTCCGCTTGCTGTCTCAGAGTGGCCCAGTTGCACGAATGGATGGTTTTGAGGAAGATGACCCCGCGTCGTGTCGGCAGGCAGGTCTGTCCTCGGAACGCGTGCGCTTCTTCCGCGCCGAGTGCGCCGCATAGCAGAGCAGCGTAACCATCCATCGACCCACCTACGGTGATAAAGTGGCGAATGTTGTGCTGTTCGAGGAATGAAGGGAGATAGTCGCGGGTTTCAAAAGGATTCCGGGAAAGACCGGGAAGCCCACGCAAATACAAAATCTTGTTCAGATCGCGCACGAGGATTCAATTAGCGTCAACTTGGTACTGTAGTCCTCCCCACTCGAACGGGGGCACGGCCTCGCGCAGGCGCAGGCCGCCAAAGGCAATGATGGCTACATCCGAGTTGGCATTTAGTTCAACCTTCACAGGTTCGGCTGGATCGTCGATCATCTACGGCCTGTATCCTTCACTTCTCATGCGGGCAGGACTGGCACAGAACCTGCTTACTACAAATTACTTCCTTTTCTTGCTCTTCTGGGACTTGTCTTTATTCTTTTTCTTCTTCTTGCCCTTGTTCTTCTTTTTTGACTTTTCCTTGCCCTTCGATTTTTTCTTGCTGCCTTTGTCCGCTGATTTCTGTTTCTGGCTCCCCTTTTTCGTTTTCTTGCCCGTTATGGCCGTGGCGGCGGGCAGGGCTTCCAGCGCGGGTGGACTTTGCAGCATGGGCGAAGTGGGTGGCGCGGAAAGCAGGCCGAGACTCTCTTGACGGGGCAGGGCAGGAACGGCCGTGTGCCGCGCTACAAGATCGCCGGGAAAGATGGACATTCCCTGGGTACGAAAACGGCCACGCCAATGGCGTGCCTGGTTTACGGACAAACCGCTCTTTGCCGCGGCGTCTTTCAAATCATCGCCGCCCGCCAGAGCCAACAGCATTTGCGCGCGCTGGCCGTAAGGTGGCTTGTCCGTCGCCAGCCCTTGCAGGGTCTGTGTGTCGCCATATCCAAGTTGAAAAACTCCTTCAGAATTCTCTACAGACATGATGTTCGCTCCTGGGTTACAAGTCGGCCGACGTTCCAATCTGTGTTAGCGAGATGGTAAGCTGTTTCGCCTAGAATGTCTAGTAGCGGAAGAGGTCGTGCGTAAATGCAACGGTTCTGCCTCAGGGGCCAACCCGTAGATTAGCACAAAGGGGAGGTTTAGGGTCTGTCCCATTCTCCGCTATAATGCAGGTAGACCCTTATACCGGAGAGAAACTATGCCCCCCACACTCTTGCTGATTGACGGCCATGCGCTGGCCTACCGCATGTTCTATGCCTTACCGCTGGAGGCGTTCAGCACCAAAGAGGGCGAACCGACCAACGCTACTTTCGGCTTCACGCGCACGATCATTGAGCGCCTGTTGGGCCCAAAACCGCCCGAGTATTTCGCAGTCAGTTTTGATCTGGGCCGCACGTTTCGGGACGACCTTTTCGCCGACTACAAGGGCACACGAGAAAAAATGCCCGATGAGCTCAGTGTGCAAATTGAGCGGATCAAAGAGGTAGTAAGGGCCTTCAACATTCCAATCCTGGAACTGGAAGGATTCGAGGCGGATGACGTGCTGGGAACCATTGCGGCCCAGGCCGGAACAATGGGGGTTCAGACACATATCATCACCGGCGACCGCGACCTTTTGCAGCTGGTCGACGACACTACGGCTGTCGAACTGCCCCCCAGGGGCAGCAACCAGGAACCAGAGGTGTTTGATGAAACGGCCGTGGCCGACTATTTCGGCGTTACCGCAGGGCAGGTTGTAGACTGGAAGGCGCTCGTAGGCGACACCAGCGACAATATCCCCGGAGTGCGCGGTATCGGCCAGAAGACGGCCACGCGTTTGCTGCAGCAATATGGCACCCTGGCGGGTATCTACGAGCATATCGACGAGCTCAAAGGCGCACTGCGCAACAATCTGGAAGATGGGCGTGAGAACGCTTATTTGAGCTATGAATTAGCGCGGATCGTAACGGATGCACCCTTGCAACTGGACCTGGAGGCCTGCCTGGCGAAGGACTTTGATCCGGCCGTGGTTCTCGAGCTATTTCGCGATCTGGAATTCAGGACCCTGTCGCGCCAGTTGTTGGACAGCCTGGATGAAGCGCCCGAAAGCAGCGAGATTTCTACGCAGCCCCTTACGGAAACGGTTATTGTGCGTACGGAGGCACAGCTTGAGGAACTGGTCGCTGCACTGGAAGCTGCGAAGCTGATCAGTTTTGACGTGGAGACTACCGGCCTGGACAAAATGACCGCGCAGCTGGTTGGCTTCTGTCTGGCCGTGGAATCACCTACAAGCTATTACGTTCCCGTCGGGCATCTGGCGCAGGCCGGGCAGGCTACAAGTGGGCAGATGTCGCTGTTTGCGGGTGAAGCGCTGCTTTCGCCTGGCCAGCTACCCCTGCAAACGGTGCTCGATGCCCTGCGGCCGGCGATGACCAATCCGAGGATTGGCAAAGTGGCACACAACGCCAGCTATGATTTCACGGTACTTGACCGGCACGGTCTGCGGGTGAACCCGATTACGTTTGACACCATGATCGCGGAGTGGCTCACTGATCCGGCAAGCAAACACAAGGGCCTCAAGGACCTGGCACGCCACCGGCTAGGCATAGCGATGACAGACATTACGGAGCTGATTGGCACGGGGCGGGCCCAGAAATCTTTTGCGGAGGTGACTGTTGAAGATGCGGCACCATACGGGGCGGCAGATGCGGACATGACTTTGAGATTGGTACGGCCGTTGCAGGAAGAAATCCAGGAGAAAGGGCTGGAGAAAGTGCTGGATTTGGAAATTCCCCTGATCGAGGTCTTGTCGGCGGTTGAACAAACCGGCGTGCGGCTTGATATCCCGTTCTTTCAACAAACTTCGAAGGACATGGAAAAGCGCATGCTCAAGTTGGAAAGCGAGATCCACCTGATCGCCGGGCAACCTTTTAACATTAATTCTACGCAGCAGTTAAGCGATATTCTATTCAAGGAGCTAGGGCTGCCACATGAAGGGCTGAAGCGGAACAAGAGCGGCCATTATTCAACAGCCGCCCACGTGTTGGAAGATCTAGCTCAGGCTGACCAGACCGGCATCATCAATGCTATCAGTGAATACCGCGAACTGGGCAAGCTCAGAAGCACCTACGTCGACGCACTGCCGGAAATGGTCAATGCCGAGACAGGACGTGTCCACACCAGCTATAACCAGACGGGCGCGGTCACCGGGCGTCTAGCGAGCAGCGCGCCCAATTTGCAGAACATCCCTATCCGAAGTGAGGTTGGCCAGCAAATCCGCCGCGGCTTCATTACCGAACCGGGGTGGCTATTCCTTGCCGCCGATTATTCGCAGGTGGAACTACGCGTCCTGGCCCATATCTGCCAGGACAAGACGCTGATCAATGCCTTCCTCCAGGATCAGGATATTCACCGCACAACGGCCGCCGCCGTCTACGGCGTGCCCCTGGAAGAGGTTACGTACAACCAGCGACGTTTCGCAAAAGCAGTGAACTTCGGGCTCATCTATGGCATGGGACCGTTTCGCCTGGCGCGCAGCTCCGATCTTACTCTCGCAGAGGCAGAAAAGTACATTGCCGAGTATTTCGAGCGTTTCCCGGGCATCCAGCGTTATCTGAACGAGACTAAACGAACGGCGCGGACGCAAGGGTACGTGGAGACCTTATTCGGGCGACGACGCTATTTTCCGATTTTCAGGGTACGCGAGAGCGGCAGCAACCGGCAGGCGATGATGCGTGCGGAGCGCGAAGCCGTCAACCATCCCATTCAAGGTACGGCCGCCGACATCATCAAGATCGCGATGCTGCAACTGCATGAAGCGTTGGAAGGTTTCCAAGCCCGTATGGTACTGCAGGTGCACGATGAATTGGTCCTGGAAGTGCCCGAAGATGAACTGGAAGTCGTGAAACCGCTGATGATCAAGGTCATGTCCGAGGCAGTTGAGCTTGATGTACCCCTGAAAGTGGATGCGAGCAGTGGGACAAACTGGCTCGAACTGAAGGAATGATCGTGCCCGGCGCCGGAGTTAGGGGCCGGTATACCCGGTTGGGTCCAAGCAGCAGAGGTGCGGAATGAGTCCTTTACGCAAGTATCCCTGGTTGCCCATATTGGTCGCGATGCTCCTGGTTCTTCTGGGCAGCAGCTTCATCCAGAATGCTCGCGGGGCGACGGTTAGCGCGGCGGCAAGGCCGAACATCATCTTCATCGTCGTGGATGCTTTGCGGGCAGATCATCTATCTTCTTATGGCTACGGCCGGATGACGTCGCCGCACGTGGACAGTCTGCTCGCCGGTCAGGGGGTGCGCTTCAGCGATGTGAGCGCGGCGTCCGCCTGGACTAATCCGTCCAACGGGGCCATGCTGATTGGCCGGCTGCCGTCCGAGGTGGACACAGTATGGGCTGACCCACAGCGACGCATTCCCGCGACCGAGATGCTCCTGGCCGAGTATCTGGCAGATGCGGGCTACCAAACTGCGGGTTTTGTCTCCAACTGGTGGATGGACGAACGCTTCGGCTATGCGCAGGGCTTTGAGACGTATGTGCGCACGACGGGCAGCGAAGAGGAGCGCGAGCGAGCATCGACCCTGAACGCGCTGGCCAAGGATTGGTTGGAAACGCAGAGCAGCCAGGGGCCCAGCGACGAACGGCCGTTGTTTCTCTTCCTGTACTATTATGATCCTCATTCCTGGTATGATCCGCCGGCCCCGTATGACACACTTTACGATCCGGACTATACGGGAACGCTGACGGCCGAAGTGTTCCAACATGGCCAGGATGTCGTCTCCGGGGACATCACGCCCAGCGCGCGCGATATCGAGCACCTGCTGGCGCTCTATGACGGCGAGATTACCTATTGGGACCACGAACTGGGCCAGATGGCAGCCTATCTGGACAGCCTGGGCTTGTGGCAAGATAGCCTGATTATCCTGACCAGCGACCATGGCCAGATGTTTGGGGAGCACGGTAAGTGGGTGCACCGCAATTCTCTTTATGAAGAGGTACTGCGCGTACCCCTATTGATGCGCTATCCTGGTGTGCTCGGGGCTGGCCAGGAGGTAAATGCCCCCGTGTCCAATATGGATATCCTGCCCACGGTGCTGGAACTGCTGGATATCGACCTTCCCACAACCCTGCAGGGACAGAGTCTGATCCCCCTCCTGCAGGGCGCGGCACCAGAGTCCAGAAAGATCTTTGCCGAGCTGGCCGGTGAAACCGACCCGCAGGGCGATGCTTACTGGATCGCACCACATACATATCTCTATTCAGTCAAACAGGATGGGTGGAAATATACGCACGCGCAACAGATGCCGCAGGTGGATATGCTTGTTCAGTTGGGCCAAACGTCGGTCTATGAAGGGTCCAACATGCTGGCGGAGGAGCCTGAGAAGGCGAAGCAGTTGTGGGCGTCTCTTCAGCAGCAGTTTGCCATTCCGACACAGTTCCTATTCATGCCGACGGTGGAACGGCCATAGTCTCAGCCGCCTTCAGCCAGGAGTATCCCAATGGAAAACGACAAGGCCGCGCATATCTTCCAGATCAACTTCTCCGACGGGGGGGTGCCCAAACGGCCGTTACGCGCCGCTGAGATAACGCGCGAGGGCGTGCCTGGCGATCGCCAGGCCGACCTGCGCTATCATGGCGGTCCGGACCGCGCGCTGGTATTGTTTTCTCTGGAAAAGATCGTGGCTTTGCAGCGGGAAGGAAACCCTATCTACCCGGGCAGTATCGGCGAGAACATTACCGTCTCCGGGCTCGACTGGCCTAAAATCGTGCCGGGCACGCGCTTGCAGATCGGGGCGGTGCAGATCGAGATAACGGACTACGCGTCGCCTTGCAGCAAGATTGGCGGCTCATTTCTAGGCGATCGTTTCGTACGCGCTTCACAGAAACAGTACCCTGGCTGGTCGCGACTGTGCGCTCGCGTCCTTGTTGCGGGAAGTGTTCAAGTTGGTGACAGAGTTGCTGTCTTGGGCTGAGGGCAAGGCCTTCGCGATAAAAAAGAGCAGTTCAGGATACGGCCGTTAAATACGCGGCAGCATGATCTCCTGCTGGTTCTGGTACTTGCCTTTGCGATCGGCGTATGAAGTTTCGCAGAGTTCGTCCGATTCAAAGAACAGCACCTGTGCTATGCCTTCATTGGCATAGATGCGCGCCGGCAGCGGCGTGGTGTTGCTGATCTCCAGGGTGACAAAGCCCTCCCACTCCGGTTCAAAAGGCGTGACATTAACGATCAGCCCGCAGCGGGCATAGGTGCTCTTGCCGACGCAAATGGTGAGCACGTTGCGCGGGATACGAAAGTATTCAACTGTCTGGGCCAGAACAAAGGAATTAGGGGGAATTACGCATATGTCGCCATGAAAGTCCACAAAGGAGAGGGGGTTGAAGTCTTTGGGGTCAACCACGGCGGAATGAACGTTGGTGAAGATCTTGAATTCGTTGCTGACACGAATGTCGTAGCCGTAGGAGGAGAGGCCGTAGGATATGACGTCTTGCCGAACCTGTCCGTCCACAAAGGGCTCGATCATTCTCTGTTCCTGTGCCATGCGGCGAATCCAACTATCAGCTTTAATTGCCATACAAATCTTTTCTCCCTGGGGCAGCACGGCGGGATGGACACGGCCTGAAACAACCGTGAGCCACGCGCGGCCATTTCCTTGTTACATTACTTCAGGGGCGCTCATGCCCATGAGGTCCAGAACACGTGCAAACAACTGCTTGGCGCTCTTGTAGAAGCGCAGCCGGGCCAGACTCAGTTCTTCCGACACGTCAGGATGCAGGACACGGCATTCCTCGTAGGTAGTGTGGAACAGAGAGGCCAGGTCGTAGGCATAAAACGTGATGGAATGAGCGTCGAATGTGGTCGCCATTTTCTCCAGGATTTCGTTCAACTCTGTGGCCTTACGCAAGAACGCCAGCTCGCGTTCGTCGGTCAGCAGGCTGAGGTTCGCACCGGCATCGGCATCCAGGTCATGCCCTTCATCGACCCATTTGCGCAAGATTCCCGCACAGCGCACGTGCGCATTCTGAATGTAATAGACGGGGTTCTTGTCTGAATGCTCCACGGCCAAATCAAGGTCAAAATCAATCTGACTGTTCCCGGAGCGGGATATCATGAAATAGCGAATCGGATCGGCGCCGACCTCGTCCACCAACTCGTCCAGAGTGACGAAAAGGCCGCGGCGGGTGCTCATCTTGACCTGCTCGCCGCCACGGGTCAGGGAGACGATCTGGTGCAGGACCGTATGGACGAAGTCGGTGTCGTAGCCCATGGCGCGCACACCCATCAGGACCTGAGGGGCGGTGGCATGGTGATCGGGACCGAAGATGTCTACGACCAGATCAAAGCCGCGCAGCACTTTGTCCCAATGGTAGGCAATGTCGGGCAGGCGATACGTCGGCTCGCCGCTGGCCTTAACCAAAACGCGATCTTGATCGTCTCCGAGATCGGTAGAACGGAACCACTTGGCGCCGTCTTGCTCGTACACGTAGCCGTTTTGATCGAGCACCTCTAGAGTTTCCCAAACACGGCCGCTTTCGTAAAGGCTTTGTTCGCGAAAGTACATGTCAAAATCGATATTGATGCTCTTGAGGCTGTCTTTCTGATCCTGTGAAATGACATCTTTGGCGTAGTCGCCAAAGAAGGAAATGGGCGCATCGAGCAGCGTGTTACCATGCTGCTCGTAGAGATCGCGGGCGATGTCGACGATGTAGCCGCCTTGATAATGTTCATCGTCGAGATCAACCGCCTGATCCAGGAGCTGCAAGTAGCGCAGGCGCACTGATTCACCAAGCAGTGTGATCTGGCGCCCGGCATCATTGTAGTAGTACTCGAGAGTGACATCGTATCCGGCAGCTTCGAGGGCGCGAGCCAGCGTGTCACCCATTACACCACCACGCGTTCGTCCCAGGGTAATGGGGCCGGTAGGGTTGGCGCTGACGCACTCGACCTGCGCCTGCAGGCCGTGACCAAGGTCAAAACTACCATAGCTGTCGCCTGCGGAGAGGATGCGTTCCACCTCGTCTTGCAGCCAAGGGATGCCCAGGCGGAAATTAAGAAAGCCGGGCGGCAAGACGGCCGTTTCGCTGAGGTATGCGGGCATCTCCAGATGATCGGCGATGATCTGAGCGATCTGAAGGGGCGCCATGCGCGCCAGTCTGGCGGACTGCATGGCCACCGGCGTGGCATAGTCGCCATGGCTGGGGTCACGCGGCCGTTCTATGCGTACTTCCGGTATATCAAAGGGGGGCAACAAACCCCCGGCCTGGGCGCGTTCGATTGCTGCGGTGACCCGTTGGGCCAAATCATGATGAAGCTGCATATATTTTCTCCGATGCCTGTGGCCCTTTTCGCGAAGGAGCTGCCGGTAGGCAGCTAATCGAGCAGGGTACAGGGGTGAAGGGTATTTTAGCTTGGCGAGCGGTGGGGGACAAACATGCAGCACCAATGGCTGGATCACGGCAGGTTGTGTGGATTGCTACCAGCGGTGACCCGACCATAGATTGGAAGAGGTAGTTGTTTGCTTTTTGTGGAAACAACTATCTATATTGACATAATGTTTGACATGAGCCTACTTAGGCCTCTTATGGCGGCTTTGATACAATAGAGTGCTGCGTGAGCGGGTCAGGGGCATGAGCACGCCATGGGCATTACGGCCGTGTATAGTCAAATGGTCGCCAAAGGCGCAACAGTGGACGGAAATTATTCTTGAGAAGATGGCAGTTCTGGTTAGGCCTGGCAGTGAGCGCACTTTTTGTGTGGCTGGCGCTGCGCGGGCTGAAGATAGACCAGGTATTGAAAGACATGCGCGAGGCCAACTATTGGTGGCTGGCGCCGAGCATCCTGGTCTATTTTTTGGCCGTTTGGGCGCGTACCTGGCGCTGGGATTATATGTTACGGCCGCTAAAGAAGATCTCGCTGGTGCGCCTTTTTCCCGTGGTGGTGATCGGCTACATGGGCAACAACATCTTTCCCTTCCGCGCCGGGGAACTGCTGCGCTCTTTTGTGCTGCGCGAACGCGAAGGGGTGGCGATCAGTGCCAGTTTAGCCACGGTGGTTGTCGAACGGGTGTTTGACGGCCTGGTAATGCTGGCATTTGTCTTTCTCGCTTTGCCTGTGACGCCGATCCCGGGAGATGGGAGCGGCCGTATCCGGACGCTGGTCATTGGGGCGAGCATCGCCTTTTTTGTGGCCATGATCATTTTTTTCATCCTGGCGGCGATGCCGGAGCGATTCATGGCCCTGGCGCAATGGTTCGCTGACCGGCTACTGCCACAACGATTTGCCGAGCCCCTTTTAGGCTTCCTAGAACGTTTTCTCGACGGGCTGGCTTCGTTGCGCAGCTTCCGCAGTGTGATCATGATTTTTTTGAGCACGGTTGTGATCTGGTTGTTGGAAACGCTGAAGTACTGGTTTGTGATGCAGGCGTTTCCCTTCCAGGTCAGTTTCTTTGCCCTGATGCTCATGAACGGAGTAGTCAACCTGGCAACTACCCTGCCTTCCGCACCCGGTTATGTGGGCACTTTTGACGAACCGGGGATCGAAATCCTCAAGCTGTTCGCGGTCAACGAGAACACGGCCGCAGCCTATACGCTGGTGCTACACGCCGCCCTCTGGCTGCCGATTACGTTACTGGGCATTTATTTTATGATTCGCGAGGGGCTGAGCTTCTCGGTTATGAACCAGGCGATGGCTTCGGCCGAAACGGAAGAGGAACCTGTCTGATGAAGATTGCCATTATCGGCGCCGGGATCGCCGGCCTATCCGCCGCATACGATCTGCTGGCTGCGGGGCATGAAGTGGTGCTTTACGAGGCGGACCAGCGACCGGGGGGGCTGGCCGCAGGTTTCCGCGACGAGAATTGGGAATGGCCGCTGGAGAAATTTTACCACCATTTGTTTACCTCGGATAAGGCAATCATCGGGCTGGTGGAAGAGTTGGGCATGCGCGACAAGCTATTCTTCCCCCGCCCCACCACTTCGGTTATCTACGAGGGGCGAATCGTGCCGTTCGATTCACCGCAGCGCTGGATCGCATTTCCGGGTTTTAATCTGCTGGACGTGGCCCGTTTCGGGATGGTGAGCGCGTATTTGCGTTTCACGGAGCCCTGGCGAGAGTTGGAGAAGGTGACAGCCGATTCGTGGCTGCGGCAATGGTATGGGGACAAGATTTACAAAATGACCTGGGAGCCGATGCTGATTGGCAAGTTCGGGCCTTACTATCAGGACGCAAACATGGCCTGGATGTGGGCCCGGCTGCATGTGCGCTCGCCCAGGTTGGGTTATTTTGAGGGCGGGTTCCAGGCTTTTGTGGACCGCTTGAGCGCGGCGGTGGAAGAGCGCGGCGGGGTTATCTGCTTGAACGCGCCCGTGGAGGGAATCACGGCCGTGGACCCTCAGAGCTTCGCAGTGACAGGGCCGGCCGGCGCCGAAACGTATGATCGCATTCTGGTGACAACATCGCCGGGGCTGATGGCCCGCCTCGTGCCGGGGCTGCCCGAGGGCTATAAGCAGCAGCTACGCGGTTTGAAGAGCATGGGCGCGGTGGTGATGACGCTGGCCCTGCGGAGGCCGCTCCTGGGCGAATCAAATGCGTATTGGCTCAATATACCCGCCCATTCGCCGAATAAAAGTGAGAATGAGATACCTTTCCTAGCATTGGTCGAACATACGAATTACATCAGCAGCGAACATTATGGTGACGACCACATTATCTACTGCGGCGATTATGTGCCTGCGGATCATCCGTATTTTTCGCTCAGTAAAGAAGAGATGCAGGAACTGTTCACCAGCGTATTTCACAAGTTCAACCCGGATTTCCGGCCGGAGTGGGTGCGCAAGAGCTGGCTGTTTCGCGCCCCGTATGCCCAACCAGTGCCGGAGGTGAACCAATCGCAGCGTATTCCTGACCTACGCACGCCAGTGAATGGCCTTTACCTGGCAAGCATGAGCCAGGTCTATCCCTGGGATCGGGGCACGAATTTTGCGGTGGAGATTGGCCGCCGGGCGGCGCGCGAGATGTTGGCCGATATGGCTTGAGAAAGCAGCCAAGACCTGGTTTTCGCGTAGGGTACTCAGAGGGTGAATGCGTACTGTAAGCCAATTTGTAACAGCGCCGGGGCATGATAATTCATCGTAAGACAAGGTAAAATGGCCGTGTCGGCAAGAAGTCGCCTGACATCTGGCTAATTTGGATCGCCAGCGAGACGGGCGACGTCTGAGGAGAAAAAGTTATGAAAATAATCGTCGTAGGAACAGGATTTGTGGGACTGCCACACGCCGCAGTCCTGTCTGAGTACGGACACGAAGT
>Ga0075339_1000028_pt1 | contig 14555 bp, 13 predicted proteins | sample RushMan_CattailN_4_FD_120076 | JGI IMG/M metagenome (GOLD analysis project Ga0075339, IMG submission 120076) | Natural and restored wetland microbial communities from the San Francisco Bay, California, USA, that impact long-term carbon... | ecosystem: Environmental > Terrestrial > Soil >... | reverse complement strand
GTCCGTGCCGCTGCTCGTCGTCGGCGGTCCCCGCTTCGAGGAGGGGACGGCAGGCGCCCTCAGCGTCGACCGGGTCTTCGGGCGCGGTACCACCCCCGGGGAGGTCGCGTCCTACCTCGTCCACGCGCTCGTCGAGCCGCGGTCCGACCGGTCCAGCGAAGGAGCACGCCGATGACCCGCGCCGAGGTCGGCCTCACCGTCACCCACCGCCGGTACGTGCCGTACAGCCATGCGCACTACGCCGGCGACCTCGTCGACGGGGCGTACAGCCTCGCCGCGTTCGGGGACGTCGCCACCGAGATGTGCATCCGCACCGACGGCGACGAGGGGCTGTTCGCGTCGTACTCGGACGTGCAGTTCGTCGCTCCGGTGCGGGCCGGCGACGTCATCGAGATCGAGGCCAGGCTGGTGCGGGTGGGCACCCGCTCGCGCGAGATGGCCTTCGAGGTCCGGGTCGTGGGCCGCGGGGCGCCCGACCGGGGCGAGTCGGCGGCCGACGTCCTCGACCCGCCGCTCCTCGCCACCACCGCCCGTGGGGTGGTGGTCGTGCCTCCGGCCGGGTGACCTACCGTGGGCCGGTGCCCACCCTGGTCCGGCCGCTGCTGCGGGTCGCCGCCGCGCTCCTCGCGGGGCTCTCGCTGTGGCTCTCGTTCCCCGACCACGACCTGTGGTGGCTCGCTCCCGTCGGCGTCGCGCTGCTCGCGGGAGCCACGCTCACCGCCGGCTTCTGGCGGGGGCTGGGGCTCGGGCTGCTCGCGGGACTCGCCTTCTTCGTGCCCACCCTGTCCTGGTCCGGCATCTACGTCGGGGCGCTGCCCTGGCTCGCCCTCGCCACGCTCCAGGCGCTGTACGTCGCCGCGATGTCGGGGCTCGTCGGGTTCGCCGGCGTCCGCCTCGCGGCGGCCGGCCGCCGGCATGCCGCCCACGCCCTCGTGCCACTCGGGTGGGTGGCGCAGGAGTGGGCGAGGTCGAACACGCCGTACGGGGGCTTCCCCTGGGCCAGGCTCGCCTTCAGCCAGGCCGACAGCCCGCTCGCGTCCGTCGCGCGGCTCGGAGGTGCTCCGGGCCTGACCCTGGTCGTGGCGCTCGTCGGCACCCTCCTGCTGATCGGTACCGCCTCGCTCGTCCAGGGTCCCCGGCGGCGCGCCGTGCTGCCCCTGGTCCTCGCCGGCGCCTGCCTCCTCGCACCGGCGGCCGTGACGCTGCCGGTCGACGGGCGCACCACCACGGTCGCCTTCGTCCAGGGCGACGTGCCCCAGGCCGGCCTCGACTTCAACGCCGAGCGCCGCGCCGTGCTCGACAACCACGTCCGTGGCACCCTCGAGCTCGCCGAGCGTGCCCCCGACGACCTCACCCTCGTCGTCTGGCCCGAGAACGCCTCCGACATCGACCCTTTGCGCAACAGCGACGCCGACGCGGTGATCCGGGAGGCGCAGGCGGCGGTCGGGGTGCCGCTGGTCGTGGGCGCCGTGCTCTCCGAGCCCCCGGGGGCGAACTCGAACGTGTCCCTGATGTACACCGGCGACGGACCCCCGGAGCGCTACACCAAGCTCCACCCGGTGCCGTTCGCGGAGTACATCCCGAACCGCGAGTTCTTCGCGATGTTCACGCCGGCGGCCGAGCTCGCCGGCAACTTCGTCGCCGGGGACGAGATCGGGGTCTTCGAGGTCCCCGCTCCCGGTGGCGCGTACTCCGCCCTGCCGACGATCTGCTTCGAGGTGGCCTACGACGGCCTGATGCGCGACAGCGTCGCCGCGGCGGGCGGCTCCGACAGCCTCCTGCTCGTCCAGACCAACAACGCCACCTTCGGGTACACCGCCGAGTCCGAGCAGCAGTTCGCGATCTCCCGCATCCGCGCCATCGAGCACGGACGCAGCGTCGTGCACGTCTCCACCGTCGGGGTCTCGGGCTTCGTGGCCCCCGACGGGTCGGTGACCGAGATGACGGACCTGTTCACCCCCGACCAGCGGGTCGGGCAGCCGGTGCTCCGGTCCGAGACCACGCCGAGTGATCGCGCCGGTGACCTCCCGGAGGTGCTGCTCAGCCTGCTCTTCGTCGTCCTCGTCGTCTCCGCCGCCGTCGTCGGGCGACGGGCTAGGGTGAACCGACCGTCACCTCCGACCCGGGACCACCGCGTTGCCTGAGACCACCCGGCCGCTGCTGCGCCGCGTCGCCGTGCTCATCCCCACGTACAACGAGCGCGACACCCTGCCCGAGGCCGTGCGCGGCGTCCGTGCCACGGTCCCGTCGGCCGACGTCGTCGTGCTCGACGACGACAGCCCCGACGGCACCGGCGAGGTCGCCGACGACCTCGCTGCCCAGGACGGGCAGGTGCGGGTCATCCACCGCGCGGCCAAGGAGGGCCTCGGGGCCGCGTACCTCGACGGGTTCCGCTGGGCCCTTGCCGAGGGGTACGACGCGCTCGTCGAGATGGACGCCGACGGGTCGCACCGCCCCGAGCACCTCCCGGCGCTGCTCGCCGCCGCGGAGGACGCCGACGTCGTCATCGGCTCGCGGTGGGTACCCGGGGGCAGGGTCCTGAACTGGCCGCTCCACCGCAAGGCGCTGTCGGTCGGGGGCAACCTCTACGTCAAGCTGCTCCTCGGGATGCCCGTCAACGACGCCACCGCCGGCTTCCGGGTCTACCGCGCCGACGCGCTGCGGACCATGGGGCTCGACGACGTGGCCTCCCAGGGGTACTGCTTCCAGACCGACCTCACCTGGCGGGCGGTACGGGCCGGCCTCACCGTCGTCGAGGTGCCCATCACCTTCGTCGAGAGGGAGCTCGGCGCCTCGAAGATGAGCCGCGACGTCATGACCGAGTCGCTGCGCCGGATCACCGGCTGGGGAGTGCGTCACCGCGCGGAGCAGGCTCGTCACCTGCTGCGCCGTGAGCCGGAGTGGCAGCAGCTGTGAGCCCGACGGGCGCCACCCCCTACGCCTCGCGAGGACGACGCAGCAGGGTGCTGCGCTGGGTCTTCCTCGCCCTGCTCGTCGTGCCGATGGTCGAGATCGCCGTCATCATCGCGGTGGGGCGCACGATCGGTGGGTGGCCGACCTTCATCCTGCTGCTCCTCGAGAGCCTGCTGGGCGCGGTCATCGTCAGGCGAGAGGGCGGACGGTCCTGGGTGGCGCTGCGCGACGCGCTGCGCAGCGGACGGATGCCGAGCCGCCAGCTCGCCGACGCGGCGCTCGTCCTCGTCGGCGGCACCCTGCTGCTGACCCCGGGGTTCGTCACCGACGCCGTCGGGTTCTTCGTCATCCTGCCGTTCACGCGGCCGATCACCCGGCGGTGGCTCGAGGCCGCCGTCGCACGGCGCCTGCTCGGGCCCCTCGGCGACTGGCCCGGCGCCCCTGGCCCCGGCGGGCCCGGCGGGGGAGCGGGTCCGTCACCGGGGCAGGGCGGAGCCCCACCGGACGTGATCCAGGGCGAGGTCGTCGACGACTGACCGGGCCCGGACACGCGCGTGCCGGGCACCCGTCGGGGTACCCGGCACGCGAGGAGAGGTCAGGCGGTCTTCTTCTTGCGGGGCTTCTCGCCACGGGACTCGCGCAGGAGGGTCAGCCGCTCCTCGAGGAGCTCCTCGAGCTCCGGGATCGACCGGCGCTCGAGCAGCATGTCCCAGTGGGTGCGCTGGTGCTTGACGGCCTTCGGCTCGGGCTCCGGGTGGTCGCCCTGGAGCTTGGCCTCGGCGCCACAGCGGCACTCCCAGGTGGCGGGCACGTCGGCCTCGACCGAGAAGGGAAGCTCGATCCGGTGCCCGTTGGGGCACAGGTAGGTGGTGATGCGCCGCTCGGAGGGGACGACGTTGGCGTCGGTCTCCATGCTGAGCGCGCCGAGCCGGCTGCCGCGCAGGCTGCGTTCTGCCATGGGTTGGGTCTCCCGAGTCTGTGGGTCCCGGGCCGGGTGAGGCACCGACCGGGTCGTGGTGGAAAACGCGTATCCGTGGTTCGTTGTTCCGCGCCCGTCAAGATGCCAGCACAGAGTGTGAGGTGAGTCACACCCGCGGCCGACGGGCGCCATCGGGGACGGCGTACGCCCCCGATGTCCGCGTTGCGCCCGCGTCAACGCACCGGACGTCGCTACCGTTCCCGTCGTGACGACCCCCACACCGGTCCCGGGCGACCTCATCGGCCCGTCGGCGCTCGACCAGGCCCCGCCCACCGTCAAGCGCCGGGTGCTCGCGTGGGGGATGTGGGACTGGGGCACCCAGCCGTTCAACACCGTCATCACCACCTTCGTCTTCTCGGTGTACATCACCTCGAGCAGCTTCGGTGACACGAACACCACGTCCACGTCGCTGGCGATCTCCACCGCGCTCGCCGGCCTCTTCGTCGCGCTGCTCGCGCCCGTGCTCGGCCAGAACTCGGACCGCTCGGGCCGCACCGTGAGCAACCTGCGACGACTCACGTGGCTCCTCGCCGGGCTCTCGGCCGCCCTGTTCGTCGTGCGCCCCGAGCCGTCCTTCCTCTGGGTGGGGCTCGGGCTGCTCGCGGTCGGGTCGGTGGTCTCCGAGATCGCCGGCGTCAACTACAACTCGACGATCGACCAGGTCGCGACGACCCGCACGGTGGGGCGCGTCTCGGGCTTCGGCTGGGGGATGGGCTACCTCGGCGGCATCATCGTCCTGCTCCTCATCTACTTCCTCTTCATCCAGCCCGACGTCGGGCTGTTCGGGGTCACCGGCGACGACGGCATGGACATCCGGGTCTCCATGCTCGTCTGCGGGTTGTGGACCCTGGTGTTCACCATCCCCGCGTTCGTCGTCCTCAAGGACCGCCCGGTGCCGCGCGCCCCGCGGGTCGGGGTCGTGCGCTCCTACCAGCTCGTGTGGCGCTCCATCACCGGGCTGTGGCGGGTCTCGCGCCACACGGTGTACTTCCTCCTCGCGTCGGCGCTCTTCCGCGACGGCCTCGCCGGGGTGTTCGCCTTCGGCGCGGTGCTCGCCGCCGGCACCTTCGGCATGTCGGCCGGCGACGTCATCGTCTTCGGGGCGGCCGCCAACATCGTCGCGGGCCTGGCGACGATGGGCTTCGGGATGCTCGACGACAGGATCGGCCCCAAGCGGGTCATCCTCATCTCGCTCGGCTCGCTCGTCGTCCTCGGCGTGCTCATCTTCGTGCTCCACGACGGCGGCGCCACGGTGTTCTGGGTGCTCGGCCTGCTCATGACCGTCTTCGTGGGCCCGGCGCAGGCCGCCTCACGGAGCTTCCTGGCCCGGCTCATCCCCGAGGGCAAGGGTGGGGAGATCTTCGGGCTCTACGCCACGACGGGTCGCGTGGTCTCGTTCCTGTCCCCGGCGGCCTTCGGGCTCTTCATCGCGCTCGGGGCCGTGGTCACCGGTGCCGACAACACCCAGTACTGGGGGATCCTCGGCATCGTGCTCATCCTCGCCGCCGGGTTCGCCGTCATGCTGCCGGTCAAGGAGCACGGCGAGCACACCGTCTCCTGAGGGCGACGGTCGGGTCACCGGACCCGGGCGGCCGGTTCAGCCGGCGTACTCCCAGTGCCACGGCTCGGGGAGGGAGCCGCCCGCGGAGGCCCACGACGGGTGGTACCAGCCGTAGAGCGGGGCGTTCTGGCGCAGCCAGTGGTGTGCGGCGGAGCCGAAGTCCTCGATGCCGCCACAGAGGTCGACGGCCATGCCCACGCCGTGCCGGGACGTGCCCGGCGTGGCCGCCCACGCCCCGCGGGTGGCCTTGACCGACAGCTGCTCCGGCAGCGACCGGTACGAGTCGGTGATGCACAGCGGCATCCCGGTCTGGGCGGCGAAGGCCTTGCTCAACGCGCTGAACGAGGCGGAGGCGGCGGGGGCCAGTCGCTCGCCCTCGGCACCCCACACCGGACACAGGGCACTGGCGGGCAGCTGTCCGTTGGGGTACACCCCGTCGTCGTCGGTGCACGGCTTGCCGATGTCGGCGGTCTCGAGGACCGACGCGCTCAGGGCGTCGCGCAGCCGCTGGGCGGCCACCTTCGCCTCCGGGGTGCGGGCCCCGACGAGGATGCTCGCCACCGGGCCGGCCTTGTCGACCTCGGCCATCTGCAGCTCGCGGAGCGCACCGATCTTGCGCCGCTGCTCGGCCATCACCTCGTCGAGGGCCTCCTTGTCGGCCTGGATCGACTCCCGGGCCTCGCGGGCGGTGGTGCTCGCCTCGTCGGCGGCCGCGCTGAGGCGGACCTGCTCGGCAGTGAGGATGCGGACGTCCTGGAGCGCCCGGGTGCGCTGCTCGGTGATGTACGAGAGGTCGCCGAGCGGGTCGCCGACGTCGTCGGGCTCGCTGCCCATGGCCTCGAGCATCCCGGCGAGGTCGGCATCCCCGCCACCGCTCGAGTACACGTCGAAGACCCAGTCGCGCAGGACGGCCCGCGCCGCGCCCAGCCGGCCCTCGAGCTGGATGAGCTGGCTCTTGGCGTCGTCGGCCTCCTCGGTCGCCGCCCGCTCGGTCTCGCGCGCCTCGGCGAGGGACTCGAGCAGGGCGTTGGACCGGTCGGAGAGCACGTCCATCCGGCGCATCGCCGCGGCGACCCGGGTGTTGGAGTCCTCGAGCACGCCGGAGATGCGGTCGGCCTCGGCGATCTGGGCGAAGAGGAAGGCACCCGAGAGCGGCTCGGGGTGGTCGGGCTCCGCGTGCCCCTGGTCCGGTGACCGGCCCCAGGTGTACGACGGGTCGGGAGTGCCCGTCGCGGTCCCGGTGGACGCGGTGCGCGAGGGCGTCGTGCGCGTGGGCGCCGAGGTGCGGGTGGACGTGGGGGAGGGGCTCGGGGTCGTCGTGGCGGTGGGCGACGGCTCGCCGCTCTCGGCGCCGGGGGCCAGGGAGCTGAGGGGCACCGGGTCGTCGGCGGCGGCCGGTGTCGCCGCCACGACGGCGACGACCACCGTCGACACCGCTGCCACGACCCACCCGGCCGAGGCACGTCGACCGAAGCTTGGAGGCACCACGAACTCGTTTCCCTGACTGACGGGGCCCCGAAGGACCCGCCGCACGCCCTGCTTCGTGCGACGGCTCCCACGATAGACACCCCGCCGTCGCCGCGACAGGCACCAGCGCAAATACCATCCGTTCGGGCCCCCGGGCCTCCTCCACAGGGACCTCCGCCCCCGGGCACCGTCCACAGGTGGGGTCGGCCCGGGCGCCGTGGTCCCTCTGGGCGGCGAGGATCGCCGGTGTCCCACCGCGGAGGTACCGGGGTGGGGGAGGGGAGGGGCCGTGGACTACGCGAACTCGGTGCGGCTCGTGGGCCGGGTCAGTGCCACCGGCGAGCCACGCGAGCTGCCGAGCGGCGACGTCGTGCACGTGGTGCGCGTCGTCGTGCCGCGGACGTCGGGCAGCGGGCGCGGGCGCGAGGGGGTCGACACCATCGACGTCGCGTGCTGGGGCCGCGGGGTGCGGCGGACCGCGGGGCGGCTCGCGGTCGACGACCACGTCGAGGTCGAGGGGAGCCTGCGCCGCCGGTTCTTCCGTGCCGGTGGGGGTGTGGGCAGCCGCTACGAGGTCGAGGCGGTGCGGCTGCGTCGCGCGCCTTCGCCACCGTGACCGGCACGACCGGCACCCTCGTGGCACGATCGTGCTGGCGGCAGGACCGCCGCCGGTCGACGGGAGGAGCCTTCGGATGGCGAGTGGTGCCGGTCACCGGGGAGGCGGACCCCATCCGGCCGACGTCCACGACGTCATCAGGGTCCACGGGGCGCGGGTCAACAACCTCAGGGACGTCAGCGTCGAGATCCCCAAGCGGAGGCTCACCGTCTTCACCGGCGTCTCCGGCTCGGGCAAGAGCTCGCTCGTCTTCGGCACCGTGGCCGCCGAGTCGCAGCGCCTCATCAACGAGACGTACAGCACCTTCGTCCAGGGGTTCATGCCGACGCTGGCACGTCCCGACGTCGACGTCCTCGACGGGCTCACCACGGCGATCCTCGTCGACCAGGAGCGGATGGGCGGCAACCCGCGCTCCACGGTGGGCACCGCCACCGACGCCCTGGCCATGCTGCGGATCCTGTTCAGCCGGCTGGGGGAGCCGCACATCGGCTCCGCCCAGGCGTTCTCGTTCAACGTCGCGTCGGCCTCCGGTGCGGGCGCGGTCACCGTCGAGAAGGGCGGCCGCACGACCAAGGAGCGGCGGGAGTTCAGCGTCGTCGGAGGGATGTGCTCCCGCTGCGAGGGGCTGGGCGCGGTCTCCGAGATCGACCTGGCGCAGCTCGTCGACGAGGACCTGTCGTTGTCCGAGGGCGCGATCACGGTGCCCGGGTACACCAAGGACGGCTGGTACGGACGGATCTTCGCCGCGGTCGTCCCCGCCGACCGCCCGGTCCGTGACTTCACGGCCCGCCAGCGGGAGGAGCTGTTCCACGGCAAGGCCCGGCGGATCAAGGTCGAGGGCATCAACCTCACCTACGAGGGACTCGTCCCGCGCCTGCGCAAGTCGATGCTCTCCAAGGACGTCGACTCCCTCCAGCCGCACGTCCGCGCCTTCGTCGAGCGGGCGGTGACCTTCCAGACCTGCCCCGACTGCGGCGGCACCCGGCTCAGCGAGCTCGCGCGGTCCTCGCGCGTCGCCGGGGTCGACATCGCCGAGGTCAGCGCGATGCAGGTGAGCGACCTCGCCACGTGGGTGCGCGACCTCGACGCCCCCTCGGTCGCCCCGCTGCTCGCGGCGCTGGGGGAGACCCTGGACTCCTTCGTCGAGATCGGGTTGGGCTACCTCAGCCTCGACCGGCCCGCAGGCACGCTCTCCGGTGGCGAGGCCCAGCGGACCAAGATGGTCCGCCACCTCGGCTCCTCGCTCACCGACGTCACGTACGTCTTCGACGAGCCGACCGTCGGGCTGCACCCGCACGACATCGCGCGGATGAACGACCTGCTCCGCCGGCTGCGCGACAAGGGCAACACCGTCCTCGTCGTCGAGCACAAGCCGGAGGTCATCGAGACCGCCGACCACGTCGTGGACCTCGGCCCGGGCGCCGGGAGGGCCGGGGGCGAGGTCGTCTTCGAGGGCACGGTGGACGGGTTGCGGCGCAGCGGCACCCTCACCGGTCGCCACCTCGACGACCGCGCCCACCTCAAGGACCTGGTGCGCGACCGCACCGGGGTGCTCGAGGTCCGCGGCGCCAGCACGCACAACCTGCGGGAGGTCGACCTCGACCTCCCGCTGGGCGTGCTCTGCGTCCTCACCGGCGTCGCCGGCTCGGGCAAGAGCTCGCTGGTGCAGGGCTCGGTGGCGGGTCGCGACGGGGTCGTCACGGTCGACCAGAGCGGCATCCGCGGGTCGCGCCGCAGCAACCCGGCCACGTACACCGGGCTCCTGGACCCGGTCCGCAAGGCCTTCGCCAAGGCCAACGGTGTCAAGCCCGCGCTGTTCAGCGCCAACTCCGAGGGCGCCTGTCCCGTGTGCAACGGCAACGGCGTCATCTACACCGACCTCGCGGTGATGGCCGGGGTCGCCACGCCGTGCGAGGAGTGCGAGGGGCGTCGCTTCCAGTCCGACGTGCTCCGGTACACCCTCGGCGGCAAGGACATCAGCGAGGTGCTCGCGATGTCCGTCGACGAGGCCCTGGGGCACTTCGCCGACGGCGAGGCCGCCGTGCCCGCAGCACACCGCGTCCTCGAACGCCTGTCCGACGTCGGCCTCGGCTACCTCACCCTCGGTCAGCCGCTGACGACGCTGTCCGGTGGCGAGCGCCAGCGCCTGCGGCTCGCGACCCACCTCGGGCAGCCCTGCGACCTGCTCGTCCTCGACGAGCCCACCACCGGGCTGCACCTCGCCGACGTCGAGCAGCTGCTGGCGCTGCTCGACCGGATCGTCGACGGCGGCACGTCGGTGCTCGTCGTCGAGCACCACCAGGCGGTGATGGCGCACGCGGACTGGATCGTCGACCTCGGACCGGGCGCCGGCCACGACGGTGGGCGCGTCGTCTTCGAGGGAACCCCCGCCGAGCTCGTGGCGAGCGGCGCGACACTCACCGGGGAGCACCTCGCGGCCTACGTCGCGCGCTGAGGGCGGCATGGAAGCGCGGTTGCACGCACGACACGAGATATTGCCGATAATCGACATTATGTCATTTCACGGTGAGAGCGCCCGTCCCTGTGCCCTCCCCTCGGCGCCGGCTCCTAGGATCAGCCCGTGGGCACCCGAGCAGCCGTCGTCGTCACCGGCACCGAGGTCCTGACCGGCCGGGTCGCCGACCGCAACGGACCGTGGCTCGCCGAGGAGCTGCGCCGTATCGGTGTCGACATCGGCCAGGTCGTCGTCGTCGGCGACCGCCCCGACGACCTCGCGTCCGCGCTGCGCCATCTCATCGCCTCCGGCGCCGACCTCGTCATCACGACCGGCGGCCTGGGACCCACCGCCGACGACCTCACGGCCCGGGTCGTGGCCGACGTGCAGGGCCGGACGATGGAGGTCGACGAGGCCCTGGAAGGCCGCATCGCCGCCATCGTCGAGCGCCTCGTCGCCGCGCGCGGCTGGCGGACGGACCCCGCGTCCACGACCGCCGGCACGCGGAAGCAGGCGCTGGTGCCCGCGGGCGCGACGGTGCTCGAGCCCGTCGGGACCGCCCCCGGGCTCGTCGTCCCGCCGCCCGAGGGCTCCGCCGCTCCCCCGGTGCTCGTCCTTCCGGGACCGCCCGGTGAGCTGCGCGGCATGTGGGAGGCGGCCCTGGCCACGCACCTCGTCAGGAACGCCCTCGCGGGGCGTACGGAGCTGCGCCAGCACACGATGCGGATGTGGGACACACCCGAGTCCGAGCTCGCGGCGTCCCTGCGACGCCACGCGCACCTCACCGACCGGCTCGAGGTGACCACCTGCCTGCGCGACGGCGAGCTCGAGGTCGTGACCCGGTCGGCCCCGGAGGACGCTGAGACCATCGACTCCCTCCGCGCGGCGCTGCTCGCCGACTTCGGCGGGGCCCTCTACTCCCCCGAGGGCGTCTCCGTCGACGACATCGTGGCGCAGCGGCTCCTCGGGCGTGGGGCCACGATCGCGACGGCCGAGTCCTGCACGGCCGGGCTCGTCGCGGCCCGTCTCGCCGACCGGCCCGGCTCCTCCGCCTACCTCGCCGGCGGACTCGTCACGTACTCGAACGAGGCCAAGACGCGGCTGCTCGGTGTGCCGCCCGAGCTCATCGACCGGGTGGGCGCCGTCAGCGAGGAGGTGGCCCGGGCGATGGCCGCCGGCGCACGTGAGCGGATGGAGGCCGACGTCGCGGTGTCCGTCACGGGCATCGCCGGCCCCACCGGCGGCACGCCGGAGAAGCCCGTGGGGCTCGTGCACCTGTGCGCCGACGACGGCCGCCGGACGGTGCACCGCGAGGTGCGCCTGGCCGGCGGACGCGCGATGGTGCGGCGCCGCTCGGTGGCCGAGGCACTGCACCTCCTGCGGGTGCTTCTCGGCTGAGCCGACCCGGCCGGCTCGGCCGTCCCCCCGTACCCTGATCCCGCGATGCAGTGCGACTACCACGACGCCGGCCGGTGCCGGTCGTGCACCCTGATGAACACGGCGCACGCGGTGCAGCTCGCGGACAAGACGGCGACCGTGCAGTCGGTGCTGCACCGGCACACCCCGGGCACGACCTGGCTGCCGCCGGTGACCAGCCCCGAGTCGCACTTCCGCAACAAGGCCAAGCTCGTCGTCGGCGGCCGGGCCACGAACCCGACCCTCGGCATCCTGGACCGGGCGGGCCGCGGGCAGGACCTGCGGCGCTGCGGCCTCTACGAGCCGGGGCTCGCCGCGACCTTCGACCCGCTCCACCGCTTCCTCTCGGACCTCGCCCTCGAGCCGTACGACGTGCCGCGGCGCCGTGGTGAGCTCAAGCACGTCATCGTCACCCACTCCCCCGACGGCGAGCACCTCGTCCGGTTCGTCGTCCGGTCCGGTGCCTCGGTCGACCGTCTCCGCGAGGCGCTCCCGGAGCTGCTCCGCCTGCTCCCCTCCGCCCGTGTGGTCACTGCGAACGTGCTGCCGGAGCACAAGGCGGTGCTCGAGGGCGACCTCGAGGTGCCCCTGACCGAGCAGACCCTCCTGCCGATGCGTCTCGGCGAGGTCACCCTCCTCCTCGGGCCGCGGGCCTTCTTCCAGACCAACACCCACGTCGCCCGGGCTCTCTACGCGCAGGCCGGCGTCTGGGCCGACGCCCTGGCGCCCGCGGGCGTCCTCGACCTCTACTGCGGCGTCGGCGGGTTCGCCCTGCACCTCGCGGCCTCCGGGCGGCGGGTGCTCGGCATAGAGACGTCCGCCGAGGCCGTGGCGGCCGCCACCGCCGCCGTGGCCATGCTGGCCGGCGACGTCGGACCGGTCGAGTTCGTCGTCGGGGACGCCGCCGGGGACCTGCCCGACGACCCGGGGCTCGTCGTCGTCAACCCGCCACGGCGCGGCATCGGGCCCGACCTGGCGCACCGGCTGGACCGCTCCCCCGCCGCGCACCTCGTGTACTCCAGCTGCAACCCCGACTCGCTCGAGCGCGACCTCGAGGCGATGCCGTCGTGGCGCGTCGTCGAGGCGCGGGTCGTCGACATGTTCCCCCAGACGCGGCACGTCGAGGTGGTGCTGCTCCTCGAGCGCGCGTGACCGGGCGGCGCCGAGGGTGAGGGCGCCTAGGCTCGGCCCATGACCTTCTCGATCGCCGCCCGGGACGGTGACGCGTGGGGCGTCGCCGTCGCCAGCAGGTTCCTCGCCGTCGGATCGCTCGTCCCCGCCGTCCGGGTGGGTGTCGGCGCGGTCGCGACCCAGGCGATGGCCCGGGTCGCCTACCTCGACGAGGTGCTCGACGCCCTGGCGTCGGGGAGCGCCGCGGCCGATGCCGTCGCCACCGCGGTGGCCGCGGACGTCGACCGTGACCACCGTCAGCTGGGCGTCGTGGGCCCGGACGGACCGGTCACGTACACCGGGTCGCAGTGCCTGGACTGGGCGGGGGGCCGGGCCGGGGGGGACGACCGGTCCGCCTACGCGGTGCAGGGCAACATCCTCACCGGGCCGGAGGTGGTCGACGCGATGGAGCGCGCGTGGCACGAGCACACCGGACAGCGGCTCGACGAGCGGCTCGTCGCCGTCCTGCTCGCGGGCGACGCCGCCGGTGGCGACTCCCGAGGTCGCCAGAGCGCGGCCCTGCTCGTCCGGCAGGCCGGGGCCGGCTACGACGCCAGCGGAGTGCTCGCCGACCTCCGCGTCGACGACCACCCGGACGCACCGAGCGAGCTGGCGCGCCTGCTCTCGCTCTCGATGCTCTACTTCGGGACGCCGCAGGACGTCCAGCCGCTCGAGGGGGCGCTGCGCGAGGAGGTGACCGGGCGACTGGCGGCACTCGGCCACGACGACCCCGACACGGCCGCCGCCCTGGCCGACTGGATGGGCCGCGTCAACCTCGAGAACCGCCACGCCGACGGCGGCATCGACGGCCGTGTCCTCGCCGTGCTCCGCGGCACCGACCCGACCCTCACCCAGCACTGACCCGCAGGTGGACCAGCCGTCGGGTGGCTACCGGGTCGGCCAGGGGCCCACGCCCTGGCGGACGACCTCCCCCGCCGGGTCCGTCGTGAAGTCGACGACCGTCGTCCCGCTGTCGCCGCACTCCCCCGAGTCCAGGACGACGTCGACGACGTGGTCGAGGGCCTCCTTGACCTTCCAGCCGTCGGTCAGGGGGTCGGTCTCGCCCGGGAGGATCAGGGTCGAGGACAGCATCGGCTCGCCGAGCTCCGTGAGGAGGGCACGGACCACGGGGTGCTCGGGGATCCGCACCCCGACGGTGCGCTTCTTCGGGTGGAGCAGCCGGCGGGGAACCTCGTGGGTCGCGGGGAGGATGAACGTGTACGGGCCCGGTGTCGCCGCCTTGACGGCCCGGAAGACGTGGTTGTCGACGTGGACCAGCTGCCCCAGCTGGGCGAAGTCGCGGCAGACGAGCGTGTAGTGGTGCCGGTCGTCCAGGCGTCGGATGTCGCGGATGCGGTCCTTGGCGCCCTGGTTGCCCATCATCGCGCCGAGGGCGTAGCCGGAGTCCGTGGGGTAGGCGACGAGCCCGCCCTCGCGGAGCACGGCCACCGTCTGCGCGACCGCCCGCGGCTGGGGGTCGACCGGGTGGACGTCGAGGTAGCGGGCCATGCCGCTCAGCCTAGGCCCGCACCTCCTCCTCCGGAACCGGTGCCGCCCGGCGGAGGCCGCGGTGCCACAGCTCGACCGTCTGCACCACCCAGAACGCGGCGAAGAGGCTGATGAGGACGACCTCGACCCACAGCACGAGCGAGGTCGAGCTCGTGGCGAGGGAGATCGCGACGGTCGCCCCCAGCGCGACGAGCATGCCCACCGCGATGGCGCGGTACACCGGCACGTAGCGCGACTCGGCGGCCGGCATCAGGCCCTCGCGGACGGTCTCCTGCACGTGCCTGGCGTTGAGCCAGACGACGACGACGAGGGCGAGGAACATCGGGACCGCCGCCGCGGCGTGGGCGTGCTCGACGAAGGAGTCGCGGTCGACGTAGAACCACACCGCGCCGCCACCGAGGAGGAGCCCGGTGACGGCGATGCCGGCCCGGTCCCAGCGTCCGAGGGTGCCGCCGGCGGCGTCGGCGCG
>Ga0075339_1000027_pt1 | contig 14639 bp, 14 predicted proteins | sample RushMan_CattailN_4_FD_120076 | JGI IMG/M metagenome (GOLD analysis project Ga0075339, IMG submission 120076) | Natural and restored wetland microbial communities from the San Francisco Bay, California, USA, that impact long-term carbon... | ecosystem: Environmental > Terrestrial > Soil >... | reverse complement strand
GGTTGGCCTGGTCGGTGACCAGAGTGGGGTTGTTGTACCGGTCGTAGTCGGTCCGAACGGATTTGCCCAAGGGGTCCGTGACCACGATGGGGTTGCCTCGCGCATCGTATTCGTATTCGGTCACACCGCCGGCACCGTCGGTGACGCGTGCGGGAAGGAGGGTGACCGGGTCGGGTTCGTAGGTTTCGGTGCTCTCCTCGGCGGCTCCCAGACCCTGTGTCTTGCTCAGCAGCACACCCCGCAGGAACACGTATTGGTCGACGTTCTGCTCTGGGTGGGTGACGGTCACCGTGGTGTACCCGGTGGTTGCGTTCACGTCGTAGTCGAAGCCGGTGACCTCACCCCGTTTGTCAACTTGACTGGTCACGGCCCCGTTGCTGTCGTAGGTGTTGACCACCTTGTGCAGGACAGTCGACACTCCGGCGTCATAGAGCGGGTCACGAATGGTTTCCAGCCGGTGGGAACCGTCGTAGGTGAACTGTGTGAGTCCGCCATTGACATTGGTGACCGAGGTCAGCTCGCTGCCGGAGTAGGCGTAGCTGACGGTGCGCTGCCCACCATCGTTCATGTCCTTCAGCTGCGTGACAAACCCGCTGGTGTAGCTGAGAGTCAGGGTGCGACCGGCGGGGTCGGTGATGGTCTGCAGCTTGCCCGATGAGTACGACAGGGTGGTCTGGTAGCCGTCAAGGTCAGTGACCGCAGTCAGTTTGCCACCAGAGTCGAACGTGTACTTCATCGTCCGTTCCCGGGTGAAAGTCCACGTCCCGTCGTCGTTGTCAACCAGCTTGGCCATCGTCTCCGACGACGGCACGTAACCAGCCGACGTCGACTCGAAGATCACGGTGGACCCGTTCTCCTGCTTGACAGTGACATACCCGGCCGAGGGTGCGTTTTGGGTCAACGTCATATCGTAGGAGTCCGTCCACCCGTAGCCGAACCTTCCGGCCACCGAGGCTTTGGTGGAGTCGTAGGTGCGGGTGAACGCCACAGCCGGGCCACGACCAGGAATCGAAATGTCGGTTTCGGCTTCGACCAGGGCTCCGGTGTTCAGTTGCACTGGGTCACCGACGCAGACGCAGCTGGATGCGCTGGCCGGGATTGACGGGTTGCCGCCACCGGTGACTTCGTCGGACCCATCAAGCCCGCCGGATGCGGTCGGTTCGGGGCCCTGGCGAATGATCCGCAGATGGTCAGAGGTACCCCGTCCCACCGTGTAGAGATTCACTCCATCGGAGGTGATCTGCTCGACGTCGGCGAAGGTGCCGTCGACACCGTCGGTGTCGACATGGGTGCCGCCGGTGATGAGGGTGGCCGATGACGGTGAAGCCTTGTTGATCTGCCAGAGCTGGATCAGGTCCTGGGAGGGGCTTACCGTCTGGTCATTGACGTCGGTGATCACGTACAGCGAATCACCGACCGACGTAAGTTGCCCCGTCCTCACCGAGCCTACCGAGCCGTAGTTCTTCGAAAAGGTGAAGCTGTCGATCTGCGCCGGGTTCGCCAGTGAGACTCGCGTCAGATAGTAGTTCGTGCGAGTGTCAAAGTTGGTTGTGTCCGACCGCAGCACCCAAACGTACTCATCATCGACCGCGATGTCCTGCGGGTAGTCGGTACCTGCTGGCATACCGTACTGAGGAAGGCTCGCGAAAGTACTGCGTGCCCCAGAGTTCGGATCAACCACCGACAACGATGTAAGGCTGCTGGCCATGCCATAAATCTTGCCGTCGGGGCCGATTCCGTAGGCTCCATCAATGTTGTATGCCGAGCTTCCTGCCGCCACCGAGGTGGCGCCGGTTTGCGGATCGATCCGGCGGTACCGACCGGACTGCAGCAGGTACAACCACTGACCGTCGTAGTCCAACCGGCCAGCACTCACCTGCACGTCCGCACCGGCGGGTGCGTCGATCAGCCCAGGACTTCCCAGCTGACCGGCCAAGACACTCGAGTTCCCGTTGGCGAGGTTGATCTTCCAGACTGCGTCGTCGTCGGACACGTACGCGTACTTGCCGACGACCACGACTCCCTTGGGGTCGTTGAAGGTATCCAGGGTATCGATGTCCGCGCGTGTGGGACCTATCCCATCGTGGACCGCCGATCGTTGCTGGGCTGTCAACCGCTGCCCCGTCGTGGCTAGCCTCAGCCGGTTGCTGGTTCCGTCGGCGATCACGACCCCCTCGTTGTTGACCGCGACATCGTCAAGGCTTCCGATGTAGGTCTGATCTTCGTCGCCGTCCAGGTACCCGGTGGACGATCCGGTCAGATACTTGCGCGCTCCGGTCGAAGCGTTGAACCGATACAGCCGGGGACCATCGGTTCGTTGGCCGTTGCCTGATTGGGTGGACAACGTCACCCCGGCATAGACGTGCGTATCGTCTGCGGTGATCGCATCCGACAGCAAACCCGAGCTGTCGCTCAAGATCGTGCTGGCAGCGTTTGAGAGCTCCAAGCGGGTCAGGCGGGTATTGGTTTGACTGCAGCTATAGCTGCCGGTGAAGACCGCTGACCCGTTCGAGGCGAGCGTTACTCCGATGGCGCCGCAGTTGCCGGGAATCGAACCCCACGATGCAGATGTGTTAGCGGTTAGGTCGTACCGGTACACCGTCGATCCGCTGCCTTTGAGGTAGTACAGGTACCCGTTGCCCGGCGCGGTGACGGCCTTGACTGTCCCCGCACCAGTAGTGGTCATAGCAGTGGTGGTTCCGGTGCTGACCGCGGTCTTACGCAGGCCGCAGGCGCTGGCCGAATACACCCATCCGCCGTCCAGCGCCAGATCTGTGACCCCTTGGAGGTTCGAGCCGGTGCAGTTGGACGTGCCGGGGGTTCCCGCCAGGAGGGTGCTGCTGCCGTCACCGGCCACGACAACGATGGCGTCGTCGGTACCGACATACGTGGTGCCACCGTCGGCGATCACAGCGGTGGGGCTAAAGGAGGTTTGGTTCGCGGACCCAGTCGTTGTCGACGACTGGCCGTCGCCGGCCAAGGTGGTCACCTGACCGGCGCCGCCGATTAGCGGACCGCTCGGCTCGGTTGGGGTGATTCGGGACGAGGGCTGGGAGGTGGTTGCTCCGCGCGTGGAGGTCGCGGTGACCCGGAACCGGTACTTCGTTCCGTTGTCCAACCCTGTGACGGTGGCGCTGGTCGTCGGGACGCTCACCGTGGTCTCCGCCCCGTCCGGGGAAGCCTTGACGCGGTACTCGGTCGCAGCCGGTGAACCCAGATCGACTGGCGCTTTCCAGGTCACCGTCGCCTCGCCGTCGCCCGGTACAGCCGCGACCTTGCGCGGGGCAGAGGGCAGCCGATCATCATTTGAGAGATAGCCGACAACGTCGCCGTAGACGTTGGCGGTTTCCGACGACGTGTTCTCGAAAGTCGCCACCCCGGACGAGTCAAGGTCCAAGGTCAGCAAAGTAGTGTCGGTCTCCCCGTTCGCCGCGTAGACGCTGTACGCGGTCGACATGCTCCCGGTATCGGCGTCCGCCGGGTACGCCACCAGCCCCGTGGTCTCGCCGCTGGGCTGCCCGAACGCCGACACCGCCACCACCACAGCATCCGAACCAGAGGGGATCGCCGCACCCCCGGAGGTGAAGTCAAAGGACTTGGTGGCGCTGGCTTGCACCCGGTTGCCTTGGGTGTCCCAGCTGAACGCCCGGACCGGATCGACCGGCACGAACGTGTCGTTCAGCTCCCCCGACGAGCCCGCAACGAAATAGCCGACCACGTCCACCGTCATCTTGGCGGACACCGAACTGCCGCCCAGGGTGAACGCCAGCTTCCCATTGCCCCCCATCTCGACCGGGAACTGATTTTCCACCCGCTGAGAGGCAACCAACTGCAGGTCCGACGTGGCGCCGCTGATCGAGGCGCCATCAGCACTGGCGACCAACCGGCCGGTCGAGGAGGCAGCCCACACATTCGTATGCACCATCACCGCGGCCACGTCATCCTCAGGAACGCCCGCCAACCCCGGGACCGTCACCTTCACCGTCGACGACGAGTCCACATCGACCCCGGTCAAGAGCCTCTGAGACACCTGCGGGATATAACTCGAGCCCGCACCTGCGGCGCTGGAGTCGGTCCAATACCCGACCACGTCGACCTTGACGCTCACCGCCTGGTTGCCGGTGTTCCGCAACTTGAAACCAGCAGATGAAAGTCGAGTAGTCGCGAAAGCCGTTTCGCTGCTCCCAGACGTGTAGCTCAGGGAGTTGACGGCAGGGTTGGACGTATCCGCCGGGAACAACCGCAACGTCCCAGTGGTGCTCGGGGATGCCACCGTCACCTGCACCGCGACCGCGCCAACCCCACTCGACGGGAGCGGGGTGTCGGTTACCGTCCTCGGGTCGATCGTCACCGTGCTCGTCGCCCCCACATCAGGGGTGGTGTAGATCCGGGTTGGAGTGGTCGGCACGAACAAGCCATCCCCGGCCAGAGTCGACCCCGCCGCGGCCGTCTGACGCGGCAACACACTCACCGCACTTACCAAACCAGCCAGCAGCGCACCCGAAACAAGCAGCGGCAGCCAACCCCAAAACACCCGACGACTTATCGAACTCCGCGCCACGACCACTCCTGACACCTGTCAACCGCCACCATCACGTTCACCCGAATGGCGCAACACAACCACACCCCCCATCGCGGCGCAGACAAACGAGGAAAGAAGCCGCCGTACCCCCAAGACCACCCACCACCCACCACCCACCGACGCAAACGTAGGGAATCCGGATCCGGAGCAGACTAAGGCCGACGGGCCGGCCGCTGGACGCGCAGCGGCAAAGAAGGATGGCGTCGAGCACCTGATTCACAAGAAGGACGGCACGATCGGGGCCCGTAACTCAAAGCCAGGACGATTCTGGACGAATTCCCTCCTTACGAGGGCGCCGTCCTCCGGCGATCTGACCAGCCACACGATGTCGCGGCACCGCGACCCGACCAAGTCGGCAGGGCAGGGGATCCACAGCGGCATGACGCACCCCAGATCGTCCAGATCGGGCATTGGCGGATGGCACGCTTCTGATTGCGCTGAGCCTTCCGCACAACAGCCGACTACGGAGCCGGTGCACCTTACGTACCATGCAACCACCAGGCAGGAACGACCGGCTGGAGTATCGAAAGGCAACACGACCACCCGCATCGAAGGCAGGAAGGCGAAGGCGCCCACCAGGTGCTCAGGAATCCCCGTGGGCAAGACCGAGGAGGATGGGCCAACCGCCGCGAGGGTGGACAACGCGCCTCAAGCACGCACCAACGAGTATGCCGCTGACTACCCACCGGCCGTTGTGTAGGAAGATCTGGGCTCCGAGTCGCGGCGGCATAACGCAGCCCTCAGCCGGTGCTCCCTGGGCCTATCGGGATACCGGCCGACGGCCGGTATCCCGTATCCGAAGTCAGCAGCTGTTGTACTTCGTCTGCTGCCCCTTGCCGCAGCTGCCGCACGGGGGGAGACGGTCGCTGCCGTCATCTAAGTTGACTGACCACCCACAGCTCGTGCAGCAGTAGCGGCCGACGCCAGGCTTCTCACCGATGTCATACATCCAGATCACCTCCTCGCCAACCAGTCCAACACAGCACACCGACAGAGCGCGCCAACCCACACGGGCACCAGGCGGCGAAATGGGCGCTAATGCCTCATGCGCGAAACCCTCCCCGCTGGTGTGCGGCATGCTTCCGTCGTAGCCGGTGTCCAGCGGGGTGGCACTTGTCGGGCATGAGGGAACCGCGATGGTCGATGTCCTCATCACGGCGCCACTCATGGAAGGAGATCATCCGGCACCCCCTGGGACTGGCGGCGCTCTCCTTCAGGTTTCGTAGGACGTACTCCACGTACGAGACGGATATGTCCTGCCAATACGCATCCGGCTCGCTGATCGGACACTCCTGGCATTCCGCCGTGACAGCCGCGAGCGAGACGCCCCCGAAGTAGTTGCCGAGCGCCGCTCGCACCACCCGCCGGACTGGTCGAACCCGCTTGGGAAGGACCGCATTGTGCTGCAGACACATCTCCTCGAAACTGACCACCGCTCGCCCGACTTCCCACGGCGCCACCGCACGGACAGATGAAGCATGCAACAACCCTCGAATGCGAGCGAGGCCGGCGGCAGGTGATCCACCGCGTCGGACTGCGCGGCGTTGAGCCGGTCGCGCTTCCCCACCTGCAGAGCGATCCCCCACGATCCGAAGATGGACAACGCCACGGTGCCCACGCTCACAGCAGTATCGGCAGCGGTCATGGGCACCATCCTGCACCCCACCCCTGACAGCGCTACCCGCTTCGTCGCGGCGGCCCTCTGCACGCGGGCGGTAAGACTTAACACCCCCAATGCCCGGGGTGTAGCTAACGGCCCGGCGCCGGAGACCTCCCCTTGGCTGCCGCCTTGCGTGCCTTCACGGTCGCCTGTCGCTGGGGTTGTGAAACCGACGCACCGCGGGCGGCAGTGCGTTCCGATCTTCGGCCGGCCGTCGATCCGACGCTGACTTCCTTGACGACCTTGTTTGCGAGACCGACGTCTTTGCTGACTACTTCAAGCGCCCGCATGCGTTCCCGAACTGGAGCGAGTGAACGGTTAATCTCATCAAACACTGCGCGCGCTGGAGCCAGGGCGCGACTCGACACCTCGGCGGCCGCTCGAACTGGCCGCACTTGTTCTTGAATGCGAGCGATGGTGTCCGCCAGTGGCGCCACGACGTCAGTCGCGACGCGATCAAAATTTGCCAGGAGCACAGGGTCTGAGTCGAAGAAGAGAACCGTGCGGGGCCTCTCCGTTCCACCGGCGATCTGCGCAACGCGCTGATGGGATACGCCGAGCACCTCGGCGATGTCGCGAAGGGGAACAGCATCGTCGACCAGTTGGCGAGCGGTGGCGCTGGTCAGTTGCGCGATGAGGCCTTCGAGCGCGCTTACCTCAGTGCGGAGCTGCGCGACGAGCTCACCAACGGCATGCACGTCCATGCCGTTCACATCGACCGAAACAATCTCAACATCGACATCGGAGAGGGCTAGGTCATCCGAGAGGGCGATGTACTCAGCTGCGGCCTGACTGGCCTCAGCGAGGCGTCGCGCCTGAGTGACCCCGTCCATCTCAGGGATGTTGACCATCCACCATTTGCCGTCGCGGTGGACCTCGACCTCAAATCGCTTCACTTGCTCGCCCCTTCGTCCCTTTTCGTGTCAGCGCCGCAGTCACAGCTTTCGACCTTGGCGTTAACACTGCGGACTACGCCCGGGGAGATGACGCGGTGCCCGTCGGGCACCGGGACGCTGTGCCTGTCGCCAGGACAGTGCCACTTCGTATGGCTTCCGACAGTCTTGCCAGGTGACCAGCCCGCCGCCCGAAGGGCCTTGAGAAAGTCCCGAGTTCTCATCTCCTTGACCACCAGAATAGTCTATTCCACTAGACACTTTCTAGTCAAGCACTCTAGACAAAGATGCGCCGCATCGGGCGACCGCGAACACGCCTATGCGGCCGGTGCGCAAGCGCGGCGGGGCATTCTGGGCGCCTTATCGCGGCGGGATGACGCTCTTCCCGTGTGATAGTGAACCTCTCCGCTTCTTGGCGCCGTTTGTCTCTCTGGCTGGCGTCCCCAGGTGGGCGCTAGCCGGATCTGAGGAAAGCGCGGTAGTTGTCATCTTCATCACGACGCCACCCATGGAAGGAGACCATGTGGCCTTTGGGGCTGTGAGTGCTTTCCTTCAGATCTCGTAGGACGTACTCGACATACGAGAGCGAAATGTCCTGCCAGTACGCGTCCAGCTCACCAAGCGGGTGCTCCTGAAGTTCTGCATCGACAGCTGCAAGTGAGACTCCTCCGAGGTAGTTGCCAACTGCCGCTCGTACCTCCCGCCGGACTGTACGAACCCGCTTGGGAAGGACTGCGTCGTGCTGCAGACACAGTTCCTCGAAATCGACGACTGCTCGTCCGACCTCGATCGGTTCCAGCCTGCGGGCAGATGAGGCATGCAGCAGCCCTCGGATCCGAGCGAGGGCCGGCAGCAGGTGATCCACCGCCTCGGTCTGCGCGGAGTTGAGCCGACAGCTCTTCCCAACATGCAGCGCAATTCCCCACGATCCGAGGACAGACAACGCCACGGTGCTTACGCTCACGGTAATGTCGGCCAAGATCATGCGCACCATCCTGCATCCCACCCCTGACAGCGCGACCCGACCTCGTCCCGACTTCTCTCGAATGCGGCGGATGGGACGCACAGCCGGGCAAAGCTCAACCCGGCGGCTGGGCGTGGCCTCAGCCGGTAGAGGCTGCCCTGAGCAGGGCCTTCCGAAGGACCTCAGCGGGCGAAACACCTTCGCGCTCCGCGAGCTGACGCAACCTCTCGAACTCCTCAGGCAGTAGCCGAACACCCACCTGGTGCTGTCGTTGTCTAACGTCCGTGCCCCGACGTGGCGAGCCTTTCGACGATTTAGGCATGACTGCAGGATGTCTTGCCTCGCGTGCGCGGCTACCCGCGACACGCCGGTAGCGCGCGGTTACCCGCGTCACATCACTGCTCATGCCACGCTTAGATGCGCGGGTATCCGCGTAGCGCGCAGGAAGACCGACACAGGAGGGCTGGTATGAGCAGCAACGATCGACACGTCGTGCGCAGTTCGGATGGAGGGTGGGACGTGGTGAGGCCCGGAGCCCAGCGTGCGAGCAGCCACCACGAGACCCAGGCAGACGCGATCGCACGGGGCCGCGAGATCGTCCACAACTCTGGTGGTGGCGAACTGCGGATCCACGGTCGCGATGGTCGTATTCGCGACTCCGACACCATCGCGCCCGGGAGAGATCCGAACCCGCCTCGCGACACCAAGTGAGGTGGCCGAGGAGCACCTTTACAGCGATCTGAAGACCCTGAAGAAGGGGTCTACAGTGCGAGTCGCGCTGGCCAACCGGGCAAACGTGCGGCTCATGACGTCGAGTGAGTACAGCAAGTTCAAGCGGGGCCAGCGCCACCGCTACTGCAGCGGTCACGCCACTAGGTCTCCGGTGAGCATCACGGTTCCGAGCACCGGTCACTGGATTTTGGTACTCGATCTGGGTGGTCTTCGCGGGACCATCCGGTACTCCGTAAGCGTGACCGGCCCGCCCCCGGGGCTCCTCTTCCCTATTGGGGCGCAGTCCTCGCTTCGTGACGTACAGGTCAGGGAGCCGCTCGAGCCCGTCCGGGACGTGTTGGGTGGGCAAACCTGGGACGTCTTCATCTCCCACGCGAGCAAGGACAAGTCCGCGGTCGCGGTGCCCTTGCGCGACGCCCTCGTGGCTATGGGTGTGAGCGTGTGGCTGGACAAGACGGAGCTCGTCGTCGGCGACAGTCTGCGCCGCAAGATCGATCAGGGCATGCGCTCCAGCCGAATCGCTGTCGTCGTGCTTTCCCAGAACTTCTTCGGCAAGGGCTGGACCAACCACGAACTCGACGGGTTGGTTACACGCAGTGTCGAGGGTAAGCAGACGTTGCTCCCGATATGGCACAACCTCTCCGCCCAAGACGTCCGTGCGTACAGTCCCTCGCTGGCAGACAAGGTCGCCCTCAGCACGATCAGCATGTCAATCGAAGCGATGGCTGAGGCGATCGCAACGGTCGTGGGTCGTGATGTCGATGACGAGGTTGCCTGAGGGGGCGGGCTTCGGAAAGCCAACACCGTAAGGCAGAACTTGCCGACGACGCCCCGGACCTGGTCTGCCCCGTTGCCACGCCCGCAGGGGTAACAGTGCATGGGGGGACGTTCTGCCGGTACCTCATTCTGGGCTACTAGAGACTTCACGCAGGATCGGCGTCGGGCCAGACTCGGCCCAGGTGCTCGGCGGAACGCTCTATTCTGGGCTGCCCACCTGCGTGCGGGTGTGGCTTCATTCCGGTTTGCGGACCGTCGGGCACCGTGACGAGGTGTGGCTCAAGAGGGGACTGCCCTGCTCGTAGTAGCAATGCCCACCTCGCCGTTCTATCCATTCACGGCAGAACGCGGGTGCATTCATGAAACGAGTCGTCATTGGGGTTGATCCCCACAAGCTGTCGGTGACCATCGAGGTTGTCGACGATCGAGAGAAGATGCTGGGGTCGGGCAGGTTCACCACAGATAGGGCCGGCTTCGCCGCCATGCGCAAATACGTGCATCAGTGGCCGGAGCGCGAATGGGCAGTCGAGGGCAGCCTCGGCGTCGGACGCCCACTCGCGCAACGACTGATGGAAGTCGGCGAACGGGTCGTCGATGTTCCCGCGAAGCTCGCAGCTCGGGCACGGCTTTTGGACAGCGGCCATGGTCGCAAGACCGATGCCCACGACGCGCACTCAGTTGCTGTCGCCGCGGTGCGTGCCGAGAGTCTGCGTGTCCTCGCCCCTGACGGCCAGCTCGAGGCGCTGCGCATGTTGGTCGACCATCGTGAGCAGCTTTCGAACCAGCGGGTGGCGACGGTGAACCGGTTGCAGCGAATGCTTGCCGAGCTCACGCCCGGTCAGGCGAAAAAGGGACATCACCGCCCTGCAGGCAAAGGCAATCCTGGCCAGCGTCCGCCCTCGTGACGTTGTCGGGAAGACCCGCCGCCGCGTGGCAGCCGATGAGCTGGCCAACTTGATCGCGATCGAGAAGAAGGTCAAAGCCTTGACCGTCGAGATCAAGGCCATCGTCATCGAACGCGGCTCACACCTGATGGAACTTCGTGGTGTCGGCCCGATCGTTGCGGCGCGGATCCTGGCCGATGTTGGTGACGTCGCCCGGTTCGCCGACCGTAACCGCTTCGCGTCCTGGACCGGCACCGCGCCCTTGGACGCGTCCTCCGGTGAGCAGACCCGTCACCGTCTCTCCCGAGCGGACAACCGACGGATGAACCGGGTGATCCACATCGCCGCGACCACCCAGATCCGGCTCGACACCGAAGGGCGGACCTACTACCGGCGCAAGATCGCCGCCGGCAAGACCCGGATGGAAGCGATGCGCTGCCTCAAACGACGGATCTCCGATGTCGTCTTCCGACAGCTGGTCGCAGACGCCCAAGCCTTCGAGAACAAGAGCATTGGTGCGAGTCCGGGAGGGCACTGCGGGGCGTCTCAAAAATCCAGCGCGGTCGACCTTCCCCCGCACATCGACACTTCGGATCAGCCACTTCCCGGACCCGCGAAACCGACGTTACAACCGGCCGCACGACGACGGTAGACAACGACCCCCAAGGCGCTCCCGACGGCATCTTGACAACAGAGGGGAGCCGGGATAGCGCGCTTCGCACACCGGGAGTTGGTGCATCGCCGAGACTGGCCGCTCAGCGTGCAGCGCCCCGTTCGAAGGCGTCCCATGCGGGACCTGGGCGGGGCGGGATTGGCTCCAGGTTTGGAGTGGGTAGACCCCTCGGGGGTGGTGCAGGGGCCACTCTGAGGAGTTCCTCGTCGATCTTGGTGGCCGTGGTCAGGACTCTGGAAGCGGTAGCGCGGAGCAGTGCCGGGTCACCTCCGGACCAGCCAGCGACATACGGGACGGAGTAGCTGCCCGCGTCCAGACCCGCCGCCGAAGTCACCAAGTAAGCGATGGACTCGGCCTCGATCTCTGCGATTCCACGACAGTTCACCGACCGGTGGCAGGTGTCGGCGAAGCGGCTCTCGTGGTCGGCTCGGATGTGACCAAGCTCGTGCGCCAAGGTCTTTGCAGCTTGGGCCGGCTCGACATCGTCGCCCACCCGAACCACACGATCGTCGAAGCGCGTGTATCCATTTGCTCCACTGCAGTCGCCACGCTCCACGATGAAACCCTCCGCCTCGACGAGACCCGCAATGCGTTCCCACAAGTTGGCCGGAGAGGATCCGATGAGCAGGTCAGGCGTGACGTCCGGCAGTGGCTTGCCGTCGGTCTGGGTCACGTCGAAGACATGGACTACCCGAAAGCCACACAGTTCACGCTGAGCCGTCTCCTGCTCCGTCGCTGATACTTCGCCGGATGGCATCTGCCTCACCTGCTTCTCCGCGTATCCCGCCCGGGAACCCTGCGTGGAAGGGGTTGTCGCGAGGCTGGCGTGGGACCGGCAGCCTCGCGACCTGCGGATTCACCAATCGGCGACGACGTCGTCGGTTGCCGCGAAAGCCTCGCGTCAACCCCAGCGCAAGCCCCCTGCCTCCTCGCCTTCGCGGCCGTCGCAGGATTCGCCCTCGCGGCCTCTCTCACGCCAGCCGCGTCGCAACCCGGTTCCGCCACGGTGGCACTCCAGAGATCGCCGACTTCCATTTCAATCGAGTGTTGGCGGGTCATTCGCACACCTCTTCATAGGGGGTAGTGAGGGAGGTTCAATGATGGACAGCGAACTAGCTACGTTGAGCCCGGAGGATGTAGCCCGGACTCTGGGCACGTCGCCCTGGTGGGTTCGCGAGCAAGCAAGGCGGGGGCGAATCCCCCACCTGCGCCTCGGTCGGCAACGCATCCGCTTCCTGCCGGAGCAGATTGATGCGCTGGTGAGGCTTTCCACCGTCGAACCGGGCAACGCCATCGTCGTCGGTCCTGCGCCGATCGAACCCCGAACCTTGGCCGCGCTCGGTGCGACCCAGAGGTCATTGAAGTCTCACCAGTCCAGTTCTCGGGCTGCGGTCTACGACAAGAGCTCGCCTCGGTAGAGGTGCAGTAGCGGCCGGAGGGAGGTCTCCTGATCCTTCACGTCGACAAGCGAGAGTTAGTCACGAGCAGAACCTCGATCGGTGCAGAGTCACACGACCGTCAAACCACGAAGTGAACGTCCGGCTGCTTGCGCAGCTGCGTCTTGTTGATCTGGGAGCAGGTGGGAGTAGGTGTCGGTCGTAGTAGTGATCGACTCATGGCCGAGGCGACGTTGGAGCACGAACAAATCGGTACCTTCGGCGATCATCCACGAAGCATGAGTGTGACGAAGATCGTGCACTCGGGGTCGCTTAGTGAGACGTCGCGTGTCGGGATCAGGGGTGCCATCAGATCGACGAGGATCGACTGCGGCATCCAAAGCCGGAGTCCACGTGGTCGTCCAAAAGCGCGAGGACGACAGCTGGCCGCCGTGGGTGTTGGTGAAGAGAAGTTCGTCTGCGTCTTTGCTAGCGACCAGAGGCAGCAAGACAGCGACCAAATCTTCGGGCAGGGAAACCGTCCGCCGAGCGCGTTGGGTTTTCGGGGGCCCGACGTACCAGTGGCGATTCGCGTCACGCTTCCATGCCTTCGTCACACGCAGAGTTGCCGGCCGCGAATTGAGGTTCACATCGCAGACAGTCAGTGCAGTTGCTTCCCCCCAGCGCAGACCTGTTGCAACCAGGGTGAGCACCAGTGGCTGGTAAAACGCGGGGATTCGTGCCAGCAAGAGAGAGAACTCTTCCCGAGTCAGAACCTTCATCTCGTCGCGAATCGACTGGCTCTTGGGCAGGTCGACGCCAGCACAAGGATTGTCAGTCCGGTAGCCAAGCCGCACAGCTGTCGACAGCGACGCCGAGAGCAGCCCGTGCACATTCGCCACAGTCTTGGGCGCGAGGTCCTTCTCACTCATGGCCTGAACCCACCCGGCGATGTGTCGATAGGTCACGCCTTTCACAGGGAGCGCGCCGAGCAGAGGTGTGATGTGTTGCTTCAGCTGGTAGCGGTAGTGGCTCCGAGTGTCCGGACCCACCGCAGTCAGCAAGTCGATGTGTTCACTGACGAGGTCAGCCACCGTGGGTCCGGCCGCGCGCACCGCCTCGGCGATACGCGCTGCCTCAACGGCACGGCCTCCAGCGGCTTCGATCAACTGCTTCGCAACGAGGGCGTCACGCTGGTCGTCGTAGGTCAAGGACGCCTGGCGGCCGGTGTCCGGGTCACGCCACAGCACAGCGAAAGAGTACGTCCCGTTTGCTCGACGGCGCTCTCGAATGGAAGCCATGACCCAAGAAGATAATCACCGTGTCAACAGATAGCCACCCTTGTGTCAACATCCCTTGCGTTTCCGCAGGTCAGCATAGTGGAGGTGGCGGGAATCGAACCCGCGTCCTTCGTCGTCCGTACAGGGCTTCTCCGGGTGCAGCCTGCTGTGATTTTCTCGGCCCCGGCAGTCACACAGGCAAGCTGTCGACGGGCCCAGTCACTGTTTGATGTCCCCGCGGGCCCCGTGACCGGGCCCTTGGGTCAAGCTTCCTAGTCGACGCCAGACACCGGATCGGAAGCAGCTCCGGGCTGACGGATCTTCAAGCTCGCTTAGGCAGCGAGAGCGAGATCAGTGCGCTTTGTATCGGCACTTATTGGTTTCCAAGGAATGGTTAACGAGATCGTCCTTGGCATCCTCGACCCGCTTCCCCTGGACAGTCCGTCCAAAGTCGAAACCTTTCACCCCCATGGGTGAACCCTTTTCAGTTGTTCCTCAAGTCTACGCGATCGGTCCCCCGAACGCCGACCGGCATTTCGGCCTCACGTGCGGGCAAGGACGGCACCCGCCGCGTTCCATCCACCCATCCCGTGCACGCCTCCGCCGGGTGGCGTCGACGACGAGCAGAGGTAAAGACCGGGCACCGGGGTCGTCCAGGGTGACCGCGACAGCATCGGGCGGGCCAGGAACTGCCGCCAGTCGGACGCCCCACCGGCGATGTCACCACCGACCTCGTTGGCGTTGTGCGCCTCCAGCGCCGCCGTGTCCATCGTGTGGCGGGCCAGGATCCGCTCCCGGAAACCCGGCGCGAACCTCTC